>Ga0182030_10026050_pt1 | contig 10613 bp, 7 predicted proteins | sample 812S3MmetaG_FD_121299 | JGI IMG/M metagenome (GOLD analysis project Ga0182030, IMG submission 121299) | Permafrost microbial communities from Stordalen Mire, Sweden - 812S3M metaG (Illumina Assembly) | ecosystem: Environmental > Terrestrial > Soil > Wetlands > Permafrost | place: Sweden... | reverse complement strand
TGCCGGTTCGACTCCATGCCTGCTCTCCACCCCGCCTCGCGGCGACGCAGTTGGCACGGTCTTCGGTGCTGAACCGTCTAATTGCACCGGCGGGACTTTCGCCCGCGTTGACGCCCGCTTCACAGGCGCACCAGGTGAAAGTTAAAGCCATGCCAAAGGACAGGTCCGTCCTTTGGCAGATGTAAGTGCAAGGGGGGAGAGAGAACCACGGCGCGCACGCACGCCCGGGTCACCGACCCGGGGCTACAACGCTGGGTCGGGCTTGGGGGGGGCGGCTCCGCCGGCGGCTTGCTGGAGGGCGTGCTGGATCTCGGTGATGCGTTCGGGTTCGCGGATTTTTTTGCCTTCCTCGTCGGTGACGTAGAAGCTGTCGATGGCGGCGCCTTTTTCGGTGGTGATGCGGGAGAGGACGATGTCCACGTGGGTGTCGGAAAAGGCGCGCAGCAGGTAGTAGAGGAGACCGAGACGGTCGGGAGTCTGGATGTCGACCAGGGTGTAGACGGGGTGGGCGCCGTTATCTATCGAAATGCGGGTGGGAAAATCGAGTTCCTGGGAAAGGTGGAAGCCGGGACGCTTCTTGGCTTTCTGGAGGAGGGGGCGGAAGTTGAAGTCCTCCTGGGAAAGGGCTTGCTTGAGCATCTTCTCGACCGTGGTGATGTCGCTTTGGTCGGTGACGGCCTGGAACTTGGTGTCGCAGACGCGGAAGAAATCGAGGGCGAGGCTGTCGCCGCGGGTGAAGATATCGGCGCTCAAAATGTTGAGGTGGGCGACGGAGAGGGAGCCGGCGATCTTTGCGAGGAGGGCCTGGCGGTCCCATGTGCAGATCCAGACTTCCGTGTGGCCCTGCTCGGGGTGGGCGACCCACTTGACCACGGGGGTGAGAGCGTTCTCCATGCCCTTGGACTCGCGCTCGAGGAAGTTGCGGAAGAGGCGGACATGGGCGGCGATGTCGATGGCGGGGTTGGTCTGGAAATAGTAGTCGGGCATGTACTGGAAGTGGGCGTCAACTTCCTCAGTAAAGTCCTTGGGCAGGATGGCGGCGACCTTGTCGCGCAACTCCTCACGCTCGATGCGGCGCTGGCGGAAGAAGGAGGTCTCATCCTCGAGGAACTGGGTGGTGGAGCGATAGAGTTGCCAGACGAGGGACTCCTTCCAGTCCGACCAATTCTCATCGCCGGTGCCCTGTCCATCGGCGAGGGTGATGAGCATGAGGGCGTCGAGGTTGGGTTGGGACTTAACGACATTGGCAAACTCCTCGATGGTGGCGGCGTCGTCGAGGTTGCGGCGCTGGGCGACATCCGAAAGCGTCATGTGATTGTCGACGAGGAGGATAAGGGCTTTTCTACGCTCGGAGCTTAATTGCAGGCGGGCGGCGACGCGCTGGGCGAAGACGGCGCTGGCCTCAGCGTGATAGCGGGCACCGCTGGCCTTGCCGGTGTCGTGAAGGAGCAGGGCAAGGTAGAGGACGTAGGGGTCCTCGAGCTTCTGGAAGACGAGGCTATAATCCTTCATCTTGGGGTTGGCGGTATCGATGAGGGAGTCGAGTTTTTCGATGCAAACGAGGGTGTGCTCGTCGGCGGTGTAGCGGTGGAAGAACTCGTGCTGGACGAGGCAGGTAAGGTCGCCGAACTCCGGGATGTAGCGGCCGAGGAAATCGACGCGATGCATCATGCGGAGGGCGAGGCCGACCTCGCCCTTGCGGGAGAGGATGGCCTGGAAGGTCTCGCGTGCGGCGCGGGAGTATTGGAAGGTGCGTCCGACGAGGGGGAGCTTGCGGCGGATCAATTGCTGCAACTCCGGGGAGAGGCGGAGGTGGCGCTGCTGGGCGTGCTGGAAGACGCGCATCATGCGGTAGGGGTCCTGGGCGAAAACGTCGCGGGATTCGGCGAAGAGCAGATCGTCCTCCGTGTAGAAGCCGTCAAAGCGCTGGGCGGACTTGCGTGCGGCGCCGAAGAAATTGAGGAGGCCGGGGCGCTTGCCGTCGGTGAGCTCCTGGCCAAGGCGCTCGGAGAGCATCTCTGTGATGTTATAGATATTGCGGGCGTGCTGGTAATAGTCCCGCATGAAGGCCTCCGTGCGGCGGAGGATGTTCTTTTGAGGGTAGTTGAAATTATTGGCCATCTGGCCCTGGAAGCCGAGGCTGAGGACATCGGCGCCGCGCTTGTTGAGGTAATGCAATTCCGTGCGGACGCGGAGGAGGAAGTCGTAGGCGCGATCGAGGCGGCGGCGCTCGACGTCGGGGATGAGGCGTTTCTGGACCAGCTCCGAGGTGGAGGAGATGCCGTCCTTGAAAAAGGAGATCCAGAGGAGATTCTGGTAATCGCGGAGGCCGCCGCAGCCGTTCTTCACGTTGGGCTCCTGCATGTAGACGGTGCCTCCGGCTTTGGCGTGGCGCTCGGCCTGGTTTTCCACGCGCTGGAGGATGTATTCCTTCTCGTGGCCGTGGACGCAGCGCTTGAGGAACTCCGCGCGAAACTCCTCGAAGAGCTCGGGGCTGCCGGCGACGTGGCGGGACTCGAGGAGAGAGGTCTTTGAGAGCATGTCGACATTGGCCTGCTTGACGGCGCCGGCGACGGAGCGGGTGGAGTGGCCGACCTTGAAGCCGATGTCCCAGAGCATGTAGAGGATCATCTGGATGACCTCATTGAGGGCGGCGGGAACCTCCCTGGACTTTGCGGAATGGAGGAACATGATATCGACGTCGCTGAAGGGGTTGAGCTCGTCGCGGCCATAGCCGCCGATGGCGACGAGGGAGAGTTCGCGGAGATCGACCTCGCCGGCCTTGGCGGCGGCGCCATCGAAGAGATGCCGCAGGACGATGTCCACGAGGCTGGCGCGCTGGTGGGCGATCTCGCGTCCGCCGCCTTCGGCGTAATGGGTGAGGCGGAGGCGATGGTTCTCGATTTTGAGGAATCGCTTGTAGAGGGCAAGGAGCTCGGCAGGGCTCTCCTTGCCTTGCAGGGCAAGCTGGGCCTCGGCATGGGCGAGGACTTTCTCCCGGTGGCGGGAGACGGCATCGAGGGGCGCGTTTTGGGCTTCGGCCGCCGCCGCGGTGCGAGTGGCCGTCTGCGTTTTCCTGCTCACGTATTGCTGCTCACTTTAGGGAAGCGCTGATTCAATGAATTTCTGCCGCCCCTCCGGGGCTTGCATCGCAACGGTGCCGATACCGGGGGCTTACGCCCCCGGCTAATTTCGGGCAGTCCCTCCGGGACTCCAGATACGATAGGGATCATTTCCATTTAATCAGAGGTTCCTCAGCTCGATCCCGTACCGTTTCATTTTAGAATACAAGGTGGGCCGGTGGATGCCGAGGACGGCGGCGGCTTTCTTCTTGTTGCCGTGGCATTGGGCAAGAGCCTGGAGGATGGCCTCGCGCTCGCGGGCGTCGAGTTTGAGGTTGGTGGCGCCATTGGCGGGGTTGGCGGCGACCTCCTGCAAGATGGCAGGGAGGCGCAATTCGCGGGGCAGATGCTTGACCGTCACCGTGCCGCCATCGCAGAGGACGACGCTGTGCTCGATGGCGTTTTGCAGCTCGCGGACGTTGCCGGGCCAGTTGTAATCCATGAGGAACTGGAAGGCGTCGGGGGCGAACTGGGGCTCGGGTTTGTTCATCTGCGCGGCGAAGCGGCGGGAGAACTGGAGAGCGAGGGAGGGGATGTCTTCGCGGCGCTCGCGCAGAGGCGGGATCTCGATTTGAAAGGTCTTGAGGCGGTAATACAAATCCTGGCGGAGAGCGCCGGTGGCAAGGGCGGCGGGGACGGGACGGTTGGTGGCGGCGACGAGGCGGAAGTCGGCCTTGGTGGTTTTTGTGCTGCCGAGGGGCCGGAATTCGCGCTCCTGGAGGACGCGGAGGAAACGGGTCTGGAGATCGGGGGGCATCTCGGCAATCTCGTCGAGGAAAAGGGTGCCGCCGGCGGACTGCTGGATCATGCCTGGAAAATCATTGAGGGCGCCGGTGAAGGCGCCCTTGACGTAACCGAAGAGTTCGCTCTCGATCATGTTCTGAGGGAAGGCGGCGCAATTGAGCTTTATGAGCGGGCTGGCGTGGCGTGGGCTGAGGCGGTGGATCTGGTTGGCGACGACTTCCTTGCCGACGCCGCTCTCGCCGGTGATGAGGACATTGGCGTCGCTGGGGGCGACGCGGGCGACGAGATCGTTGATCTCGCGCATGCGGCGGCTGGTGAAGACGGGGGCGAGCTGCTGCTGGGCCTCCTCGAGCTGGCGGGAGAGCTCGGCGGTTTTGGCGCGCAGCTCCTCGCGGTCCCTGACCAGTTCGCGTTGCTCGAGGGCGCGCTTGATGACGTTGAGGAGCTCCTCGGGGGCGTAGGGTTTCGAGATGAAATGGAAGGCGCCGAGCTTGATCGACTCGATGGCGTTGCTGAGGGAATCCTGTGCGGTGATAATGATGACGACTACGTCCGGGTGACGGGACTTGATGGTGGCGAGGGTATCGAGGCCTGGGGCGTCCGGGAGGCCCAGGTCCTGGAGGACGAGCTCGGGGTGGGATTTTTCGATCAAGGCGAGGCCGGCGCTGGCGGTGGCGGCCAATTGGACGGAATAGCCATGGCGCTTGAGGAGAGCCTCCAGCGTCAGAAGGACCGGGCGTTCATCGTCGATAACTACAATGTTATTCATTGGGAGCCAGGCTGGCCTGTCCTCTTGAAGGGCAGGATCAGGCGGACTCTTAATTCGCCAGATGCCGAATCGTAACGCGGGAGGAGCGTGCCGCCAAGTGTATCGAGAACGCGGCGGACGTAGAACAAGCCCAGACCGTAACCTCCGCGGCGGCTGGAGGCGAGCGGGGCGCGACCCCATTCGTCGGCGTCGGGGACCGGAAGGGCGCGGGTTTGGCGGACCTCGAAGATCACGTCATCACGCTCATTCCATGCGGTGAAATGAATGGCCTGATCGCCTTCGCGGAAGAAGATGGCGTTGCGGATGAGTTCCATGAGGGCGTTGATCAGGAGGGAGTAATCCATCTCCATCTCCTGGTCGCCGGCTTTGGTCTCCCAAACGATGCGCTTGGCCTGGGTTTCGAATTGCTCCTCCACGAGCTCCTTGAGGCCCTGGAGGAATTCCTGAATGGGATATTCCATGACCACGGGGCGCAATTCGCCAAAGCGGGTGGAGAGTTCCTGCATGTCGCTGGTGACGTGGCCGATGATTTTGCGGAGCTTGCCAAGCTCGTCGGCAACCTCGCCTTCGCCGGCGATCTCGGCGATGAAGGCGGCCTGCAAGTCAATGGCATTCAAACCATTGCGGACATCGTGCGTCACTTGCTTGACGAAATTGACCAGGCGCGGCAGAGGGACGCCCGGGGCGTTCTCAAAAGTCAGGGAAGGGTCGCTCATGGAGCATTATCGCAAACGGAAGGTCTCCTGGCTGGGTGAGGCGGGTTCCGATCTCTCGAGGTTGGACGAATTCGCGGCCAAATGATTCAAAACATGGAAGACGTCCTCCGGGTCGGAATCGGTCTCGGCGGCGAGTTGCGCGGGGGTCATTGGGGCGCCGTCAGCAGCCTTTGCGCCTTCGAGAGCAGCGCGGACCTTTCCCTGCAAGGCGAGGATGCGGGCGGCGGCCTTCTTGCCGGCCTCGACGCCCGGCTGGTGGTAGGCGTTGATATTGACCAGCGAGGCGTAGAAACCGACGGCGCGCTCATAAAGGGCGACGAGGGCGCCGACGATGAAGGCATCGACATGGGGGACGGAGATGGTGATCGAATCGCGGCCATTCTCATAAAGGGCGGAGCGGGTGCCGCGCAGGAAGCCCTGGAGATAATCGCCGGCGGTGACGCCGGGCTCCACCTCGAAGGGGGCGCCGTCGCGGTCCTTGCGGACCTCGATGAAGGTGGCGAAGAAATTTGGCACGCCCTCGCGGAGTTGCTGGACGTAGGCATGCTGGTCGGTGGAGCCTTTGTTGCCATAGACGGCGATCCCCTGGTGGACGACGTTACCGGCGAGGTCGCGCTCCTTGCCGAGGGATTCCATGACGAGCTGCTGGAGGTATTTTGAGAAGAGGACGAGACGGTCCTTGTAGGGAAGAATGACCATGTCCTTGCGGCCTTTGCCATCGCCGGCGAAATACCACATGAGCGCGAGGAGCATCGCGGCGTTGCCGGAGGTTTTGCCGACGCGAGTCCTGGCATCCATGGCGGCGGCACCAGCGAGGAATTGATCGATATCGAGGCCCTGCAAGGCCATGGGCACAAGGCCGACGGCGCTCATGACCGAAGTGCGTCCACCGACCCAGTCCCACATGGGGAAGCGGCGCAGCCAGCCGCCCTTCTCGGCGACCTTGTCGAGCTCGCTGCCAACGCCGGTGACGGCGACGGCGTGTTTGCCGAAATTGAGGCCCTGGGCTTCGTAGCGGGCCTGGGCTTCGAGCATTCCGTTGCGGGTTTCCTTGGTGCCGCCGGATTTCGAAATGACGACCGTGAGGGTGTTGGAGAGGCGCGCGATCGTGGCAAAGGTCTTGTCGAAGCCGTCCGGGTCGGTGTTGTCCAGGAAATGGAGCTTCAAGGCATCGGCCTTTGTCCCGAGCGCCTCGGCGATAAACTGAGGGCCGAGGGCAGAGCCGCCGATGCCGATGAGGAGGACGTCGGTGAACTTCACGCTGCCGGCGCTGACCTTGCCTGAATGCACATCGGCGGCGAACTGGCGGATGTGCTCGCGGGTGGACTCGATCTCATCGCGGAGGTCCGAGGTGGGAGCGAGCTTGGGATTTCGCAACCAGTAATGGCCGACCATGCGGTTCTCATCCGGGTTCGCGATTGAGCCGGCCTCGAGTTCCTGCATGCGTGCAAAGGCTTCCTCGGCCTTGCCGGTCATTTGGGCGAAGAAACCGTCGTCGAATCGCATGCGGCTGATATCGAGCCAAATACCCAGATCGTTATAGCGCACAAGGTGCGCCTGGTAGCGTTCCCAAAGTGATTGTGCTGGCATTCCCCCATCCCACGAAACTCCGGAGGAAAAAGGAATGCTAAAATTGAGGGGCAGAAGAGCATTGCCACTTGCAGGTTATAGGAATAGTATACGAGACCGGAGGAAGTTTTTGTATGGAGAAAAAGTTAAGGTGCGAGGCGATCATCAGCAATGCCTTGGAGAGCGTTGACTACACGGAATCAGAGATAATGGGGGCGCCGGCCGGAGGCTTAGGAATAGCGAGCGACCAAATAGCGAGCGGCCAGAGGCGAGTGGAACAAATTATGCTCAATTTTCTCAATAATGCCATCAAGTTAGCCGGCGTGGCGGCGTCATACTCACGGCGGAGATGGAGCGATTAGCTTATTAACCAACCCCTGAGGGGACAAACCCATAAGAACCATGGCCCGAGTCCTGATCGTAGACGACAAAGCGGAGAATGCCTGCTACCTGAGCGAATTGCTAAGCGACAGCGGCTATGCGGTGGAATCCGCGTGCGACGGGGCGGATGCGCTGGAGAAGGCGAAGCAAGCGCCGCCCGACCTCGTAATTTCCGATCTATTGATGCCGGTCATGGACGGGTACACGCTCCTGCGACATTGGAAAGCAGACGCGCATTTGAAACGGGTGCCGTTCATCGTGCATACGGCAACCTACACGGATCCGGATGACGCGGAGCTAGCACTGAGGCTGGGAGCCGACGCGTTCATTCCCAAACCGATGGAGCCGGAGGAATTCCTTGCCCGGCTGCATGAGGTGGAAGCCCACGGAGTCACGGCCGAGCCGGTGATCTCTACTATGCCGACCGGAGATGAAACGGCATTGCTCAAAGTATATAATGAGACATTAATCCGGAAGCTTGAGAAAAAATCGATGCAACTGGAGGCGTCCAACCGCGCGCTGACCCGGGACATTTCAGAGCGAAAACTGGTCGAGATTTCGCTGAAGGAGAGCGAAGAGCGGTTCCAGGAACTGGCGGAAAATATCAACGAGGTCTTTTGGATATCGGAGATTTACAGGCATCACATTCGCTATGTCAGCCCAGCGTACGAAAAGATATGGGGGCGGGCATGCGAGGCACTTTATGCCGACCCAAACGGATGGCTGGAAGCCATCCACCCGGAAGATCAGGAGCGTGTATTCAAGGCGGCGGTGGCGTGGCAGACAGAGGGGGCTTATGACGAGGAATACCGCATTGTCCGGCCGGATGAATCGGTGCGGTGGATTCACGATAGCGGCTTTCCCGTGCGCGATGGAGAGGGCAAGGTGAAGCGGATGGTAGGCGTGGCGCGCGATATTACGGAGAACCGGAAACTGGAAGAGCAGTTTCGGCAGGTCCAGAAGATGGAGGCGATCGGGCAACTGGCCGCCGGGGTGGCGCACGATTTCAACAATATGCTGGCGGTGATCGCGATGCAGGCGGGTTTGCTTGGAGCGGACAAGGGTCTTTCGGCGAGGCAAGCCGAGCTGGTGCGCGATATGGAGGTGGTCGTGCAGCGAGGGGCGGATCTGACCCGGCAGTTGCTCGTGTTCAGCCGCCGGGAGACGATGCAGCCACGGGACCTGGACCTGAATGTCGTCGCCACGGATGTCAGCAAGATGATCTGGCGAATCCTGGGCGAAGACGTCCGGATGCAATTAAAAGTGGCATCCGAACCGATGTTCGTGAATGCGGACGCCGGGATGATGGACCAGGTGCTGATGAACCTGACGGTGAATGCGCGGGACGCGATGCCCGAAGGCGGAACGCTGAACATTGAAACCTCGGCGGTGAGTTTTCAAGAGTCGGGCAAGGCTCAATTTCCCCAGAGGCGGCCGGGATCGTTTGTCTGCCTGAGTGTGAGCGACACGGGTTGCGGAATCGCGCCGGAAAATCTGACACGGATATTCGAGCCGTTCTTTACCACCAAGGAGGTGGGAAAGGGAACGGGGCTGGGACTGGCCACCGTCTTTGGGATCGTGCATCAGCACCAGGGCTGGATCAGTGTGGAGAGTGAGGTGGGCCATGGAACCACGTTCCGCGCTTATCTTCCGGCAGTATCAAATCCCAATGAAATCGCCTCGGGACAGCCGGCTGAAGCAGCCGCGCTTGGCGGGAAGGAAACGATCCTCATGGTGGAGGACGACCCCTCGCTGCGAGGTTTCGTTAGAATGACCCTCTCCCGCCTCGGGTATCGGGTGCTGGAAGCGGCGACGGGCGCCGGCGCATTGGAAGCGTGGGAAAAAAACCGGGACGAAATACGCCTGTTGCTTACCGATTTGGTGCTGCCCGGGGGAACGAACGGGAGACAACTCGCCCAACGGCTTTTGGAGGAGAAGCCGGGATTGCAAATCATCTACGTAAGCGGTTACAGCGCCGAAACCGTTGTCAAAGACCTGTGCCTGGAGGAAGGGGTCAACTTTCTGCGCAAGCCGTTCAAGGCTCAAAAGCTCGCGCAAACGCTGCGGGCGAAATTGGATGCGTCGGTGGGTTGAAGCTTTCCTGTCAGGGCCAGACGCGGAGGGCGTGCAGGGCCAGTTTCATGGTCTGCCGCAGGGGTGGGTCGATGTGGCGGGGCATGGCGGCGTGGTCGATGATGAAGGAGCCGTCGCCGGTGTCGAGATGGAGGCTTGCGGAGGGGTCGATCTTCTTGCGCCAATCGTCGGCCTGGCTGTGCGGGAAGTGCTGCCAGCCACGCGAAGCGGCCTCGCGGCGGGTGGCGAGGCGGGCCTCGATTTGCGCGGGGGATCGAAATTGGTAATGGCGGAGGCGGATGCGCCGGGGCGTGGCGATGCCCATGTGGATGGGCCATGAGGCGTTCTCATTCCAGATGAGGCGGTCCCGGTGCCGGAAGAAGCGGGGCTCGGAATAGTTGGCAATATAGTGGCGGGGGAGATCGTCGGGGATGATCCACGAGGAGGCCTGCTCGTAGCGCGCAAGATCGATCTCCGTGAAGAGATACTGGATGTGCGCGGACCATACTACGTGATGGCGCCGGGGAACGGTAGCGAGGAAATCGCGGGGGTTGTCGATGTAGAGTTCGTCCACATCGGCCCGGCACCACCAATCGCCAGGGCGGGCGTTGGCGCGGTAGTGATTGAAGACCTCTGAGCGGAGGCCGTCGTGGAATGGTTTGTCCTCGCTGGAAAAGGCGAAGATGCGTTGCGGATGCTCGGAGGCGAGGCGCTGGGCGATGGGCCAGGTGTCATCGGTGCTGCCGTTGTCGTAAACGTAGATGAAATCGCACCAGGTCAGTTTTTCCCGCAACGAGTGCTCCATCAGATCGGCCTCATTCTTGGCGAGACAGATTCCGTGGATTTTCATGAGGGGCAGGAGGGGGGCGACTCACTTGGACTCCGCAGCCTGCCGGGCTTTTATGCAAGGGCTTTTTTGTAACGGTCGGAAACGAAGTCCCAGTTTACGACGTTCCACCATGCGGCGATATAATCGGGACGGCGGTTCTGGTTCTTTAGATAATAGGCGTGCTCCCAGACATCGAGACCGAGAAGGGGGATGCTGCCTTGCGAGACCGGGCTGTCCTGATTGGGCGTGGAGGCGAGATCGAGGTCCTTGCCGCTGAGGACCAGCCAGGCCCATCCGCTGCCGAATACGTCGGCGGCCTCTTTGCTGAATTTTGTTTTGAACTCAGCGAAGCGTCCGAATTTGGCCGCGAGCGCCTTAGCCAGATCGCCGTCAGGTTCGCCGCCGCCCTG
>Ga0182030_10026049_pt1 | contig 10613 bp, 10 predicted proteins | sample 812S3MmetaG_FD_121299 | JGI IMG/M metagenome (GOLD analysis project Ga0182030, IMG submission 121299) | Permafrost microbial communities from Stordalen Mire, Sweden - 812S3M metaG (Illumina Assembly) | ecosystem: Environmental > Terrestrial > Soil > Wetlands > Permafrost | place: Sweden... | reverse complement strand
GGACACCGACCTCGAAGAGCGGATCGGTGAGGCCGTGGGCCGAGAGCTCCGGGCGGTGGGGGCCGATCTCTTCGGCGGCGTCTGCGTCAACGTGCTGCGTCATCCGGCCTGGGGCCGGGCCCAGGAGACCTACGGCGAGGATCCCCACCACGTCGGCGAGATGGGAGCCGCTCTGACCCGGGGCGTGCAACGACACACCATGGCCTGCGTGAAGCACTTCGCCTGCAACTCCATGGAGAATGCCCGCTTCACCGTGGACATCACCGTTGACGAGGTGGCTCTCCACGAGGTGTACCTCCCGCACTTCCGGCGCATCGTCGACGAGGGCGTAGCGGTGGTCATGAGCGCCTACAACAGCGTCAACGGTGAGTGGTGTGGCCAGAACCGGGCCCTGTTGACCGACGTGCTGCGGACCGAGTGGGGCTTCGAGGGTTTCGTGATCAGCGACTGGATCCTGGGTCTGCGCGACGCCGGCCGATCGCTCGAGGCCGGTCTGGATGTGGAGATGCCCTACCGGATGATCCGGGCCACCCACCTGGTCGACGACCTCGACTCCGGGCAGGCCACCTGGGCCCAGGTGGACCAGGCCGTCGAGCGGGTGGTGGCCACCCGGGCGCGGTTCGCCGAGATCCTCGACCGCCCGCCCCCCGGGCGCTCCGTGCTGGCCAGTCCGGCCCACCGGGCCCTGGCCCGGGAGGCCGCGGCCAAGGCGGTGGTACTCCTGCGCAACCAGCCGGTGGACGGGGCGCCGGTCCTGCCGTTGAGCCAGTCGCCGGGGGCCTCGGTGGCGCTGTTCGGCCCGCTGGCCACCGCGGTCAACCTGGGGGACGGGGGCTCGAGCGACGTGTGGGCTCCCGAGGTAGTGACGGTGGCCCAGGGGCTCGAGGCCGCCCTGTCCGGTATCACCGTGGTCCACGACGACGGGACCGACCCGGCCCGGGCCGCGGCAGTGGCCGGCCATGCCGATGTAGCCGTGGTGGTGGTGGGCTACACCCGGCTCGATGAGGGGGAGTACATCGGTGAGTTCGCCACCGCCCATCTGGCCCATCTCTTCCCCGGCGAGGACGACCCGGCCCTGGTGGCCCGGTTCCACGACCAGATCGCCGACGAACGGTTGATCGTCCCGCCGGCCCACGCCGTCCCCAGCGTGGCCGACGGAGGGTTCGCCGAAGGAGGGGACCGCGCCTCGCTCCGCCTGCACCAGGGCGATGTCGAGCTGATCAGGACGGTGGCCACGTCCAACCCCCACACCGTGGTGGTCCTGGTGGCCGGAAGTGCGGTGGTGATCTCCGAGTGGGACCGGTCGGTCCCAGCGGTGGTGCAGTCGTGGTACTCGGGGATGGAAGGGGGCCACGGAGTGGCCGACGTGTTGCTGGGGAAGGTGGACGCCTCGGGACGGCTCCCATTTTCGGTGCCGACGGAGGAGTCCGACCTTCCTCCCTTCGACGCCAAGGCAGAATCCTTTGTCTACGACCGGTGGCACGGCTACTGGCACCTGGCCCGCCGGGGCATCGCTCCGGCCTATCCGTTCGGGTTCGGACTCAGCTACACCTCGTTCGCTCTGGAGTCGGCCGGGGCCGCGGTGGACGGCGGCGTGGTGCGGGTGGCGGCATCAGTGCGCAATACCGGCCCACGGGCAGGGACCGACGTACTCCAGGTGTACGTGGTCCGGGAGGGATCTGATCGCCCGGAGCGCTTGGCCGGCTTCCGCCGTTTCGAGGTGGGAGCGGGTGACGTGGCCCAAGTCGAGGTCGAGGTCGTTCTGGGCACGCTGGCCGAACGCGACGTCGACCAACACGCCATGGTGATCCGACCGGGCACCTATCTGGTCCGGGTGGCCCGTCACGCCTCCGACGAGGGGATGTCGATGCCGGTGACCCTGGACGCCACCCAGCTGGGCCGCTGATTCAGCGGGCGTAGGTCCGCACCAGAGCCAGCACCGAGTCGAGGTCGGGGCCCCGGCCGTGCAGGGACGTGGCAGCCGGATCCACCCGGCGGGCGGCCACGTCGCACAGCTCGACCGCCGGGCCTCGGACGGTGGTCACGGCACGCTCGTCCGGTACGAAGTCCCACGGATCGCCACCCGGTGAGATCAGTCGGAACTCCACCGGTCCGGCCATCTCCAGCCCGGCCGAGGCGAAGGCGTAGGGCAGGGTGCGCCAGGCCAAGCGGGCGATGGGTCGGAGGCGGTCGGACGGAGCCAGGGTCAGGCCCAGCGCCCCGGCCACGTCACCGGTGTGAATCCAGGTCTCCGCCAACCGGGTGCTGGCCAACGTCCGGGCCGAAAGCTGGCCGGCCACCCAGGTCACCCTGGTCGACAGGTCCATGGCCGCCAAGGTGTCCACCAGCCGGGTCGCTCCCGATGACCACTGCTGGTACAGGTGGTCGTGCGCCAGTCCGCGCTGGGCGTCGACCATGGAAGCCGCAGCCTCGTCGATGGATGCCGGCACCGGCACCCCCTCGGAGAGTTCGGCCACCACGACCGGATAGGTTCCGGTGGCGCTCCCGACGGCCAACCGATCGGTCTGGGCCAGGTGGAGCACCACATCGGCGACGTCCCAGCCCGGGCATCGGGTAGGTGCGTGCCACCCCGGGCTGAACAAGCCGGCGAGGATGGCCCCCAGTTCGGCATGCTGGGCGGCCAGGTCCGAGATCAGCGCGTCCACAAGTCAGAGCTTAATTTGAGCCGTCCCAGCAGTCCGTGCGTCGACGGGCCGGGGGGCCTCCCGCTCTCGGGAGTAAGTTGCCGGTGGCCTATGGATCTGAAACAACGCCCGAACCTCCCGGATGTCCGGTGACCGAGGCTGACCGGTGGGACCCCGACCAGTACAACCGGTTCGCCGCCGAACGCGAACAACCGTACTGGGACCTGGTTTCCCTGCTGGCGCCGGTCGACCACCCCCGGGTCATCGACCTCGGATGTGGGGACGGCCGGCTCACCGCTCTGCTGCACACCACGCTCGGCGCCGCTCACACCCTGGGGCTCGACAGCTCGGCTGCCATGATCACCGCTTCGGACGACCACTCGTCGGCCCACATCACCTTCGCCCGGCAGGACATCGGCGTGTGGGAGGAGCCGGACGCCTTCGACGTGGTGCTGGCCAACGCCTCGCTCCAGTGGGTGCCCGACCATGCAGCCGTGCTGGGCCGGTGGGCCCACTCCCTCCGACCCGGAGGTCAGCTGGTGGTGCAGGTACCGTCCAACAGTGACCATCCCGCCCATCTGGTGGCGGCGGAACTGGCCACGGAGCTCCTCGGTGATCCGCCTCCCGACCCGGTGGCCCAAAACGTTCTGGCCCCCGAGCGGTACGCCGTCCTTCTGGACCAGCTGGGCTTCGAGCGACAGCACGTGCGGCTGCAGGTCTACCTGCACCATCTGTCCTCGACGGTCGACGTGGTGGAGTGGGTGAAGGGAACCACGCTCACCCGGTTCAAGCCGGCGTTCGGGCCCGAGGGATGGCCCCGTTTCGTCGATCGCTACCGTGAACGCCTGCTGGCACTGGAGGGAGACCGATCGCCCTACCTCTACCCGTTCAAGCGCATCCTGATGTGGGGCCGGCGGGCCTGACCGCATCGGGCCGCTGGTAACGTCGGACCGAGGGGATCCCCCACCCCTTCCCCGCTGGAGGCATGGCATGGCTCTCAACTCCCCGAAGTCCACGGCGGCCGTCAAGACCGCAGGCGCACTGGTCCTGCTGGTCTCGTTGTGCGGCGTGGGTGTGGCCTTGACCGCCCGGCCGGCGGCCGCCACCACCCAACAGCAGGCCATCGTGGACTTCGCCGCCAGCCAGTCGGGGGTTCCGTACTGCGAGGGCGGCGGAGGCATCCACGGACCCTCGGTGGGCAATGCCAGTTCGACCTGCGGTCCGGGGGTCAAGGGCTACGACTGCATGAGCCTTCCCGTCTATGCCGTCTACCAGGCCACCGGTATCGTGCTGCCCAGCAATGGGACCCAGCCGGGGGTGGGGACCTTCATCCCCCCGGGCAGCTACCCCTACACCGCGGACCTGCAACCCGGCGATGTGCTGTTCTGGGGCGGGACCATCGACAACTACCACCACTCGGCGGTCTATATCGGCAACGGCGAAGTCTGGGACGACTTCGCGGCCCGGTCGCGCGTGCAGATTCACACCATGGCGTTTCTGGAGGGGAGCTACCAGTACGAAGGGGCCTACCAGTACTGGACGGCAGGAGCCAGCACCACCACTCCCCCACCGACAACGACGGGCCCACCCGGCCCCGGCTACGACCTGGTGGGCTCGGACGGCGGGGTGTTCGTGTTCGGCGGGGGCTACTTCGGCTCCCTCCCCGGGCTGGGGGTCGAGGTGAACGACATCACCGGGATGGTGGGCACGGCCCGGGACAACGGGTACTTCCTGGTCGGAGCCGACGGCGGGGTGTTCGCCTTCAACGCCCCGTTCGAGAACTCCCTACCGGGCCTCGGGGTCCGGGTGGACGACATCGTGGGCATCGTGCCCACCCGCAACGACCATGGCTACTTTCTGGTGGGCCGGGACGGCGGGGTGTTCAGCTTCAACGCCCCCTTCGAGAACTCCCTACCGGGCCTCGGGGTCCGGGTGGACGACATCGAGGGGATAGCGGCCACTCCCGATGACAACGGGTACTGGCTGGTGGGGTCGAACGGCGACATCTACGCCTTCGGCGACGCCCACTACTTCGGCAATGCCCCGGCCGGGGCGGTGGCCATCACGTCCACCCGCGATGGCGGGGGCTACTGGGTGGTGGGAGCCAACGGGTCGGTGAGCGCCTTCGGTGACGCCGGCAACTTCGGCGACCTCCCCGACCTCGGTGTGGCCGTCGACAACATCGTGGGCATCGTGGTGTCCCCCGACAGCGGGGGCTACAACCTGATCGGGAGCGACGGCGGGGTGTTCAGCTTCGGTGACGGCGTGAACCACGGGTCCCTCCCCGGCCTCGGGGTTACCGTCGACAATATTGTCGGCGCCGTACCGAACTGAGAGTACCGAACGCAGTGGACGGACCGGTGCCGGTGGCCGGCCCTCAGGTCGAAGTGCCGGCCGGGGATGAGAGGGGAACCGGACGGGCCAGGCTCCAACTGAAGGTCTTGGGGATCTCGTCCATGGTCACGGTGGTGCGCAGGTCGTCAACGGTCGGCCCGACCCGATCGGCCACCGCCTGGAGCTGGTCGGCGTCGAAGCCGAAGACCCCCACGGCGTTAAGGCCGAGGATCCGGCGGAGGTCCTCCTCAGGCATCCCCCCGAACACCTGGCGGAGGATCAACCGGTGGACCGGGGCGGCCCCTTCGAGGTGCGGGTAGTCGGCACCCCACATCAACCGTTCGATGCCGACCTCGTGACGCATCTCGGCCTCTTGGCGCTTCATCAGGGAGCCCCCCAGGTACACATGGCGTTCGAAGTACTCGGCGGGGCGCAGCTTGAGATAGGAGCGAACCGGCGCCCCACCGTGGGTGTCGAAGAACGATTCCATGTCCCGGACGAGGGAGGGAAGCCACTGGACCCCGTTCTCGGTGACCACGACTTTGAGATTCGGATGGCGGTCGAAGACCCCGCCGAAGATCATGAACCACAAGGGCCGCCGGGTGAACACGAAGACCTCGTAGAGCCCCAGAAACCCACCGTGCTTGGCGTCGTAGAGCTGCTTGGAGTCGGTGGCCGTACCAGAGGCCCCGGTGTGGAGGTTGACCACCAGGTCGAGATCCTCGCAGGCGCTCCAGAACGGCTCGTAGTAGTCGTCGGCGTAGCCGGGGAGGCCGGACTTGATCGACATGGCCGGGAGCATGACCCCACCGAAGATCCCGGCCGACCGGATCCAGGCCAGCTCCTCGAGGGTCCGGTCCATGTCGTGGAAGTCGACCGGGATGCAGGCGGCGCGGCGGCCGGGGGCCGCCGCGCAGAAGTCGGCCAGCCAGCGGTTGTAGCCGTGGATGGCCGGCCACACCGGCTCCAGGTTCCTACTGGTCTGCCCACCCAGGTACATGGCCGGAGACAACCCGCCGGCCAGCACCGGACCCGGGAACGCCACCTCGGCATGGATCCCCTGTTCTTCCAGGACCGCCAACCGCCGGCCGTCGGCGTCGGAGGCGAATACCCACTCCGAGCTGTAGTTGGCCAGCCAGTCGGCGGCGGCCACCGTGTCCACCCCCATGCCCGCCAGCCGACGGCCGGCCACCGCCCGAACGGCATCGGAGTCGTCGACCTCACCGGGATCGACCCCGCCGAACATGGGGATGGCCACCGAGGACAGGTCACCGAACGCCGCCACCGCCTCGCGGGCGCCGGGGTCCACGTAGGAGAGAAACACGTCGAGGTCGTCCGGGGCGGCGTGGGCGTCGGCCGACACCACCACGTAATTGCGGCCATTCCGGAGACTCGCTTCGGGTTGAACTGACACTCCAAAAGCCTCCCCCGGCGCCCACGCGTCGCCGTGCGCACACTACTGCGGCCCACCAGGGCCCGCGGCGGCCAATACCTCAAGCTGCCTGGTGAGGCGGTCGATGTGTGGGACATGCCCGCAGGTGGTAGCAGTCGTCCGGACGGGCGGGTCACGGTAGGAGGACAGCTGAGCCGGAGCAGGCTGGTCGATCCGGCCACATTCTTCGAGCAGCTGGAGCGGGCCTTGCTGCGCAACGATGACGTGGCCGGAGGCTTGGCCGTCCTGGCCGTGGCGGTGGACCCGTTCACCTTGGCGTACACCCCGGGTGGCTGGGCCGAGCGGGAGGATGTGACCCTGCACACCGCCGGTCGACTGGTGGGCTGCCTGCACTACTCGTTCCCCACGGCGCAGGTCGGGCCGGATGAGTTTCTGGTGTTGGCTGAAGGGGTCGGCGATGTGACCCGCGCCGTAGGGCTGGCCGAGCAACTGCTGATAGCCATCCGCTGGCCGCAGATGCTGGGCGTCGAGCAGACGTCTGTCACCGCCAGCATCGGGATCGCCTTTCAGGAGCCGGGCCACTCGGTCGAGCACCTCCACAGCAATGCCGCCGTCGCCATGCATGCGGCCCGGGTCCGTGGTGGAAACCGGTGTCACCTGTTCAGTGCGGTGGGGGGACCGAGCACCGGCGTGGCCTCTCCGCTCCTGACTGCGTCACCGGTCCTCACCGGGAGCCGACCCTGGTGCCACGGACCGGCTGACCGGCCGGGCTAACGGGGAGTGAAGCCGAAGGTGCGGCCGGGCATGCGATAGATCCGGGCGTCGGGCCGGGCCACCTCGTCGATCAGGCCGTAGTCGAGGGCCTCGTCGGGCGAGAGATAGCGACCGCCTGCGGTGTCGGCCAGCAGGCGATCCAACGGGCGACCCGTAGCCTCGGACAGGCGGGTGCAGAAGGCCCTCCACTGATCAGCGTGGGCCGAGGCCAACTGTTCGATCTGGCTGGCGCGGCCGTGCATGGCCGAGCTCGGCTCGACCAGTCGCAGGCGGGCGTGGGGTGACATCGACCGGTGGCTGGCCACGGCCAGCACCCCCACCGCGGTACCGGTGGCCTGGCCCACGCACGAGGCACGCACCGGCACCCCGAGGAGGTCGATGATGTCCATGAGGGCCAGGGCTTCGTCGAGCGTTCCTCCCTCGCAATCGATCTGCAGGTTCACCGGTTCATCGCCGATGGCGTCCAGAGTCATCAGGGCCGCGCCGACTTCGTGGCACGACTGGGCATCCAACGTCCCCGAGAGCAGGACCACCCGCCGTTCGAACAGCTGCTGTTGCATCCACGCCCGAGGGTCATCAGGCATCGATCCACCGGGTCCGGTCGGGCTCCAGCTCACGACCGGTCGTCCTCCGTCAGCGTCCACTCCAGACGGCATCCGAGGGCCGAGACGTACCGTTCCACCGTGGACACCAACACGTCCGCCGTTCCGGTCTCCAGGCGGGCCACCGCCGACTGCGACGTCCCCATACGAGCGGCCACTTCGGTCTGCGAGAGCCCGAGGCCACGCCGGAGCCCCACCAACTCCTCGCTCAGGGCCTGACGGCGCTCGGCCATCTCGCGGAAGCCCGGAAAGACCGGCTGATGTCGTCGTTCTGTGTTCATGGACCTGGATCACCCGAGAGTGCGCTGCCGCCCGCTTCATCACGTTATCTCGCTTCCGGTATCTCGTTCTTGAGATATCATAGTCGAGGTAACCGAGAACAAGGGTGCCCGCCGGGCCCGAAGGAGGTCGTGCGATGTCTGCCTACCAAGCGCTGGTTCCCACGGTGGTGGAGGAGTCGTCCCGCGGGGACCGGGCCTTCGACATCTTCTCCCTGCTGCTGCGGGAGCGAATCGTCTTCCTGGGCCAGGAGGTCGATGACCAGGTGGCCAATCTAATCATCTCGCAGATGCTCTACCTCGAGTCACTGGACCCGGAAAAGGACATCTCGCTCTACATCAACTCCCCCGGCGGCGTGGCCTACGCCGGCATGGCCATCTACGACGTCATCCAGCACGTCCGCCCCGACGTGTCCACCATCTGTGTGGGCATGGGGATGTCGGCAGCGGCCATGGTCCTCTGCGGTGGGACCCCGGGGAAGCGGTTGGCCCTGCCCAACGCCCGGATCATGATCCATCAGGGCAGTGCCGGTACCCGCGGCGCTCCGAGCGACATGGAGATCCAACTACGCGAAGTACTGGCCCTGACCCGGAGGATGGCCGAGATCATCGCCCATCACAGCGGGAAGTCGGTGGAGCAGGTGGCCCGCGACATCGACCGCGACTACTTCATGACGCCCGAAGAGGCCATGGCCTACGGGCTGATCGATGACATCATCGCCCCGCACAGTGGGCTCTCCTCGGCCCCCGAAGAGGTCGCCGCCCTCTGACCGGCCCTTCGATGGGACGGGGGCGGAACATCGCTCTAGGCTGGTCCGTCTATCGGTTCTCCGCCGGGTGCCAACGGCCCCGAACCGGAACCGGAGGGGGAGGTGGGGAGATGGGCGTGGTGCCCGAGGTGATGGCGGCTGCCGTCTACCGGCGACCGGGTGAGGTGGTGGTGGAGGAACGGCCGGTGCCGCGGCCGGGCCCCGGCCAGGTGCTGGTCGAGGTGGACCACTGCGGCATCTGCGGATCGGACATCCACCAACTGCTCGACGGCTGGGGGGACCAGCCGGGACTGGTGGCCGGCCACGAATACAGCGGCACCGTCGCCGCTCTGGGTGAAGGCGTGGAGGGATGGCAGATCGGCGAGCAGGTGGTCGGCGGGGCCGGGCCCCGGTGTGGGAAGTGTCGCCGGTGCCTGGAAGGCAAGCCCTCCCAGTGCGAGAACCGCCAGGGATCGATCGTGGACAACCACGACGGTGCCTTCGCCCGCTACCTGCTGGTCGGAACGGGTTCGCTGCTCCGCCTGCCACCGGGCCTCAGCGCCCGCCATGCGGCGTTGGCCGAGCCGCTGGCGGTGGCACTCCACGGGATCACCCGTTCGGGGATCGTCGCCGGCGACAGTGTGATGGTCATCGGCGTGGGTCCCATCGGGGCTCTCTCCATCGCCGCCCTGGTCCACCGGGGCATCGGGCCGATCACCGCCGTCGAGCCCGGCGACCGCCGCAAGCAGTTGGCCCGGGATCTCGGGGCCACCCAGGTTCTCGACCCGTCCGAACTGGACGTCTTCCCGCCCTGGGAGCCCGAACAGATCTCCGAGCGCGCCGTCCACGTCGTGCTGGAGTGCTCGGGCCACAAGTCGGCCATGGAGGCCGGCTTCAACCAGCTGCGTCGGGGCGGCACCCTGGCCCTGGTGGGGGCAGGGGTAGAGCAACCGAGTTTCGACCCCAACCGGTTCATCCTCAACGAGCTGCACGTGGTGGGTTCGTTCGTCTACGACCAGGGCGGCTTCGAGCAGGCCCTGGACCTGCTGGCCTCCGAGCACTTCCCCGGCGACCTGTTGATCGAGGATGAGGACGTCCCCCTTGATGGCATATCCGAGGCGCTGGTGGGATTGGCCGAGGGCCGTTACGCCGGCAAGGTCATGGTGGTGCCCCGGCTGTCCGAGGGGGCCATCGTTCATCCGACCACCGTCGTGGAGGCGTGATGGCCCATCCCTACTACCCGACCGGTAACCCGAGGTTCAATCACGTGGCCATGAGCCTCGACGCCGACCTGCTCGACGAGGCCAACCGGGCGGACATCTGCCGGTTCTGGAGTGACGTGTTCGGTTTCGACGAGCTCGAGGTGATGACCGAGGACCGCAAGCGACTCGTCCTGTCGTGTGTGCACTGGGACCAGTTCATCTACCTGGTGTCCGAGGAGAAGCCCATGCGTGCCCCCCGCATGGACCACTTTGGTTTTTCGGTGGGATCGTTGGACGAGTTACAGGGCGTGCAGGAACGGGCCGCGGCCTTTGCCGCCCAGGACCCGCGGGTGGACCTCATCGACCTGCACGCAGACGATCAGGAGGTCGTGACCATCCACTCCGTGTACGTCCGCTACCTTCTGCCCATGATGTGTGAAGTCCAGTGGTGGGAGTTCGCCTCGTGAGCACGCCACCGCCCGGCCAGGCCGCACGGGGTCAAGCCCTCCAGATCGGCGTCTTCATCCCCCAGGGATGGAAGCTCGAGTACAAGGGGTGGAGTGGTCCTGACGCCTGGGTCCGTTCGGTGGGACTGGCCCGACAGGCCGAGTCGCTGGGCTACGACCACCTGTGGGT
>Ga0182030_10026047_pt1 | contig 10613 bp, 11 predicted proteins | sample 812S3MmetaG_FD_121299 | JGI IMG/M metagenome (GOLD analysis project Ga0182030, IMG submission 121299) | Permafrost microbial communities from Stordalen Mire, Sweden - 812S3M metaG (Illumina Assembly) | ecosystem: Environmental > Terrestrial > Soil > Wetlands > Permafrost | place: Sweden... | reverse complement strand
GGGACCGTAACTTTTCGCAAGCCCCTCGGCCTCCACGACCATGCGGCCCGAAGGGGGCGGCTGCGGAAACTTGAAGTGAATCACCGGCTCTTCTTCTGGAATCTCTATCCGTTCAATCTTTTCAAGTTCCTTGATGCGCGACTGCACCTGTTTGGCCTTGGTGGCCTGGGCGCGGAAGCGATTGATGAATGCCTCGAGATGCTCGATCTGGTCGCGCTGGTTGCGGAAGGCCGCCTGCAATTGCGCGCGCCGTTCATCTTTCTGGTTGAGGTATTTGCTGTAGTTTCCCTGGTAGATGGTGAGGCGCTTGTTCCAGATTTCAACGGTGCGGTCGATTGTTACATCTAGAAAATAGCGGTCGTGCGAGATGAGGATGTACCCGAAGGGATAGGCATGGAGATAATCTTCAAGCCAGTTGCGGGTTTCCAGGTCAAGGTGATTGGTCGGCTCGTCAAGAAGGAGAAGATTCGGCTTGGCAAGCAGCAATTTTGCCAGAGCGATTCGCATCTGCCAGCCGCCGCTGAACTCGTCCGTCTGCCGCGCCCAATCTTCTTTGCCAAAGCCGAGCCCGGTCAACACGCCGCCTACTTGTGCGTCCAGGGCGTAGCCATCCAGCGCGTGAAAGCGCTCTTGCAGCATCGAATAGCGTTCGGCAGCGGCCTCGTACTCCTGGCCTTCATGGTCGAGCACGGACAGCTGCCCACCGAGCCGCTCGATCTCGTGCTCCATCTCGTGCAGATCGTCAAATACTGAAAGGCATTCCTGGAAGACCGTCCGGCCGGTTAGCCGCAACCCTTCCTGAGGCAGGTACCCGATGCTCATGCCGCGTGTTTGCTGCAGGCTGCCGTAGTCCAGCGTCTCAAGGCCGGCCAGCACCTTCATCAACGTCGATTTGCCGGTGCCGTTGGCGCCCACCAGGGCAGTCTTTTCCCGCGCTCGGATGAGCCAGTTGGCCTCAAGGAACAACACCCGCGGCCCGAACCGTTTGCCGGCATTCTGAAGAGAGAGCATCTGGTCTTATTTTCGCAGAGCGGGCGCCGGGCTCTCAGCACCTGGCCAAACTCCAGCCGGCATCGCGTCAGTCAGGGCTTGAGTCAAGGCCTCAGTCCAGGTGGAAGACTTCTTCCATTTTCGCCCACCACTCGCCTTCTTTGCGGGTCGCCACCGGGCTCTGCATGGGTTCCATAATCGCCCACCACTCCTGTGTGGTCTTGTCGGCGGCCATCTTCGCCATGTCGGCAGCGTAGTCGGTTCCGTGGTACTCGAAATAGGAGTAAAGAGTGTGGTCCTTCAGATAGATGGAATAATTGCGGATGTTGCACTTGCTGATCATTTCCAGCACGCCGGGCCAGACGGCGGCGTGGTATTGCTTGTACTTCTCCTCCGTCTCCGGCTTCAGCCCAATTACCATTCCGTACCGAGTCATCGTATCTCCTTCATGTAAGCCGCAGGCGCAACCTAGCAAGCCGCGAACAGGGCTTGTGCGCTGCCCCAACCATTAAACCACCCTCGACGGCCTTTTTCGGCCGGCTTGCTCCGTGTAATTCAGCAGCGCTCGCCCTGTGGACGCGATTATCATCAATGCGGACCAAAATCGGTGGAGGAGACATGAACAGGATTTCTCAAGACCGGCGTGACTTCCTAAAGCAGGCCGGGCAGGCGGGGTTGATGGGGTCGGTGGCGATGATGGCTGGGATTCCGGAGAAGGCAATGGCGATGAGCGGCGCGCGTGGGGGCATTATCGAAGACGCAGTGATCTCTGCCGCGCAGGCAGAAGAGGCGCCGAAGCACCACATCAAGTTTTCAGTCTGCGGCATGAGCCACGACCATATCTACGGCATGATCGGCGCACTGCAGCGCGGCGGTGGTGAGCTGGTTGCGGCGTGGGGCGGAGAGCCAGACAAGACCGCTGCGTTCAAAAAGCGCTTTCCCGATGTGAAGATGGCCGCGACTCAGGACGAAATTCTGAACGATCCATCGATCCAATTGGTGCTCACTTCGCAAATTCCAAACGAGAGGGCCGGGATTGCCGTACGGGCCATGAAGCAGGGCAAAGATTTTCTCTCTGACAAACCGGGCATGACCACGCTGGCACAGGTGGCCGACGTGCGCAAAACCGCGGCGGAGACTAAGCGGATCTACGCCATCCTCTACAGCGAATTGCTGGAGGTAAAGGCCGCCGTTTACGCCGGCGAACTGGTTCGGCAGGGCGCGATCGGCAGGGTCATACAGACTATAAACATTGCGCCGCACCAGATTATCCAGGGCGGGGGCGACGCGGGTGGCGGAGCGCAGCGGCCGGAGTGGTTCTGGGATCCGGTCAAATTCGGCGGCATTCTGTGCGATATCGGCTCGCACCAGGTGGATCAGTTTCTTTACTACACGGGATCGAAACAGGCAGAGGTTGTCGAATCCCAGGTTTCCAATGTGCGCCATCCCAACCATCCACTCTTCCAGGACTTCGGCGACATTGTGCTCCGCGGCGATCGCGGATTTGGCTACGTGCGCCTCGACTGGTTCACGCCGGACGGCCTTGGAACGTGGGGCGATGGCAGGCTCTTCATCCTGGGCACCGATGGCTACATCGAGATCCGAAAATATGCCGATGTGGGCGTCAAGCACCAAGGGAACAACCTGTTCCTTGTCGACGGCAAACAGGCCCGGTACATCGACTGCAACCAGATGCCACTGCCCTTCGGCCCGCAGTTTGTGGCCGACATCGTGAACCGCACTCATGTTGCGCAGGACCCGGAGGAATGTCTGCTGGCCGCGCAGCTTGTGATCGAAGCACAGAACAAGGCGAAGCACGTGGTGCTGAAAGACTAGAGGAGCAGGAGGCCTGATCGATTTCCATCGACGCCTCGGCGCACCCTACAATGCTTAAGAAGGGCAATGCTTGAGAAGGGCCTGTAGCTCAACGGTTAGAGCAGGGGACTCATAATCCCTTGGTTGGGGGTTCGAATCCCTCCGGGCCCACCAGTTGCTGATCCTTGTTTGATGCCATCCAGGGATCTGAACCCTTTTGGGAGGCGCCAGTCAGGGTGCTTCCTGGTCCGTACCAGGGGGGCACCCCCCTCCTCTCCCCTGTTTTGGCTAAATTCCTCTAGTGATTGGGGTTAGAGTCTTCGGGCCGCTCTAAAATCTTCTCAACATTGGAGTTACCGACAAAATCCTCTCCGGAAAAGAGTTAAAGGTAGCTTTGCCATTTAGCTGTCTGTTTTGGTCTCCGGCCTCGAGGGCGAGGTCCATATGAAGTAATTGTGCGCCGGAGGCAGGTAATTATCTGCAAGCGGGTTAAACATAATTTTGGCGAACAGGGCCGGACCCCATGGCCGCCGTTGTTCAACCTCCTTGAAAATGAAATGGCTCCTGGACGTCTAGAGGAGTTCCCTCACCTTTTGCGACTTATAATCGTGCTTAGGCCGGTGACTGGCCCGATCTTCCCTGCAAAGAGAGAAACGCCTTGGCACGAGAGCTTTACACGGCACGACTTGCCCGCAAAGAGTGCATCTCTGAGGTAGCCCAGTGCTACCATTTCGAATTTGTGATCGACGCACTGGAGAGCTTTCCTTACGCGCCGGGGCAGTTCATCTCCGCAGTGGCAGAGGACCAGAACGGCAAGATGCAGACCCGGGCCTACTCGATTGCTTCGGCACCCAGCGGCAACCGTTTTGAGTTGTGCGTCAATCGGGTTGAGGAGGGCTTCTTTTCAAATCACCTGGCGGACCTGCCCGATCTGCCTATTGGCTCTACCATTCAGATTCACGGGCCCCACGGCCACTTCATCCTCCAGGAACCGATCACCGATTCAATCCTGGTGGCGACGGGGACGGGCGTTGCGCCGATGCGCGGATACACGCAGTGGCTGTTTCCGACGGATGGGCCGGACCGGAGCGATGGCAAAGATATCTGGCTTGTCTACGGGACCCGCCATGAGACGGATATTTACTACGAGAAGGAATTTGAAGAACTCGCAGCCCGCAAACCCAATTTTCACTATTTGCCGACGCTGAGCCGGGCGCTGGAAGGCTGGACGGGGCTGCGAGGCCACGTTCAGGTGCACGTGTCGAAGATTGTGGAAGAGCGCGCGGCGCGTCTCGGATTGCCTCTGCCGCAGCCGGCGGTCGATCCTGGGATCTCGACGAAAGACCTTCGCTTTGATATTTATTCCTACATCTGCGGGTTGAACTTTATGGTCTCCGGCGTGCGCGAGCTGCTGACCGGCTACGGCTGGCACCGCAAGCAGATTGTGTTTGAGAGATACGACTGAGTCGGCTCGACCCTTGAGCCGGGATGACGCCTGGAGGCTGCGCAGAAGCTCCGATTCTTAGTCAGCAATAAGGAAAAGCACACCTCGGTGGCTAAAGCCGCCGTTTAGAGCGGTTTCAGGATAGGTGTGCCCTGTCGATCTTCAATGCCAGGTCGCCCCTCCTTGGGGTCGGGTCGACTAGGGTGTATGCCCTTGGGTATAGCAATCCTGAAACCGCTATAATTTCTTGGCATTACACCGGGGATGAATCCCCGGCCTACCACCCGCCCGAGTTTTTCCGCAGCCCGTTAGAGGTTGAACAATTCCCTTAGCCGTTTGGTCTGGGTACGGCTTACGGGAATCTCGGTCTGCGCCTTGTCGTTCATGCGCAACTGATAGCTTGACTTGAACCATGGGACCACTTCGCGGATGTGGTCGATGTTGACGACGAAGCCGCGGTGGGCGCGCCAGAAGTGGGCGGGGTCAAGCTGCTCAAGCAACTCCTCGAGCGTGCGACATTTCGATTGGCCCTCGAAGTTCCGGGTGACGACGCGAATGACGCCTTCGTCGATGGCCGCGAAGCAGATCTCGGCCTGGCCAACGAGCAGCAGCCTATTCTGTGCCTGCACAATGAGCTTGGCGGGCTGGGGCGAGCGATCGGCTCCCTGCGGACGCTTGAGCAAGCGGAGCAGCGCTTCAAGCTGGGACTCGATGGGCGAGTCTGACTGCGGGGCGGTGCTGCCGGCTGCGGCGCCGCCGGAAATTCGGCCTCTTGCGCGATCCACGGCCTCAACCACGCGGCTGCGGTCGAAGGGCTTGAGCAGATAATCCACCGCATTTACGTCGAATGCGCGTACGGCATACTGGTCGTACGCCGTGGCAAAGACAATTTGGGGAAGTGGCTCGGCGTCCTTGCCGTGCGCCCCATCAGCTCCCGTTTGCTTTTCAAGCCGGTCGCGATCCATCAGTTTGCGGATGACGGCAAACCCGTCCAGCCCCGGCATCTGCACATCTAGAAACACCAAGTCGGGATGAAGCTCCTCGATCAGCGCCACGGCCTCAATGCCATTGGCTCCCTGGCCGATGACCTCAACGTCTCCGACGGAGTCAAGCAGGTACTTGAGCTCTTCGCGGGCCAGTTGTTCGTCGTCGATGATGAGCGCGGAGATAGACATGCAGAACTTCGATTGTAGGAAGGGAATCGGGCAGGGTCAATGGCGGGGGAGAAAAAGGAAGGCCCCGCAAGAGACTCCGGGGCCCATGCTCTTGTGGCCAGGCAAGCTCGTGACCGAGATTAATCGCCCAGCAGGTGCAGCCGGGTGGGCATATGATCCTGGGCCAGCTCATGGCCGCAGCGGGTGCAGTATTGGTCGGTGGAGCGGACTGTCCGGAAGCAGTTGCCACAATTGGCTGTGAGTTGATAATTGCACTGTGGACAGAAGTGGAAATCGCTCTGGACGTGAGTTCCGCAGGCCGCGCAGTGGGTAACCTCCGGCTGGCGAAGCAGGAAGTAGAGGACAGCGCCGATGCCCGCAGGCATGACGAAGCAAATCAGCATCCAAAAGCGCGTGCTCATTCCGCGGCGCGGCGAATCCTTGCTGATGTAGCCCACCATGAGGAAGTAGAGCGAAACCACCACACCCCAGGAAAGGTTGAAGTAAATGCGGAAGCCGATGGGTGGCGGCGCGTGGTGACGTTGTTCGGGCGCAATGACCCAGAAGTAATACTCGACCGCTACAAACGCCAGGCAGGCTACAATAATCGACCACAACGGAATCATCCGTTCGTCGTCGTTCACGGTGATGGATTGTGGATCACGCATAAGCAATCCCTCCCCTGGAGGGCTTTCAAAGGCTCAGAATCAGGTTAACCCTTGTCTATGAGGACGCGGAAGATGACGAAGAAGTTGCGTTCAGGGGTACTTCGGTTTAAATCTGGTCAATTTCCCTGGTGTTATGCCAGAATCAAGGCTTCTTGCGCGACCAGCCGGCTACCAGCGCCGCCGCCAGCAGGGCTGGGCAGAGAAGGATGCCGACCCAGAGGCTTAATTGCGTTGCCGGATCGCTGAAAAGCTCACCGCCAATTAATTCGTCGGCAATGCGCCAGAAAAAAGGGCCCATCGCAAGGCCTACGAGGAGAATCGCGGCTAAAGCCAAGGCTAGTCCACGCTTGCGCCCGGCTTTCTGGTCCTGCATGACGCCCAACGAAGCCAGCACCACGCGACGCGTTTTGTGAGCCACGGCCCGCTCTCGTCCAGCCTGGGTTCCGGACAGCGCCGAAACAAGGTCGCGATGAACGCCATCGCCCGATCCCTCGTTTGAGGGAACCTGAACCTCGAGAGTGCCCAGCTCAACGGTTTTCACACCGCCTCCTGAAAGTGAGCGTGGTTGCGCTCCAACTTGGGCCTGATCATCGCCATACCGCGATAAAGTCTTGATTTAACGGTAGAAAGGGGAGCCCTGGTCACCTTGGCAATCTCTTCCAGTGACAGCTCTTCGTGGAACCGGAGCACGAGCACCTCGCGATGGAGCGTATCTAGCTCGAGCAGGGCGCCTGAGATCCGTTCGCGGTCTTCAAGGTTTGCAAAACGATCAAACGGCGTCGGCTCGCCATCGGCCAGTTCAAAGGCCATGGGACGGTCGTCCTCGGACTTGCCCTCGAACAGCTCATCCAGGCTGCTCATTGTCCGCTTCCTGCGCTGGTCGATCAGCAGGTTGCGTGCGATGGTAAAGAGCCAGGTCTCAAAGCGCGCTTGTCCGTTGTACTGAGCTCCCCGCACCAGAACGCGCATCCAGACTTCCTGGAAAAGGTCCTCTGCCTGCTCGCGATTGCCGGACAAATAAAGCAAATAGCGCAGTAACCGGTGCTGATAGCGGACGATCAACTCATCCAGAAGGCCAGCGTCCTGACGCTTGAGCCCCGCGGAGACCGCCAGATTTTCCTGGCGAACTTGCTCATCTGCCGCCGCGGTGGCGCCCGGCACAAAAAATGAAGATAAAGCCGATAAAGATCTGCTGCTCATCGCATTTAATTAGACGACAAAAATCTGCTCGGCGGCCACTTGAAATGCGCCTGGAGGCAAAAAAGGTTCTCATTCCGGTACGACGGTACCCCTGGCCGCGAAACGTAAAGCCTCTTCAATGGCTTTCGCCGCGCGCCGTTCGCGTGCTTCGACCGTTTCGTAGTAAAAGATTCCCATCAAGTGACTGCGGCGTTGTACCGGCGTCATGGCCTTCCAGCCGGCGAGGGCGCGAGGCTGGTGTTGAAAGGCGACCCGCAGGACCGGCGGCGGGTTCTCTTCCCCTTCCATTGCCTGCATGAGCCGTTCAGCCATCTTTTCTGCCCGTTTCTGGCGCGTTTCTGCACCCTTGGGTTCGCCGACCCACTTGCCGATTTCTCTCCGCATGGACGGGCTCATTGCATCGAACCACTTGCGCAAGTGCCGGCCGCCCTTCAGTTCCCTTTCGAGTTCCGCGGGGATGGGGGCGGGGCGCTCCTCGAGGTCGGGCTCCAGCTTGATGGAGACTTTTTCGCCGATCCGGGCTTTGGCGCCAGTCTGCATCTTCTTGTTGACGAGCAGAAAGTGTCCTCCGCCGCCGGTTTTTGCGAAGAGGGAGGTGCGAAATGCAAATCCGGGGGGCTTGCTGGTGGCGGATCGGATCTCGCCGCGAACACGCAGGCGGTTCCGTTCCGGCCAGGCCGTTTGGATGTCGAAGGGAATCGCGGCAATCACCCAACCCAGCGCGTTCCGAAGCGGCTCCAATACGGCCGTGAATTCCTTCGCGGCAGACATGCTCATGTACCTCCAGCAAGCACCAGTATGCATCCCATCAACATCAAAATGGAAAACTTCAATCTAGCGAACAAGACCTGCGTGTGGACTCGAATTTGACGGAACCCGCTGCATGAATGGGGAATCTATCAGGTCAGAGTAAGTGAGGGCGTAATTGATCTTCAAACATCTGTTCGAGGGCGGGCGCATGACTCTCAATCTTGTTTCCGTGGCATTGGCGGCAACCATTGCAGCGCAAGCTCATGCAGTGACGGCGTTGGCGGTTGGAAGCGGACTGCCCAAACTTGAAGGCGAATATCTTACGGGGCGAAAGGCGGCGTTGCCTGCCGATGCTTCCGGCCGGGTGTCGCTTCTGCTGTTTGGCTTCACCTATCAATCGAGGTTTCAGGTTGAGCCGTGGGGCAAGCGCTTTCGCGGTGAATTTGAGAAGAATCCCAATGTCACTTTCTACGAGATCCCGATGATCGGCGGAATGGCGCGCATGGGAAAGTGGTTCATCGATAGCGGAATGCGCCGCGGAACGCCTAAAGCGGATCAGGAAAATGTGATCACTGTTTACGGCGGCACGGATGCCTGGAAGACTCGTGTTGGTTTCAAAGCTGAGGATGCGGCCTATCTGGTGTTGCTTGATCCGAAGGGAAATGTAGCGTGGGTCCATGCCGGACCTCTCGATGAAGCAGAGTTCCAGTCCCTCGCTGGGAAGGTGCGAGTGCTGATTTCGAACCAGTAACGCGAGGTGGATCAGGGGCCGCGACCGCCGGCATTCCACGACGGCTAGATGTAATTGCACGAGAGCATTTCGGCGACGGCTCCATCCAATTGCTCACGCCTGCGGACATCCTCAAAGCCACGCAGCAGATCTTCAGGCCGAACGCGTGCCCGCTCACTCTCTTTGAGGTCGCGCAGAATCCTGCCTCTATGCATCATCACGATGCGATTGCCCAGATTGACCGCCTGCTGCATGGAGTGCGTCACCATGAGCGTTGTGAGCTTGTCGCGTTCGATAATCTCGTGGGTGAGGCGGACGACCTGGTCGGCGGTTTTGGGATCGAGTGCCGCGGTGTGCTCGTCCAGGAGCAGCAGTTCGGGCCTTAGCCACGAGGCCATCAGCAGCGTAAGCGCCTGACGTTGCCCGCCGGAGAGGCTGCCGATCGCATTGTCGAGCCGGTCCTCAAGCCCCATGTTCAATGGACGAATTCGGTCGCGGAGCTCACTCAACGTACGGCGGCTCACCGCCAGACCAAGGCCACGGGAGCGGCCGCGGCGCGATGCCAGAACAAGATTTTCGGCGATGGTCATAGTTGGCGCCGTACCGCGAAAGGGATCCTGAAAGACGCGGCCGATCAGTTTTGCCCGGCGGTGCTCGGGCCACCTGGTAATTGTCTGGCCGGAAATGGCAATGCTTCCGGTATCGACCATGAAGGTGCCTGCCACTGCATTCAGGAGCGTGGATTTGCCTGATCCGTTGGTCCCGATCACGATGAGAAATGAACCCGCCGCGAGCTCGAGCGAAACATCGCAGAGCGCGCGCACCTCGTTTGAGGTGCCGGGATTGAACGTCTTCGAAATTCGATTGATCTCGAGCATGGTCGTCAAGCCGCCTTCGCGGCAACAGGGCTGTGTGTTCTCATGCGGCGGGCAAGATTCGGCATCACCAGCGCGGCGAACACAAAGACCGCGGTGATGAGTTTGAGATCGTTCGGGCTGAGGCCCCAGCGGAGCGCAATCGCCACCAGCAGGCGGAACAAGACTGATCCCATCACCGTTCCCGTAATCACCAGGCCAACCGTTCGCGTGCCAATCAGCGCTTCGCCGATGATGACACTCGCAATGCCCAGCACAACCATGCCGACGCCCATCTGCACGTCGGCAAAGCCCTGGTATTGTGCAATCAGCGCACCGCAGAGTGCGATCATGCCGTTCGATATCGCGAGACCAAAGATCGTGGCTGCGTCCACGCTGACGCCAAGCGCGCAGATCATGTGCGGATTGTCTCCCGTGGCGCGCATGGCCGTGCCGAGGTCGGTGCGGAAGAAGAAGTACATCAGAACGCAAACCGCGATAACCAGAAGCAGGATGCTCAGCAGCATCGACAAATCGCGCACGCTCACTGCCCAGCCTGCGACATTCAAATCGGCGGCGTCTCCAAAAATCCACGCGCCGAATCTCTCGGCATAGGTTGCGAGGGTCGTGACCTCAAGCAAGGGGATATTGCTTTTTCCCATGACGTGGAGATTCACGCTGTAGAGGCCGGTCATGACCAGGATTCCACTGAGCAGAGGGTTGATTTTGCACTTGGTGGCCAGAAGCCCGGTGACGGCGCCGGCCACTGTTCCAGCGGCAACGGCCGCAACCGTTGCGAGCACTGCATTGTTCCCGCTTACCATGATGGCTGCTGCAACTGAAGCGCCGAGGGTGACCGAGCCTTCCGCGGTCATGTCGGGCATGTTGAAGATGCGAAAGCTGACGTACACTCCGAGCGCGAGCAACGCAAGAATCAGTCCCATTGTCAAAGCCGAAATCAGCAGTGTCATGAAAGTCTCATCCTCGTGCGATCGCCTGCAACGGGCC
>Ga0182030_10026046_pt1 | contig 10614 bp, 8 predicted proteins | sample 812S3MmetaG_FD_121299 | JGI IMG/M metagenome (GOLD analysis project Ga0182030, IMG submission 121299) | Permafrost microbial communities from Stordalen Mire, Sweden - 812S3M metaG (Illumina Assembly) | ecosystem: Environmental > Terrestrial > Soil > Wetlands > Permafrost | place: Sweden... | reverse complement strand
GAAGGTCTTGGCGACCTGGGTGCTCGCGGCGTTCACAAGCGTGTGCAGGTCAATCCTGCCCGCCTTGACGCCGTAGGTGTACAGGAGGTTGATCCGATCCTCCAGCGAGGGAATCCCGTTCGGTATCTTCGTGAAGTCCTTCCTCCCCATCTCCTTCTGGCCGGCGAAGTCAAACGGAGCATGGTCGGTGGCAACGGTCTGGATGAGCCCGTCGCGCAGCCCGTTCCATAGGAAAGGCTGATTCCAGGCGTCTCTGAGCGGCGGGGACATGACGTACTTCGCCCCCTCGAAGTCCGGACGCTCGGCCCAGGTCTTGTCGAGCACGAGGTACTGGATGAGGGTCTCAATGCTCACATGGACTCCTCGCAGGCGAGCGGCGATGGCCTGATCCAGGGCGCGCTTGCAGCTCAAGTGGACGATGTAGGTGTGGGCGCCGGTCATCTCGGCGAACGTCATCAGGTGATGGACGCCCTCGGCCTCGACCTCCGGTGGGCGGCTTTGGTGGTGCTGGCCCGGATCGGTCTTTCCGGCGGCGAGGAGTTCCTTCTGCCTCTCGAGGACAAGCGTCTCGTTCTCGCAATGGGCCGTCACGACGACGCCGAGCTCGCGGGCGAGCCTGAGCGTCCTGTAAAGCTCCGTGTCGTCGATCCCGAAGGCGCCCTTGTAGGCGAGGAATATCTTGAAGGAGCTTATGCCGCGCCGGACGATCTCGCGCAGTTGGGAGTCCGCCTTGTCGTCGAACTTGGTCGCACCCATGTGGAAGGTGAAATCGCACGCGGAGCGGCCGGCGGCCTGGGCCATCCAGTGGTCAAACCCGGCGAGGGCGTCCTCGCTGCGGGCCGGGCAGCACATCTCGATGAGCGATGTCGTGCCGCCGATGAGCGCAGCCTTGCTGCCCGTCTCGTAAGTGTCCTTCGCGAACGTGCCCATGAAGGGCAGGGTGATGTGGACATGCGGGTCTATGAACCCGGGGAACACGTACTTTCCGGCAGCCTCGACGACCTGTGTGCCAGGGGGGGCCTCGAGCCCGGGCCCGATGCGCGTTATCGTCTCGCCCTCGCAGAAGACGTCGGCGCGGGACCGTGAGTCCGCGGTGACGATCTCGCCGTTCCGAATCAGCAGCGGCATTGCGGCATCACTTTCGCCAGACGTCTCCAGCGGAGCCTCCAAACCACTTCGTGGTGATCGTTTTCTGCTGGGTGTAGAATTGCACCGCTTCCCGCCCCTGGATATGGAGGTCGCCGTAAAACGAGGCGTCCCAGCCGGTGAAGGGGAACATCGCCATGGTCGCCGGGACGCCTATGTTTATTCCGACCATCCCCGCCTTCACGCGGTGCTTGAATTCCCGGGCGGCCGCCCCGGAGGAGGTGAAGATCGAGGCCCCGTTGCCGTAGGCCGACCTGTTTGCCGTCTCGATTGCCTGGCCGAGGTCGTCCATCCTCATCACGTTGAGGACCGGGCCGAAAACCTCTTCGCGGGCGATGGTCATCGTCTCGCGCACCTTGTCCACTATCGTGGCCCCCATGTAGAATCCGTTCGGCGCGTCGGCGACCGAAATTTTCCTGCCGTCGCAGGCGATCGTCGCACCCTCCTTCCTCCCGCTTTCGACGAGACCCTGGACCCTCTCCCTGTGGGCGCCCGTGACGAGCGGGCCCATGTCGGGCTGCGACATGGGCGTGTCGGTGCGGCCGACCTTGATCGACCGCGCCGCGTCGACCAGCTGCGGCAGGATCTCGTCGCCGGCCTTTCCGACGGCCAATGCCGTCGAACCCGCCATGCAGCGCTCGCCCGCGCAGCCGAAGGCGGCGGTTGCAAGCGCCTCGACGGAACGCGGCATGTCCGCGTCGGGCATGACGACCATGTAGTTCTTGGCGCCGCCATTCGCCTGCACGCGCTTTCCGTTCCTCGTGCCGACCTCGTGGACGTGCCTTGCCACGGGAGAGGAGCCGACGAACGAAATCGCCCGGACCTTTGGGTGGGTCAGAAGCGCGTCGACGCATTCGCGGCCGCCGTGGACGATGTTGAGGACCCCCTTTGGCAGGCCCACCTTCTCGAAGAGCTCCGCCAGGATCAGCGAGGTCAGCGGAACCTTTTCGCTCGGCTTGAGGACGAACGTGTTGCCGCAGGCGATCGACAGCGGGAACATCCAGAGGGGCACCATCGCTGGGAAATTGAAGGGCGTTATCCCGGCGCACACGCCGATTGGCTGGAGGATCGACTCGCAGTCCACATTGCGCGCGATGTTCTCGAGGGTGTCGCCGAAAAGGAGCGAGGGGGCGCCGCATGCGTACTCGATGTTCTCGAGCCCCCGATAGACGCTGCCGCGCGACTCGACGAGAGTCTTGCCGTTCTCGCGCGAGATGCTGGCGCAGAGCATGTCGAAGCTCTCCTCGACGAGCTGGCGGTACCGGAAGAAGAGCCGGGCCCGTTCAACCACCGGAGTGTCCCTCCATGCCGGAAACGCCGCCGCCGCGGCCTCAACGGCCGCGTTGACCTCGGCGGGGCCGCCCATCGGGCATTCCGCGATCACGTCCCCGGTCGAGGGATTGAAGACGGGCGAGCCGGCGAGCTTGGGCTCTATCCATTCGCCCCCTATGAAGAGGGGGCAGGGCATCAGGTTGGCGGATTTCATCATGTATTTGGCAGGCAGTGGGGCGGGGCCCCGGGCTCAGGAGGTAACCCCATTTGCGGTTGAAGAGCGAGCTCCCACCAGCCGACGTCGCGCCAGGCCCCGAGTTTGTAGCCGACCTTCCTGTAAATGCCGACGAGCGTGAAGCCCAAGGCCTCGTGAAACGCCTGGCTCTCCGGGTTCGGCGCAAGGATCCCGGCATATGCCCTGAAAAGACCCTGGCTTCGCAGCCGGGCGAACAGCTCGGCATAAAGCGCCCGGCCGATGCCCCGGCCGCGAAATTTCTCGTGGACGTACACCGTCACCTCGACCACCCAGCGGTATGCCGCGCGCTCCCGGTGGGGTGAAGCGTAGGCGAAGCCTGCAACGATTCCGCCGGCCTCGTAGACAAGCCAGTGGTAACGCCGGTTGATCTTCTCGATCCTGGAGGCGATTTCGGCCGCGTCAGGCGCAACCTCCTCAAACGAGACCGGACTGCTCTCGCAGAACGGTCGGTATATTGCTGCGATCTGCGGGGCATCTTCGGCTTGGGCCAGTCGTATCATCGGCCGGGCCTGCCTAATGCCGTGAGAGGGCGTCGGACTGCTTCACGAACTCGTCCCCGCTCCATTCGCCGTCTGAGGCGACTGTCCTCTTTGTCGCGGCCTTCTGGGCCGCCTTCCGTTCGGACTGGCGCTGGACGAGGTCGCCATGGGTTGTGAAGTAGTCGAGGCTCTTCCCCTTGAAGTCGGCGAGCGTCCCAAACTGGTGCTTGTCCATGAAAGCGAGGAGCTCGTCGCACATCGGCTTCACGCACTCGTAGCCGAACTTCATGACACCTGTGCACACCTGCACCGTGTCGGAACCGAGGAGGATGAACTGCGCTGCGTCGTTGCCCGACTCGATCCCGCCCAGGCCCGAGAGCGACCGGCCGGGGAACTCCTTGCGGATCATCGTCGCGATTTCCATCACCATCCGCAGGGCGATGGGCTTGACCGCCCGGGACGAATAGCCCCCGGGGGTCGTCCATCCCTCCACGGTCGGCTCAGGGCGCAGCGTGTCCAGGTTGACGCCCATGACGCTCCTGATCGTGTTGATCGCGCTCACGCCCTGGCATCCCGCCTTGAGCGCGGCCCGGGTCGGCTCCTCTATGTGGGTGATGTTCGGGGTCATCTTGGCCCAGACGGGCCGCTTTGCCGCACCCATGACCCATCCGCAGACTTCCCCGAGGACTTCCGGGTCCTGGCCCATCGCCGCGCCCATCTTGCGCTCCGGCAGGCCGTGCGGGCAGGAGAAGTTCAGTTCGAACGCGTCGACTCCGACCGCCTGGCAGCGCTCGACGATCTCGATCCATGAATCCTTCCGGTGCTCCTCCATGATGGAGGCGATCAGAACCCCAGTTGGATTCGTGTCCTTGCACTTCTTGAACTCGTCGAGCCAGATCCCGAAGGGCCGGTCGCTGATGAGCTCTATGTTCTCCCATCCGATCACCTCCTTGCCGTCGGTCGAGTGGAGTTTTGCGTAGCGGGGCGTGACGTTCACGACCTTCGAAGAATCGAGGCTTATGGTCTTCGCGATCACGGCGCCCCAGCCCTCGCGGAAGGCCCTGTTGATGACGCTGAGGTTCGTGCCGGGAGGCCCCGAGCCGATCACAAAGGGATTGGGAAGCCTGAGTCCATCTACCGTTGTAGCCAAAGTCGGCATAGGCGGGTGTCGGAAGGCATGCTCGCCCAGAAAACTCTCGTTTCCAAGCTGGAATTGGACCAAAGCTCTGGCCCAGGACTCCAATTGAACATGTCTCTCGACCCGAAGCGGACGCTGGCCGAACTGAGGGAGCTCCGGCAGCTCACCTCTGACGACAACGGTGCCCAGCGCGTTGCGTTCACGAAGCCATGGTCCGCCGCGAGGGCATGGCTCCGGAGGAAGCTCGAGGCGATCCCGGCCGAGGTGCACGTGGACGAGGCGGGCAACCTCTGGACGACGCTCAAGGGCGGCAGCGAGAAGGCCCTCCTCATCGGAGGGCACATGGACTCCGTGCCGAACGGCGGGTGGCTCGACGGATGCCTGAACGTCCTCGCAGGCCTCGAGATCCTGCGCCGCATCAACGCCCAGTACGGCGGAAAGCCTCCCGTGACCGTCAGGCTCGTGGACTGGGCAGACGAGGAGGGCGCCCGCTTCGGCAAGAGCCTCTTCGGCTCGTCCGCGTGCTCCGGGACGCTCGACATGGACGAGGCGCGGGCGCTCCGCGACAGGGACGGCATCGGGCTGCCCGCCGCTCTGAAGGAGGTCGGTGTCGATTTCGAGGGGGTCAAGAGGTGCGGCCGGGAACTGCGCGGCGCCGCAGCCTACCTGGAGCTGCACATCGAGCAGGGGCCGGTGCTCCTCGACCTGGGCCTGCCGCTCGGCGCCGTCCTCGGCACATTTGGCGTGGAGAGGCACGCGATCACGTTCCGCGGGCAGGCCGCCCACTCGGGCAGCACGCCCATGAACCGGCGCAGGGACGCGTTCCTCGCGGCGGCCCGCATGGGCCCCGAAATCTACGCGATCGCGGAGAGGAGCAAGGGTGTCTGCACGATAGGCTCCTGCACGACAAAGCCGGGGATCGTGACCAGCGTCGTCGAGGAATGCCGGATAACGCTCGACCAGCGCCACCTGGATCCCGCGGCCCTGGCGAGGATGCACCTCGAGGCGCGGGAGGCCGCCGACCGCTTCGCCAAGGAGGGCGGGGTCGCCGTGTCATGGGACAGGATCTGGCACATAGAACCGATCCCGTTCAACGCGGCATTGATTGGGATGTGCGAGGAATCGATCCGTGAAACCTGCGGGACGGCCCACCGCCTTCCCTCCGGGCCCCTGCACGACGCGGCCGAGGTCGCCCGGGCCGGCGTCCCGACCGTCATGATGTTCGTCCAGAGCCTCCACGGGATCAGCCACAACAAGATCGAGGACACCCGCGAGGAGCATCTCGAGCTGTGCGTCCGTGCGTTCGACCGACTCGCGGACAAGACGATCGGATGGATCGGCGGCCGCTGACTGGTCCGTTCAGGCCGCCCCGAAGAACTTGAGCGTGCGCCGCATCGAGGCGACGAGTGCGTCGATCTCGTGCTCCTCGTTGTAGACGAAGAAGCTCGCACGCGTCGTGCCGGTGAGCCCCAGCTTTCTCATGAGGGGCTGGTTGCAGTGGTGCCCGCCCCGCAGGGCGATCCCGTCCTCGTCCGCAAAGCTGACCACGTCGTGCGCGTGGATGTCGCCGAAGGCAAAGCTCACGAGGCCGCCGCGCTCTCCCTTCGGCCCGAGCAGGCGGATGCCCGGAAGCTCGGCCAGCCGCTCGTAGGCCGCGAGGGCCAGAGCGCCGTCATGCCGGCGTATTTCCTCGCGGCCAAGCGAGTCGAGGAAGTCGCATGCGGCGCCAAGGGCGACGGCGTCTCCAAAATTCGGGGTCCCGGCCTCGAACCGCTCGGGAGGCGGCTTCCACCGGCTCTCGAGAAACTCGACGCTTGAAATCATCCCTCCGCCCCCCTGCCAGGGAGGCATGGCCTCGAGGAGCGCCTGCCGGCCGTAGAGGACGCCGATGCCAGTGACCCCGGCCATCTTGTGCCCGGAGAATGCCAGAAAATCACAGTCCATCGCCCGGACGTCCACCGGCATGTGCCCGATGGACTGCGCGGCGTCGACCACCGTGACCGCGCCCACCCGTCTCGCGCGGGCGCAGAGCTCGGCCACGGGGTTGATCGTCCCGAGCGTGTTGGAGACGTGCGTGAACGCGAACACCTTGACCTCGGGCGTCAGCACGCGCTCGAGCGCAGAAAGATCGAGAAGGCCTTCGTCGCCGGTCACGGGAAGGTACCTCAGGGTCGCCCCGGTGGTCCGCGCCACGAGCTGCCAGGGCACGATGTTGCTGTGGTGCTCCATCTCGGTGAGCAGTATGACGTCGCCCTTTCTGAGATTCGCCGTGCCCCAGCTGGCGGCCACGAGGTTTATGGATTCGGTCGTTCCGCGGGTGAAGATAATCTCTTCGGGGGCGGCCGCGTTGACGAACCTCGCCACGCGTGCGCGCGCGCCCTCGTAGTCGTCGGTTGCGCGCATCGAGAGAGTGTGAAGCCCCCTGTGGACGTTCGAATTGTCCTTCCTGTAGAATCGGTCGAGCGCCTTCATTACCGACTTCGGCTTCTGGGTGGTCGCGGCGTTGTCGAGATAGACGAGCGGATGCCCGTTCACCTGCTGGCTCAGGATGGGAAACTCGTCGCGGATTTGGGCCCAGGGCGCAGGCATAATGTTCAGTCCCTGTGGCTCTCCGTGGTCGCCGACTGCGGGTCCCCGCGAAGCGCGCTCATGGCCGCATGCCAGGAAAGCGTGGCGCACTTGATCCGTGCCGGAAAGGCGTGCACGCCGGCGAAGGCGCCCAGGTCGCTGATCTCCTCAGGCTCCCCGCCCGTCGTCACGATCTCGTGGAACTGGCTGAAGAGCTTCTCGGCTTCGGCGGACGTCTTGCCCTTCAATTGGGTCGTCATGAGCGAGGCGCTCGCCTGGGAGATCGCGCAGCCCGAACCCTCGAACGAGATGTCGGCTATCCTGTCGCCCTCGAGGCGCAGGAAGACGTCGCACTGGTCGCCGCACGACGGGTTGTCGCCGTGGGCCGAGCGGTTTGCGGAGGGTATCCTCCCCCGGTTCCGCGGGCGCCGGTTATGGTCGAGGATCACTTGCTGGTAGAGATCGGAGAGGTCGGCCGACATGGTGAAAGGAAACAGGTATCCACGCCCCACTGCGCGTCAAGGACGCCGGAGGCCGCGGAATTGCCCGTCCGGCCGGATGTCTCCTCCGGTCCGAGGAGAATCCGGGAGGCGTGCCAAGGATGGAATCGAGGATGCCCGGGAGCTTGCACGACCAACAAGGTTCGACAGGGCCCTATCCTCGCAATAGTCTGCTCCGCTTGGCTTTGTCGCAGTTTCTCAATGATGAAGGCTGAAGGAATGAGGCCCAATCTCCTCCGGGGACGCCCCGCGCGCCGGCTTCGCGGCCGGCGCCCGGATCTGGCGCGGCCCTCTTTCCCTTCCGTGGAAGTAGCGGCTTGGGGGGCCTCGGCTGTCATGGGGGGCAGGTGTGAGACCGATACAATTGCCGCCTCTGTCCAGATTTGCGGACCCGATGCCTGACGAGCCCTCAGGCGACCGTGAATTTTCCGCCCTCTACAGGGCGACGCTGGCCCCGCTGCGCCGCTACCTGACGCGCCTCCTGGGCAATGCGAGCGAGGCGCAGGACGTGGCCCACGACGCTTACGCGCGCCTTTATCCGGCGATCAGCGAGGAGGCAGCGAGGCGGCCGGCGGCGCTCCTGTACACGACGGCGCGCCGCCTAGCGATCAACCGGCTCAAGCGCCGCAGCATTTCGCCGATCGCGCGGGAGTCGTTGAACCCCGAGTCGACTGCGTCGTCCGCGCCCGGGGTGGCCCAGGAGGTGATGGCGCGCCAGGAGCTGGAACTTCTTCAGCAGGCGATCGCGCAGCTGCCGGAGGGCTGCCGCGCGGTGCTGCTGCTTCGCAAGATCGAGATGCTTTCCCACAAGGAGATTTCCGATCGGCTGGGAATCGCCGTAAGCACGGTGGAAAAACAGCATGCGCGGGCCCTCAGGCTCCTGCGCGGGGCCCTGGAGAGGAGATTGGACCCATGAACCCTTCCCCACAGGCGCCCGACCCGGCCGCCGAGGACCAGGCGGCCCTATGGGCGGCGCGGCTTGAAGGCTCGTCGTTCACCCCCGAGCAGCGTGCCGCCCTCGATTCCTGGCTGGACGGGGACCCGGGCCGGCGCGAGCTGCTTTCAGGCTACCAGCGGTTCTCAGCCGGCCTCGACCGTCTGGTTCCCGAGCTTGCGGCATCCGGCCGGGTCGAGATCCCAGCCGAGAAGGCGCCGGCCCGCACGGGGGGGGGGGCCCGGTGGGCCTTGGCCGGCGCGCTGGCGGCGGCCGCGGTTGCGGCCGCGTTCTGGTTTGGCTGGCCGGGAGCGCGGACCGAGAGGTTCGCGACCTCGGCGGCGCAGCGGCGCTCGTTCACTCTCGCCGACGGCACGCGAGTGGAGCTCAACGCCAACACAAGCATGGTGATCGAGAACGGCCGGAGCGAGCGGCGCGTGCGCCTGGACGACGGTGAGGCGTTCTTCGTCGTCAGCAAGGACAAGGGCCGGCCATTCATCGTGGAGACGCCGGCCGGGTCCGTCCGGGTCACGGGGACGATTTTCGACGTCCGCACCGAGGCGGCCTCCGAGCTCGACGTGACTGTCGTCGAGGGCTCGGTGCAGGTCCGGCCGGGCGAGGCGGGCACCTCCCATTCCCAGGGCGCGGTCATGCTCGCGGCGGGGGACAGGCTTTCCTTTGGGGACGGCGGCCTTTCCGTACAGGCCCTATCGGCAGGCACACTCGATGATGCCCTCGCGTGGCGCCGGGGGTGGATCGTCTTCAACGGAGTGCCGCTTGCCGAGGCCCTTCCCCGCGTCGCCCATTTCTACGGCCGAACGATCACCGTGTCCGGCGGCGCCGGGGCCCGCCGGATCAGCGGGCGATTCAACCTCGACGACCTCGACCAGTTCTTCAAGGACGTCGAACAGGCCATGCCGGAGGTGTACGTGACGCGCGGGCCAGAGGGTGACCCGCGCGTGAGTCTTCGCGCTGAGCACTGAGGACCGGGTTTCAGTTGATCAGCCCAAATCCTCCAGCCCACCACTCTAGCACTACAATTCAACGCCTTCTGCTGCTAGCCATCTGCTGCCTGGTGCCGGCGGCGGCCCCGGCCGAACCGGTCGATTTCAACCTTCCGGCGCAGCCTGCCGATGGCGCGTTGATGGCCTTCTCCAGGCAGGCGAAGGTGGAGGTGCTATTTTCCTTCGACGAGCTGCACAAGACGACCTCGGCCAGGGTCGAGGGCCGCCTCGAGCCGGAGGAGGCCCTCAAGAGGCTTCTCAGCGGCACCGGCTTTGCGGCGGAGCGCAACGCAAGGGGAAGATTTGTGGTGGCTCCGGCCGCGCAGCCCACCGGATCGATAAGCGGCCAGATACTGACCCCATCGGGGACCCCGGCGAGCGGCATCCGCGTGATGATTCCGGCGGCCCGCGTGGCGGTGGTGACGGGCCAGGGCGGCGACTTCTATTTCAATGGGGTGCCGGCGGGCAGCTACCAGATTTATGCGACCGGAGGCGGGTTTCAGCCCCTGCAGATAGACGACGTCCTCGTGGCCGCCGGCCGAATGCTGACCCTCGAGGCGCTCGAAATGCAGACGGCCAGCGACCCGGCCCGGATGGAGCCCTTTGTCGTCGAGGGCAAGCCCGCGCTTCCCGGGATCCTGGGGGAGAACGGCGGACCCCCGGCGCCGAGGACCGCCACGGGCGACATCGACCAGCCGCGCTCGGAGAACGACGCGCTGGACTACGTGGTCTTCACCCGGGAGGAGATCGCCCGGAGCGGAGTCATCAACCTTAACGAGTTTCTTCAGAGAGAGATTCTGGACAGCGACACGACGCTTCCGCCCGAGCAGAACGCCAGCATCGCGAGCTTCGCCTCGGGCAGCACGAACCTGAACTTCGGGGGCTTCGGCGCCGATGCAACGATAGTGCTCGTCGACGGCCGGCGCCTGCCTGAAATCGTGACCGCCCTTCCCGCTGATCCCCAAAACCAGGCTGCGCCGCAGCCCGACGTCAACATCATCCCGATCAACCTGATCGAGAGGGTGGAGGTGCTTCCGGTTTCGGCCTCGGCCCTCTACAGCGGCAGTCCCGTCGGGGGCGTGATAAACGTAGTCCTGCGCCCCAACGTGAACACGACTGAACTGACAACGACCTGCACCAATGCGCTGGCAAGATTCAATGCGCCGCAGTCCACGACTTCGCTGCTCCACGGGGAGACTCTCCTCGGCGGGAAGCTCCGCGTGCGGTTCAACGCGACCTACACACAGGTGACGCCGCCGACGGAGTCGGAACTTGGCCATATCCGGGCGAACATCCTGACGCACACCGTGGAGGAGG
>Ga0182030_10026043_pt1 | contig 10615 bp, 8 predicted proteins | sample 812S3MmetaG_FD_121299 | JGI IMG/M metagenome (GOLD analysis project Ga0182030, IMG submission 121299) | Permafrost microbial communities from Stordalen Mire, Sweden - 812S3M metaG (Illumina Assembly) | ecosystem: Environmental > Terrestrial > Soil > Wetlands > Permafrost | place: Sweden... | reverse complement strand
CCACTTTCAACTCTTCGGGCTTGATGCCCATATAGGCCTTGAAGGAGGTGACGCCCTCCGCGGCCCAGTAATCAACGGTGCGGCCGGCATCTTCCGTGTCCGCGAGCGTATGCAATTGCGGCGCGATGCCCAGTAGATCGCCGATGTAGGGACCGGTTATCCGCAGCTTCGGCCCCGGCTTTTCTCCGCTATCGATGAGCTTCTTCAAGGACAGGTCCGTGTACGGCTCCATGCTGCCTGCGGTGCGCGCAGTGGTGATGCCGCTGGCCAGATACAGGCGCGGCCCGCTGTCGATCATCTCGATCCAAAACGGCAACCCGTCCTTGCCGCGCTCCGGCCCGGTATAAAAGAGATGCTCGTGCATGCCCACGAGCCCGGGAATGACGGTCTTGCCGGAAAGATCCAACACTTTCGCATTCGGCGGAAATGCATTCTTAAGCTTCGCGCTCTGCACCCGGCTGATCTTGCCGCCCTCGATGTCGATGCGTTGATCCTCTACGGGGGCTGCGCCCGTACCGTCGATGACCCGCACATGCATGAGTACCAAGGCCGGCGAGTCTTCACTCACGTAAGGCTTGAGAGCACCGGGCGCCTGCGCAAGAGAAACCCCCGCGACAAATAAAGCCGGCAGCAGTAGCCGCAAAACCAAAATACGCCGTTTGCTATGCATGAGAAATACCGTCCAGTGCCTGAGTCATTGCTACCGACATCTTAGTCTTGAAGTGACCCCAATTCCCCGTCTCTACGCAGAATACGGGCTAATCCCCGATTTTGAAGCTCGACGATGAACGCAAGGCTGCCATGGTCAGCAATCTGCTGGTCGTGCTGTGCGGCAACTCGGATGCATCGCCGGTGATCAACGCCTGCCCCCTGTTGACGGCAATGCGAGCATACCGTGAGTCAAACAAAGCGGCCACGTGCTACGCTAATCAGGTGGAAATCCTCAATTTGCATACCGCCCTGGGCCCTCGATTGAGCCGCGCCGTTGCATCGGCGGCGTTGCTCGCGCTGCTCTCATTCGCTGCCCTCCCCCGCGCGCATGCGACCACCTATACGCTCCAAAAACCTGACGACACCGTGGTCGGTGAGGACCAAACGGTCGTCACGGTCTACGAAGACACGCTCTACGACCTCGCCGCAAAATTCAGCCTCGGATCCGAGGAATTGATTCGCGTCAACCCCGGCGTCGACCCCTGGCTACCCGGCGCCGGCAAATCGCTAGTGGTTCCGGGACGGCACATTCTGCCGCCGGGGCCGCATGAAGGCATCGTCGTCAATCTTCCCGAGCATCGTCTCTACTACTATCCGAAGCCGAAGCGCGGCGGCCCCATCGAAGTGATCACCTATCCGGTCAGTATCGGAAAAATGGATTGGCGCACGCCGCTGGGCGTCACTCACGTCATCCAAAAAGAGAAGGATCCGACCTGGTACCCGCCGGAATCCGTCCGCAAAGAACACGCCGAGGCAGGCGATCCGTTGCCGGCCAAAGTGGGTCCAGGTCCCAACAATCCGCTCGGCGCCTATGCCATGCGCCTCGCCGCCGGCAATGGCACGTACCTGATTCACGGCACGAACAATCCGATCGCCGTCGGCCTCGCCGTCACCCACGGCTGCATCCGCATGTACCCCAACGATGTAGCCGCGCTGTTCCCCTTAATCCCCGTTGGTACACCGGTGCGCCTGATCAACGAGCCCGTGAAGGTAGCCTGGATCGACGGAGAACTGTTTCTCGAAGCCCACCCGCCTGTCGATGCGCAAGGCCAGAGCTTCGAACCCAACGTCGATCAGTTTTCCGAATTGCTGAAAGCCGCGGTCGGCGACACCACCGTCGCCATCCACTGGGACTACGCCCGCGAAGTACTGCAAAAAGCCGACGGCGTGATCGCCACCGTCGGCCTCGAAGCCGAGTTGCCCACGCAGCCCGAGGCCGCGCCGGCATCGACAACTACGGCGACAACCACCGCGACCGCGGACACCGCCGGCAAGTAGCGTTATACCCGAAGGCCCGCGTGCGTCATTGCCGGCTCGTCGGGCGATAGGCCTTGATCAATGGCCGAGCCCGATGAAGATGTCAAAAGAAGCGATGTGATGTGATTCGGCAAAGATGCCATCAAAGATAAAATCTTTTCCGCGGGCACCGGACGCGCGAGCAGATAGCCCTGGAGGTAAATCGGAGCCAGGTTCGCCAGCAATGCCAGTTGCTCGGGGCACTCGATGCCTTCCGCGGTAACTTCCAGACCGATATTGTGACAGAGCCCGACAAGAGCCCGGGCGATCGCCGCGGAGCGTGCGCTCGTATGAACGCTCGCGATCAATGCGCGATCAAGCTTCACTCGCGTCAGCGGCAGCTGCTCGAGGGAAGCCAGGGAGGAGTAGCCTATGCCAAAATCGTCGAGCGCTATGGCCACACCGCGGCCCCGCAATTGACGCAGTACTTCGATGGTGGCGGCGCCGGTTTGCAGCACGTTCTCCGTGAGTTCAATCTCAATACACCGTGCCGGTAATCGATGTTCGAGCAGCAGAGCCGTCACTCGCTCGACGAAACGGGTATCGAGTAGCTGGCGCGAGGATAAGTTGATGGCGACGCGTGCCTCGGGCCACGCGCCATGGTGCCAATGTGCCGCGATTTCAATCGAGGTTCGCAGAACCCAGTCGCTGATTTCCATGATCAGGCCGGACTCTTCGGCGATGGCGAGAAACTCACCGGGCGGGGCAAGCCGTCCATCGGGCTGGCGCCAGCGCAGCAAGGCCTCGACGAGGCGGGTGGTGAGTGTTGCGGAGTCGATTTCCGGTTGAAACACCAATTCGAATTCACCGCGTTCCAACGCATAGCGCAGTCCTTGTTCGGTGCTGAACTTCGCGGAAGCCGCTTCCAACAACATCGGGTTGAACACGGTCAGTTGGCTGCGTCCCAAAGCCTTGGCGCGATACAGCGCGGTGTCGGCGGCACGCAGCAGCGCCTCGGCGTCGCCGCCGTGATCCGGATAAAAGCTGGCGCCCACGCTGATGCTGATCATCAGGGACCGGCCATCGACGGCGATGGGCGTCTGAAATGCGCGTACCAACTCCCATCCGATCGTATTGATCCCTTCCTCGTTCATGAGGCTGTCGCACACAATGGTGAATTCGTCTCCCCCCAGTCGGGCCGCGTAGCCGGCTGGACCCGCTCTCGCACATAATCGCTCGGCTATCGCGCCCAAAACGCGGTCGCCGAAGGCATGGCCCAGGCTATCGTTGATGTTCTTGAAGTTGTCGAGGTCGACAAAGAACACGCCGACGTACGAGCCGCTCGCCTCGGCCCGCGTGATAGCGGCCTTCAAATGCGTAAACAACTCGCGCCGGTTCGGCAATTGAGTCAGTGGATCGTGCTCCGCCAAATGCTGCAGCTCGCGTGTGCGCAGCTTCACCTTCGCTTCCAGTTCCTCCTGATAGGTGCGCGCAGTCGCTTTCGCGTCGGCTAATTGTTTAGCCATTTGATTGAAGGAAACAGCCAGTTCATCCAGCTCCCGGATCCCACCGCGCGCCACCTGTATGCCGGCCTCCCCCCTGGCAAGCCTCTGCGTCGCGGATCTCATTCGGCGCACGGGTCCTACGACGCTCATGACTGTGCGAATGGATGTCCACAGCATCAGCACTAAGATGCCCGCACTGACCCAAAAGATCGGAGCGAAGCCCTTCGGCTTATCTTCAGACGTTGAGGTTGTCTCCTCCACCCGCTCACCTACGGGTTCCGCTGCGGTGTCCGCAGCGGCTACCGGGCCCATGTGCGGCGGCACGGGATGGTGTTGTGCCAGTGCGCCCTCGCTTGCCGCGACGGGGACAGCGCGAGTTAGCGCCTGTTGTGAGGGAGCTTTTGGGACGCTGCCGCGAGCCATCGAAGCTGGCGTCGCGGCGGCGGCGAGCGCCATGAGGGCCTGGGATTCCTTCGCGAAAGCGCCCTCCGAATCCCGGCGCTGCGTATCCAATTGAATCAAGGCCTCCTGCAGCGTGTTGAGCCGCGCCACATCGGCACGCGTCTGCAATACCCACGTCTCACCCTGAGAATGCGTCAATGCCGCTTCATTAGTCTGCAAGCTTGCCGTGAGCGCGTCCTCGCTTAACTTTATCGTGTTCAGAGAACCGCGATCGTAAAGACCCGTATCCGGCAGGCCCGCAAAACCACGGCGAATCTCATCCAGACTGGAGTTCAGATCAACAAGGGACTTTCGTGCGATAACACGGCCGAGAATTTTCCAGGAGCGCGCGAGCGAAGCCTTGGTACGCGCATCCAGCGCCTCGAAGCAATTCCAAAATTCCTTCAGAACCTTCTGGCGGCCGTCGGCTGCGCGCACCAGTTCGGCGCCACGCGACTGATACGTCGCCAGGCGCGCCTGCAGCTTTTCGATCTGCTGGATGGATTTTCCCAGGGCGGGCTGCAAGAAATACGCGCGTATTTCCAGCTCCAACTCCCGGATTGCGCTCGTCAATTCCGCATCGCTATCGTCGTGGTGCGATTCCACCCGACTACGTACGGCAACTTCATAGTGTTCGATTGCCGCGATCAATGATTTGGCGCTTACCATCCCGATCTGCGACGGCGGCGCAATAGCCAAGCGCGGTGCCTCCGCCGAAGGCGGCACAGCAATCCGCGCGACGCGCGTCGTGTGCGTAATGGAAGTCCGGTGTTCTATGAGAAGATTTGCGGCGACCGCAAGACCTGCGACGCCGGCAAATGCGATGCCGAGGCGCGCACCGATGCCCCATCGCCAATTCAGTGAGAACGCGCGCAATCGCAGGGGATTGATACGTCTCTCCCAGGGCCTCAGATTCACTGCATATTACTGAGAGACTTGCGGCAAAACTGAGATGGGACACTAGAACTGCGTCGAAACGGGGCTTCTGTGCGCAATCGCACATAGCCGAAGGCGGCTAGAAACCACGATGAGCCGCCAGTTAACTATGTTAAAGGGGCTACGTAGCCGCGCCTGTTGCTGTAAACGGCGCGGCCGGCGACGAATCAATGCCGCGGTAAGCCAGGACGAGCACGCCTATAACGCGACTCTGCATTGTATTTCTTACCAAGCCTACGGCCAGAAGCCTCGCATTGTTAAAAGAAATCGATGTACCGGCGCAGGTCGAAAGACCCTGAACTGAACTAAAGTTTTCTTTAGTGCCGCGCCGCACTAGCCGCTTGATCCGCGGATTTCTAAATATATTGGCGCTTTGAGGTAATGCGCCTAGGATATTGGATGGCAAAAAAACAAGAAGCCGTTGACGACCTTCTCGATTCTCTCGTTTGGATGAGGCGCAAAGCAAAAAGACACGAAGCCGTGGACGACCTGATCGATGCGCTGGTGAAGATGCGGCGCAAAGCAAAGAAGAAAGTTGCCAAGAAGAAGACCGGCAAGAAGATGCCCGGCAGGCGACGGGCAAAGGGTTGATTGAGCCGAGCCGCACCGGACGGCGCCTATGGCCAAGAATTCAGCAGTTCAACATAAGCGGCTGAATGGCGATGACGTTTCGATGACGGGGCGACGAGCCGTGACGTTAGCCGTTGAAAAATCCCACTTCCCTTTGGTGTCGAATGGCGAGAACGCGAACTTCATCGATCGAAACCACAAAGCGGTACAGGGCGACGTATCCGGACTGGCCGTAGGAAATGATCAGTTCGCGCAGTTCGCCTTCAAGCCGCCGGCCTATTAGCGGATGCGCGGCGAGGGCCGCAACGGCCGATTGGATCGCCGTCACTGCGCTCAGCGCCGCATCCGGATTTTTGTCGCGCAGAAATTGAAAAGCGCGCTCGATATGATCAAGAGTCCGCGCCGAATAGACTACCTTTGCCACGGCTTCGGCCGCGCGACCCGCTCGTCAAGCGCCAGCCGATGCATCCAGGCATGCACGTCCTCCGCGCGATAGACTTCACCGGTCTTGTCGATTTCCGCATCGGCCGCGAGCGCCTCTTTGACCAGGCTTCGAATCTGTTCCTCATAAGCGGCGTGCCGTTCGACGGCCTCGACGATCAAGCTATGCGCTGAACGTCCGGTCTGCTTGGCAAGAGCACCAAGACGCGCGCGCAATTTAGGGGGAAGGCGAATCGTCGTCGTTGCTGCCATAGTGTCTCCGCGTGTTCCTCTGCGAGCCACAAATGTAGCACAGCTGATCAAGCAATGCGCGCGGATTCCTCAACGCGAGAGTCCCGGAATTCGGTTACGTTTCGGTGACAAGCCGCAGGTTCTGCGATGCGGGGATTCAACCAGCTCCTACGAGCGCTTCGATCTCCTGCTCCGTCAGCACCCGCCAGTTAGCGCTAGGCAACTGCCCCAATTGTAGCCTCCCGATGGACACTCGCACCAGGCGCAGCACCGCAATGCCAAAAGCGCTCAGCAACCGGCGTATCTGCCGGTTGCGCCCCTCGTCGAGCACGATTTCCAGCCATGCGTTTTTCTCGCCGCTGCGCAGGCAGCGCGCCGATTTTACGCAGAGCAGTTCCCCGTCAACATCCTTGCCCTGCTCGAGTTTCTCAAGCAGCGCCGCGTCCGGCACGCGATCAATCTGCACGTGATAGGTCTTGTCCGGCCCGGACGCGGGATGCGTTACGCGCGCAGCCCACTCAGGATCGTTGCTGAACAGCAGGAGACCCTCGCTGGCTTTATCCAATCTTCCCACCGGCGCAAGCCATGGCAAGCCGGCGCCCTCGAAGCATTTGTAAACCGTCTCGCGGCCCTGCTCATCGCTCGTTGTCGTGACCAAGCCCCGAGGCTTGTTCAGCATCACGACCAATCGCGCGGGAGCCTCTTCCCGGCCTCGGCCCGCCACCGCGATCCGGTCGGCGCCCGGGTTCACCGGGAATTCGGGATCTTTTACGACCCGGCCGTTGACCTGCACCTGCCCCTCCCGCACCCACTTGGCCGCCTGCGTGCGAGAGCCCAAGCCTAATTTCGAGATCATCCGCGCCACTCCGTATCGCGGCGACTTCGAATTCATGGATGCAGAGTAACCGCGGTTTTTGGAACAGTCCCCAATGAACTGCCGGCACTGGGATTGCCGAGCACGACGTAGAACACATCAGCGCGTTTTCGAGACGCGTTTGGAAGCAGCTTGATGAACAGACTCACCGTGTGCACGCCGGCCGGGAAAAATATCGTCGTCGGCCCCTGCGGCGCGTAGTCGGTACCCGCCAGCGCGGAGCCGGGCTCCGTCCGCCATTCGAAACTCGTGCCGCCTTTCGATCCCGACGACCGGTGAATGCGCACCTCCGCGAACTTCTCTCCCGGCCGGATCGAGTAGGCCGCGGACGCGACACTGATCTTCTCTGTCTGGTCGGTCGGCCGCGCCGCGGCAAGTACGGCGGGCGCCCGACTCTTGACCTGGGCTTTGGACGCCAACGCCGGCGCCGAGACTGGCGCTTCTGATTCCGTGTCCGTGTCCGCCGGCGCCGCGCTATACACATTCGACGGCGCACCGGCCGACGGGTCGGAATCGACCGCCTCGATCGTTACGCCGGGCGGCAGGGCGGGCCGACTGAGCACCGCCCAGGCGATGCCGCCGATCAAGACGGCAGCCGACAAGACGATCAATGCGTAAATCGTCTTGCCTTTGACGAGGGACAACGCCTTCGAGTCCCCCCGCAGCGGCACCGGACCCAAAGGACGGCTGCCGAGATCAAGTTCAGCGAGCCATTCGCGCACCGACCGCGGGCGATCCGCGCGATCCCATGCAAGGCCTGCGCTGAGCGCCTTCCACTGCCGCCGCGACAGCCCCGCCGGACGCCGCGGTATAACCTTCAGCGTGCGCGCCTCGGTCGAACGCAGGTGCTGAAAGGGATGTTCGCCTGCCAGCAATTCGTACGACAGGCACGCGAGTGCGAACAGATCATCGCGCGGGTCTGGCTCTCGGCCCTCCAGCAGTTCGCAAGATGCATAGGCGGGTGTCAACGCGGTGGCCGAGTCGCCCGACCTGCCGAAGTCAAGGATGCGCACTTCGCCGCTGTTCGTGACCATTACATTCTGCGGCTTCACATCGCCGTGCAATACGCCCCGATCATGCGCGTGCGCAAGGCCGCCGGCCACCTCGCGAATTACCGTCCAGACATAGGCGCGCGGCAGCAGCAGCGGATAAAACTTTTGCCTCACGCCTGGGAGGTTTTCTCCGTCGATCAACTCCATGGTGAAGAACGGCAAGTCCTGCTCCAAATCCAACTCGTACACCTTGATGACGCTTGGGTGCGCAAGCGCTTGCGCGCAATAAAATTCTCGGCGCAGTTTCGACAGCACGTCCGCTCGGCCGCGAGTCTGCTCATGCAATACTTTTATGGCCACGTGAGCGTTGGCTTCGATGTGCCCGATGCGCGCTCGGTCGAGCGCCTTGTAAACAGTGCCCATCCCGCCGCTGCCCAGTTGGGCTTCGATCACATATCGGCCGCCCAGCACGTGGCCTACGCCCAGCCGCGCAACCGGTTCGTTTGCATTCGCGCCCTCGTTAGGGTCGTTAAGGATCTCGGCATCCACGGGAAGCAGATCAACCGTGATGCCGTCTTCCGCCGCAGTGTTCGTGCGCTGCCCGATCTTCGATTTGATCGAGCGAAACAGATCGACCGACTCTTGCGAGTCGTCTACCGGATTGTGCCGCTGCCGTGTCATGAGTGTCTGTCGAAGTCCATTTACCGCCGAAGCGTACATCGTTTGTAACCATAAGACTGAAGACCGATCCGCACAAAAAAAGGCGCATCGTTCCGCACATGATCACGGTGTGCGCTAAATCACACTACGGCGCCTAAGGTCTCAACGCCGGCGCGAAAGGCTTCACGCCCAGTTCGCCATACAGTTCAGCCGGGTAATAGGCGTCGCCGTCCTGCAAAACCAGCGCGACATTGCGGATGGTCGATATATCCTGCGTCGGATCCCCGTCGATGAGTATCAAGTCGGCGCGCTTGCCGCGCTCGATGGAACCCCGGTCGGCCAGCACGCGGGCATAGGTCGCCCCGTTCCACGTGGCGATTCGCAGCACTTCGTTCGCGGGAATTCCCGCCTTGACGTACAACTCGAGTTCCCGCTGAAATGCGAATCCCGCGACATCGTCGGTGCCCGAGACGATTTGGATGCCGGCACGGTGAAAACGCGCCACGGCCTCGAGCATCTTCGCATAAGAGGCGCGCCAGCGCGGCGCCATCTCCTTGGTGATTTCGCTTTCGCTTTTGTAAAGTCCACGGCGCAGCGTAATCGGCAGATGATCCGCGATGGCAGCCAGCGACGGGTTGAGTTCACCCGGCATCTGCGTGAACTGCGCCTCGAAGGCGGTGAGCGTCGGGTCGAGCACCGTATTGTGCGCGACGAACAATTTGACCAAATTCTGGAACGGCTGCGCATCGAGATCGAGCGAGTTTGCGTTTTCGGCAATGAGCGTAAATCGCTGCAGCGAGCGTGTATCGGTGTCGGGCTTGACGTAGAAATTCAGCAGCACCTGGTTGATGTGCTGAATTTCATCGTAACCGTCCTTGACCGCGTCTTCGGCCTTCATGAACGCCGGGATATGGCCGCTCACGCGCAAGCCGCGCTGGTGCGCGTACGCCGCGGTTTCCTTCACCCATTCCGGCTTGAAGGAGTTGTAGATCTTGATCTGCGGATAGCCGCGCTGTGCGTAGAAATCCACCGCCTGCTTCGCGCCGTCCAGGCTCTCGACCAAAATGCCGCCGCTCGCGTTGAATTGGCTCTTGCCCTCGATGAAGCCGGCCGGAACCACATGCGGCCCGATCGACTCATGGCGATCGAGACGGCCGATCGCCTCGGCCAAGGTCGCATTGTCGTTGCCCATGTCGCGCACCGTCGTCACGCCCGCCGCCAGATTCAACAGATAGTCTCTGGGGGAAACATGTGCGTGCATGTCGATGAAACCGGGCAGCAGCGCGCGGCCCTTCGCGTCGATGACGGTGCCGGGCTTTTGGCTCGGCGAGCCGGCCGCATACACCGCGCCGATACGGCCGTGGTAAACATACACATCCTGCACGGGTCCCAGCACGGCGTGCTCCGAATCGAACACCCGCGCATTTCTGATGAGCACCGGCTGCGCGAGTTCATGGCGATCGCGCTTTGCGATATCGCGCTGGTAGGCGCCCTGCGCCTCCAGCTGTAGTTGCTCGAGACCCGCCGCCTGCGCTTCCCATCCCTTGAGTATGAGTTGCGCATAGCCGGGGGAAATCTCGGCGAAGGCGCGCTCGCCGTCCGCCGTCATCCACACGTAATTCGGTTCCAGGTCCGCCCCGCGTATTGCGTACAACGTCAACGCCCGCGTTTCTTTGCCGTTCGTTACGCTGGTATCGGTCAGCTTGACGATGGACAATTCGCCGCCCGGAATGCCCGGCAGCTTGCCGGCGGATTCATGGATCAGCGCTCGCGCCATGATGCCCGTCACTTCGATGGTCGACTCGATGGGCACGTACAGCGCCCTTCCGCTGATCTTCATCGACCCACGATCGACTTTGCCGGCCCATTCCGCGCGATCCCCCTTGCGATCCATGGCCCAGAAACTGTTCTGCTTTTGGACGGGGTAGACCTCACTCTTGGTACTGGAATCGCTTTGTCAAGGATAACGAAGGTCGTCCATACGTTCTGGCAGTATGGACGAATCCAGCAGACTGAAT
>Ga0182030_10026042_pt1 | contig 10615 bp, 6 predicted proteins | sample 812S3MmetaG_FD_121299 | JGI IMG/M metagenome (GOLD analysis project Ga0182030, IMG submission 121299) | Permafrost microbial communities from Stordalen Mire, Sweden - 812S3M metaG (Illumina Assembly) | ecosystem: Environmental > Terrestrial > Soil > Wetlands > Permafrost | place: Sweden... | reverse complement strand
TGATATTGTCTATCTTGATAGCCCCACGATGCTACGTGACTGGATCACTAAGCGCGAAGGTGCTGGTTATGGCACGTGGACGAAGAGAAGAATTAACACCCCTGTCAGAAACCTTATTATTGGTGGCGGTGCCCTCCCTAAGTACATGGTGGAATTGTTCTGTTACTGGGATGGACTCGAAAATTTGGTCCTTGAGAAGGCCGACGGCGATCGGACACACAGTTGGGGCTGTACGCCGGAATCATTTGCCAATAATTTTTCTGAGGGTTGGTTTAAGCTCCAGATTAATTTGAAGTTGCCGAAGGTTCATCTGTTATCGAGGGAGGAAATCGTACACGTTGTTAGACGAGGCTATATCTGAGCTTTATCTGCATCGTCGCATGTCATTTTTGAGCAGCCCTACTCTGCGGAGTTGGCTCTTCGCGATTAGATATCGGCTCGCTGTATCCATGACACTCTTCGGAGTTTCCTTCCTGGGGTGGGTTATTCAACAGAGCGTCGTTTAGTCATCAAAACATTTCTGTTTTAACAAGTACTTCTAAATCTCCTCAGGATCGGAGGTTTGGAAGTCCTTAGTCATAAGCAATAAAATCTCCGTCTCATCGCTTTCTCTCCTCACGATTTCGATGGTTCGAATTCCAGAGCGCCCCTGGCACCGAAAATGTGTCCATCAGCTCCGTTCGTGAACCACTCCCATCTTCATTCAAACATTAGACCAACCCATTTCCAGATTTACCCCTCCGTTTATTAAACCCACCTCATCCAGAACCCCCAATACTTTCATTCAAAAAACAGCCCACAATCATTAACGCTCAACCAAATGCTATCCCAAGACTGGAAGCCATAAACCATGCCACCCCGCCCCCGAATGCGAACAATGGACGACTCCTTCGCTATAATACACCACCATTATCCTACCGCTTGCTCCAGCGTCTCAGAATATAATAGTTGGGTTTTGCGTGACGCCAGTTCCACGGTCTTGGTGCGTACCCTTTCCCCTCCATTCAATCCATTCATATCCCCAGCCCAGATCCGATCCCAAAATCCACTCCTATTTCCCCCTCCCAGTCCCAGCGCCTTCAAATTCGGATATTTATCCGATACTGATGCAAACTATGTAAGTAGCAAAGCTGCGGCGTCCGCTTCCTCAAACCAGTTTTAAGGAAAGAGTTACTGATAGAGGGGGTGACGAAAGAAAAAGCATACAGACAAGGGTATAATCTTGCGTTCTGTGGGTCAATGCTTGAGGAAGGTATCTGTGGGGATGGAGAATTTGAGCGCGACCATGAGGGGTGGGGGTGGATGTGGAGGCGGTGGAATGGAGCTGGAGTGATGGGGTGAGTTGAGGGACTGGGATTTGAGGAGGTGATGAGCTAGGAATAAAGTGAGAGTTCTAGGGTATCTAAAGCACTGGCGTTGGGGGAGATTTGAGATTGGATAATCGATCAATAATAGATTTAATGGTGGTACCTTTCATCATGAAGGTTATTCCTTTAATAACTCCTGCCTAGTTATACCGCATTTCATGCTTATATGAATAGTATTGCACATGCAGTGAGAGAGGTCAAGGTTCTTGAAATCCAATGAACTACTTTAATAAAACCACGCCAAGCAATGTCTATAGTACAACGAACCTCCCAGACCTAAGATCCGGCCCGTGACCGTCTCAATCGCTGCTCAGGACCTCCGCCTACCGCTCTCGTTCCACTTCTTTTAGAGCTGCAATCACCTCCTCGATAACGTGATCCTCAAGCAAGTCCTTTAATTGCTGTCGCATGGATACTGTACCAGGATTCTCAGGCCACGCAACTGGAGCGTCTGGAATCACAACCCGTTCACCTCGGGTGGAAGACCTAGGCGTCGGCTCAGAGGTCACACCATCGGCTTGTCGTTGTCCTCTGCTTCCCAAAGCCAATTCCCACAATGCCGGCTCGGGCCATTGCTTCAACGCTTCTCTATAATCCCTCTCCACTTCATCAAAGAATCTCTGAAGCTCCTCATATCTCTCCGCTTCGTCAGCTTCTCGGTCTTGGTCATAATACCGCTGCCTTGCTCGGTCCTGTCTCTCCCTCATGTCCCCCCAAAAATTTTGCCACTGTGCTCGATTTTGCCTCTTTCTCTCTCTCTGCTCTTCCATAACCTCATTCACACGTTTCCGATAATCCTCATGTCCCGGCACTGCACGCTGACGACTTCGTTTCTGCGCTTCCCTCCTCATGGCTTTATCTAATGCCCGTTGACGATTAGGATCATTTCTGCCAAACTCTCGAATTTGACGTTCTGTCTGGTAGTCCAAACGCCGTTGAAGATTCCGTTGGAGCCTCTCAAGCTCTCCGATTTGGCGATCTAGCTCCCCTGGCTCAAAGATCCTCTCACTTCCAGAATCAGAAATTTCGAAATCGGAGTCTGAGCGGAACGAAAAATCGGTGAAGCTGCATGATCCAACGCTTGAATCGCGACGTGTCGGCTGTTTGGGTGTCTTCGAATCCTTCGATTGTCGAGGTTGTTCTGATTTGGAGGATTTAACCGAAGATGCCTTCTTAGCTCCTTGAGAAGATAATGGTTCAGTAAAACGTTGAGATGTTGCAGGTGAGTTGTGAGCACTCTCCCTCGCGATCTCTTCCACAGCATCTTTGTAGCCCTTGGCATAGGCCTCCGAAACCTCTTCTGAGGTGATTTTAGAAGGGGCATCTGGCATAATTGTTGGACCTGGCTTCTTGTGTTTAATTTGCTGCTCTGAATCTGTTTCAGTAGGTTGGGGACCTGGAAGATCTTTCTTGGACGAACCGTCCATCATGTATGATGACATTGTGTTGTAGTTGTTTGAGTTGGATGTGGATGGCGTATGGATAGTGAAAGAGTATGGAGGAGGAAGGGAACGGGGAGAAGAAAGGCAGACTTAAGTATTCGGAAGTGTGGCTGCCGTGAATCATCAATAGGTATGTGAATAGTCGAGCTCACTTGTTGTGAATCATCGTAGATGTTTAGGGAGAGTCGGAACGTAGACCAATTTCGATTCGAATATACCTATGAGTTATGATGATAACAATGACAGAATAATTGTGCAGGCGTATGATCTTTCGAGCTGAAGCTGCTGGTGTATATTCTAGCAACGCAACAGAATAATACTTCAATAGAAAGAGAGGACTAAACCAAAGGGTCAACTTCCATAAGCAATCTTACACCCTTTACTTATACATAGACGAAAAACGCGCTAAGAGAAGATGAAATTTAGCAGACTCAGAAGGAGACCTTAGCCTATATCAACACCTAGTGCCACTAATGAAGCTATTTTGCTTCGTAATATGCAATTGTAACATATTGAAGTGTATGTAAATCCGATATATATTTAGTAGCCATATAACCCGTTACATTCCAGTACCAGTCCCCCAAGGCAAGACCACCTCCACACTTTGCAAAAATGACGAAATGATCCCGCAATTGACCATACCATGTCCCAATTCTCTTGTTGCTAAGCCAACGTCCACCCTCTATACTCCCAACCCCTCTCCTCTATGGAATAGCCTCGTAGCTTCCACTTCCAGTGTGCGCATCACGGTTGGAGAAGAGCCAGTAAATGATCAATCCGAGAAGGGGGAAGAGGAGGACGAGGAGGGACCAGCCCAACTTGTGCGAAACCGGGCGGTTGGACTTCAAGACCTCGACTATAAGAATGATTAGTTAGATTGGCGTGGTGAGAGTGAGGATATGTACTGAAGATGATGATGTCTAAGACAAGGACGATGAGACCAACGACTCCACCACCGCTACCGTAGGCCAAGGCGTTGCCGTGGGTTTGTGCCTCGATTGGGGCCGCCATGGCGTAGGAGACAAGGAAAAGGAGCTGGAAGAGCATGTTGATGGTGGTCTGAATCATGATTGCTAATGTTCTAATAAACGTTGTTACGGAAGGGAAGACGTTGGATGAACAGGAAGAAGAATGAAGCTTCGGTGGTGGAAAGGAGGGGCTCACTCGCATGCTTCTGCCTAGAGTTGAAACGTCATCTTGGCAGAATGACATAGTGTTACAGATTGGGCTTAGGGTCTAGAAGTCTCGCTTAAAAACTACTACGTTAGTAATGCAACCTTAATTTACTACCCCACGTTTGTCTCGAGCTATCAATCTCGATCTTGAACAGGGTCAACAACCCATTAACATATGAAATTGTCAAATGTCATCAGTTACACCTGAATTCACATATCGTTCAGTGATGGTATTGATGATGCAGCGTGCTGTAGACATCCCCAGTGAACGCAGTGAGACAACCACTAATCAGCGATTTGAAGAACTCTTCCTCGAAGCAGAGAGCACGTGAGGTTGGGTCCAGAGGATTCCCACCTCAGTAGCCTCAGAACAAGTCTCTCCAAAGAATGGAGCACACTGTTTGGAATCTTTGGTGTAAGTAGATTCGTTCTCAGATATTGAAAGTCACTGACATGGTTTTCTAGGGGCATCTACGTCATCCCCAAGGCAGACCATCAGAGCTGTTCCAGTGCACCTCCAGCGAGCTCGCATACTATCTACCGTGCAATATGCTCAGGTATTTGTGTCTCAATCGTGTAATGTTAACAAGTCATCAGCGCAAAATTCTCCAAAAGCGCCAGAGCACTCCGCCTATCCAGTGCTAATCCCAGTGCTAATCCCAGCGCCAACCCCAGCTGAAATCGCTAGGGCGTCTACCCCTCAGAGAGATGTTGAGATTCATGATAATATCATTCAGCATCGGCACAAATCCGGCCTGCGCCCCCAGTTCCTCCGTCCGTGGGCCAATCCCAGCATTCAGGATTCTCAGTGCCATGTCAATGTACATCCCATTACGGAATTTTATCAATCGCCCGCCAGTCCCCTCTCAGTGTTGGAGCAATCTGATATAGCACCTCAAGGCTTCACCAAAGCTGGATCTTCTAGGGGTCGTGATTCTAGTGTCAACGGCGCAGTTGTTGGTAGAATCCGGAGAGATCAGGGATGACCCCAAGCTGACAGAGAACGAAGTGGCCACAGAGGACAAAAATCTCAGGGACGATGATGTAGTCAGAGTCCGGGGCATTGAAGCGGCAGAGGGCCAAATGGCTATCAGGTATGAAAGTCCAATTCATTCTTCCTGAACCGCCGGCTGACATATATCTGGGTCAGTCACGACATTATCGATATCACTAGGCTGACGAGGATTTTAGTAAATTTGAAAGCTCAATCTCCTTTCGGCTCCTTCAGTGTTCTCTCGTATTATTTCCTCCCCTCTCCGTGTGTTTTTCATCTTCCCTAGTTGAAAATTAGTGTCTCAGTTGAGACCTCTTCTCTCAGTTTGACAAGTCCACACTTGAGGCTCTGCATTCATCATCAGTCCAATCATCAGTCCACATGTTTTGGTCAGAATATTCCCACAGTGTGTGGACGAATTATCATATTCACAGTTTTGGATACCATATTTCTCATATATTCATCAAACTCCTACAGTTGTGGTTTTGGTTCATCTGTACATCATAGGTGCCCCTTTGATTTACAGTGCTGCAAAGGTACCCTCAAACCCCTCGTTCTTATGCCTGTGCAGTTAGCCCTGGACTTTAATGGCTTAAATTAAATGTACACATAGCCGTAAGATGGTTTGCTCTCCGAACCTGTTCATATAGGGCTACACCAACTCGCATGTACCAAATGTTGAGTGATCCCTCCAATGATGAATTTTGTGCGTGCGATTTCGTTCATGACTCCAGGACTGCTTTGCGTTGTTATTAACTTAGATTTGCTTGATCAGTGTAGTAATGTGAATACCCCGGTAAGGTTCGAACATCCACAGTTCAGGTACTTCGTCTATAAATTTAATACTCGTTCGTCAATCAAAAACACACCTTTAGGTAACAAAAACATCATACCTACACCAACATACAGACCACTGAAGTTCGATCACTTATAGATATGCCAGTCAAAACTGATAATACGGCGCAAGACAACGAGCAGCAGTTTTTGTCAGCGGGAGATGAACTCAATGTAAGTCACCGACTGCGTTCAAACAAGCTCAGAAACAATGCTAACTCCAAGCTCTCCAGGAAGCATTCCTGAGAGGTTATGCTGCTGCTCGGGCGGAGTACGTTCATGCCAATCAATCAGCAAAGGATGAGCCGTTCCAGTACCGACGAGCAGAAGGTCAACCAGCAAAGAGTCAAGAGGGAACATTTCGCTCTGAGACCAAGCCAAAGTCCAAACCCTTCAAACTATGTACTTGTATAGGTTGCCAAGTCTCCCGTCGCCAACTTTGTCCGCCGACAAGTAATATCCTCCGCTGTTGTACATGTAAATTGTGCTGCTTGTTGAGAATAGATACCAAGTTCCCAGGTTACCATTTCGACAAGTTGCGCGTATGCTGCCAGTCCTGCCAAGACAGATTGAACGCAGAGATTGAACAGGCTCTCTTGGAGGACGAGAATGAGAAAATTCGATGGCAGCAGGGCCTGGAAGCTGTGACAGAGTGGGCTGAGAATGTGAAGAGAGACTGTGAGAGGGAACCCGAATGCGTCAATTTTAAGAAAACTTATGGTGTTTAGCTAGAGTGGAGGTCTAGATAAGGTAGCCTGATTCATGGAATTTACGAAGGGTTATCGCATGTTCTTTCTCAAAGGTTAACCTTACCAAGCTCTCTTTCCAGCTTCTTGGACCAAATAATCTGTGGTGGACCTTAAACTATACACAGCCTCACTCGTCAATGCCTTGAGTAAGGTTATTTTCTCCTCACAGTAGCCAAGTTTTAATACATTTCCCCCCCTTCTTGACCTCAAAGCTATTAGCCGTTCTAGTGGTTTGTGCGTTTTCAACCTCTCGATTTCTCGTCAAAGGGGACTAAGACCCATTTTCTCATTGGAGTGTCACGCTCGCACAACCTACGAAAAGCTCACCTTTACAATCTGAAGTCTCTCATACATACTCTTACTTTCTATGAATTGCTTTCTCAGATAATTGATTATTGCAGGTGGAAATTCTGGCTACGACACTCACGTGCATTACGTCATGGTGTTTTGACTAAAACCCCTCCTCACAACCCCGCTACTAGCACTTAGGTATGTCCTAGTAAGTATGACGATGGTATATTATGGGCTCATTGCTTTCAACTCAATCTGCAGTTTCTCCTTTTAAGCAATTAAAAAGTAAGTTTTTGATCTCGCGACTCCTACTCAAAATGAAGCCATCGACCTCCCTTCGAGCCCTGCGTCCTTCAAGGCTTTTTACAAAACCTACCAGCTCACTAACAACCTTTTCTTGCAGAGCAAACAAACTTCATTCAAGATCATTCACCCAATTCCACCCAAAAATGTCTTTCTCAAACGCAGACACTGGCTCCAAGCCCGCAGACCCCTACAAGGCCAAGAACATCGACGAGACCTCCATCAAGGAGAAGGTCGAGGATCTCAGCAAGTTCATTTCCTCTTGCAAGTTCGGTATGATGACCACCAGAGATGCTTCTAGTGGATCTTTGATCTCGAGGTGTATGGCATTGGCCGCGAAGGTAGAACTTCTCTTGATATATATCCATACCTCATTTAATTCATGTCCAGGAAAGCGGCGGCGTTGACCTCATATTCCACACGAACACTGAGTCAGGAAAGACAGACGACATCGACTCAGACCCACACATCAACATCGCCTTCCTCGACAGTTCCGGGCAATGGGCGTCCGTTGCCGGCACGTCCTCCATCCTCACCGACCGCTCCGTTGTCAAAAAATACTACTCTCCAGCCCTCAAAGCCTGGCTCGGCGATCTCGGAGATGGGAAGCACGATGGTGGACCAGAGGATCCGCGGATGGGTGTTATTAGAGTACAGGCTAAGACGATCACGTACGCGATAAGCAGGAAGGGAGCTGTGAGCAGGGTTGCAGAGTTTGCGCAGGGTGTCGTGACGGGGAATGCCCCGAGTGTAAATAAGCTGAGAGAGTTGACAGAGCAGGAGATTATGACTTGGAGGGAGAGTAATAAGCTGGTCCAGTAGATATGTATTGGTTAAGCTAAGGAATTAAAAGCCATAATTGAAGTTCCAAGTTGATCCTTGGGCGAATTTCTAAAGGCGTATATTTAACCCTGTCTGAATTTGGCTCAAGACTGAATTCCCCAAATGGGAAGGGTCAGTAACGTTATTATAGACAAAACCCAGTAAATTTTAATTCAGACTCACATTCAGATTATCATTTTGAGACATCCCGTCGACGTTGGCGGCCCAGACCCCTAGCTTTCCCCATGTTTCGCGATTTGTCATTGAATTTACAGCCTGATAAAAATAATAATCGAAAATCATTTAGTGGTGAGGAATTACTTGGGATCTCATCGCTTGAGGGTGGCCGCCAGCCGATCAAAATCAAGGAGATTCCAACTAAATCAACGTCAAAGGTTTCCATTTAATTTTCACCAAACATCATAATCTTTCTCATGTTCTTCCAAGCCTCGACTCCTGGATTCCATTCAAGGAAGTAGTATTCAAGGAAGTAGTCATAGTTTCAAATAATGGTGATCTCTCTCCTCAGCGGCGTCCTTTTAGGAAGGCATAAGGCTTGCAATCCTCAGACCGATTGACTCTCTTCTAGAATGAATGAAACTATTCTTGTCCTCAAAGTGTTACTGTCTAAGGAGGGTAGTCTCAAAATAATTATGAAGATAATGGCTACCGAGCTATCAGTGTAGCCAACACAGCCATGGGAAAGTCCTAAGTAGAAGTGAGGCTGTCACTTTCCGCGCCAGTAGGGGGCAGTTGATGAGCCTTGCTCGGGTTTGCCCACAGTCCATCGCCCAGCAGGTCCAAAGCACAGGTATGCATCTCAGAACAATTACGGAATATATAAGTTTCTCGATTTTCTTGAATCCTGCCGCTGCAAGAGTACTTGTAAATTATTAGCGAAACCTGCCCCTCTGTGCCATTAACGAAGATATCCATCCGGCAAGGAGCATCACCTCTGAATTAGAGAGTGTATAAATAATCACTAAGAGTTTTTTAATTTTCCACGTAGTTGATATAGGATTTAAGGACATAATTTAGCAAGGTTTATTGTAAACATCACATAAGTCTACTAGACTTGGGCTAATGCACCGTTGAAGAAAAGTCCTTTGTAGGTCTGAGAGTTCACTGGGTCACAAAACCAGGTCTGAAAAAGTTGTAAAGTCAGAATCGTATATTTTCTAGCTAAAGAAATTTTAAAGGCTTTTTAAAGTAATTTGTAAAACACTAGTTCTGATTTGAATAGCTATATAAGAATACTTAATAGATGCTTTTTGTTACTAAGCCATAGATCACCATAGTCTAAAAAGTAATTCTATTACTTACAATACTTTAACTAAAAAACTAATTTATATATAAATCTTTTCTATTTTTATTTTATTTTTTCTCAACTAGGTTATAAAGTTCTCTATTATTATTTTAATTATATTATTACTTTACTATTACTATAATTATTATAAATATCTATTATATATAAGTTGTGTTAGATAACTAGATTAGAGTAAAGTGATTCTAGTAGTCTGTATTTATCTAGACTACTATTCTTCTGTTTATTATTACTTATGCCAATATTCTTGGTAGTATAGATTATAGTAGAAACTGGGTTGTATATAAGTGAACTAATCTTGTAATCTACTAAACTATTCTGGGCTTGGGGATAATATTGTTTTCGAATAATTTGGTTAATATAAGGGCGTATATTTTTCTATAATACCAAATTCTTTACTTCTTTTTTTGGGGTCTATCTTTCCTAGCTTATATACAATAGCTTTTCTTTTGTTGAATATCTTTTCTTAGATTGCTTAGCCTTTATTAGTATAATGGCTTAAGCTGTTAAATTAGATACAATATAGTAGTCTAGGTTTTTACTATTACTCTTAGAATTGGTTTTGTTTGGGTCTTTAAAATAGTTTGTCTTATAATTAAAAGTAATAGTAAATACTATACTAGATTAGTAACTATAATACTTAATAAAAATGTTATAGTTTCTAAAGAGATATTTGATACTGACTACGTAATTTTAGTAAATAGTAATAGTAATAAAATTATAGACTTAATCTGGATAATATATACTAAGGTTTTTATATCTTAAGACCCAAAATACTCAGAAAATAAGTTAAAATATAAAATACTAGATTTTGTTTAAAAACTTTTTTGAAAGATTAAAGTAATTGTAAATAGTAGTAAAAGCTTTGAATAGTTAAAGATTAATATACTTACTAATTATAACCCTATTAGACTATATTAAAGTATAAGTATACTAAATCAGATTCTGTAATAGAACCTAGGTTTGTTAATAAAATCTTTGCAAAAAAAATAGTATTTAGATAGTTTTAAGCTTATCTTTAAAATACTTAAGATTTAAGATCAAAAGAATATAGTTATTTTTACTTATTTACTTAATGACTATACAGAACTTTAATAAAATTAAGAAGTTCTAAACATTAATATTAGTAATATAAAAGACTGATTTTTGTAAATAAGTATTTAATAGATAATTTTCTAATTTATAGTAGTAATAATAATATTTTGAGTTAGAAAATTTATTAGTGAATCAGATTCTATTAATCTTGAGTATAGACAAGACTATAAAAAAAGTATTAAACCCTGTTTATAGATTAAAATTAAATATAGAGTTAGT
>Ga0182030_10026041_pt1 | contig 10615 bp, 6 predicted proteins | sample 812S3MmetaG_FD_121299 | JGI IMG/M metagenome (GOLD analysis project Ga0182030, IMG submission 121299) | Permafrost microbial communities from Stordalen Mire, Sweden - 812S3M metaG (Illumina Assembly) | ecosystem: Environmental > Terrestrial > Soil > Wetlands > Permafrost | place: Sweden... | reverse complement strand
TGTATCTGGTCTGGCCAAAGGAGGATGTTCTTCCTCGAGGCCTCGCTCCTGCGAATTTGCGTCTGGAGGGGAGCTTTACGGCGCAAACGGGAAACGAACCGATTCGGTGGCGAAAAGCTGGGTAGGGTTCCGGTTATCCTCCCACAAATGTGTACCGAATTGTCGATGCGCAAGGGGTGGAGCAGAATCCCGGGAAATAAGCGGCCGAGGCAAGAGAAGCATCCGAGCAGTACAATTGTACGGTGGGCGAAGCGGAACCGACCTGAAACAGCTGTTGTGAATAAGGAATGAAACTCACACTTCGATTCGTTCTAATTCCGCTGGGTGCGATCGGCCTCCTGGTTCTGTTTCTTGAGCTGCAGCGGCGCCCAGAATACTTCGCCAACTCGACGTACCTGAGCGCGACCCTGGCGCTCGAAATTGTGCTGGTCTGCCTGTGGCGATTCGAGAAAGTCTTCTTTCCGGTGACGATGGGGATCTTCTTGCTGGCGGGATCGTCGCTGCCATTTTCTGGAGAAAGCCTTACCCTCCGCTGGCCTTTTCTGGCGGTCGGCGCACTGGCCGGCTTCAGTCTCTGGATGAGAGCAAACCGGGAAAAGCATTTTGGGCTTTTCCATCTGATTGCCTTGTTTTGTGTGTTTTCCGCACTGGCGTCGGCGAGCGCGTCCAACGTACCGAAGACCGCCTTGCTGAAAGTCGCAAGCCTTTTTTTGCTTTTTTTGTACACTTCGAGCGGCGCCCGGCTGGCTCTGGCGGGGCGGGAGATGTCATTCGTTCGAGGTCTGATTTTGGCTTGTGAGATTCTAGTTTTCGGTGCGTCTCTTACTTATTTTGTTGGTTACAATATGTTCGGAAACCAGAACAACTTGGGCGCTGTTATTGGGGTTGGAGCGGTACCAGTTCTGGTGTGGGCGGCTTTGACAGCGGAGAGCCGGGGTGAACGCCAACGCCGATACACGGCCTTGGGACTGTGTGGTGTTTTGCTGTATGCCACCGTCTGCCGGGCTGCGATTGTGGCCGATGCCGTCGTTATCATTGTGTTTACCATCGGGTCGCGTCGTCCGCAGTTGTTGTTGAAAGCCGCATTTGCCGGAGCTTTATTGGTTGAGATCATGGCGGTTGCCAACCCGGCGCACATGGGTGAGTTGATGGATTCCCTGAGCGGGCGATTCGTTTTCAAAATCGACTCCCACCGAAGTAATACAGGCGTCTTCGGATCGCGGGAAACCCCCTGGGATGACACCATTACCGCCGTCAAGCAGCATCCATTTTTCGGAACCGGATTCGGAACCAGCGACCTAGGAAATGAAACTGCTGTGGGGAGGACCTCGTCGATCTACACCATAGAAGGTTCGAACCGCGAACATGGCAGCAGCTATCTGGCCATGGCGGAATACATGGGGTTGCTGGGCATTCTCCCTTTCCTGTTTCTGCTGGTTCTGGTGGTTCGGGCGGCAGGCCGGACCTGGGCCTGGGTGCGAGGAGCGGGCAGCCTGTCGCATTACGCTGTGCCGTTTGCCATGATCGTTCTGGCAGGTCTGGTTCATGCGGGATTTGAAGACTGGCTCTTTGCGGCAGGCTCTTATCTTTGCCTGTTCTTTTGGGTATCGGCCTTTGTGCTGGTTGACCTGACTTCAGGGATTAAGCCCAATCCGCAAGTATTGGCCTCCAAGTCCTTTTCCGCCTTCGCCGGGCAACAGTTCCGGCAACCAACCAGATGACAGGCGAGCGTCTTGCAGCAGCGGCTGTCCTTGCCAGGAAGGCTGAGCAGAAACGTCGCTAAGGATGCGGGAACAGCCAGAGGAAGTCAGCGTGCCGGTGTTCCTCAAACGCGTTTACCGATTTGCGCGTAATCGCCGATTGGCATTGATATCCCAGGTCCCGAAGCAGGGGCCAGGCGATTTGGCGGCCCGCTTCCGAGCAACTCGACGAATAGGACCGGCCGGGTGGCGGCAAGGGTGCGCCGCATTCCATGCAGCACGGAGCCCTCCGCGCCTTCAACATCGATTTTGACGAACTTTGGGTAGGCCAGCTCGCCCATCTCCGTGAGTTCGTCGATCGATACGGTCCTGATGTGAAATTCGGTAGCGGAGGGATTGTTTTGATGCCAGACCAAACTTGCGGTGGCGTCCGGTCCGACGCGGCGAGCTCCAACAGTTGAATGTTGGCGAGTCGGTTGAGCCCGATGTTTTGGCGAAAGGCTTCAACATTCCGCGGAACCGGCTCGAAGGCGATGACCTTCCCTGCGGGTCCAACGTGCTTGGCGAGTGACAGGGAGACATACCCCAGGTTTGCGCCGATGTCATACACAGTGTCGCCCGGGGATACGTAGTCCCGGATTGCCTTCTGCAGGTGGGGGCTCGTCGGTTCCCAAGAGATAGCCTAGGTGCTGAGCGGGCGAGACAGAAATGCGATAGCCCGATGCGAGGCCGCTTAGGATGGTCCGGGGCTTGGATTCGGGTCCCCACAGAAGGACGATGCACGACTTGGCAAAGCTTCGAATGGCGGACATGACTTTGATTGCCTTGTATCACGCCCATGGGGAAGTCGCAACCGACGGCGGGGGTGTAGAATTGACGGTTTCTTTTCTGGCGCAAATCTGTTTTTCTTGGGATCATCGGGGGGTAGATCAAGTGGACGTACGAAGACGCAGAGGGGCGTCAGCACTGCCATGATGAACGTTTTGAGAACAATCGCCGAAAGACTGAGCCGTGGAGTGGTCTTCCGGCGGAGGCTTCCAAAAGAATATGGAAGAGGGCGAATATTTGAATCCCCAGACGCCGGCCTTCGATTTTGCCGGGCCAACCTGGCTGTCGGCGATGCCATTTTATTCAAGATGGCCAATGAACTGGTTAAGGCTGGAGATGTTGTATGGGATGTCGGAGCCAATGTTGGTCTCTTTACCTTCGCGGCTGCGAACCGCGCCGGTAAAGGAGGCGAAGTAATTGCAATTGAAGCCGACCTGTGGCTAGTGGGATTGCTAAGACGTTCGTGTACACTTCTGGAACACAACAGGAATGCTGCCGTGACTGTGTTGCCTGTAGCCGCTTCCGATTCTCTGGGTTTAGCCAAGTTTCACATCGCGAGAAGAGCGCGATCTTCTAATCACATCGAAGGCGTGGGTTCGACGCAGACAGGCGGAACGCGAAGCATTGAATATGTCCTGGCTGTGACCCTCGATTGGCTTTTGGAACGAGTGGCTGCGCCTCGAGTCTTGAAAATCGATGTTGAAGGCATGGAACACCTGGTACTAGCAGGAGCTACGGCAGTGTTATCCAAGGCACGGCCGGTGATTTGGTGCGAAGTGGATCCGGTGAATAAGGATGAAGTTACCAGGATTCTTCACGACCACGATTACGACATATTTTACGCAAATCAGAATCCGTCGCAGAGGCAGCCATTGGCGCAAGCGCCATGGGAAACTTTAGCCTGTCCACGATCGCCCCGTCCTGGTTCGCCCAATCTCGAGCCTGAGGTTGAAAGAAACGTCGCGAAGCATCCCGCATCACGATAGATACGTTCTCCGCATTGTCGACGTCAAGTACCCCATATACCGCGATTCAATCCCCGTTGTGCACCAGGGGGACGAAGCGGACGGGCTCGCGAAGAGAGATCACCGGCTGGCCGTTGCAAATGCGGATGAATTGCAGTTGCTGAGAGTCAGAGGAACCAACGGGGATGATCATGCGGCCGCCTTCGCGGAGTTGCGCGAGCAGAGCGGGCGGCACGCTGAGCGCGGCCGCGGATACGAGGATGGCATCGAAGGGAGCGTTGGCAGGGAGACCGAGGGTGCCATCGCCGGTGAAAATGCGGACGCTGGTATAGCCGAGCGCGGTGAGAACCCGGCGGGCGTTGTCCGCGAGGGCGGGATGGCGTTCGATGGAGAAAACCTGAGCGGCAAGTTCGGCGAGCAGGGCGGCGACGTATCCGGAACCGGTACCGACTTCGAGAACCGTGTCATGAGGGGTGAGTTGGAGCGATTCGAGCATGACGGCGACGACGTAGGGTTGAGAGATGGTCTGGTTGTCGCCGATGGGAAGAGGATGGTCTTCGTAGGCATCGGCACGGTAGGGTGCGGGAACGAATTCGTGACGCGGAACGCGAAGCATGGCGTTGAGGACGCGCGGGTCGGAGATGCCGCGGGCGCGGAGTTGGGAGTCGACCATTTGGCGGCGGGCTGTGGCGGGGTCGAACATAAGCAGTGGTCAGGGGCCAGTGGTCAGTGGTCAGTGAAAAACCGAGTTGGGCGCTGCGCTGGCCACTGATCACTAATCACTGGCCACTGACCACTGCTTTTACTTTTTTCGGCGGCGGACTTGGATGTCGAAACTGACTACGCCGTTCTGGTCGCGCGTGCCGACGACGGAAACGTTGCGATTGATATAGTACTCGCCCTGGATGATCTGCTCCGAACTCTGAGAGACATTGGTGGAGTAGGTGAGGGAAATGTTGTTGGCGAATTGCTGCTCGATGGTGACCTGCGGACCGCGTGCCGTGGGATTGGTTTCGGTGGTAAGTCCCTGAGGATCGATCTTGATGTTGCTGGCGCCGAACAGGCGTTGGAAGCGGCTGCTGGCGGTGTCATTGATGGCCTGGTTGAGGATGAGATCGGTGGCCTGATCGGAAAAAACGCTTTGGCCGGACTGCCCCTGGAGTTGCGAGGATTCATCGCCGGTGCGGCCGAGAGCGAGCAGGGCGATGATGTCGGACTTGGGCAGCGGGGGCTCGGAACGGTAGTTGATGTTGAGACCGTGATCGGGCGTGCCGGTGACAGTGATGCTGAGGTCGTAATTGCGGACGTGAGTGGAAGCCTGGAGATCGAACTGGGGTTCGATGGCCACTGGATTCGCGAAAGTGATGTCGCCGCGCTCGAGGTTGAAGTGGATGCCATGGACGGTGGCCCGGCCTTCGAGAATATCGACACGGCCGAGGACGGCGGGACGAGCAACGGAGCCGCGGAGGCGCAGATCGGCGTCGCCAGAGAGGCGGGCAATGGCGGTACGCATCTGAAGCGCGGGCGAAGTCTGGACGTGGATATCGAGTTTGATGTTGTAGAGGGGGGAGTTTGAGGCGGTGAGGGTGGAAACCTGGCGATTGTGTTCGAGATAAGAACCGAAGTCAAACCCGGGAGTGACGGCCATTTTGTTGATGGTGATTTCGCCGGAGATGGAAGAAGCGGAGCGCGCGCCCACCCAGTGCAATTCGACATCGGCCGTGGAACTGACGCCGGGAGGATAACGCAGGCGAACATCCTTGCCGGTGGCCGTGAGATTGAAATTAAGTTGCTGGTTGAAGTAAGTGGCGTCGCCTTTGAAATCGAGGGTGCCACCGCCGGTGCGGGCGGTAAGGGTCTCGACGTGGACGCGGTCACGAGTAAAAACCAGAGAGCCGTTGAGTTCGCTCAAGCCACTGGGCAGGCTGGCGTAGGAGAGTGATCCGTTGGCCACTTGAAGATGGCCCTGAGGCAAAGGCTCGGTAATGGTGCCGCCGACAGTCATATTCATAGTGACGAGACCGGAGGAGGTAAAGTCCGGAGCGAAGCTGGAGAGCAGCTTGAGGTCGAGGCGGCCATCGGCGGAGAGATCGAGCGCGTGAGCCCCGGAAATTTGCACGGAGCCGTGAGCGGTCAGGTCAGTTCCCTCCCCTAATAAATGGAATTGCTGAATGTTGAGAACCTGATTGGCGAGAGTGAAGCGAATAGGATCCTGGCTGTGGACTTTGACGTTTTCGATGTCGAGAGCGATGGCAGTCAGTGAGCCGTCGAGGGTCCACTGCGAGGGCTGGCGGAGCGGACCGCGGACGATGAGCGAACCATCGACGGAGGAGTGTCCGGTGACCTGGCCGTGGGCATAGGCGCGCCAGAGAGCGTCGAGATCAAGCTGGTCCATGTGGAAAGAGAGATCGACGGGATAGTGATCGCGCAACTGGATGTTGCCGTTCACCAGTAACGAGCCATGCTGCAGTTGGGAATTGCCGGTGAGATGAAGTTCGCTTCCCTGGGTGACCGCTTGCAGGTCGAGATCGCCGGCAAGTTCGTGATCCAGCGTGAGGTTAAGGAGGTGGAGGTTTCCGTTGAAGGAAGGCGCGCTGGGAGTGCCGGAGCCTTGCAGAGTGAAGCTGGCTCGGCCTTCCACGGAGAGACGATTGGAATGAATCCAGGAAATGCGGGCGAGATCGAAATTATTTCCAGCGAGGTCGAGGCGGAAGGCGCGAGTAGTGGGATTGTAGGAGGCGCTTCCGGTGATGATGGAGTCGTCGTGGAAGAGATGGATGTTGTCGATTGAGATTTCGCCGTGGGCAACCTGGAAGTTGGAATCGAATTGTTGAACGGATTCTCCGTAGGCGTACGCGTGGTTGAGGTGAATCTGTCCTTGACCGTGAGGATCGGACAGGATGCCGGAGGCTTCCACAAAAAGATCGGTGTTGCCGGTGAGGGGATAGTTATATCCGCCGATGTCGAGGAGCGCGGAGAGTTCAGTGTTGTGGAGGTTGGCGCGGAGGGTGAAAGCGCTGTCGCCTGTGAAATGGCCGTGCTGGAGGGTGGCGGAGGCGTCGAATTCGGCGGAAGTGTCGTCCCGGCGCAGATTCGCGTTGTGAAAAGCGACCGCCTGGAAGGAAAGTTGGATCGAGGAGGAAAGAGAATCCCAGTGGGTTTGGAGCATCGCCGTGTTGGTTGTGGCGGGGAGGGTGATGTCGAAATCTTCGACGACCAGAGCGCCTGCAAGTTGAGGAGAAGAGAGTGAGCCGCTCATGCCGCCATTGAATTTGGCGCTGCCGTTCAGCACGATAGGAAATAGTGCGGGACCGCGAACGACAGAAATGAAGGGTAGCCAGTCCGCAAGACTGGAAGTGGAAATGGAGAGGTGGACCGCCGAGGCGGACGACAATGTGCCGGAGGCCTGGACGTGGGACGTTGGAGTGGCGAGGGTGAACTGAGGAAGATCCAGAGTGTCGGTAGCGACGTGGTAGAGGCCGCTGGTATGGGCGGTGATGGGTAGTTGCTTGGGCGCGGGATGAGCGGGTGGAGTGAGATCGAGGGCGAATTGGACTTCGGCGTCGCGGCGAGTTCCCTTCCAACGAGTTTCAAGAGTTCCGGATGCCGAACCGACGGGATGGAGCAACGACAGCGGATGCTCGGGAGCGTTGAGGGCGGAGGAAAGGTCCGCAGCGGAAAGATCGCGCAGATGGAGGAAGATCTGTGCGGTCTGGATTGCTGGCGGCTTCGGTGCGACCGCCGGTTTGGTCGTTTTCTGGCCGGACTTGTTCAACGGTGGGGCTGCGGAGATGGTGGCGGTCTCCAGATTTTTTCTAGCCGCAGGCGAGAGGTGCTGCTCGGGCGCGAGCCAATGATTCCATTCCGCATCGCCGGTGAAGCTGCCCCCGAAGATCCTGCCTTGCATCCTGGACAGTTTGAGTTCCTGATCGCTGACGGAGTAGTCGGTGGTGAGAGACGCTCGGGAGAAAGAAACGCGATCATCCTGCCAAGCGAGATCGCGAAGAGTGAGCAGTCCATTGGAAGTAAACTGGTCGAGCGACCAGCCACCGCTTCCCTTCAGTTCGAGGAAACCGGAGCGGAGATCGCGGTAGCGGGCGATAAAGGCAGCTTCGGTGAGATCGAGTTGGGCATCGTAGGTGGCTTGGAGATGGGGATGGCGGAAGTCCGTGACCTGCCCGCTGGCAGAGAGATGAGAGTGTCCGGAGTTCCACTGGAGAGAGGTAAAGACGGCAGAGCTGGAGGTGAGGCTGAATTCGGCGGAAGTCATCCAGGCAAAAGGGCGGCAATTCAGGAGCTTGCTTTCGACCATGCCGAGCAAGAGGCGGCCATTGTATTGGCCGTGGAGAAAGGAATAGTCCATGTCGAGCGAAATGTCGCGGGCGGCGAGGTCGAGGGGAACGGTTTGATCGTCCCAATAGACACGACCCTGGCGGAGTTCGAGGCGATTGATGGACAGAGAGAAGAGGGGCTCGATCACGTTCTGGCCGCCAAAAGTGCTGGCCTTGCGCTGAGGAAAGTTGGTGGTGCCGTCGGGATAAAAGGCGAAGTGGATGACGGGCTGCTCGAGGATGAGCTCGTGGAAGCCGAACTCGGAACGAAGGAGCGAGCTGATCTTCAAGCGGGCGACGATGCGGTCGGCGTGGGCAAGGGGGACGTCGGTGGCGGATTCACGGCCGTGGACGGTGATGTTGCGCACATCCACCTGCAAGCGAAAGGGAGTGGTATGAATGCTGCCGACTTCGGCGCGGCCCCCGGTAATGCGCTCGACCTCGGCGACGAGGCGGCGGCGGACCAGCGACTGGAACGATTCCGTATTGACGTAAATCAGCAGGGCGATCGCGGAGAGAAGGGCCGCGCCGGCAAAGATAAGGAGATATTTCCACCAGCGGCGGGCGGGCTTGGCGGGGGGCACGGTCATTGCGAATGCTATTGCGATTGTACTCCCGGGTCGTTGGACGAGGGCGTGACGCCGGGAGTGTGAACCTGACCTTCCAAACGCAAGGTTTGCAGCCAGGAGACGAGCATCTCGCTCACCTTTTCTTCGGTGAGGAGTTCACGGATCTTGTTGGAGACATCGGCGAGGGGCACTTCGGATGCGCCGGACTCTTTCAATTTAGGGACGAACTGATCACGGTAGTAGGCCTCGATGGACTTGGAATCGATCTGGACGGCAGGGCGAAGGCGGGCATCGACGAGGCGCATCAGGTCGATCTGCTGCCGGACGTGGTCGAAAAGATCCTTTTCAGTCAGATGGTATTGGGCCAGAAGGGATTGCCAACCCTCAACAGACGCGGCCTGAGGGGATTGACTGCGGGCATCGGCGATGCGGGCGGCGACCTCAGCGTCGGTGGCGTGAGGGAAGTCAGCAGATTTCATCTGACCGCGAAGCAGTTCCTGGTCGATAAGGCGGTCGAGAACGGCGCGGCGGTCGTCGTCGGTGAACTGGGCAAGGGAGCGGTTGGAGAGCAGCGCCTCGTAGCACAGGGCTTCATCCCAATCGGACTGAAGGATAACTTGGCCGTTGACGGTGGCGATGATGCGGTCGATTACTTGCGAGGCGTGCAGGGGCGGCAAGGCGAGCAGCGCCAGCAGAAGTGCAAGAGCCGCCACGGTTGCCGCTGTCCTGGTGCGAAAGCTGATCATTAAATAGCTACCCGAAATAGTCGCCCTAAAATGGCTGCCCGATGCTGAAGTAGAAATTGAAATGGCCCAAGCGCTCGGGAAGAAACGCCGGCGTCGCCGAATTCGGCGGCGCGCTGAACGTGTAGCCAGTGATATACGCCGTCGGATTCAAATTGTACCCGAAGTCGAAGCGTAAAGGGCCTATGGGTGTCTTGTAACGCAACCCCAGGCCGACCGCGTGAGAAGTGTAATCGTAGCCAGAATTGTCGAAGCTGGTAACACAATTGTTATAGGGTGTGGCCTGCGTGAGAGGGCTGAATTGCAGGCACTGGGAAGGGTTGGGCTGGTGCCAGCGCATGAGCCCTGTGACCATATCGTGACCGGCAGTGAAGACGTTGCCCATATCGTGAAAAATGGCGAAGCCAAAACCTTCTCCGAGATAGGGCAGGCTGACGCTGGGAAAGCGCAGTTCGATGCTATTTACGAAAAGCGCCGTGCCGCCGACGGGAAAGCCAGAGTCGGGATCGCGAGGTCCTGCTTGATTTAACCCGAAACCACGGTGAGAGTTGCCCCCACCGGCAAAAAAGACTTCGGGCAAGGGGATTACCGAAATACCCGAGGGGCAAGAATTAACTAAGAGGACTATTTGGCAGGCTCCCGGCGGCAGAACACTAGTGTTGCTATAGACCTGCTCCAGACCGAGGGTCGTGGAGCGAGCGAAGACAAACTTGTGATTGGGACGTCCGAAGGCGTAATAGGTGGAATCCTGAGCGAGGGCGCGGCCGTAATCCGCCTGAGAACCAACGTAACTGGATGCGGCAAAGGTGTCGAGGGTGAAGTACTGGCCTTTTGTGCTTTCCAGGGGGTTGTCGCGCTTGTCGCGGATTAGGGTGAAGCCAGGACCGCCGACGCGGGCAGGCAGAGAGAGCAGATTGAATTCGGCGGGGGAAAAATTTGAAACGAGGCTGCTGGCTTTCACGCGGCGGTAATCGAAGCGGTAGGTGATGGAAGTATTGTGATTGGCCTGCTGCTTGCCGATTTGCTGGCGGAGATCGATTTTTCCTTCCAGACGCTGCGAGGTGAAGGTGGAGACGTCGAGACTGTTGTCATAGAAGGCAGTGTAGAAAAGCTTAAAGCGGTCACTGTTGAAGAGCTTGGGGATTTCGTAACTGATGAGGCCGCGCTGCTGGAGGCGGCCAACGTGGGATTGGAAAGTTAAGGTCTGGTCGCGTCCGCCAACGTTGAGGCGGGTGATATCGAATTCGACGCGAGGACTTACCCCGGTACCACCGCCGGGAGAGTTGTCTCCGGCCGGCAGACCGGTTTCGAATTCCAGGCCGACACCGTAGGTGAAGGTGTAACGCTTGGCTTCTCCCACCTGAACGAGAACATTTTTCTGGGGGTCGGAGCCCTCGGGATTCTGGACGGCAGTGTCGACCTGGCTGAAGATGCCGAGGTCATAGAGCTTGCTCTGGGTATCGAGGAGGTCGCCCTGGC
>Ga0182030_10026039_pt1 | contig 10615 bp, 9 predicted proteins | sample 812S3MmetaG_FD_121299 | JGI IMG/M metagenome (GOLD analysis project Ga0182030, IMG submission 121299) | Permafrost microbial communities from Stordalen Mire, Sweden - 812S3M metaG (Illumina Assembly) | ecosystem: Environmental > Terrestrial > Soil > Wetlands > Permafrost | place: Sweden... | reverse complement strand
TCTATCGAGCCAAGACCGCGCCACTCAAAAAACTCCCTCAGCTCGAACACTTTACCAATCGCAGCCAGCCCCGGCGAATTGCCTTCACTGCCGACTACGCGAGCGTACTGATTTTCCACTTCGTACCTTTTCTCGACAATTTGCTTAAGCAATAGCCAGATCGATTGCAAAATATCCAGAGGCTCAAAGCCTGTAATCACAATAGGCTTCTTGTACTTCTCCGCGACGAAATGAAACGGTTGCTCACCAACTACCATGCTGACATGACCCGGCGCGACAAAGCCGTCAAGCTGCATTCCAGGCGAATCAAGAATAGCCTTGATTGTCGGCACTGTAGTTATATGATTGCAAAACAATGAAAAGTTATCCAGCCCATCCGCCTCAGCCTGTAGCACTGTCAACGCCGTACTCGGCATGGTGGTCTCGAAACCGAGCGCAAAGAAGATAACTTCTTTGTCTTTGTTTTTGTGTGCCAGTTGCAGCGCATCAAGCGGTGAATAAACCATGCGCACATCTGCGCCATCAGCTTTCGCCTGCAGCAAACTCTTCTTCGACCCCGGCACGCGCATCGCGTCACCGAATGTGGCGAAAATAACTTCTGGTCTTTGCGCCAATGACACGCAATCGTCGACCCGCCCCATAGGAAGTACACAAACGGGACAGCCCGGACCATGCACAAGTTCAATACACTTCGGCAACAATTGTTCGATTCCGTAGCGAAAAATCGTGTGCGTATGTCCGCCGCAAAATTCCATGAGCTGAATTGGCCGTTGCTTAACGAAGTCGACCTGCTCGACCAGCTTGTTGATCTCGCCCACTAAAACTTTCGCCAACTCCGGGTCGCGAAACTCGTCAACATATTTCATGGTCAATCCTCATCAAATTATTGACTTGTTAAACCGCGGGAGTCCGCGAGCAACGTATGCACAAGATCCCACAATATATGATAGCTTGTGACATGCACTTCTTGTACGCGATGAATCGAGTCTGTCTTAACAACAAGACAATGATCCAACAAGCCTGAGCTGAGCATCGCGCCGCCATCGCCGCCAGTCATGCCGATTGTAAGCAGCCCTAGCTGCTTTGCCATGCGAAACGCTTCAAGCAAATTCTTGGAATTGCCGCTGGTCGAGAAGCCTATCAATCCATCACCGCTCGCTGCAAACGCCTCGAGCTGGCGACTGAAGATGTAGTCAACGCCGACATCATTTGCTACAGCGCTAATCATCGCCGTGTCAGCAGTGAGATTCACCGCAGGCAAAGCCGGCCGCCCCGCCGTGACCGGATGCTGAAACTCCACAGCAAAGTGCGAAGCGTCGCAGCTCGATCCGCCGTTGCCCATGGAAAACATACGCTTCTTGTTTCTATAAACAGAAGCAATAGCCTGGTTAATTGCTATGAAAGCCTGATCGTTTTCCGCAAAAAATCGTTGCTTTTCCGAAACACTTTGAGCCACTTTTTGCCGAATCGATTCGAGCAGAGCCTCATTTTCGGAATCAGCATCTTTAGCCTTTCCATGCAGAAAGGGATAGAGCGCCTGCAGATTTTTCTGCGTGTCACTCATCTCAAACCTCCGAGCGCGTCATCGACTCGATTTCCTTCTGCGCTTCACCCAATTCGTGCAAGAGCTGCAGCGTCTCGCGAGCTTCCGCCTCATTGATGCGACTCATGGCAAATCCAACGTGAACAAGAACCCAGTCACCCATACAAGAATCAATTGGATGGTCTTCATTAATAATGCAAGCGAGATTAACCTGACGCTTGACGCCGGCAACATCGACCTTCGCAAGTTTTTTCGTGCGATCGACAATCTCAACTATTTGACCAGGTATGCCAAGACACATGGCTTCGCTCCTTATTTTTTTGAATTTGCGATGCAGCGCATATTACCGCTTGTCCGAGGGAGAGCCCGCCATCATTAGCGGGCACTTGGTGATGAATCAGCACGGTGAAGCCCTCGGCACCGAGCCGCTCGAAAACGAGACTTTGCAGAATTTTGTTTTGGAAAACGCCGCCCGAAAGCGCTACGGTGTTTAGCCATCTCTCGTCATCGCGCATACAAAGCTTTTTTACCATATGCACGATAGCTTTGGCCAGACCTTTGTGAAATCTTGCTGAAATTACAGCTTTATCCGTCTTGAGGATGAGATCGCCTAAGATGGCCTGCCAAACGCCAAGCGGCTCAACATAAGGCAGCCCCTTGCCGCCGAGTCGAGGGATCGCAAAGGGATAAGCCAGCGCTTCAGTTTCGTGACTTAGAGTCTGCAAATCAGCTATTGCTTCCAGCTCGATGGCAGCCTGCCCTTCGTAGCTGGCATGCTCTCGACAGATTCCAATCGCCGCAGCTACGGCGTCGAATAGCCTGCCGCAGGAAGAGGCAAGCGGCGAGTTCATGCGCGAGGCTAACATGCTATTGAAAGTATGCAATGGCTTTGATTCGAAAAATTTGGTCAGTTCAAGATCTTCAAAATCCATTTTGTAACGCGGCCAGCCCATCTCCGCCATCAGATGCGCATATGTATTGCGCCAGGGTTCGTACATTGCTTGACTGCCGCCAAGAAGTGCGACAGGCTTGAATGTGCCCAGGCGCTCAAAGCCGCTGTAGTCGGCGAGCAAAAACTCACCGCCCCAGAAAGTCTCGTCGCATCCGTAGCCAAGCCCATCGAGAGCGACGCCAAGAACTGGACCAGCGTCGATGGGCCAGGCGTTATCTGCAAGGCACGATGCGATGTGCGCATGGTGATGCTGCACTTCGTCGAGCGCGATATCGCCAGCGGAAGCCCAGCGGCGCCCAAGCTTGCTTGAGAGATATTCGGGATGGAGATCTACAACAATGCGAGCGGCGTTGTGCTGAAAGCTCTTGCGGTATAAATCTAGATTGTATTGATAGTCCGCATAGGTTCGGGCATCTTCCAGATCACCAATATGCTGAGACATTATTGCTTTGGCATTTTTTGTGAGGCAAAATGTGTTTTTCAATTCTCCACCCATGGCGATTAGCTCGGGCGCATTTTCGAATCCTTTTGGAAGATGGATTGGCTCGGGCGCTACGCCTCGGGCACGGCGCAAGTAAGCAGGCTCGCCGCAAGAGATGTGGATTACCGAATCATCAAGCCGGTTTATTATTTCGCGATCGTGCAAGAGAAAATAATCGGCGATATCGCTGAGACGCTCTTTAGCGTCAGCGTTGTTAATACACTGTGGTTCGTTAGAACGGTTGCCGGAGCTTAGAACTATTGGCTTGCCGATGCGTTTTAACAAAAGATGATGCAGCGGCGTGTAGGGCAGCATAAAGCCAAGTGAATTTTGCCCCGGAGCGACAGATGGCGCCACCGCAGGCGATGACAACGTGTTCAATACGACAATCGGAGACGACTGGCTTAGCAACAGCTTTTCTTCTGCCTCGCTGACATGGCCGTATGCTTTCACAATATCCATATCCCGAGCCATAAGAGCGAAGGGCTTATAATAGCGCTGCTTACGCGCACGCAATTTCGCTACAGCTTCTTCATTGCTTGCATCGCAAGCCAGGTGAAAGCCGCCAATCCCCTTAATCGCGACGATCTCGCCGCTCTGAATCAACGTTGCCGCAGCATCGACGTCATCGAGTTGAGTCATGCTTTCAATACAGATAGTTCGACCATCAGCGCGTTCGAGCCAGGCTTTTGGTCCGCAGACGTGGCACGCATTTGGCTGTGCGTGAAAGCGGCGATCAGCGGGATCTTCGTATTCAGCCTGGCAAGCGGAGCACATGGTAAAGACTGACATACTCGTGCTTGCCCGGTCATATGGAATGGATTTTATGATAGAAAGCCGCGGCCCGCAGTGCGTGCAATTGGTAAATGGATAGCGAAAGCGCCTGCTGAATGGACTGAAGACATCCTCGACGCAGGCAGAACATGTCGCTGCATCTGGTGAAATATCCGTCTTGGCAGATCCATCAGCACTTTTACTTATGACAAAATTGTCGTGTAAGTTCGCCTGCGCTAGATTTGCATGCTCAATGCTTTCTATACGCGCCAGCGGCGGAGAATTGAGACGAATCGCCTCGACGAACTCTTCCAACGTTTTATCGTCCGCCCAGGCTTCGATCAAAACGCCTTCACCATCATTTAGAACATGTCCTTTGATACCACGTTCCACAGCCAGCTTGTAGACAGTCGGCCTGAAACCAACACCTTGCACCCTGCCGCGAACGCGAATTGACCAAGCATTGCCTTGCCTGTTTCCGATGCCTGAATGCATGCTCATACCGCGAGCCTCCAGATCGAGACGCGATTATTGCCCGAATCAGAAACAACGATTAAATCATCACAAGCCTGCACTCCATAAGGCCAGCACACAGTATCGCTTGCAACAGGCTGCCAGCGATTATCGCCCTTTTCGTGGAAATCCTTTTGACCAAACAAGGCTGTGGCATCACCGGCGGTGCTCATCTGATCTATGTGCCAGCCGAGAATGCGAGAATTCGCTGTATCGGCAACAATAAGCCAATCGCCTTTGGCTGTGATGCCATAAGGCATATTTACAGTATTGGCGCGAGGCCAGTACAACGACTGATTGAAATCCACATTGCCAGTTTCGCTCTGCCCCAGAACAACCTGGGCTGATGCGCCGCTTTCATTTGGACAGCCTTGCCAGACTAAAATCCTATTATTGCCGGCATCGCTCACACAAAAATTATCTCGCCAGAATGTCATCGCGTGAGGCCAGCGCATGCTCATTGCCGTGGGACCAGCACCGGCGTTTTCATCACGCGAAGAAAAACTAGCTTGCCCTAAAACAAAGTCTGCCTTCTGCCCATTTTCTTTCGGCAGTTCGTTCCAGATTAGGACGCGACGATTGCCCGTGTCTGCGACGAAAAGTTTGCCATCTTTGCAATAAACACCATAAGGCCAATGCAATGTATCAGCTGCCGGATAATCTTTGCCGCGGTTGGCCTCATTCGCGTTGAAGTCGGCCTGTCCGAGCACAAGATCCGCAGGCACATGGCTAGACTCAGGAAACTGATGCCAGATGAGAATACGATGATTCCAGGCATCAGCAACAGCTATTCCTGCGTCGACTCGACAAATGCCGGTTGGAACATTCACCGTTGCCGCACCAACATCCCCTTTGCCATTACGACCTTCGCTAGCAAAATCCTTCTGACCTATTACCCAATCAGCAGGCGCATGATCGTCAGTTGGCAGAGTTCGCCAACCAAGCAAACGATGATGACCGGTATCACAAATCCACAGAGGACCATCACGAGCAGTCAAACAAGCGCCACGCGGCCCGAAACAAGTTTGCGTGCTCGGGACAATTGCTGTCGAGATAATCGGCGGATTACGCTCGCTTCCGAGCACCACCAGGGGCTCATCGCCAAACAAGTTGAGAAAAGAAGGCGCACGCGCTGCCTCCACCCGCAGTGCTGCGGCAGGGGAGACTTTGAGACTTACCTTCTTTATCGTCAAGAAAAGCTAACCTCCACACGATTGTCACTCACTCGCACCGCGTGTGTTTGCAATTGCACTTCAGGCACAGTCAGACACTCGCCACTTTTAATCAGATATTCGAACGCATGATATGGACATTTTAGAACGCCATCTTTCACTTCAGCCATTTCAAGCGACATACCGAGGTGTGCGCAGGCATTCTGATAACAGACAACTGAATTATCAGTTCGAGCAAGAATTACTGACTGCCCGTCAACTTCGCAAACGAGAAATTCCTCTTCTGGAATGTCTTCAAGATTCACCGCGAAGACCCATTTCTTCTCTTGCCCGCGAGCAAATGGGCTGACGAAATTAACCGAAGTTTCGTTGCTACTTTTGCAAATGCCCTTAGCTTTGCCGATTTCGGTAATTTCCGGACAATACTCTTTAATTGCTTTCTCGACGCCTTCGCTCAAAGTCAATTCCGAAGCCGGGCACCCACTGCAAGCTCCCAACAATCGAACCACAACTTTAGACGGGGGCTCAATCGATACAAGTTCAACATTGCCACCATGCCCTTGCAGCATCGGCCGCACCGAATCAAGCGCCTGTTCAATTCTCTCGTTGAGCGAAGGTTTAATCAACGAATGATGCCGCAGCACCGAATAAATAACTTCATCTGAGCTTGCTTCTTTTAGAAGAGAGAATGCAGACTTATCCTTTTTAAGGACCCTAATAAGCCTGGCGAGAGTCTCTTTATGCAATTGGTCGATGGCGCGCTTTAACGCTGTCACAGTAAGAATTTGATGTTCGTCCCAGCCCGCCACAATGGTTTCAAGTGACTCAATGTCCTTGAGCAGTTTTTCCAGGCTAACGTCGGCGGTCACAGTTTCGCTTGATGGCATTGGTTCACCTACCTATGCGTATTTGAGATCTTTGAACAGCCACGGCTGTATGGCTCCAGATATGATACCAACTATCGGGACCACGACTAGCAGTGAAAGTCCGAGCTTGGCAAGTACAACCACGAGCACTGCCGCTATAGCATTACCAATTAAAGTTTGGCGAACTACAGCGCCCGGGTCCCTAAACAATTTACCCTTGAGAAAGAGCATCACCGCGTTTAAGAATGTGTCCCACATTTTTCAATTCCCCTTGATACACATGAGAATAACTAGCCCGACAATAACGCCAGGCACAGCACCGACCGGTCCAAATACGCTGCCCATCATCAACGCTAATTCATTACCGATATCTTTGCCTGCAAGCTTAAGCGCACTCACAGCTCCTGCTCCTGAGGCACAGAGCAAGCCTAGCAGAACCCAGAGCAAGATGGTAACAAGGTTGATTTCGCCCACTTGAAGGCTGTGCACTATAGATTCCATGGCTTTGCTCCCGGGGTTCAGACTGACATAACGTTAGGACCGTCTTGCTTTTCGCCATTGATGCGGTCATTGTCATTTAGTTCTTTATCGATTTCGCCCAGCGCTTCATCTAGAATTGCGATTTTAGCGGTTTCGCCATAATGATTGAAGATTTGTTTGGCATCGGCATACAATTGACGCGCCTGTAGTAGCTTTTGGGTGTTGCCATTCTGCGGGTTTTCAAAATCGTCCGGCAGATTTCTCAAACAATTGGCTTTGTTAGCGATCGTGGTAGCGTAGGGCAACGGCGTCGTCTTTTCCGTACGCACTTTAAGCGCCTCGTTATAAGCCGAAAGCGCCCGCAAATTATTTTCCAACGCATGGCTGGACGAAACATATTGCAAGGCATTGCCAAGATTATTTTGCAACATGGCATACTCGTTAGGACTATCCTCAAGAGTTACCACTTCCAAGGCAGCCTCGAAAGATTGAACTGCCAGAGCTTCTCGCATTTTCCCGCGTTCGTCCGACATAGACATTGATAGAAAAGCGGTGGCAAGATTGTTATGCAAAATTACATATTCGGCGGGAAATCCCTTCTTATTGAAAGTGCGCAATGCTCGCTGGTATAAATCGATTGCATCAGTAATTTTTGCCTTACCGGTTGGAGCTAAAGACTGGCAAATCAGCCCAAGATTAATTTGTGCCTCGGCAACTTCCTCCTTTATACCTTCGACGGTCAAAACCGCAAGAGCCTCCTCTAGCTCAACCCTGGCCTGCAATAAATAGACAATATCTTCCGATGGCACCATCTGTAGTGCTGTCGCTTTACGGGCGCGGATTCTCGCCATCAATAAAGTCTCTTCTGGCGGGCAAAGTTCAAGCGCGCGGCTATAGAGCGAAATCGCATCAATAAGCTGCTCAGGATTTTTCGGCCTTGTTTGCAGCCCCATGGCAATTTCCATAAGCATTTCAACTTTGTCGATTGTCGAAGCTTCTGTATCGTCTAGCGCAGCTATCGCCTGCTCGTATTGATGATGACCAGCTTGCATTTTATGAACCTCAGAAAGAAATCGCGCCGCCGCGATCTCAAATGCTTGAAACTATTTGCCTGTATGTACTTAGTAGAATACCAGGGATCGCGCTTGCGCGTGAGACTACTTAATAGCCGTATGCCGACCAGATTAAATTCTTACCGATCCACCTCTATTAATTCGCGGCCCACCCAACTTCACGAAGATCCGAACTATAATCGAAAAGGTTCTATAGCGTTGTGAAAAATTTAGCAACGCTCAGTGAAAATCTAAATCTCAACCTCATATTTATTTCGACAGTTAATGGAGGCGCAGCACTGATGGCAAACCTACTGTGGCTGCAGGGAGGCGCGTGTTCAGGCAACACCATGTCTTTCCTTAATGCCGAAGAACCCAGCGCGTGTGACCTTGTCACCGATTTTGGTATCAATATTCTCTGGCATCCCTCTTTAGGAATGGAGCTCGGAAATAATTTACAGCAGCTATTAAATGATTGCGTATCTGGCAAAGTCAAACTCGATATTTTTGTATTCGAAGGGACAGTCGTCAACGCTCCCGATGGCACCGGCACCTGGAATCGTTTCGCTGGACGCCCAATGAAAGAGTGGGTGAAAGAACTGTCGGCAGCGGCCGACTTTGTCGTAGCAATTGGCGATTGCGCAACGTGGGGAGGAATTCCTGCAACTGCGCCCAATCCGACCGATTCGCAGGGGCTGCAATTCCTCAAGAAGAATCATGGCGGTGCGCTTGGCAAAACTTTCAAGAGTAAAGCCGGCTTGCCCGTAATCAATATTCCAGGCTGCCCAGCACATCCCGATTGGGTCACACAAATTCTGGTCGCCATTGCTTCCGGACGCGCAGGCGACCTCACTCTAGATGAATATCAGCGCCCCAAAACTTTTTTCCAGAGTTTCACTCAAACGGGTTGCACTCGCAACATGCATTTTGCTTATAAAGTATCTATGACGCAGTTCGGTCAGCGCAACGGTTGCCTGTTTTACGACTTGGGCTGCCGCGGACCGATGACCCATTCGCCTTGCAACCGCATTCTCTGGAATCGACAGTCTTCTAAAACTCGAGCAGGAATGCCCTGTTTGGGTTGCACCGAACCGGAGTTTCCCTTCTTCGAACTTGCCCCCGGAACTGTTTTCAAAACTCAAACAGTGATGGGCGTTCCCAAAGAATTACCCACTGGTATAGACAAGAATTCGTATGTCAAATACACCAGTGCTGCCAAGGCTGCTGCTCCTGCCTGGGCTGAAGACGATATGTTTGTAGTTTAAGCCTATTCAAAATACGAGGAATAAATAATGGGAAATACCCAAACCCTGGACATTTCGCCGGTTGGACGTGTCGAAGGCGACCTTGACGTGCGGGTTGACATAACCGATGGCATTGTGACAAACGCCTGGACTTCGGCAGAATTATTTCGCGGCTTTGAAATCATTCTGCGAGGGAAAGATCCGCAAGCCGGTCTTGTCGTTACGCCGCGAGCTTGCGGCATTTGCGGCGCATCACACCTGACCTGCGCTTCTTGGGCTCTTGATACGGCATGGCAAACACAAGTGCCGCGCAACGCCATTCTTGCGCGCAACATCGGACAGCTCGCCGAAAGCTTGCAGAGCTTGCCGCGGCATCACTATGCTCTATTCATGATCGACCTTATCAACAAAAATTACAAAGATAGCAAATACTACGAAGAAGCGGTGCGACGCTGGGCACCATTCACTGGTACTAATTACGAAATTGGCGTGACGATGTCAGGGCGTCCAGTGGAAATTTACGCTTTGTTTGGTGGGCAATGGCCGCACTCGAGCTATATGGTTCCCGGCGGAGTAATGTGCGCGCCGACGCTGACCGACATCACACGCTCATGGGGCATACTTGAACATTTCCGCAAAAATTGGATCGAATCAGTCTGGCTCGGCTGCTCGCTTGAGCGCTACGAAGAAATTCAAAGCTACGATGACTTTTTGAAATGGCTAGACGAAAAGCCCGAGCACGCCAACTCTGACCTCGGCATGTATTGGAAGATGGGGCTTGACGTTGGTCTCGATAAATTTGGACATGGCATTGGGCGTTATGTAACCTGGGGCTATCTGCCTCACGAAGACAAATATCAAAAGCCCACAATTAACAATCGCAATTCGGCCCTGTGGATGCCCAGCGGTACATATGATGCGCATACAGACAAACACACTTTGATGGAACAGGGCTTCTGTCGCGAAGATATGGAACATGCCTGGTACGACGAAACAGGACCGACCCATCCATTTGACCGCACGACGGTGCCTATATCCAAGAACACGCCAGATTTCAATAAAAAATATTCATGGGCAACCAGTGTTACTCACGCAGACTATGGCAGGCTTGAAGCCGGTCCTTTTGCCAGACAAATGATCTATGGTGGCTCACATGCTGAAAGCTGGCAATATAAAGACCCACTGATACTCGACATGTACAAGAAAATGGGCGGAGCCAGTGTGCTCTTGCGCCATTTCGCCCGCATGCATGAATTTAAAGCGATCTATCGCAACATCGAACATTGTTTGCGCGAGTTCAAATTAAACGATCCCTGGTACATCAAACCAAAAGAAAGAGATGGACGCGGTTGGGGAGCCACCGAAGCAATTCGGGGCGCTTTGTGTCACTGGATCGAAGTTGAAGGCGGCAAAATTAAGAACTATCAGATTATTGCGCCCACAACCTGGAATGTAGGACCTCGCAATGGTCCAGGAAATCGCGGTCCAATTGAAGAGGCTTTAATCGGAACACCAATTAAAGATTCAAGCGACCCTGT
>Ga0182030_10026038_pt1 | contig 10616 bp, 7 predicted proteins | sample 812S3MmetaG_FD_121299 | JGI IMG/M metagenome (GOLD analysis project Ga0182030, IMG submission 121299) | Permafrost microbial communities from Stordalen Mire, Sweden - 812S3M metaG (Illumina Assembly) | ecosystem: Environmental > Terrestrial > Soil > Wetlands > Permafrost | place: Sweden... | reverse complement strand
TCAGATTGTCGATGCTGATCTGCATGTGGTCCAGACCGGCCCGGTTCAGCCGCTCTATCCGCTCCACATTCAGCAGATAGCCGTTCGTGATCATCCCCGCAATGGCCCCCGTGCGCCGCATTCGCTTGATGATCTCGTCCAGGTCCGGATGCGTCAGCGGCTCGCCGCCCGAGATGCCGATCATAGCCGTACCCAGCCGTCCCAGGTGGTCAACACGGCGCAGCATCTCATCCAGCGGCACCGGCTCTGAAACCTTGTCGTACTCATTGCAGTAGCCGCAGCTCAGGTTGCAGAAGCGCGCCGGCACAATCTGCGCCAACACCGGGTGGGAAGTAGAGGCCAGCGCCCGCGCTACCATCGCATACTCGCGCACCTTCCGCCGAGCCCGAATCCCCCGCCCCTTAACCGTATCTCTCCGCGCTGTACCCATCTTTACTATTGAATCACAGTCTGGGGGCAAAAGGCGGCGCGGTTACAGGGCGGGTCTTCTACGTGCAAGCGGACATTGGTCGAAAGCTTTCATGCCTGGATGATGCCAATAGAGGTCTTCGAACGGTTTGGTCTCAAAAACCCGGGGCCCCGTACCCTGCCCTGAGCATGCCGAAGGATCCTGCGTTTGAGACCTGGGAACCACACAAATCTCGACCTGCGGATGGCCCTCGATTGACAGATGGGATCGCACAAACCCCAACCCTCCGCCCGTCCAGCTCCTGGAGGTAGCCGTCGAAAATAGCTCGAGGGTGAAACCCGGAGAACCTGCCGACACACCTCTCTGGGGTCCCGCAGGAATGGCGCGACTCATCCCCACACTTACCGCGGATCCTGCTCAATCCAATGCCCTGAATCCAATGCCGCTGCAATATCCGTTGTACCCTTCTAGCCCATTTCACCGTTGAGCCGGCCAGAGGGCGTGCAGCACCGGGGCGGAGAATCCCCGGCCGCCTTCGGTCTCCTGAAACAGGTAGACGATGAGGATGGCCAGGAACGGCTCCATGGGATTGCGAAAACGCGAGCCGGGAATGATGAAGTAATAGATCAGCGGCAGCAGCACAATGGCGCATGTGAACAAGCCCGCGGCAGGCAGCCGGCGCTTGAGAGCGAGAAGCAGGCCAAGGATGCCGGCGATGGAGGTGAGGCAGTATGCCGACTCGCGGACGGCTTCTGCAACCGACGGTGCTGAGGTATGCGGTACGCTAGCCCAGAACATATAGAAACGCCAGGCGACGAGCTGCCAGAAGCGGGCCGGGTTGTCCTGCGCCCATTGCTTCGCGACTTGGCCGCGCATGGCCACGTAAGCGCGCTCGCCCATGCGTGCGTAGAGCTGGTGTTCCGGGGCAAGCTCGACGGTGGGCACGGTTGCGCCCCAGGGCATGCCCATGGACTCCGGCGACCAGGCCATGGCTGCCTCCGCGCCGAAGTTGTCGCGGGTGGGAATGAAGGCGTGGAAGACATTTTCATTGCGCACCACCCAGGGCAGCGCAACGGCGGTTGCGATTGCTACGGACAGCACGGCCAGTGCGGCGCCTTTGAGCAGATCTTTGCGCTGCGGCAGGGCGGCTAGTATCCACACGCCCTCGACCGGCGCCATCAGCAACAGGGTGGGATTGGTCATGGAGATAGCGCCCCATAGCAACCCGAATAAAGCCCAGTCGCGGATTCGATGCGATGTGGGCGGTTGCTCGTCACCCGTGCCGCGCATGCGCATGCCCAGCACCAGGACGAGCGTGAAGAGGAACGTCGAGAGCGATGTCTCCCAGATCCACTTCACGCCGTACTGGATGATGCCGGGGTAGAGCGCGAAGAGCCACGCGGCCCAGACGGCGGTGCTGCGGCGGCCGGTGACGCGCATGCCCATCTCGAAGATGAGCGGGACGGTAAGCGCCTGGAAGAGGCAATCGATGGTCTGGATGACGAAAGCGGAGAGCGGCGTGTAGACGCCGAAGAGCTTGAAGACGCCGGCCAGCAGCAGCGTGAAGCCGGGGACCATCCATGCGGTGGGACCGGTGTTTCCGCTGAAGGGCGAGCTGTAACCATGGCCCTGGGCAAGCGATGCGGCAACGCGGCCCGTCTCCCACCCGAACTCAAAGTGATGGTTGAGGGGCGTGATGCGAAAGGTGTGGCCGATGATAATGTAGGCCACGCGAACGAGGAAGGCTGACCAGAAGAGGACGCGCGGCGCACGGTAGCGGTCTTCCGATGGAGAGGCCGCGGTGGCGCTCATGATATCCACTTGAGCAGGCGCAGCACGCCCATGCTGGCGGCTTTCGAGTGCGCAGAGACGTTGTCGCGCTTCTCGATCTCGTCGTGATTCTCGGCGTAGTAGCGATAGGCCGCGGTCAGCATTTCGCTGTTGGTGACGGTGGGCCGCCAACCCATGGCTTCGCGGATGCGCGTGGTGTCAAACGTGAAATCCTCAGCGATCATGCGGTAGTGGTACGGGCCAAGGGGCGAAATCTTGAGCGCGTGGGCGAAGCGCATGGCGGCAAGCGTGGGCCCTTTCGGCAGTGAACGCACGCGGGACCGGCTGCCTGCTTCAGCGATGACTGCTTCATAGCAGCCGCGCAGGCTGGGCACATTGTCACTGCCCACGTTGAAGACATCCGAGCCTGCGTAATCGAGGGCCTGGATGCAGGCCTGGGCCAGATCGCCGGCGTAGATGAACTGATATCGATTGGAGCCCGAACCAACCACCCACACGGTTTTGTTCTCGCGAATGAACTCGAAGAGGATGGCGAGCAGGCCGAGGCGGCCACTGTCGATGATGGTGGGGCAGCGCAGGATGACCACGTCGAAGTCCTCCTCGAATGTGCGGAGCAGCAGTTCGCCTGCGAGTTTGGACTCGCCATAGAGCTCTTTCGGCGCGGGCGGATCGTCTTCGCGCACAGGCCGGCCCATGGCGCTGGCCCACAGGCAATTGGTGGAAGTGAAGACGAGCTTCTTCACGCCGGCGTTGCGCGCACACCCGGCAACGATGCGGGTGCCGTCGACGTTGCTTGTCCAGAGCAGGTCGCGGCTCATCTTGCCATGCGCCAGTTGCGCGGCGATGTGGAAGACGGTGGCGAACTGGTGCGATGCAAAGATCTCGCGCATCTTTGATTCGTCGCGAATGTCGCCTTGAATGCTGGTCAACGCGGGATGGCGCGCGGCGTCGGGCACCAGATCAACGCTGACCACTTCCGCGCCGCCGGCAAGCAGGCGCTGCTTCAGAATGCCGCCGAAGAAGCCCGCGCCGCCTGTAACCAGATACTTCGCCATCAACGCTACCGTCCGATCGAACGCCGCGCGGCACCCGCGCGAAAATGCGTGAGGAGCGCCGCCGTGATCGCCTTTATTTTACCAAGCCAGCTGATGGTGCAGATGGATTGCGCCGATCATGGGCGGGCTGGAACCACGTAGAGCAGCACCGCGCAATAGTGCGCAAAACTTCCCACCAGCACAAACACGTGCCACGTTGCATGAAAGTAGCGTAGGCGATCAAGCGCGAAGAACACGACGCCCAGCGTGTAAGCCACACCGCCCGCGGCCAGCCACAACACGCCGTGCCAGCCAATGGCGTTGGCCAGCAGCCGCGTGGCAAAGACGCCGAACCAGCCTTGAAACAGGTACACGAGTGCCGAGGCCACGGCGAAGCGAGCTGCCTTCAGGCGGCTCAGCGCGAAGCTCTTGAAGAGGATGCCCGCAATGGCCAGTGCCCACTCCACGCCGAAGACCCACCAGCCTACGACGCCATGCAGCGAAACCAGCGTAAATGGCGTGTATGTGCCGGCGATGAGCAGGTAGATGGCCGAGTGATCGAGCACCTGAAAGACGTGGCGGGCACGCGTCCGCACCAGTGAGTGATAGAGCGTGGAGCAGACGTAGACCAGCACCAGCGTGAAGCTGAAGATGCTGACGCCGGCCACCAGCCAGATCGAGCCTTGACCCGACTCATGCACAGACGCGGCGATCAGGTAGATGGCGCCGGCGATTGCGAGAAGCGCTCCAATGCCGTGCGTGATGGCATTGGCCAGAATGTCGCCGAGGTTGTGATGCGTCTCCACCTGGCGATCATAGTCTCAGCGTGCGCATCTCCGCAGTGATACGCCTTCGGTCGCATGCGGCGGTTCGACGACTGAAGCGCCACAGGCTTTGAGACGCTGCCGGCAGAGCGGATGAGCTTGCGCCCGCTGTCAAATAATGACTTCCGAATCGCCGCTCGCAGGGTCAATAGGGTCGTGAGGTTTTGCTTCGGTTGGCGGGGCTTCAAGAGCTTCGGGATTGTAGCCGCCCTCTTCGGATGCGTCGGGCACCGCGTCATGAGCCGCGGAGACCGGGATGACAACGATGACCTCGGTAGCGACGGGTTCAGGGACAATGACGAGCGGGAGCGGCAAGGGGTTGTCGAGGGCGAGGATGGTCTCTGCACCGCGCTGCCAGAAGCGCGTGAACAGCATGAGGAACAGGCCGATTTGCGCGAGCAGGAACAGCGGCCACACATGGGGCTTGGCCAGCGAGTGCATGGCTATGCGCGCGGTGAAAGCGACGATGCCGATCCCCAGAGCGCCAAGGAAAACGAAGGTGATATAGGAGCGGATGAAGTTGGTGCCGAACGCGCGCAGCGCAGGCATGAAGGTCCGGCGAATCTGGCGTTGGCGCTTTGGATCTTCTGCCGCGCCCTCAGGCCAGGTCTGCAGGCCGAGCTGCACGGTGTAGACCTCGACCAGGTCGAAGTAGAGACGCAGTGCGGAGGCGATGAGCGCGATGATAACCACGCCGATGAGTTCGAGGACGAACGACTTGCGGCCCACGACGGTTTCATCGATGTGCGCGGACCACAGTTTTTGCAGTGCCATCAGGCCGCCGAGGATGAGCCCGGAGATGACCAGGTTGACCAGTGTGATGCGGATGAACCGCCAGAAGTAGGTAAACCCGGCGTGGAAGAGCATGGCCAGCCGTGGACGCGCGCCGCTCTGATAGCAGAGAAGCGTTCCGGGCACGATGAGGAAGTAGAGAACGACGAAGACCGGCGCCGTGAAGTTGCTGGAGAGCGTGGCCGGTCCGGGCCCTTTGGAGATCTTCATGATGACGCCGACCATGGCGCTGAGATCGAAGCCGCCGGTGAGCCGCTGCGAGGCCAACGAGTGCGCTGTGATTGCGCTCAACTGCGCGCGCAAGGGCAGCGTGAACAGGAGCGCCGTGCCGAGGTTGAAGACATAAGTCCAAACGAATGCCGGCCAGTTGCGCAGGGTTAGCGCGAGGCCGGCGGTGAGAAGGTTGCGTTGCTCGGTCATTCATGCCCTCTTGAAACTCGGCCGGCGCGAGCCAGGCCTTTGATCTTGCGATTTCATGGGTTTGGATTTTTGCTTTCGGGCAATTCAGCAAAGTTCGCTGGTTACACGATCCATGCGGCGGCCTGCGCAAGCAACTGCTGCATGGATGCCCAGATGTTGCTCAACTTGCCGGCGGGAATGCTGTTGGCTTCAGTGGTGTAGCTGTTGTTGTAGAGGTCCACGTCGAGCAGGATGGCGTGGTCGGGATCGATTTCGGCGGAGACGACCTTGGCGTTGCGCACATAGGTCAGCTTCGTCCAGCGGTCGACGCCGTCCCAGTGATCGCGCAATTTGGTTCCGTCATCGAAGACAATTTCCACCGTGACGGGCAGCACGAAGTCGCCCTTGCGGCGCAGATAAATGGTGTTGCGATACGCCACCTTCTTCGCGTCTTTATCCTCGGGCTTCCACCACTCGACCTGGCTCGAGTCAACGCTATCGACCGAGTAGTCGAGCACCTGGGTTCCGTAGACAGCCTGATCGAAATACGGGCGCAGGCTGGAGTTGACGGGCGGCACGTCGGCGATGCAGCCGGTGACGCCAGCGCACGGTAAGGGCTGCGGTAGCACGGTTGCGCGCCCGCGTGCTACGGCCACGGCCTCAATGGTGCGCAGGAAATCTTCGCTGGTGGGATGGGTGAAGCGGAACTTCATGAAGTAGGTACGCATGGCTTCGTCCATGGTGTCGCGGCCGATAATGCTTTCGAGGGTGGCCAGCAGCGTGGCCGTCTTGCCATACGTCACGCCGCCGTACGAGGCCGAGTTGCGAAACTTGAAGGCCCAGCGGGTAACGGGGTCGAAGTCGTCGGCCGCGGCGTACTCGAGCCGCTGCAACTCGTAGTCGCCGGCGTTAGCATAGGGGCGATTGAAGACTGAAGTCTGGCGGCCGAGGATGGAGCTGAGCACATTGACTTCGGTGTAACTGTTGATGCCCTCATCGAGCCATGCATCTTCAAATTCATTCGTCGCCACCATGCCGTACCAGTACTGGTGGCCGAACTCGTGCTCTGCCGTGACCTCGGTGACGTAGGTGGGCTCATACCACGAGGTGCCGCCAGTGAAGAGCGTGGGATATTCCATGCCGCCAGTCTCCGAATCGGGCTCGGGATCGATGACGGTGACGATCTTGTAAGGGTAAGGACCATAGCGGCGGTCAAACTCGGCAAGGGTTTTGAGAATGATGTCGCGATAGCGCGGGCCGGCCTTGGGGTGCGCGGCAAGCGCCAGTACGTGCACCTTCACCGGCCCCATAGACGATGCATACATGCCGTCCGTGACGGTGAAGTGCGGGCTGGCGGCCCAGGCAAAGTCGCCGATGTCTTCGCCGTAGAAGCTGAGGGTCTTGGTGCCGTCGGCGTTGGCCTGCTCGCCGGTGGGCACGCCGCTGGCGCCAACGACGTAACGCTGCGGCAGGGTGAGATGCACAGTGAAGGTGCCGAAGTCAGAGAAGAACTCGGTGGTGGAGTGGTATTGGTGGCAGTTCCACGCGCCGTGCCAGAAGAGGCCGGGCTTGGGAAACCACTGGCCGCCCATGATGAAGTCGCGCTTCCAGCCGTTGCGCGCGATGGAGAGCGGGAACTGGTCGTGAAAGGCGAGGTGGAAGGTGATGGTATCACCGGGGGCGAGCGGGTGCGGTAGCTGGACCTCGGCGACGGTGTGGTCCTGCATGTTGCCGTCGTCGGGCGCGGTAAAGTGCATGGCGCCGGTCAGGTCGCCGAAGCCGTCGGCGGAAATCTTGGAAACCGTGATGCTGCCCAGCTTTTCGTCGGGATACTCATCGTTCTTCTCGTTGTCGCGAATGCCGCCGGTGAAGTGCGTCTCGCTGGTAAAGCTGGACTGCGGCCGGAAGGCATTGAGATAAAGGTGAAACGGAATCGCCGTGATGGGCTGGCCGGTCAGGTTTTTGTAGGTCAGCACTTCAGTCGCGTCGAGCGATTTCTTGTCAGTGTTGATGTGCGCATCGATGTTGTACGAGGTGACGCGCGTCGACAAGGGTACCGGCGAGTTGGTGGCGATGGATTGCGCGGACGCTGGGACCGACGAAAGCAGAGGCACAGCTGCCGAAAGCACAAGCAGCAGGGCGCTGGGGAGAGCAGGCCGGATCGCGGAGCAAACAGCACGGGAGCGTGGCATAGAGGGATTGTACGGCCACGCCTGCGATGCTGGCAGCAGATTTTCAGTTCGGCTTCAGTTTGGGTAGGGATCGCCGGCGCGGGCGATGCGGATCATGTGGTCGGTAAACGGCGCGTGACCGCCGGGGAGATCAACCTTGGGCATGTGGCAGCTTGTGCAGTTGGCCTTGGCCACGGGGCAGATTTTGGCGGCAGTGGGAGATGCATGCGCGGCGATGTTTTGAGCGGCGTGACAGGCCAGGCACTTTGAATCGTAGAAGGCCGTGTCATGCTTTACCGGCTCATGCGGATTGTGACAGGCCAGGCAGCTGATGCGTGGATCGTTGCCAACGAAGCACCGGCTATTCTCAAGCCGATAAGGCTGGAAGCGCACAAACGCCGGGCCCTTCCAGTGGTTGCGCGCCACAATGTCAAAGGTGCGATGACACTGGCCGCAGAAGCTCGAGATCTCTTCGGAGTCCATCTTCTTCAGCGCCGGAGGCAGCGTCTTGAAGTTGTCATTGGCGGCGTCGGACCTGTGCAGCTCCGCGCCCACGTGGCAGTGCTCGCAATCAAGGCCGGGCTTGAGCTTGTCGAGTGTCAGCTTCACGCCGTCCACCGCGCCGGACGCGTGACAGGTGAAGCACTGCAGCGTCTCCCAGGTGGAGAGCTTGCGGCCCATGGCCTCCGTCAAGTTGGTGGGGGCCAGCTTGTCGTCGCCGGGCGTGGTGCCCAGGCCGCCGAGCGCGGGGAAGTAGCTGACCAGGCTCTCGTAGAGATGGCCGTCCTTCTCCAGCACCCAGGTCTGCGAGTGCTGCCCAAACATCCAGCGGATGGGCAGCGTCATGGAGTCCGAGCCGTCGGTCACGGTGTACAGGGCCTGGCCGTCTTTTTTCTGGACGGTGTAAGCGTACTTGCCCACCTGGCCAGCAAGTGTGCCGTGGGTGTCGAGGACGGGATTGGAGCCGGCCGGCTCCATGGCGTGGCGCATGCCGGCGTGCGAGTAGGAAGCCACCACGGCGGCGTGGCAGGTGGCGCAGGTGACGGCGGGCTTTGGCGCTTGTGCAGCGGCTTGCGGCGCAGCCAATGCCGCAACAGCCGCACAGGCCGCGAGAATCACCGCGGCGCGCGGCAACGCGATCCTTCGCAGCATGGAGAGGCCGCTACTTCGCCAGCCCAAGACAGAGCATGTGCTCACGGTACGCGTCCTCCCTTCTGCCGGTGCGGGAGTAGATGGCGGCGATGCCCAGGTGCGCCTCCAGGTTGTCAGGGTCGGTCTTCAGCACCTGGGTCAGGATCTCGGTGCCGCGCGCAACGTTGCCGGTCTCAGCAAGGGACCGACCTAGCGCAATCTGCGCCAGCTCCATGTCAGGAGCCTTGGCGAGAGCGAGTTCGGCTTCGGCTGCGGCTTCCTCGTAGCTGCCGTTGATCATGAGGGTGAAGGCCAGCATGGCGTGGGCCTCCACGTTAGACGGGGCCAGCGCGACTTCGCTTTTGAACTGGTCGGCGGCCAGCTCCGGGGAGTGCGGGAAGAGCAGAAATCCATAGAAGAAGTGCAGGCCGGGCGTGGTGGGATGCTGCGCGAAGAGCGCCCGAAAGGCGGTGTCGGCCTCCTGCGTCTGGCCGGCAAGCAGCGAAAAGCCGGCCGCGCCCACCGACTGGTAAAGCTCGCGATCGGCCGGGGGCACATCCTGCGTGAGCGACGCCGTGCGCATGCCGGCCAGGCCAAGACCCACCAGGAGGTCCGGACTGGGCGGGTCCGGGTTGCTGACGCCTTCGGTCGCAAAGAATCCGTACTGCGTTTGCGCATCCTGAAAGCGGCTGGCGCGGGTGAGCAGTTCGGCCAGGTGGTAGCGCAGAATCTGCTCATTGCGCGGCTGGTTGGCAGCGCCCTTGGCCACGGCTTCGTCCAGGTCGCGGAGTGCTGCGTCATACGCGCCGGTCTCGAATTCGCACAGGCCGCGCAGCGCCATGCCGGGGATTGCGTGGGGATCAAGCAGCAGCAGGCGGTCGAACGCTTCAATGGCGGGCTGGTAGCTGTCGGCGCTGTATTGCAGCATGCCGAGATAGAACCAGCCCTCGGCCCAGTCGGGCTTGAGCTGCTCGGCCTGGTTGTATAGGTCGATGGCCTGGGGCAGATTGCCCTGGTCGCGGGCGGCAGCGGCGCGGGCGGCCACATCGGCAAACTGCGGAGCCGCATCCTGGGCATCCAGATGGCTCGCAATGAAGGCAAACATGACCGCGATGGCCCAAACGAATTGACGCTGCCTCTTCACAGCTTGCTGAAAATCGAATCGAAAGCGGCGAGAAGTTCCAGCGAACGGTTCGGAAGCCTGCTGACCAACTCGCACCAGGCCACCGTTTTGAAAGTGCACGGCTTCGAGGTTTGCTGAAGGAGTCTTTTCGTGAAGGGTACGGGCTTCAGCCCGTACGTTAACCCTGGCAGAATCAATCCGGGCTTTAGCCCCCGAGGGTTGCCTTCTTCGCAGTGCCTGAAGGTGAGAGGTCTGCTGCAAGCTGATCAGCCGCGCCGTAGAGCCCCTCAAGATGCACCTCGAAGACGATGCTACCACGCCCATGGTGGCCTCAGTCCTGGCCTCACTTCCGGCGCAGATGCACGATGGTTTCAAGGTGAAACGTCTGCGGGAACAGGTCGGCCAGCGTGATGGATTGGAGGTCATAGCCGGAGGCGATGAGGGCGCGCAGGTCACGGGCCAGCGTGGCCGGGTCGCAGGAGACGTAGACGAGCGCCGGCGCGGCCACTGCGGCCAGCAGCGTAGTAACTTCCGCGCCAAGCCCGGTGCGCGGCGGGTCGACGACGATCAGGTCCGGCTTCGGTGCGGGTGGGGCGGTGCGTAGAAATTCTTGAGTGGTTGTGCGGACGGCGATTCCAGTAGTCCCGCCCAGATTGGCTTCCAGCGCATCCACTGCGGGTGGCGCGGACTCAACGGCGATGACGCGGTCAAAGCTGGCGGTGAGCTTGCGCGCGAACAGCCCCACGCCGGCGAAGAGGTCCCATGCCAGCGCACCGCTTTGGCCGGCAGCAACCTGATCAACCAGCCCATCCACCAGCCAGCGGTTCACCTGGAAGAAGGCGCCGTGGTCCACGCGGTAGTCGAAGCCGGCTGCGGTGTAATTGATCGAGGGCTCGCCCCATTGCGCAAGGGTGCGGGCCGGGTGGCCCGGGCGGCCGTCGG
>Ga0182030_10026037_pt1 | contig 10616 bp, 9 predicted proteins | sample 812S3MmetaG_FD_121299 | JGI IMG/M metagenome (GOLD analysis project Ga0182030, IMG submission 121299) | Permafrost microbial communities from Stordalen Mire, Sweden - 812S3M metaG (Illumina Assembly) | ecosystem: Environmental > Terrestrial > Soil > Wetlands > Permafrost | place: Sweden... | reverse complement strand
GGGGTGTCCTCGAACTTGTTACGCAGTGCTGATTTTCACTCTTGCGAGCGGCTATCAGCATTTTTGCGCGAACTTTCTGAGACTATCTAGTTTTCAGTCTCGTGTCAAGCTAATCTTTTCAGCCCATTTTGAGGCCGCCTGAACTCGTTGTCAGCGGTATATCTCATCCTGCCTGATGACCAGCCGCGGAGAGTGAATCCTCTGCTCGGAAAGCATCGCACTGCGCAAAATATCAAAGATCGACCAGCGCAATATCCGCTTGAGCCGCTAGGGCTCGCAGGAGATAAACTCCTGGGTCGTGCAATGGCTTGTTCTCTCTAGGGATTCCCTACAGCGGATCCAGGGGCTCTTACTTGAAAAGCTCTAGCCTCACCTGATCCAACGAACTCCATTACCTTGGCTTCCCACTTCCCCTACAGGGCAGGCCATAAGGCCACCGGGAGGCTGTGTTGCCGACTGCTTGTTGCTTACTGCCTTGCTGCAACTTTCAAAGAGTAGCACAGGCTACCCCTTATTGCAAGCATTGCCTTGAGACTTATTCGATTTGACGCTTGAATTCTGCGTCCAATCCGCGTTCATCTCGCTGCAACTTCCCGAGAATAGCAACGCCCCAGCAAGAAAGCAAGCCCACACCCTGTGGAAAGCCCCCGGTTCTGTGGGAAACCTGCCTTTGGGTCGCATTTCTACGCCCAACTCTCCACTCTGTGCGACCTTACGCAACCCCGTCGATCTCATCGCCTGGCCTAGCCCACACCGTCGCCGTGCCAAATACCAGAGGAACTCCCCACGATGCGCCAGGAGCAAATCGTTCGCCCCGCTGCGCATGGATGTGCAGGTGAGGCATGGAGGTATTCCCGCTGTTGCCGCACAGGCCCAACAGATCACCTACGCGGACCGTCTGGCCCTCCCGCACCGCGATCGATCCATGTTCGACGTGGGCCAGAATCAGGTATACCTCTGCACGTCCGGCAACACGGAGAGAGACATAGTTCCCCGCCGGCTGAGCTAGATCGCGCTGAATCCATCGGCGCGGGCGCTTGTCCAGGTGTCCGTCCTCCACATAAGCCACCACGCCGCCCGTCGGCGCCAGAATTCGGCTTCCGCGGCTGGGCCGATCCGCCCGCACCCAATCCACCGCAAACCATTGGTCGCGCGCGGCCAGATGGTGATTTCTCGCCGCCCATGGCCCGGTGTTGAGCCCCTTCCATCGGCCCTCAAACGGCGGCTCAAGCCGAATCGGCGGCTCTTCCATGAACCGTTTGATCCATGCCGCGCGAATGCGCCGTGCATTCTGAAAGCCAAGCGTCAGCACCACTAACGAGCAAACAACAATCGCGAAGCCGATGCCGCCCGCCAGCAACACACGGCCCAAAGCGTCTGCAATCGCCTGTGCGGCGATCAGGCCGAACCCCCACAGGGCCCAGCGCCGTCTGCGCGCATAAAAGCCCACCGGAGCCACGAGCGAGACGATCAAAAATGCCGGAGAGAGCATCTCCGCCCAGCGCAGCATCTCCCTCGACCATTCCTGCATTGCGCTCCTGCCTGGAGTTCACTGCTTCTGAATCACGCCCAGATCCGTCAGTCCGTTCACAAAGAACTGCATGGCCAGCGCTACCAGCAGCAAGCCCATGATCCTCACCAGGATGCGTATCCCCGTCTCGCCCAGCACCTTGCGCACGCGGCTGGCGCCCGACAGCACCCAGTAGCTGATCAAACACGTCAAGCCAATCGAGCCCAGAATGGCGCCCATCTCCCAGTTCCACAGGGTCGGCACCTGGCCCACCAGCACCATGACCGAAGAGATGGCGCCCGGCCCGGCCAGCATGGGAATGCCGAGCGGCACAATGCCCGCGTCTTCCTTCTGCGAAGCCTCTTCCGTGTCTCCCTTCGCCTCCTGCGTGGGTGAACGCTTGGCCTCCAGCATGTCCAGGCCAATCAGAAGCAAGATCAGCCCCCCGGCAATCTCAAACGCGGGCAGTGTGATCCCGAACATCCTGAAGATGAGCTGGCCGCCCAGGGCAAAGCTGGTCAGCACGATGAAGCAGGTAATCGTCGCCTTGCGCGCCATGCGGCTGCGGCGCTCCGGGTCCGCGCTCTCGGTAATGGCCAGAAACGAGGGAATCGCCGCAAACGGGTCTACGAGGAAAAAGATCGAGCTAAGGGCAAGCAGCGAGAAGCGCACCAGCGGCGCACGGGTCAGCTCCGTCAGCGCGGCAGCGGCCGGATTCATCAGATTCGCGTTCAGTAAAGTCACTCTAGTTAGAAGCTACAACACGACGAATGATTCAAGCCGGGAATGATGCAACCACGGCATGGCCGTTGGGATCGCTCACCGGCGCGTTGCCGGGCCGCACGACGAGGCGCGTCTGGCAGCCGGCCTCGCGGGCCGCGTCCAATTCGGGAACGACGTCCGAGAAGAACAGCACCCCGCCCGGCACAACGCCGAGGCTTGCGGCGATGGCCGCATAGCTAGCCGCCTCGCGCTTGGGCCCGGTGCGCGTGTCAAAATGGGCGGCGATGAGGCTGGAAAGATCGCCAAAGGTCGAGTAGCGAAACAGCAGTTGCTGCGCCTCCACCGATCCGGACGAGTAGATGGCCACGCGGGCATGCTCGCTCCAGCGTTTCAGCGCCGCCGGCACATCGGCAAACAGCTCACCTTTCAGTTCGCCGGACTCGAAGCCGGTCTTCCAGATCTTGCCCTGCAGGCTCTTCAGCGCCGTCGATTTGCGATCGTGATCCATCAGCCAGTCGATGTACTCGAGAAACTTCGGTATCGCTGCCTCGGGGCTCATCGTGACCATGCGCGGCGTTCCTGCCTGTTCAGCCGCATTCGCCCGACTAGCCCAGATGCGAGGAGCCTCAGCATCCGTCTCCATCCGGTTTTCTGCGCCCAGTGCCATCAGATCACGCCAGACACTTCCCTCAGCGAGCACATCTTCGCCGCGCGCTTCTTTTGCTTCCGTTTCCTTTTCGTTTTGCCATAGGAACTGCTCAAAATGCTCCCGCGCGTAAGGAAACAATTGCTCATACACAAACGCGATGGGCGCGACGGTCCCTTCCACATCCAACAGGTAAACGCTCGGCCAATCAGAACGTGTTGAACCGGCCGTCATACAAGCATGCTGCCGGTCGTGCGCGGTCCGAAATACGCTGGCCCAAAGCACAGCGGCTGAAAGTCGCGGTCCATACCGCTCCCGGTGTACTCCGGCGTCCAGCCATTTGTCTTCTGAAACCACCGGATGGCGCGTATCCGCCGCTCCTCGCACAGCGTGAACCAGTGCGTGGTGCCGCGCGGCACGCGCAGCATGTCGCCAGGCCCGACCTCGACGGAAACGACGATCTCGGCCGAATCCGCCGTGCCCAGTTTGGTCGCTTCCGGCTTCGTTCCATCCGGCCCCGCCCCACCCAGATGCAGAAAGAAAATCCCGCGCCCGGCGAGGATGAATCGGACCTCATCTTCGGAATGCGTATGCTCCTTGTCGAACCGCGCCAGCATCGCGTCGAGGTTGGGCGTCTCCGGCGTCACGTCGATCACGTCCGCGGTGACATAGCCGCCGCGCTGCTTCATGGCCTCAATCTCTTCGGCATAGGCAGCCAGCACGGCTTCAGCCGGCGCATCGGCGTCCACGCGCGACAAATCCCAGCGCTCGTAGTCGATGCCCAGCGCCCCGAGCTTCATACGAATCTCGGTCTCGCCGTCGGTCACGTGCTCATCGGGAGGAAATCGTAGAACAGCCATACATGCTCCCTGCATTCAACTGCCGGTTGCGCAACAAACTCACCGTGCCCCGTTCATTTGCGTTGTTTGCAAATGGGCGGGAGACCTCAAACCCCATGCGACGCAAGGAGCGTCTGCCCCACCGCAGGTGGCCTTCGCCCTTCCACTTCAAACAAAAACTCCAGCGCCTCCAGATGCCGACGCGCCTCAGCCACCGAATCACCCCAAGTATAGAGCCCATGCCGGCTCAACAGCACCCCGTGCGCACCAGGAAATTCCTCAAGCGCCGCGGCCAGCGCACCCTTCAGCGCATCGTAATCCTGCGAGTTCTTGAGCACCGGCACCCGCTCCACATGCTCATGCGTGCCCACGCCGGAGAGACCCTTGAGTAGCTCGTACCCTGTCAATTCCACATGTCCCGCGGCCTCGCACATCCCCGACAGCAGCGTGTTCCACACTGTATGCACGTGCAGAATCGCGCCGGTCGCAGGCCGCGCCTTGTAGATGACCAGGTGCAGCCCTGTCTCCGCCGACGGCCTGCCGTCTCCACTGATCACGCGCCCATCGCCGTCAATCTCCAGCAGTCCGGCCGGCGTAAGCACGCCCTTGTCCAGCCCGCTCGCCGTGATCTGAATTCGCCCCGAAGCCGCGTCGCGCACGCTGAAGTTGCCGCTCGTGGCCGGAACCCATCCCCGCGCATAACACCACCGCGCCGTCGCACACAGCGACTCGGCAGCGATTGACAGAGAAATCGTTTGATCTTTCATGGTTGGTGGAAGCATGGCCAGTGGGAGCATGACTAGTCGAAGTGTACCAATCCTGGTTTCACGGCGCAGTCGGCGGGAATGTCGAAAAAGCAACCACATATCCTTCGACTTCCTTCGCTGCGCTTCGGTCGCTCAGGATGACAGGTCGCGCCAGGAGGACGTCGAGAGACGAAACCCTACCGCCAGTCGTCCAGCACCCACGACTTGGCCCGATTGAACCCCTCCACATTGGGCCGCTGCATGGCTACGCCCTGCGTCATCACCCGGTAGCCGCGCGAGCGCAACTGGCGAAACACGTCGCCCCGCGCCAGGTTCACCCCGGCCTCCACCGTCGCCCCGCGCGACGCCGCGAAGGCTTCGCATCCATCCATCAAGCCGTCCAGCCGCTCTTCAGCACCGCTGCCGCCGCGCACCGCGCCGAACTTGATATAGCAGACCTTGACGCCGCCTTCCGACCCCGGCCCGGTCATGCAGATGGCAAAACCATCCAGCACGCCGCGACGCTCCGTCAGCACCACATCGCCCACGCCCTGCGCCATCACCGCGGAGATCTCGCCGGTCAGGTCCAGCCCCTTACTGATGCGGTCAGTCAGCTTGGCGCACGCTTTGATAGCCTCAGCGCGCGCTGCCTTCTTCAGGCCGGAAAGCAGCATGGGCGTAGTGTCTTTCGGCGTCAACCCGCCAGGCCCAGCCCGACCCGCTCCAGACCTGCCAGTTACCGGCGGCTTCTCCGGCGGCGTCCGCGTCAAAATCGCCGTCAAATGCTGCGGCCAGTAATCGAATTTCTGGTAAAGCCCCACATGCTTGGCGCTCTGCGCAAAGGTGTACAGGCCGCTGTGCCGCACGCCCCAGCGGTCGATGACCTTCACGGTGGCCTCCAGCAGCGCCTGCGCCACGCCCCGATCCCAGTACTCCGGCAGCACCGTCAGCGGCCCGAAGAACGCAAAAGATCCCCACCGCGTGGCCGCATTGGTGCCGATCAGCTTGCCCTCCGCGCGCGCCGCCAGCACCGTCACATGCGGCGCTTGCGCCCGCGGAGTGAGCAGTTGCCGGTCGCCCATGAACTCTTCCGGGCTGGGCAGCCCCAGAAACGTCGAGAAGGCCGCACGCATGATGCGTTCCGCTTCCTCCACCTCATTCTTCTTGAGAGGGCCGATCTGGATGGAAAGTGCTTTCGACATGGTGCCTGCGCCTCCGGGAAATGACGGCAGATTTTGCGTGATTGCAACCGTTAGAAAGAGGGACGGGGCTATGCAGTTTCGCGATTCAAACAAGAACTGAATGCCCATCATCTTAGCAATGCGCAACGCGTTTGTCTGCTGCTGAATGAGAGGTTTCGCAGCTGAGGACTTCGCCTCCTCAACAGCGCAGCAGGGCAGAAAAGCAGGGGCAGCCCAGCCGTCGCCGCTCTACAATCGTCTCGTGCCGCGCGAACCTGAATCCGAGAACCAGCTTCCGCTTCAGGCTTCGCCCCGTGGAGGAGCTTCTGGCGGCGCGCTGCCGCTCCGCGTCGTGCTGGTTTCGCCGCGCAACCCGCTCAATATCGGCGCAGTGGCGCGCGCCATGGCCAACTTCGGCTTTTCTGACCTCGCAGTTGTCGCACCCCACGAGCCCATTCTGCACGGCGCGCGTTCGGCCGTCGGCGCGCCTGATCTGCTGGCCAACGCCCAGGTCTTCGACACGCTCGCTGAAGCCGTCGCCGACTGCACCCTGGTCCTGGGCACAGGCACACTCACCTATCGCCGCCCCGAGCAGCCCATCGTCTCACTGCCCAACCTCGCGCCCCTCATCCGTGCCGAACTCGCCCGAGCAGAGCTAGGCCGCGCGGCCCCCACCGGCAGCAAACCCGGGACGGCTCAAGACAAACCCCAGAGCGTTCCAGACCAAATCCAGGAACCTCAACGCGCCCCCATCGCTCTGGTCTTCGGCCCAGAAAAGCACGGACTCACCCGCCGAGACCTCTCGAACTGCCACCGCCTCATCGAAATCCCCACTGACCCACGCCAGCCTTCCATGAACCTGGGTCAGGCCGTCGCCGTCTGCCTCTATGAGATCGCCACTCGCGTGCCCCACCAAACCATCCCGGCCCCGGATGGCTCAGCAGCAAGCATCTCTATCCCCGCCGCGTCGCCAGAACACGCCAGCACCTCCGCCAATCTTGACCGCCTCGCTGGCGTTATTGCAGAAACCATGCTCGCCGCCGGCTACTCGCCCATCGGGATGCAAAACGCCAATCGCCGCGACTTCCGCCTGCTGCTGCGCCGCCTGGCCCCCGGCGCAAGTGACACCCGCCGCATCCTTGGCCTATTCCGCCGCATCCTCTACCGCCTGCGCAAGGTACCGAAAACGAACCCGCCGGCGGAATAAGAACTGTCTACAACTACCGGGTGATTTCAGCCAAATGTCCCAACGCAAGCTGAAGAAATCCTGATAAAGTGGGCCTCAAAGGCTCCCTATGTCCATGGCTATCGGTCTGTCCCGAATTGCTCCGCGCACGCCGCGCTGCTGCGCCTCTTTCCTGGCCGTCGGCCTGCTTGCCGTGGCGGCTGCAACGCACGCGCAGCAACCGGCGCCCGATCCCTCGCAGCAGCCGGCCCCGGCAACGACCACGCCGGCCACCACCGCACCAGCCACAGCAACTTCCGACCAGCCCAACCCTGCCGCTGCCCAGAGTCCGCAAACGCCACCACTTGCAACGCCGAGTGAGCCCACCCAAGAACCGGCCGCAGCCACAACTCCGGCCCCGGCTTCCACCCAGACCCCGATCCAACCGACCCAGACCCAATCGACCCTGGCCCAACCGAAAGATCCGGCCAAGTCCGACCCCGCTCAGCCCGGCTCCATCACCGAAGAAGAGCTCAAGCAGCAGCTGGTGGGCAAGCAGTTTTATCTACGCGGCGGCTACCTCGGTGACACGCTGGCCTTCGACGAGCATGGAAAGATTACCGGCCACTCGCCCCAGGGCTCGTACACGCTCAGCGTCATCCAGATTGACCACGTTCGCCTGACCAAGCACAAGGTCGATCTCGAAGGCGCCCGCTTCGGCCTGCACTTCAATGAGCAACTGGCCTACGAGGACGCCTCCAGCGCCTACGACAAGGTTCGCATCACGCCGAAAAAGAAGGTGGTCAGGATTTCAATCGACCGCGAGATGGTCGTCAATCCCAAAAAGAAGAAAGAGCCAGCGAAAGAGAAGGAAAAGGGGAAGGGTTCAAAGCCTGCGGTTGCCAGCGCAAAGGCAATTGCCCCTGCCCCGTCCACTGCGCCGCTTTCGGCCGCGTCCGTTCCGCCTGTTGCGCCTGCAGCCACAGCGACGGCCTCGACCACTCCGGTTCCGCCTGACCCAGCCGTACCAACCGCGCCATCCCCCGGCGTCGCAAATAGTGTGTCGCCGCCCAGTTCGCCCGCGTCGCCAGCTTCTGACTCCGCCGAGCCCAGCGAAGCAGAACAGCTCAAAGCCTCCATCGCCGCCACCCCGGAGGCCGAGCGGCCCGCCGACCCGAACGCGGTCACCACCACCACCTTGCAAGCTCACGCGAACGGCCTGCTCCGCAATGCCATCGATGCCGTGATCGCGTCCGGACTCGACGACCGCATGATGGCAGCCATGCCCGATTTCTGGAAGTTCTACTACCAGTCCGTGGCCGCCAAGGCCGACTATCGCCCCGCCGACGCCTCCGTCCTGCGCCAGAACAACGTGGACCAGAAGGCGCGCCTGCTCACCAGCTTTGAGCCTGACTCGAACGACTTTGCCCAGGCCGCCGGCGTTGCCGGCATGGCGCTCTACCACACCGTCATCGGCCCCGACGGCAAGCCCGGCGAGATCGCCGTCGCCCGCCCCATCGGCTTTGGCCTGGACGAGAACGCTGTCGCCGCCATCCGCAAGGCCAAGTTCTCCCCGGCCATCAAAAACGGCCAGCCCGTCCCCGTCATGCTTGACCTGGTCGTCCAGTTCCGCATCTTCTCCAGGCGCACCGGCGCCACCGGCGCCCTCCCCGACCTTGCCCAGCAAGCCGCGCCGCCGCCAGCCAACTCCGAGCAAGCCGCTGCCGACAAGCCCGCAGATGCCCCCATCCTGCCCGGCCCGTACAGCGTGCCTCATCACTGATCGAGCAACCGCGATGTCGCCCGTGCCCCGCGCCGACAAGGAGGGCCGGTTTGCTTCATCCTGCAGCCATGCCTGGCGCGAGGCTTTCCTGAGGCGATTTGGACGGGACCGGCCCAGGCCCCCGCAGTTCGCGGGTCCGCAATCCTGCGTTAATCTCTTCTCATGAGCTCGTCTTTCCTGAAATGGATTCAGCAGGGTGCGACGGCGGAGATTGCCGCCGCAGTTCACGACGATCCCGGTCTGGTCACTGCGCGCGATCCGCAGGGCGTTTCGCCGCTGCTCTGGTCGGTTTATTTTGGCCAGCCGCTGGTACGCGACTTTCTGCTCGGACGGCTCGAAGCCGACGGCGTAGCTCTGGACATCTTTGAAGCGGCGGCGATGGGAGATGAGTCCAGCCTCCACCATCTGCTGGAGGCCGAGCCGGAACTGGCGCATGAATTCTCCGGCGATGGCTGGACCGCGCTGCACCTGGCCGCTGCGTTTGGCACCCCCTCGGCTGTCGTGGTGCTTCTCGATGCCGGAGCCGACGTCAAGGCGGTGAGCCGCAACCCGCAACAGAATCAGTCCCTGCACGCCGCCCTGGCGCTCGGCAAAAACGCAGAGACCATCGAGTTCCTGCTCGATCACGGCGCTCCCGCCAATGCCACCCAGGCCGGCGGCTTTACGCCGCTCTTCTCCGCCGCCATCGCCAACCGCCGCGACCTGGCCGAGATGCTGCTCGCCCACGGCGCCGACCCAAGCCACAAATCCGAGCAGGGCAAATCCGCAGCGGATTTCGCCCGCGAGCGCGGCCACGCCGAACTGGCCGCATGGCTTGAATCGCAGACCACCGCCTGAGGACTTCCACCGGCAGAGTGAACGCTCTGCTTCGTTTGGCGGGCGCTCATCGCTTCCTGATGACCGTTCCTGGTGACCGCGGCCATGCGGGCCGGCGGCGTGGGCGCGCGGCAACAGCCTGCTTCCGAACACCGTCCGACAAAATCTTACAAAGTTCCCTGTCTCACTCTCCGCAAGACGGCGCAAGACGTTTGCCCCACAAATGCGGGGCAAACGTAAGGCACTGTCGCACAAATGTCCTGCATCTGTAAGGCGGCCGTGAGACGCCCTGGAGACAGGCGTCAGACAGCGGTAAGACGCCTGTAAGGCACACCAATTCAGCTGCGGAAGCGGTGAGACTGTCGGACAGCAGTCTTACAGGATTGCCTTACGGCGAGCTGTGAATGTCTGACGCCCCCTGCGGTCGGATACGGGATTGGAGGTTGAAGTGGGCAATGCACTGAGGGGCGGCGCCACAGGCCAGAGCGCTGGGCAACTGGGCAGCCTCTGTTGCCCGGCGCGGCGCATCCGCAGCCAGGCAGCGAAGAGAGACTTCTTCACCGAAGCCCCCGTGTCTTACACGTGTCTCACGTTTGTAAGACAGAATGTAAGACGAGCAGATTGTGAGGCGAAGTATTTGTAGGACAGGCGGGGTGTAAGACGAGGGATTGTAAGACAAGGGGACCTGTAAGACGAAAGCGCGCCTCGAATTTCACGCCGCGCGCCCCCGCTTCCCATGCCGTCAGACCCTCCGGCTCCCCGTCCGGACTTGAGACGCACAGACTTCACCTAGCCCAAACCCCAGCAGGGTTCAGATTTCATCGGACTCCCGATCAAGCGGGCTCAGTCTTAAAAAGGATCAGCTTCAGCCTTGCCCCAACCCGGCCGGCCTCAGGCTTCACTCTCCTTCGCAGGCTCCCACAGTTCCACGCGGTTGCCCTCCGGATCCCAGATCCATCCAAACCGCCCATAGCCGTAGTCCTCAACCTTGGGGTCGACCCGTGCGCCCGCGGCGGCAAGCTGGCCCAGCAGCCCGTCCAGATCGTCCACGCGGAAGTTCACCATCGCCTGTTGAGCGCCGTCTCCGAAGTAAGACGAGTCCAACGGAAAGTGCGCGAACACCGTCATCCCCACGGACTCCGGCCCGTCGAACGCCAGCGTTCCGCCATCCAGCTTGGGCACGCCGAGATGCTCCGCGTACCAGGAG
>Ga0182030_10026036_pt1 | contig 10616 bp, 7 predicted proteins | sample 812S3MmetaG_FD_121299 | JGI IMG/M metagenome (GOLD analysis project Ga0182030, IMG submission 121299) | Permafrost microbial communities from Stordalen Mire, Sweden - 812S3M metaG (Illumina Assembly) | ecosystem: Environmental > Terrestrial > Soil > Wetlands > Permafrost | place: Sweden... | reverse complement strand
GTCGGCCAGCTGATCCTGGCCGCTCGAGACGCTGGAGCCGAGCGCATCGTGGTTGGTTGTGGTGGGTCGTCTACCACCGACGGCGGCTGGGGGGCGGTTCAGGCCGTGGGATCTCGCGCCGCTGTCTCAGACGTTGAACTCGTCGTGGCCTGCGACGTGACCACTGCATTCGGCGACGCCGCCCGACTCTTCGGCCCGCAAAAAGGAGCCAGCCCCGAGCAGATTGTTTTGTTGTCCGACCGCCTCGCCTCCCTCTCCGAACGGTACCGGCGGGATTTCGGAGTCGATGTCGACGCCTTGTCCGGCGCCGGAGCAGCTGGGGGGCTGGCTGGAGGGCTGGCTGCCCTGGGCGCACGCATCAGTCCCGGCTTCGACTTGGTGGCGGAGTTGACAGGATTGCCCGAATTGGTCGCCGCCGCCGACCTGGTGGTCACGGGCGAGGGTCACCTGGACCCTCCGTCCTTTCAGGGCAAGGTGCCCGGTGGCATCTTGAAATTGGTCGATGGGCGCTGTCCGGTGCTCTGCGTGGTGGGTGGAGCCGATGCCGCTGTGCTCCGATCCCCACCTCCCGGGATCGATATTGTGAGCCTGTCTTCCCGCTTTGGGATGGCTCGGGCTCGCCGTGAAACCCTGGCGCTGATCACCGAGGTCACGGGCGCCGCCCTGGCCCGGTTTTGCCCCTGAGCGGCCCTATCGGCAATGCTGCTCGCGCCGCGCGACACCTGGCGCGCATCGAACCTTCGAGATATGTGAGAAAGAGGAATCCCATGGGACTGCTTGACGGCAAAGTTGCCATCGTCACCGGAGCCGGCCGAGGCATTGGCCGCGAGGAGGCGCTCCTCCTGTCCAGCGAGGGAGCCAAGGTCATCGTCAACGACGTCGGCGGCGCCCTGACCAACACAGCGGCCGATGAGCACCCGGCCGAGGACGTCGTGGCCCTGATTAAGGCCAACGGTGGCGACGCCGCAGTCAATGGCGACGACATCAGCTCGTGGGAGGGCGGCAAGAACGTCGTTGAACAGGCCATTGACACCTTCGGCAGCCTCGACATCCTGGTCAACAACGCCGGGATCCTGCGGGACAAGATGTCCTTTAACATGGAGGAATCCGACTGGGACGACGTCATCCGCGTCCACCTCAAGGGACACTTTGCCCCCACGCACCACGCCGCCGTCTACTGGCGCAACAAAGCCAAGTCGGGCGAAGAGGTCACCGGACGCATCATCAACACCTCCTCCGAAGCCGGCCTCTACGGCAACGCTGGCCAGGCCAACTACGGGGCCGCCAAGGCCGGTATCGCGGCATTGACCTGGATTCTGGCTCGGGAACTGGGCCGCTACGGCGTTACCGCCAACGCCATCGCCCCCCGGGCTCGTACCCGCATGACCGAGAACCTCTTCGGCGAGATGGCCAAGAAGGGCGACGACGGGGCATTTGACGCTTGGGACCCCAAGAACATTGCCAACTTGGTGACGTTCTTGGCCGCTCCTGAATCCGCCGACATCAATGGACAGATCTTCGTCGTCTTCGGCGGCAACATCTACGCCATGAGCGCCTTCCAACCCGTCGGCCAAGTGACACGTGACGCCGCTTGGACCCCCCAAGAGCTCATCGACGCCAAGGGAGAACTCTTCAAGGGCATCGACTCCGGCGTTCCGAAGTTCAGCTTCTTTTAAGCCCTCGCCTTTTGGCCTAAAAAGTCACGGGGTATTCGCGTAATTCACCGGAGCGGGCTGTACTCTCAATGGGGTGCCAGAGATGCGAGTAATCCCATCCGTCACCTTTTCCAATCTTCGTTCGCCGTTGGGGACGTTCAGCGAGTGTCCTCACTGTGGCGAAGAACTGCGCCCCGAGCATGCGCACTACAAGTGCGACGGGTGCGGGTGGCGCGATTCCTGCTGCGACTAGGCCGGCCGCGCCCCAATTCGCTGGGGTAGGAATTTCTGGTCGGGGATCACCGCATTGATGAGTCCTGTAGTGACGACGCGATAGCCGATGTGGTCCCGCTTGAGATCGGCAATGAAGACGGCCTCGGTCTGACCGGCTGGCCCCTCGATCTCCACCGTGCCACCGAATTGGCCGTAGGACACGGCATCGGGCGTCACGAAAATCCAAGCCGGGGACTTACTCTTGACCACCTGCTGGTTGAGCGATGACCACCGGTCCGGATCGGTACCCACCACAGTGAGATGAAGCTTGCCGCCACTCAAGAAGTCCAAGCGGTACGCCACCCAGTAGTCGGCAAAACCATCGCTGACACCGGCCGCTTCGAGTTTGGGTAGGACGTTGAGCGTCGGTTGATTCGGGTTCCCCCAGCCGGCGAGCACGGACTGGTTCGGAATCTGGAACTTGGCGAAATTCACCGCAGTCAATGCCACTAGGACGCTCAGGGTGGTGCCCACGATCATCCGCGTCAGGCCTCGCTGCGATAGGTACAACTGCTTCTTGACCGCATGTTGGCGTATCCGTCGCGCCGCCTCTGAGCCACCCACGGCAATCACCAGCATGAAGTACGGGACCACGAAGGTGACGAATCGTCCGTCTTTCCAGTACCACGAGCCTGGTGAGAAGGCCAGGATCAAGGGGAAAGCCACCAGCCCTACTCCGATCGAGAGTGACCGAACTCCCCCGGCCAGACACAGAACGAGAGACACGCCGATGACGGCGAGAAGTATGAGCTCCAGCGCGATCGAGATGGGTCGTGGAAAGAGCCAAAATCCGGTGCCGACCTGACGAACGTTCAACAACAGGCCGACTGAGTAGTGAAAGAAGATTTTGAGGCGACCCAGAAAGTGTGGTGATCCCGGCGGCACTTGATAGGTGCTGCTACTGAGCGAAGCAAAGTGAGAGCGCACGTTCGACCAGAGCCACGGAAGTGCGCCGACCACTGCCGCCAGCGTCCCCATCACCAGATGACGGATCCATTCCGAGGCCTTCCCATCCCGGCGATCGGCCCAGAACGCCCAGGCCAGCAAAATGACCGGAGGGGCGACGTAATAGGCGATCTCCGGAGAACTCCAGAAGCCCACTCCGGCCACAAATCCCAGGACGGCGAATTCGAAGGCACGGTATTGGCGGTCGATGATGCGGAGGGAAATCAATATCAGTGCGAGGCCACAGCAGGTGGTGACACCTCGGAATCCGGCCAGCGTATTCATGGCGAATTCCGGCACCGCCCAGGCGGCCGCACCGGTCAGAGCCGCCAGAAATGGGTCGGACAACATGCGGTGAGCAATGCGCCAGGTGAGTACCCCTGTGCCCATAGCCAACAACACTTCAATGAGGGGAAGGGCCCATGAGCTGAATCCGAAGATGGCGTAGCGCAACGCGATCAAGTACTGCTCCACGCCGCCGTAGTACTGCCCCCAATAGAAGACCGAATTGTGGCCGTGCAGGATTTGTTGTCCCATAATGCCGACGATGGCTTCGTCGGAGGTCGTGGCCCGGTGGTAGAGGAACCACGCCCGAAGGATGAGTCCCACCAATACCACGGCGGTGATCAAAAGCCACTGGGCGACGGTGAAGAGGCCAGTGCGCCGACCGTTCCCAGATGGAACCGAACCGACATCAACAGGATGCTCCAGCTCGAGAGGCTTGGGACCTTCGATCTCGACGGACCCAGTACCGGTCGACATGGGGGCAAAACCTAGCAAAGGCGTGTCCTCACAGGGCTCCACGACGGCACGTATCGGTCCGCACCACGAGGGCGGAGAAGCAGCAGCTGACGTGGGTTTTTGCTCTTGGCACGCCGCTGCGTGCCGTCAGCGCTGACGATACGGACACGCCGTTCTTTGGCACTTATGATGACGCAATGGCCGACGCTCCCTTTGTCTCATTTGCGCAAAATGGGGAAGACGTCGTTTTGTGGCGTGTTCTCGCCGGTGTGACCGAAGGTCGATACATCGACGTCGGCGCCAACCATCCGAGCCAGGACTCAGTGACGCGTGCTTTCTATAACCGGGGCTGGCGAGGCATCGCCATAGAGCCGATACCTCACTACGCGGCACTGCTCCGTGAGGAGCGGCCGGGCGACGTGGTGATAGAGGCCGCCATCACCACCAATGAGGGTGACACCGCCACCTTGCACGAAATTCCGGACACCGGACTCTCAACCCTTGACGACGGATTGCGTGACATGCACCAGAACGCGGGATACGAGGTTCGAGACATTGAGGTAACGACGCGCACGCTCAACGGGGTGTTGGACGAGGTCGGATGGGTCGGGGATGACATCCACTTCCTGACTCTCGATGTTGAAGGCAGCGAGGCCGAGGTGATTCGAAGCCTGGACCTGGGTAAGTGGCGACCATGGGTGTTGGTCATTGAATCCGTGATTCCCAATGGGGATCAATCCACCCACGATGAATGGGATGATCTCGTCACGAGCGCCGGCTATCGATTTTGCCTCTTCGATGGTCTCTCCCGCTTCTACTTGGCCGACGAACGTGCCGGAGACATCGATCCTGGTCCGTGGGCGCCCGCCAACATCCTGGACGAGTTCACCACCCAACGTGAGAAGACAATGGTTGAAGATCTCCAACGGGCCGTCACCCAATCGATCGCCTGGAAGACCATCGCACTCGAGCGGTGGAGCGAAAACATGGACGCGGCAACCATGGCTGCCGCCCAGGTCTCAGCTGAGCATCGACGACTCCTCGAGGAGTACGTGGCGATTCAAGAGACGATTTCCTGGCGGCTCACCAAGCCACTGCGAACTGTTCGAGAGCACATGTCTCGCAAGGATGCTGAGTGACGCTGACGCTGAGCAGCGCAACAGGAAATCATCACCTGCAAGATCGATTGGCGGCGGTCGCACCCCTGATCTTTGGATCGGAGCACACCTCTCCTGGCCAGTTGGGAACGGCAGAATTACTCACTCAGTTAGTCGATTCGGTATTGAGTGATCTTCGGACCGACCGATTGTGGCTGCTCTTCGTGACCATCGCGGCCCGCTATCCCACCCAAGATGAGCTGGCCGACGGAGTAAGGGAATTCGAACTCTCGGACAACGACCGCGCCACCTTGTGGCTCCTCGACACTGCAGTCGAAGGAGCAGATGACGGATCAGCACCCCGGCGAATGATGACCTTTGTCCAGGACGCCGTCTTGGTCGAGGTTGACCACAGCGCGAAGCACAATCTCCATACCGGAATTCAGCAGGTTGTGCGCGAGCTGTTGCCAAGGTGGACCCGTGATCACCAGGTCATTCCTGTCGCTTGGACCCCCGAAAGCGGATCGCACCGCGCCCTCACCGAAACTGAGCTGGCGCGTGTGCTCAAGTGGGGCGACATCGGTGATGAGCAAACCACCGATTATGCCGAGACCAGCCCGATTATTGTTCCCTGGCGCTGCATCGTGGTCTTGGCCGAAGTACCGCTTGGCAACGCGCCGCTTCGTCTAGCGCCATTGGCCCATAGTTCGGGCAACTCCCTCGTGGCCATCGGCTACGACTGCATTCCCATCGTCAGTTCGGACCTCGTTCCAACCCCGGACTCCAGCCGCTTCGTCAACTATCTCAGCGTGATCAAGCACGCGCGCCGCGTGGCTGGTATCAGCGCGTCGGCCACGACCGAGTTCCAAGGGTTTGTCGAGACTCTGCCCACCCAGGGCTTGTTGGGCCCGGTGGTCGTCGAGTGCATGCTTCCCACTTCCCCCCGGCGTTCTGGCCCGTCGAATGACGTCGCCACACTTGATCGCCCCATGGTCCTGATGGTCGGAAGTTTCGAACCACGTAAGAATCACCTGGCCGTGTTGCATGCAGCTGAAACGCTCTGGCGCGCTGGTCTTGATTTCGACCTGACCTTCATCGGCGGGAGCGGCTGGGGTTCGGAATTGCCCGATCGAATTGACGAACTCACTCATGCCGGACGTCCGATCACGGTGCTGCGAAACGTTGACCAATCAGTTTTGGACCGGGCGTATCGCTCAGCCACCTTTACCGTTTTTCCGTCGACGCATGAAGGCTTCGGCCTTCCTGTGGCCGAGTCACTGGCCGCGGAAACTCCCGTCATCACCTCTGACTTCGGCAGCATGCGCGAGTTGGCCGCGGCCGGAGGCGCGCTGACCATCGATCCGCACGACGACGCGGCCCTGGTCACCGCCATGCGCACGCTCCTGACCGACGCCGGCGAATTGGAAAGACTGCGCCTACAGATCGCTGACCGAACACTGCGGGAATGGGATGACTACGCAGCCGAATTGTGGGCCGCACTCATCACACCTCTCCTCTCGGGAGACGAGCAATGACGATGCTGTCGATGCGTCGTCTGCGCTCTCGAGGACCCGGCGTGGCTGGGCTGGCCAAGCAGATCGACGCCGAACCTGGAACGCGCGGCCGCGAGCTGCGCCGCCGTCTGAGCCTGCTGGTGCAGACCTTGGGGGGATCAGATGTCGGCCAGACCATTGACCATCTGGAGCGTCTTGAGGTCGAACTCGCACACGGTGACGCGCAAGTGATGTGGCTCACCCTGGCAGTCTTGTTGGGCCAATTCCCAATTGAATCCTCGCTCCGTCGAGCCTGTCGCATGGCAGAGCTGGATGGTCCCCTCGCCGTAGTGGCTGCCGTGATGGCTGACCGCAAGGATTTGGAGCGCGAACATCCCAACGCATTACGGCACCACCTCGACATTGTGACGAACCAAGTGGTGGTGGACCTGCACCACACCTCGGGCGCCAAGTTCAATACAGGAATTCAGCGAGTGGCCCGTGAAGTGGTTCGTCGTTGGGCCGAGACGCATGACATTGTCCTGGTTGGATGGAAGAGCGGCTACACGGCTCTTTACCGGCTCCCGGAGTCCATAGCCTGGGAAACAAAGGGTGATGTGGGACTCGACGATGAGTCAGTCGCCCCCGAAGGTTCCATCATCGTTCCGTGGCGTTCGACTTACGTGCTACCCGAGCTGTTGGGCGAAGCGGGACGGGTCGATCGATTCCAATGTCTGGCCCATTTTTCGGGCAATCGGAGTTCGGTCATCGGATTCGATTGCGTTCCCATGACTACCGGTGAAACGGCAATCGTCGGGATGGGGGCCGACTTCGCTCACTATCTCTCTGCGGTGGCTCGTACCGATCGTGTGGCCACCATCTCCGAGGCCTCGGCTGTCGAGTTCCGCGGCTGGCGCGCCATGCTCAAAGGGGCCGGGATAGAAGGGCCGGAAATCAGGGCCATTCTCTTGCCCGCCGATAAGCCGACGCTCAATGACGAAGCGCTCGCCATCGTGCGTGATCAGCTGGCCGTGGTGGGCATGCCAATGGTTCTGGTGGTCGGCAGCCATGAACCCCGCAAGAATCACCGTGCCGTGCTGCACGCGGCGGAAATGTTGTGGCGTGAGGGGCTGTCGTTCAGCCTCCTTTTCGTCGGAGGCAATTCCTGGAACAGCGAGCGTTTTACCCACAACCTCCATCAGTTGCAAGCAGAAGGGCGACCGGTCCATGCGGTCCGAGCACTCACCGACGAACTTCTCTGGGCGGCCTATGCGGTAGCCCGCTGCACGGTCTTCCCTTCGATCAATGAAGGATTCGGGCTGCCGGTCGCCGAATCGCTGGCCAGCGGCACGCCCGCCATTACGTCCAATTTCGGCAGCATGCGCGAGATTGCGGAAGCGGGCGGTGCGCTCTTAGTAGACCCGCGTGACGATCACGACATTGCGGCTGCCCTCAAGCGAATGTTGACCGATGATGCGCTCCATGCATCGCTGGCCCGTCAGGCGCGGGAACGTCCGGCTCGCTCCTGGGAGGACTACGCGCGAGAAACGTGGAACTATTTCGTTGACCCGTCGCTACGCTGAACGTTGCTCGAGGCTCTCGTCTGCACTCCGCTAGCAGTCTGCGGAAAAGTTGCCCGTCCCCCAGTCGCTGCCGCCCACCGCTGACGCCAATTTTGTGCATTGGGTGTAGTCAGTGGAGGTGGGATTTCGCAATGCCGTCAGGATGGGACCGTAATTGCCGAACTGCCCAGTGAGCGTGTTGGTCGTGGCCAGCAGGCCCCAGTACCAGCACGTCCGTCCATTACCGTTGGCGTAGATCTGTACCCCAACGCTGTTCCAGTTGGTGCTCCCCGGTTCCGTCTGGGTGGTATTGAGCGGATTACCGGCGGGACCGCGTGAGTTTTGCCACGGAGCGGCGCTGGCCGGTTGGCCGGGACACCCCGCTCCGCCGCCCTCGGCCAGCTCCCATTTCTCCAGGGCGTATTCGTTGGAGGGAGTAATCGGCGCGTTGACGCCTGGCTGCACCAACAACGTGTCCGCAAACGTCTGCGGCGTACACGAGTTGCTAGGCGTACAGCCTGCGTTGGAAATACCCCCAGTGACGTTTCCTACCTCGACGGCGTCTACATCCAGCGTCGGAGTCCCCGGCTTTGGATAGAACTGAATGCGAATAACCGAATGGGCATTGGTCGCCGTGACGCAAGTGGACGCCTTTTGCCAGTTCGATCCAGTCCCAAGTTGAGAAAACACGTCGCTACTGCTCTCGTTCGAAGCTCCTCCCAAGAGCCAGATCACGAACGAACCGCTGGACCCCGTTTCTTGCAATTGATCGCGCACTTCGGCGCTCCCACAGAAGGTGTTGCCGGGATAGATAGGAAGGGTGGCGTCTTCATACACGCCTCCGCCCGGCGAAACGGTGTTCATGGCTCCGTAGTGCGTGCCGGCGTAGGCCAGGTCCGTCGGGGCCAGTTGCCCATTGGCATAGACGACATAGTTGGTTGATCCCACCTCTTGCCACGGTGCGAGGCCGGCCTCGAAACTCCCATTTTGAGACACCGGCGTCGCGATTTGGAGGGAATCGAGCACATTGACGGCATCAACGTCCACTGTTGGAGCACCTGGGGTCAGATAAAACTGAATTCGGACATCGGTATGTGCCGTGGTCGCCGTGACGCACGATGAGACCGCGTTCCAATTGGCACCGTTCCCGAGATGGGAGAAATTCTCGTCGCCGTCCTCATTCGAGCCCCCACCGAGAAGCCAAATAACGAACGATCCGCTGGCACCTGCCCCTTGGAGTTGGTTGCGTACTTCAGCGCTCCCGCAGAAAGTATCGCCCGTGCTAATGGTGAGGCCCGAGACGTCCTCATACACGCTGCCACCGGCCGACGTCGTATTCATGGCTCCGTAGTTCGTACCGGCGTACGCGGCGTCACTCGGGGCCAGTTGACCATTGGCGTAGACGACATAGTTGGTTGATCCCACCGGAGTCCACGGTGCAAGGCCGGACTCAAATCCGCCATTTTGGGACACCGGTGCGGCAACTTGAAGCGAGTCGTGGACGTTGACATCGTCCATGTCAAGCGTCGGGCTATTCGGCGCCGGGTAGAACTGGACCCGAACCTGCGTATGGGCCGTGGTTGCGGTGACACAGGTGGATACCTGGTCCCAGTTGGCACCATTCCCCAGTTGGTTGAAGACGTCAGTGCTGTTTTCGCTCGAGCCTCCACCCAAGAGCCAGATGACGAATGCACCACTGGCGCCCGTCCCTTGAAGTTGGTTGCGTACGTACGCGCTTCCACAGAAGGTGTCCCCCGGATAAATAGAAAGACCCGTCGTGTCCTGATACACACCGCCTCCAGCCGAGACCGTGTTCGTGGCTGCGTAGTGTGTGCCGTCATAGGCCGTGTCATTCGCGGCAAGCTGTCCGTTGGCATAAACGACAAAATTGGTCGAGCCGATGAATTGCCATGGGGTCGCCCCGGCTTCAAAGCTCCCGTTCACGGTGAAATCGCTGTTGATGGTGGGTTGCGTCGCTGCCGCACCCACGTGCTGCGACTCGGAAGAGGCGAGGGCGATCCCGACCACGGCCACCATCAAGAGGGCAGCGATGCTGAGGCAGAACCAAGGCCTCATCCTCACGAATGGACTACGTAATACGGAAACCAAAGCCGCCCCTTTTCCGACACTCTTTATTTCAAATATCGCCCATCAACTGGGGATGCACCACGTGAGCGGAGATGAGCACTTCCAACGTGTTCACCAAAACACGTTCGCCGACAAGAGATCGCAATCAGCAAGGAACCTCTGCCGCCATGGTACAGGGTGACGACAGATGAATGGCGGAACTAGCCGCAGTAATTTCTGGGTTGTGGCTAAAGGTGCAGGTCGGATACGGGCTGCAGACCTCCAGACGTGTTGTGTGCTTATAGCGAGTCACTGACACGGGACAGCACCATCTACGAGGGATGACCAATCCACGAATTGGTGCCGAGATCAAAATTGCAGACGCCAGTCGTCAGTCCGTGAGCGGTGGTCCATTGTTTGACCGCCGCCCGGTACGTGGGCGCATCGGGATTCACCAGTCCCCATTTGGGTGGGAAGCTTCCGCTGTAGCCATTGATGGTCGGCACATCAAGGCGCTGCGAGATCAGCATGGCTGACGTCTGGAACTCGTAGTAGGGCAATTGATTGGGGAGCGAGTCCGTGACGTAGAAACTCGTACACCCTGGCGGCACCGGGGGCAGGGACTCGAGCGCGGTCATCTCGGCGTTTCGCTGCAACTCAGTATTGGTTGAGTCGTGCGCCTGTTCCACCACAATGAGACAGAGCAAGGCGATGCCGACAATGCGGAGTGCCCGCGACTGCCGCAGTGCCCCCCAGTGTTTCCAGGCGTGACTGGCCAGAAGC
>Ga0182030_10026035_pt1 | contig 10617 bp, 12 predicted proteins | sample 812S3MmetaG_FD_121299 | JGI IMG/M metagenome (GOLD analysis project Ga0182030, IMG submission 121299) | Permafrost microbial communities from Stordalen Mire, Sweden - 812S3M metaG (Illumina Assembly) | ecosystem: Environmental > Terrestrial > Soil > Wetlands > Permafrost | place: Sweden... | reverse complement strand
TAAAGCGCCGGAAGCTGCGCCGTCGGAAGCACCGGAGTTCCACTCGGCACAGCGAGACGACAACATGGCCGTGTTCTGTCTGGCCCATTCCCCCGGCTCGCGGGATGTGCCGGAACTGCTCTCGATCCTGCGCACGATAGCGGATGTGCAGATGGCACCCCGCTATCCGCGGCTGAATGCGCTGGTGGTGCGCGGTCCGGCGGCGCAGATCGCGCTGGCGAAGGGACTGGTGGCTTCGCTCGATCAGGCCACGCCGATCCCGTCGGCCGAAGTGCCGCAGTTCGCGGTGGGCGGGTCGGCGGATGTGGTGAGCGTCTACTTTCTCGCGCATGCGCGGGAAGACGATTTGTATAAAATCCTCGACGCCCTGCGGGAGGGCCGGGCCAGCATGAAGACCGCTATCAGCACGGCTAAAAACGCGGTGGTGGTGCGGGGCAGGCCCGACCAGATGGTGAGGGCCGAGCGCATCGTTTTCCCGCACTGAAAATTTCTGATAAGGTCGGTGCATGCCGAGCGTGGCAGCCCGCATCGGGAGCCGCCTTGAGCTGCGCCGCTTTCATTCTTCTGACACGCAGCTGCCTGGCACAGGAGTCGAAGCCCGCCTTCGAGGTTGCAACCGTCAAGCGGGCGCGGCCGGACGCCCGCTACGCGCACATTTTCCGCGGTGGTCGGGGGACCTCCGATCCGGAACTGTTTACGGTTGAATCGATGACCCCGCGGGACCTCATCTCCGCGACGTATCAAGTGCGGACATTCCAGGTTTCCGGTTCGCCGTGGCTGGAGAGGTCCCGCTACGACATCGTTGCTAGGGTTCCGCCCGGAGCCACGTGCGATCAGTTCACCCTGATGCCGCGGAATCTGCTGGCTGAACGTTTCAACCTGAAGCTGCATCACGACGAAGACCGACGCCGCATACGAACTGCTGGTGGATAAGGGCGGCTCAAGCAGAAGCCCTCCCCCCGGGAGCGGGCCGAGCCTGAAATAAATAAATCGATCATGGCGCTGACCGGGACACAGCGCATCTTCTATATTTATCCGCAGGCCGGCGGACTGGTGATCCAAAAGCGGCGCGATCAACTCCTCGCTTCCGAGCATCTTCACGGCGCTGCAGGAATCCTGCGGCCTGAGCTGCAAACGGCGAAAGTCGAAAGTCGACTTCGATTTCCTGTGATCGCCCACATCGATCCGCCGGGCGATAATCAGCCACGTATGCGGTTGGTTAAATTCAGCCGGGCGACGAGTCAACAGTTCGACACGTTTCTCATCGGCCGCAAGACTTACCGGGAAAAGACATCGCGGTGTTCGGTGGCGGCGAGCTTTTTCGATTCTGCCGGCCGCGCAAAGGACAGTTCTGCCGGAATAGTGGGGCCGTGTGCCTGGAATTTGACGTCCCGCGGGACTAAAGCCGCTTGTCTTGCGGAGGCCAATTCAATAAGATTGATGGTCGACCTCTATGCGCAACTTTTTGTTCGCCCTCGTGGCTTTTGCGGGTCCCCTGCTTGCCCACCATTCGTTCACCATGTTCGACATGACGAAGAAGATGACCGTCGTCGGCACGGTGACGTCGTTTGAATGGACCAATCCGCATTCTTACATCGAAATCGACGTGCCGGACGAAAACGGCGCGGTCAAACACTGGTCGATTGAAATGGGCAGCCCGAGCATCCTGCAGCAGAGCGGATGGAAATTCAGCAGCCTGAAGAAAGGCGACAAGACGACGCTGGTGATCAGCCCGCTGAAAGACGGCAAGCCCGGCGGATTCCTCAATACGGCGACACTGCCCGACGGGCGTGTGCTGGGCAACGGGCCGGGACAGGGTCGCTGATGAACCGCCCAATGAGATTGACGCTGATCCTGGCCTTCGCCCTGGCGCAACTCGCCCTGGCGCAAACGCCGCCCGATCTGACCGGCGTCTGGGGCGTATACCGCGGGGGACGCGGCGGCGATCCGAAAGTGGCGCCTCCGCCGGCGAGTCCTCTGTTGCTGAAGCCCGAGTACAAGAAGCCTTACGATGAGCGGCAGAAATTGGTGGCCGAGGCTAACGCGCGCGGCGAACAACTCGCCAACCAGGGTGCTCAGTGCATTCCGTACGGCATGCCGACGATGATGTCGGTCGCGATCTATCCGGTCGAGTTCATTCAGACGCCGCAGCAGATCACGATCGTCACCGAAGCTTTCAGTGAGGTGAGGCGCGTCTACATGAACGTGCCGCAGAAGGGTTTTGACGATGTTGCGCCGGGTTACTATGGACGTTCGGTGGGTCATTGGGACGGCGACACTCTGGTGGTCGACACGATCGGGCTCAAGCCCTCTATTGCCGGCTACCGCAGCATGCCGCACAGCGAGAAGATGCGGATCACCGAGCGCATCCGCATGGTAGCGCCCGATTATCTGCATGACCAGATCACCATCGACGATCCGGTGGTGCTGGAAAAGCCGGTCACGTACACACTGGCATACAAGCGCATGCCGAAATACGAGATGGTGGAGTTTGTGTGCGATAACAATCGCGAGTATGTCGACGAAAAGGGCGTAGTGCGCCTCCAAACCCACGAAAAATAGAGATGACGATCATGCAGAAACAAATTCAATGGATCGCGGCGGGGTTACTCATCGGCGCGTTTTCGATGATGGCGCAGACGGCGCCGGCAGCGCCCGAGACTCAACTGGGAGCGCTGGCGAAGGCAAACCTGGCGAAGCAGCGTCCCAAACCGCCCTTCGATCTGACCGGGACCTGGCAGCACGGGGGCGGTCAGAACAACGGGTTTCGCTTTACGCCGCCCGCGAACATCAAGCTCACCCCCGCCGCGCAGAAGGAAATGGATGCCTACACGGCGGCCCAGAAGCTGGGCAAGGTGTATCACGACGATATCGGTGCGTGCTGGCCGGCGGGCCTGCCGATCATCATGACGCGCGTCTGGCCGATCGCGATGATTCAGGGGCCCACCGCCATCTACATGATCAGCGGATTCATGAACAGCGTGCGGACCATTTTCCTCGACGGACGGCCGCACACCGACCCTGATCTGGTGGTGCGCAGTTTCAACGGCGAATCGATCGGGCACTGGGATGGCGACACGCTGGTGGTGGACACCACCGGGTTCGTCGACGATCATCACTGGATCGACAACGGCCTGATTGCCACCGACGCGCTCCACGTCGTGGAGCGCATGAAGCTGGTCAACAACGGCAACACCCTCGAGATTGAATACACGTTTTCGGACCCGAAGAGCTTTGAAGGGGAATTCAAGAGCACGAAGCGGTTTCGGCGGATGGAAGATACCGACATCACCGAGGCATCGTGCCTGCCGGATCTGAATGCGCACATGCCGAGCACGCACTCTTCGGTCAACGTGCGTTAGCGGAATTTATGCAGGAATGGAAGGGGTTATGAAGAGATTTGTTTTGACACTGGCGATGCTGGCAGTACCGGCATGGGCGCACCATTCGATGGCGGGGTTCGACCGGGCGAAAACGGTCAACGTGAGCGGCACCGTGAAACAGTTTAAGTGGGCCAACCCGCATTCGTGGATCGACCTGGAAGTGCCGGACGGCAAAGGCGGATCGGTGGACTGGAACGTCGAGATGACCTCGCCCTCGGTGCTGATCCGCGCGGGCTGGAAGTCGAATGTCATGAAGCCAGGCGATAAAGTCACCGTGGCCTGCCACCCGCAAATCAGCGGCGAGCCCGGCTGCATTTTTGTTTCCGTGACGCTGCCTGACGGGCGGACTCTGACGGACCGGCCGGGGGCCGCGCCGACACCAACGGATACACCGGCAGCGAAGTAGTTACTGCCCGGCCGAATTCATTTTCGCCAGCGCCTCGCGCCGCCAAAGTTCCCAGCCGCGTCGGTAGTCGTCGGCGACGCTTAAGCTGCCCTCGGCGGGCGTCACGTACGTGATCGCTTTACCGCCGAGCGCGATCGTTTGCTGCTGCACCCGCGCATTCATATCGAGGTAGATGCAGCGGCCCACGGTCAGCGGCAGGGAAGCCCCTGTGACCACAGCGCCGTGACCGCGCATCAGCGCCACCGGCTTATTGCCCAGCGTCTGTGCGAGTGCCCGGCCGCGCGCTGGATCGCGGATCAGCAGATCGGTCGCGCCGAAGCCCTTGCGGATTTCGAATACAGGGACGCCCCCGGCCAGAAATCCCGCCAGCCCGAACATCGGCCGCAGCGGCACGTCCGTATCGCCGAAGGGAATCACCGACGGCGTGTGACAGTGCACCACGGACTTTACGTCCGGCCGGGCCTTGTAAACCTCGCCGTGGATGAAGCGTTCGAGGAACAGCGCGGCTTTGATGAACTCCGGTGAGCCGCCGACCACGTTGCAGTCGAGATCGTATTCGAGAATATCCCTGCGCGTGACCAGCGCCGGCGCGAGCGAGCGGGCCATGAAGAAGTGCTGCGGATCGCGGTCACTGCGGACGCTCACATGGCCGTAGGCATCAAAGACTTCGTGGTCGGCAAGGATTCGGCTGGCGAGAACCAAATCCTCGATCTGATCCGGCTGAGCGGTCTGGGCACACAGTTTCGCGATCCGCGCACCTGCCAGAGCCAGCGCAACAGAGCGGACAAATTCGCGACGCGCGGATTTCATGCTTCATCAGTCTATAAGGCCAATCGCCTCCTTTTCCATTTGGTCGCCTGCTTTCAGCGTCTGGATATTCGCCGAAAAATCGTTGCGGCCCTGAATGAGCGAAACCGCTGCGTCAGAGAGACTGACAGTGTCTTCAGTGCCGGCGGCGTTGGCCACTGTACTGGCTGCCTTCTGAATACCGGCTTCGGCCTGATGCAGACCGCCCAGGGCGATAGAAGTAACGTTCATCTGGAAACTTATCGGCAGTTTTATTGAAATACTTCACAGTGCGGAGACGTATTCTGTGAATGGACGCGTGATGCGGAAGCTAATCCCGGCTCTGGCAACGCTCGGCGCGGCGCTCATACTTTGGGGGCAGGCGCCGGCCGCCCCGGCTGCTTACTCCAGGGACATCGCGCCGATCCTGCGCGCCAACTGCGTCTCCTGTCATCGCGCCGGCGAGTCGGGCCCGTTTCCACTTCTCACCTATGAGGATGCGAGGAAGCGCGCGCGGCTGATCGCGCAGGTCACGGCGCGGCGCTTCATGCCGCCCTGGCTGCCGCAGCCCGGCTACGGCGATTTCGAAGACGCGCGCCGCCTGACCGATGCGGAGATCAGAACCATCGCTGCCTGGGCGAATGCGGGCGCGCCGGAGGGCGACGCATCGGAGCCGCCCGTCACCGCGCCGGTGCCGAACGAATGGCAACTCGGCCAGCCCGACCTGGTTCTCAAAGCCGCCCAGCCATTTGCGCTGCCCGCCGACGGGCCCGATGTCTTCCGGAACTTCGTCTTCCCCACGCAGCTCGCGGCGCCGCGCTTCGTTCGGGCCGTCGAGATTCGCGCGGGCGCCAAACGCCTCGTGCATCACGCCAATCTGATTGTCGACCGCGTGCATTCGGCGCGCAAACTTGAGCCGCAGCCCGGCGCCGGTTTCGCCGGCATGGACCTTAACATCCAATACAACGTCTTCGATCCGCCGGGACACTTCCTCTTTTGGAAGCCCGGCAGCGCACCCTATGTTGAGCCCGACGGTTACGCCTGGCGGCTGCAGCCCGGCGACGATCTCGTCCTGAACGCGCATCTGCAGCCATCGGGAAAGCCGGAGACCATCGAGCCCTTAATCGGCCTTTATTTCACCGACAAACCCCCGACGCAGTTTCCGGTGCTGATCCAGCTCGAGCACGATGGCGCGATCAACATCCCGCCCGGCGCGCGCGACTTTCTCGTCTCCGACGATTTCCGCCTGCCCGTCGACGTCGATGTGCTCGCGATCTACCCGCACGCTCACTATCTCGGCAAGTTGCTCGAAGCCTGGGCCACGTTGCCGGGCGGCACGCGCACCTGGCTCATCCGGATCCCCGACTGGGATCAGAACTGGCAGGCTGTCTACCGCTATGAAAAGCCCGTCTTCTTGCCGGCGGGCTCTGTCGTGTCGATGCGCTATCGCTATGACAACTCCGCGGCGAATCCGCGTAATCCGAATCATCCGCCAAAGCGCGTGCGCGCCGGGAACAATTCCACGGACGAGATGGGCCATCTGTGGCTCGAGGTCATTTCGCACGATCACGCCGACCGGCGCCGGCAGATCGAGGAAGCCGTGATGGCGCACCGTGTGGAGAAGTATCCGGACGACTACGCTTCCTGGCTCGATCTCGGCGAACTCAGGCTTTCGCGTCTCGAACTGCAGGGTTCAGTTTCGGCTCTGGAGTCGGCGGTGCGCGTCGATCCGAATCAGTCGCAGGGACACAATCTGCTGGGCGCGGCGTTGACACGCACGGGCCGCGCGCAGGATGCGATTCAAGAGTTCGAGCAGGCACTGGAACTCGATCCGGTAAATGTCAATGCCCGCTACAACCTCGTATTGGCTTTGATGAAAGCGAATCAAGTGGACGAGGCAGCCGGGCACATGGAAAAGGTTGTTGCGGCTTACCCCAAAGACGCCGCGCTGCACAACCTCTGGGGAGAACTGCTCGCGCAGCAGGGAAATTACGACGCGGCAATCGCGCAGTTCGACGCGGCGCTTACGCTCGATCCGAAGCTGGATGCTGCGCGCGCGAATCGTGCTGAGGCGTTGGCGCGGCGCACTAAGTGATTGGATAAAATCACCTCCATGATTCGCAGGATTCTCTTCGCCGCCCTCTTCGTCACCGCGCTCGCCAGTGCTCAGTCGAAGCTCACCTTGAAAGTGCACACCGGCGTCGGCCAGGTCGGCTACGACGTGAACTCCACTATGATTTCCGGCGACAAGGACATGCTGGTCATCGATCCGCAGTTCTCGCTCAGCGAGGCCCACAAGCTCGCCGCGGAGATTCTCGAGTCAAAGAAGAATCTGACCACCATCTACATCACGCATCCCCATCCGGATCACCTGTTCGGTCTCGCGGTGCTGCACCAGGCGTTCCCCAACGCGAAGATCGTCGCGCTCGCGGCCACAGTGAACGGCGCCAAAACCGGTTGGCCCGCCCGGCAGAAGTTCTGGTTTCCAACGTACGGCAACAACATTCCGGGACCGGACCCCGTGCTGCCCGAAGAACTCGCGACGCCCATGCTGACGCTCGAAGGAGAGCAGTTCCCCGTAACCGGTCCGGTGCAGGGTGACGATGGTCCGGGCAACAGCTTCGTCTACATCCCTTCGCTCAAAACCGTGGTCACCGGGGATATCGTTTTCGATCATGTCTACTTCGGTGTGCCGCGCGACAAGGCCCGTGAGGACTGGAAGAAAACCGTCGATCAGCTCACAGCGCTGAATCCGGCGGTGATTATTCCCGGGCATCAGGGGCCCGGCGCAACCGACAGCGCGGCGTCGATTGCCTGGATGAAGAAGTACATCGCTGACTGGGACGCGAACGTGGCGTCGTCGAAGACCGCCGCGGAAATGAAAGCGAAGGTGCTCGCTCAGTATCCGGGCCTCGGCATGGAGTTCACCCTGAACGACCGCGTGGCCACCTACTTCCCCGCACCGAAATAAATGTGGGGCGGGATGCTATCCCGCAGCGGGGTTGTAAACCCCGCTAAGCGGGGTTGTTAACCCCGCTCTTCGGTTGAAAAGTCACCGGTCTGCGTTCTGACTTCCGGTTGTCAGCACCACGCGAAACCGCGCCTTGCCGCTCATCATGCGTTCGTAGCCCTCCGCCGCGCGCTCCAGCGGATAAATTTCGTTGCGCGACCGCACTCCGGTGAGGGCGCTGAATGCGAGCGTGTCCTGAGAGTCAATCGACGTGCCGGAATACCAGCCCTTCACCGACTGCTTCGCGCGCACGAGTTGCCCCGGGGACACGGTCATCGAATCGGGCACGCCAATGATCATGAAGGTTCCGTTCGTGCCCAGCCCGCCCATCGCCGAGGCCATCGCATCGGCGGCCGTTACCGTCGACAGGACCACTTTCGCACCGCCCATTTTCTGCAGTTCCGCCGCGGGGTCCTGCGTGGCGCTGTCGATGTAATAGTGCGCGCCGAGCTCGTGCGCGAGGGGTCCTTTGTCCTGGCCGCGCGCGATCGCCACCGTGCGGAATCCCGACTTTGCCGCGAACTGCACGCCCAGGTGGCCGAGGCCGCCGATGCCGACCACAGCCACCAGATCGCCCGCCCGCGCGCCGCTGTTGCGCAGACAGTTGAACGTCGTCACGCCGGCACAGACGAGCGGCCCGGCATCGGTCGGCGACAGCTCCGGCGGCACGCGTGCAAGCGCTTCCGACCGCGCAATCATGTACTCCGCATAGCCGCCGTCGGAAGTGACTCCGGTGATCGCCGTCAAACTCTGGCAGGCGAATGCGTCGCCGCGGCGGCAGTTATCGCAGGTGCCGCAGTTGCCGCCATGCCAGCCGACGGCGACGCGCTGACCTGTCTGCCAGCGGGCGACGCCGGGGGCAATGGCATCTATGACGCCGACGACCTCATGGCCCGGGACGCGCGGGTACTGGATGAATGGAAAGCGCCCTTCTTTTGTGTAAGCGTCGCTGTGGCAAATGCCGCAGGCTTCGACTCTGATGCGGACGGTGCCCGGGCCGGGCTCGGGAATCGGACGTTCGACGATCTCGAATGGAGCGTTAGGGGCTGGCACCTGAACCGCGCGCATGGTCGGCATAATCGATCAGTTTAACCGCTGGATATTTAATGTTGATGAAACCATGTACCGCTGGCGGTCTTGCCGCCGGCCTTCCTGGTGCTCTTCAACCATTCGAGCACTTTTCGCGGCTGGCACCTGGACGGCGCGCATGTTCGGCACAACCGATCGGTTTACCCGCCGGATATTTAATGTTGGCGAAACCACCCGAGCACGCGTCTGCGGAATTCACCGGGCGCGATGGATGAGGCATTAGTGTGATCGCCGTTTGTGACTAACCATACAGCGTTGTGCCGATTGGCGCGTGCGAGTTCCTCCGAGTTCGACGGCGGTGTTCGTCGATCGGCCAGGCCATGAATCAGCAGGACAGGCGTCGACTCGCGCGCGATGTCGCGGACGGGCGAAACCGCGGCCAGGTCGAGATGATCGACCGTGCGGGCATAGAGGACCGCGCTGCCCACGACCGCCCATGCGACGAAGTCCGGCACATGCGCCATTTGATGCACCCGGTATTCGGCGATTCCGCGCAGATCGGCGTACGGGCTTTCGGCCGCGATAGCGTCGAAGGCTGGCTCAACCGCCGCCGCCTGGATCAATATGGATGCGCCGAGCGATTCGCCGAGGCCGTACAGCTTGTGGCATCCGAGCTTGCGCATCTTGTGCGCCCATGCGATTACGTCGTATCGTTCGAGCAGACCGTACGTGACCAGTCGGCCTCCGCTCGCTCCGTGCGCGCGGCTGTCGGGAGCGAGAACAGAATAGCCTTCATCGAGGAACATCGGCGCAAAGCCCACGCTGCCGGCGCGCGAGGCGCCAATGCCATGCAGAACGATGACGCAGTTCCCGTTGGAGTGCTTCGCCGGAATCCACCATGCGCGCAGCGTCGCGTTGTCCGCAGCGACGACCGAAACATCCTGTGCCCCGGCAGGTGGCGTCCCGCTCGGCCAGCGCGGAACGTGCAGAGTCGCGAGGCAAAACACCGCGCCGGCTGCGAAATAGAGCGCACACCCGCCGAGCGCGGCGCTCACTAACATTGCCCGATACACAACGGAGCTACGTTAAAGGCTCCGCATACGTTCCCTCAGGCCACGGCCTTCCGCATGTAGTCCATGCACTTGCCCACTTCTTCCACCGGCGTGCCCGCGCCGCGGTACTCATATTCGATCAGGGCGGGCAGATCGTACTTCTTCTCTTTGAGAAGCAGCAGCACCGGCTTGATCGGCGTGTCGCCTTCGCCCCACGGCATGTTCGGACCGTCGTCCTTCTTGCGGTCCTTGATGTGCAAATGCGTGATCTGCGCGTGATGCTCCTGAATGAAGGCGACCGGATCGTAGCCCGCCGCGGAGAAGTGTCCGATGTCCAGATTGATGCGGAAGTATTTCGACTGCCCCATCGCCGTCTGAAAACTTTCCGGCGTGGCGAATTCATTCGCGTCTTTCGTATTCGAATGGCCGTGAAACGCGACCAGGATTTTGTGCTTCTCGGCCGGCGCCACCAGCCGTTTCGCCATCGTGACCTGCGTCGACGTGGCGATCACGCCGGTCCCCATGGCCTTCGCGCATTCAAACGTGTGATCCAGATCCTCGTCCGTCAGGATGTCGCGATAGTTGAACGTCACGGCATGGGTTGTAATGCCCGCGGCCTCCAGCTTCTTCCGCGCCGAAGTGAAATGTTCGATCTTCATCGCCTGCCGCCACTTCTCGAGTCCATCCGCTTTCCCCGGCGGCTGCACTTCCGCTTCGAAGAACTCGATGTCGCGCGCGCCATTCGTCTTGAGCGCTTCGATCTGGCCATCCACCCGTTCCGCCCCCGGCGCCACCGGCAGCGCGCGATAGCTGTAAGTCATCACTCCCAGCGTGACGCCGTTGGTTTTCACGGCCCGAGCCACCGAAGCCCCGGCAAGAGATAACAGCGCGGTTTTACCGAATTCGCGTCTTGAGTAACTCATGAATTTCTTCCTTCCTTACTGGGCGCTG
>Ga0182030_10026034_pt1 | contig 10617 bp, 5 predicted proteins | sample 812S3MmetaG_FD_121299 | JGI IMG/M metagenome (GOLD analysis project Ga0182030, IMG submission 121299) | Permafrost microbial communities from Stordalen Mire, Sweden - 812S3M metaG (Illumina Assembly) | ecosystem: Environmental > Terrestrial > Soil > Wetlands > Permafrost | place: Sweden... | reverse complement strand
GATCTGCTCCATCAAGGCCTCGGTGAGGCCATGCCCGGTGATGAAGGGAACCGCCGGAATGTCGTAGATCGGCTTTTCCGGATAAAGCTCGGCACATTGGCCGCCCACTTTGTCGAGGATGTCGACCAGATGGGCCTTGATATCGAGAAGGCCAAGTTCGAACACCGCGAACAGGCCGACCGGCCCCGCGCCAATGATCAGAACGTCGGTCTTGATGGTTTCGCTCATGGTCTTAACCCTGGAATTTCGGCGGGCGGGTGCGCCATGCGGTTATCGGGAAGCGCGATCAAACGCAACAGTTCCGCCAGATTTTGCTCCGGCGTTTTGCCGGTGGTGGTGAGCGAAGCCTCCGCTTTGGCATAAAGGGGCTCGCGGCTTTTGAGAATCGAGATCAGGTCGTCCATGGCGCGCGCGCTATTGGCCATCGGCCGCATGTCGCCTTGCGCCATCACGCGCTTCATATGCTCCTGCGGGTCGGCGCGCACCCACACCGTGAAGCAGGACGACAGCAGCAATTCGAGCGTGCCCGGTTCGGTGACAATGCTGCCGCTGGTGGCGATAACGAAATCCTTGTGCTGGCGCAATACATCGTTGAGCGCCTCGCGTTCGGCGCGGCGGAACGTTTCCTGGCCGAACATGTCAAAGATTTCGCTCAAACTGGCGCCGCTGCGCTTTTCGATTTCGCGGTCGAGTTCGATGAAGGGCACGCCAAGGCGTTCCGCCAATAGCGCGCCCAAGGTCGACTTGCCGCCGCCGCGCAGCCCGATCAAGGCAATTCGGCGGCTATCCTGCGACGGCGAACTGAAATGCTCGATCACGAGCTTGCGGGCTTTCAGGAGCGTGTCCGGCGTCAGCCGTTCGAGAAATTGCGTCAGCAAAACCAGGTCGACCGGCGGTTCGGCGCCGTCATGCACCAGCTGTGTGACCGGCAGCCCGATTGCCCGCGCGATCCGGCGCAACAGCACGATCGAGATATTGCCTTTGCCGGCTTCCAGTTGCGCCAAATAGCGCTGCGATACATCCGCATGGCCGCCCAAGGCCTTGCGCGTCATGCCGCGCTGATTGCGCAATGTCCGCACGCGTTCGCCCAGAAGCCGCAAATAGGCGTCGCTGTCCTGGCCGGCGGATTTTACCCGGGAAGTTTTGGCGCGGGCGGCTTTCATGACCCATCGGCTAACATGCATTATAATGCCGCGCAAGCGCCGGAAATAGGCTTTATGCCCTTGAGCCGTTGTGGCGCGGCTTCAACAGTGATAACAATATGCAAAATAATGCATAGGGAGCGGCTGTGGGTGCAATTAAGCCCGCGTCCGAGGCCGGCCATGTCAGTCATCGATTTTCAGACCGATCCGTCGCGCTACCGCCATTGGCGCATCGAGCGCGATGGCGAGCTGGCTTATCTGATCATGGATGTCGACCCAGCCGGCGGCCTCGACGAAGGCTATGAGCTCAAGCTCAATTCCTACGACCTCGGCGTCGATATCGAACTCAACGACGCGGTGCAGCGGCTGCGTTTCGAGCATCCTGAAGTGCGCGCCGTCGTCATCAAGTCCGGCAAGGACAATGTATTCTGCGCCGGCGCCAATATCCGCATGCTGGCCAAGGCGACACACGGGCATAAGGTGAATTTTTGTAAGTTCACCAACGAGACGCGGCTGGCGATTGAAGACGCAACCGAAAATTCCAAGCAGATCTATATTTGCGCGATTAACGGCAACGCCGCCGGCGGCGGTTATGAACTGGCGCTTGCCGCCGACCGCATCATGCTGGTCGATGACCGGCGGTCCGCGGTGGCGCTGCCCGAGACGCCGCTGCTCGCGGTGCTGCCGGGCACCGGCGGTCTCACACGCGTGACCGACAAGCGCAAGGTACGGCGCGACCGCGCCGATGTGTTCTGTTCCATCGAGGAGGGCATGCGCGGCGCCAAGGCGGTCGAATGGCGGCTGGTGGACGAGGTGGTGCCCAATTCCAAATGGCAGGAAACGGTGGCGGCGCGCGCGCACGAGATTGCGGTCCGGTCCGACCGGCCGAAGGACGGCAAAGGCATTACGCTCGGTGGGCTTTCACGCAAGATCGACGGCGACCGCGTGGCTTATTCTCACGTCGACGTCGAGATCGACCGCACGCGCGGGCTGGTCACCATCACCGTGCGCGGGCCATCGCAAGCCGTTCCGGAATCGCTCGATGCCGCTCATGCGCTGGGCGATAAATTCTGGCCGCTGACGGTGGCGCGCGAATTGGAAGACGCCATCCTGCATTTGCGCGCCAATGAGGCAGCCATCGGCGTCGTCCTACTGCGCACTGAAGGCAACACGCTGGCGGTGCTGGATTACGACGCGTTTCTCAGCCAATACGATAGCGACTGGTTGATGCGCGAAATCAGGCACTACCTTAAACGCACGCTCAAGCGCATCGATGTAACACCGAAAAGCTTCATTGCGTTGATTGAGCCGGGTTCCTGCTTCGCCGGCACGCTGGCCGAACTGGCCTTTGCCGCCGACCGGTCCTTCATGCTGGTCGGCACGCGCGAAGGCGGCAACCGCGAGCCCGCCGCAATCGTCCTCGGTCATGTCAATTTCGGTCTCTACCCGATGGGCAATGGTTTGACGCGGTTGCAGACGCGGTTTCTCGGCGAGCCCGGCACGCTGAAAACCGCGCAGAGCAAAATCGGCATTGCGCTGGAAGGCGAGGCCGCCGCGGAACTCGGCCTGGTCACGGCGGCTTACGAAGATTTCGACTGGGACGACGAATTGCGCGTCATGCTGGAGGAGCGCGCAAGCTTCTCGCCCGACGCCATGACCGGCATGGAGGCTAATTTGCGTTTCGCCGGACCGGAAACCATGGAAACCAAGATTTTCGGTCGCCTGACCGCCTGGCAAAACTGGATTTTCCAGCGTCCAAACGCGATCGGCGAGCAAGGCGCGCTCAAGCTATACGGCAGTGGCGTGTCGCCGACGTTCAATAAAGAGAGGGTGTAGCCATGACCGGTGTTGCAGTCGACTATGACGGCTTGATCCCCAACAATGTCGCGCTTGGACAAGACGAGCGCGTTAAGCGCGCACTGGAGAAATGGCATCCGGGCTACATCAACTGGTGGAACGACATGGGGCCGGACGGCTTCCAGGAGTCGCTGGTTTATTTGCGTACCGCGGTCAGCGTCGATCCCAAGGGCTGGGCCAAGTTCGATTATGTGCGCATGCCGGACTACCGTTGGGGCGTGCTGCTGGCGCCGGCGCAGGAGGGACGCAAGATTCCGTTCGGCCGCCACAAGGGCGAGCCGGCCTGGCAGGAAGTGCCGGGCGAATATCGCGCCATGCTGCGCCGCCTGGTGGTGATCCAGGGCGACACTGAGCCTGCTTCAGTCGAGCAGCAGCGCTATCTCGGCAAGACCGCGCCATCGCTCTATGACCTGCGCAATCTATTCCAGGTCAATGTGGAGGAGGGCCGTCATCTTTGGGCGATGGTCTATCTGCTGCAAAAATATTTCGGCACCGACGGGCGCGACGAAGCGGAAGCCCTGTTGCAGCGCCGCTCCGGCGATCCCGATACGCCGCGCATGCTGGGCGCCTTCAACGAAAAGACGCCGGATTGGCTGTCCTTCTTCATGTTCACGTTTTTTACTGACCGCGATGGCAAGATGCAGCTCGAGGCACTGGCGCAATCGGGCTTCGATCCACTGTCGCGCACCTGCCGCTTCATGCTCACCGAGGAAGCCCATCACATGTTCGTGGGCGAAACCGGCGTCACCCGCGTGATCCAGGCGACCTGCGAGGCCATGAAGAAGGCCGGCATAGAGGATCCGAACAACATTGCCGAAGTGCGCAAACTCGGCGTGATCGACCTGCCGACCATCCAGAAGAAGGCGAACCTCCACTTTTCTTTGACGCTGGATTTGTTCGGCAACGAGATTTCCACCAATGCCGCCAATGCCTTCCATGCCGGCATCAAGGGCCGCTACCGCGAGGACCGGCTCAAGGACGACCACCTTTTGGAGGGCACGACCTACCCGGTCTTGCGTCTGGTTGACGGCAAAATACAAAATGTCGATGCGCCGGCGCTTTCCGCGCTCAACATGCGGCTGCGCGACGACTATTTCGTCGATTGCAATGTCGGTGTCGGGCGCTGGAACAAGATGATTGCCGAGCACGGCATTGCGTTCATGATCAAGCTGCCCAATGTGGCCTTCCACCGCCGCATCGGCGAATTCGCTACGATCAAGACGGACGTCGATGGCAACATGATCGACGACGCGGAATGGACCAAGCGCCGCAGCGAATTCCTGCCGTCCGACAGCGACAAGGATTTCATCGAAAGCTTGATGCAGCCGCATTTCGAGCCGGCCACCTTCGCAAGCTGGATTGCCCCGCCCAAGGTCGGCATCGACAACAAGCCGGGCGAGTTCGAATACGTCAAGATTTCCTAACCAAATTTAGCAATCACTTCGGCCGGAATCGAGGCGGTCGCGATTTTTTCCGGGTCGGCCTTGTCGCGCACCGCCCAGACTCGGGTTTCCTGGCCATCAACAGCAAGCTCGTCGTTGACCGACAGCTTGTGCTCCACATCAAAGCTGGAGCGGCGGAATTCGCTCACCCGTGAGGCGATCTCGACCGTATCGCCGAATCGCGCTGGCTTGATGAAATTCGCGCGTGCATCGACCAGCGCGATGCCAATGATTCCGTAAGCCTTCGCCAATTCCTCCGGCCTCACACCAAGCGCCGCTTCGAACAGCAGCCAGGAACTGGCGTCAAACATTTCGAAGAAACGCGGATTGAATACGATACCGGCCGGGTCGCAATGGCCCCATTCAATCGTCAGTGTTCTTCGAAGAATTAATGACGCCACGCCGATTGCCTCGCTCGTTACTTTGTCTTCGCGACCCGGCGCGCGGCTGGCACCGGCCATTCCGTCACGTCCTGCGACTTCAATTCGACCCGGGCCATGCGACGGCGGCGCCGCAACGCGCTTGTTGGCGCCAATGGCACATGCGGCGACTCGTCGACCTTTACCATGAGCCAGTCGAGTTCTTCCGGCGCAATGACCCAGCGCTTGGGCGCAACGCGCGTGAGCGAATAGGGCTTGGAAAAAGCCGTCATCGATTTCTTGCCGCCATTGAGGCAATATTCATGCGCGTAGCTCATGGCGAGTTCGCGCGGCGAACGATAGATCGGATCGCGCCAGCGCAACACTGCGTGATTGGTCTTGCTGATTGCGCCCCACAGCCCGCGCTGCTTGAATAGCGTTACGATGTGATCCTGATCGCTCGGCAAAGCCTGGATGTCCATCAGCCAGGCGTCATGCCCGTGATAGATCAGCACCGCGGCGGCAAACATCGCGGCTTCCGCGCAGTGGCATACGCCCGCCTGCATCATCCGGCGCGGCGACATGCAGGTTTCGCCCTTGAGCTCGTAATTTGGCGTCATCTTTTCGATATAGATTTGAATTTTTTGCGGCGTGTCGAGGCGCTTAAACAGCCGCCGCTCGGTCGGCGTGAGAAGCTCGCGCAGCGTTTTTCGGTAGGCGGGAGCTGGCATGCGGGGGCATCGTCCTCAAGGCTGCACTTCGGATGCATGGTTTCGCATATAAAAACCGGCCAAACATGCGGTAGCGGCGTTCTCCACAAGCCCGCGCCCGAAGGAAATAACGGCGGCTAAATTGACCAAAAACGGCAATTTCCTTCTTATTTTCCTGCACTTATTGCGGTTGAACAGAATAGTCTTCTGCTAAATAGCTCGTGTCGATTGTTCCGGAGCCGCCGATCTTCGCGGCCTATGCGGCATCGCGGCAGAAGGGCGAACGCTTCGGCGATTTCACCATTCGGGCCGGCTTCGTCGCCGCAACAAGCAACGGTCGGGATTTCCACGCCAATACCGGTAAAGAGCGCGCGGCATGACCGGGCGCAGAGCGCTCAATAATATTGCCGCGCCTAACGGATTTTAGGCCCGCGGTGCCGCAACGGGTTGGGTTGCGGCATGGGCACAAAGATCGGTTCCGCGCCGGCCGCCGGCACCCCGGTAACGGCGGGTTCCGGCATTGGTAGCGGAGCGGGTGCCGCTATTGGCGCTGACGGCGCCGCTACGAAGGTCTCGGGCGAATAGGCGTAGCTGTTATATTGATTGTTGACGATCGGCGGATTGGCGTCCTGAATGATGCGGTCGCCCTCGCGCCGGTTCTCGTAAGCGCTACCCCGCCCGTTGAAGCTGACCGCATAGCTGGGCTTGGCGGCGGCCGGCATATCGGCGGACGCGATGCTGCGGTCGAAATCGCCATTGGCGATGCCGCGGTCGAGGAACGCGTTGGAGAAATTCGGGTTAATTTTGATCGCCTGATTCATGTCGCGGGTGGCGCGATCGACATCGCGACGGTCGTAAAACGCGAAGCCGCGATTGTAGAGCGCCAGCGCATAATTCGGATTGATGCTCAGTGCCTGCGTATAATCGGCGATGGCGCGGTCGAAATCGCCGCGGTTGCGATAGGCATAGCCCCGATTGTTGAAAGCGCGCGCATTTTTCGGATCGAGCTTGATGGCCTGGCTGAAATCTTGGATCGCGCCGTCAAAGTTGTGCTTGTCATCGCGGGCGATGCCGCGCGCATTATAGGCGGCGGCAAAATCGGCATCGAGCTTGATCGCGGCGTCGTAGTCCTTGATGGCGCCTTCGAGGTCGCGTTTCCCGTAATAGGCGGCGGCACGATTGTAGAACGCCGCCGTGTACGCGGCATTGAGTTTAATCGCCTCGCTGAAATCCTGGATGGCGCGGTCGGCCTCGCCTTTGTTGCGGTAGGCGATACCGCGGTTATTGAACGCGATGGCGTTTTTTGGGTCGAGATTGATGGCGGCGTCGAAATCCGCGATGGCGCGGTCGTTGTCGCCGCGCACGCCGTAGCCGGTGGCACGTGCAATGAGCGCGGTCGACGATTTGGGATCAAGCCGTACCGCGGTATCGAAATCGGCGCCGGCGCGCTCGAGGTCGCCTTTCATGCGATAGGCGAGGCCGCGGGCCTCGAATGCAATGGCGTTTTTGCCATCGATGCGGATCGCCTGGCTGAAATCGCCGATGGCGCGTTCGTAATCGCGCTTGTCGCGGTTGACCAGCCCGCGCTGATAGAAGGCGGCATCGTAATTCGGATTGATACGGATTGCCTCGCCATAATCGGCGCCGGCGCGGTTAAGGTCGTGCTTCTCATAATAGGCATTGCCGCGTTCGTAGAAGCCGAATGAGAATTTATTGTCGAGCTTGACCGCCTCGCCGAAGTCGGCAATGGCGCGGTCGATATCGCCCTTGATACGGTAAGCGATGCCGCGATTGTAGAAAGCCTGTACATTCGCGGGATCGAGCCTAGCCGCGTCGTTAAAGTCGGCAATGGCGTGCTCGTTGTCGCCCTTGGCGCCATAGCTAAGCGCGCGGTCGTAATAGCCCAGGGCAAAGCCAGGCGAGATTTTGAGCGCGGCGTCAAAATCGGCGATAGCGCGGTCATAGTTGCGCTTGAATGCCAGCGCGTTGCCGCGGCTGTAGAACGCGGCCGCGTAGTTTGGATTGACCTTAATGGCGGCGTCGAAGTTCTGGATGGCTCGGTCGATATCGTGCTTGTCGCGGTAAGCCAGTCCGCGATTGTAAATGGCGAGGCTATTGCGCGGATCGAGTTTGACCGCCTGATCGAAGTCGGCCAGCGCGCGGTCGAAATCGTCCTTGGCGGCATAGGCGACGCCGCGGTCGTTAAAGGCCTGGGCATTGGCCGGGTTTAATTTGATGGCCTGGTTCAAGTCGGCGACGGCGCGGTCGAACTCGCGCCGGTTAGCATTGGTGTTGGCGCGGTTGTTGAATGCGGACGCGTCGGTCGAATTGAGCTTGATGGCGCTGTCGTAATCGGCGGCAGCGGCCGCATAGTCGCCCTTGTCGTATTTGGCATTGCCGCGATTGTAATAGGCCACTGCATAGCTGCTGTTGAGCTTGATGGCCTCGTCGTAATCCTGGATGGCGCGGTCGGGCTGGTTCGTGGCGGAATAGGAAATTGCCCGGTTATTGAATGTCGGGGCATATTGCGGGTCGATCGACGCTGCCCGGTCGAAATCGGCAATGGCGCGCTCGGTATTGCCCTTGAGCCCATAGGCGATGCCGCGGTCGTTGAATGCCGGGGCGAGTTCAGGATTGAGCTCGATTGCCTTGTTCAGATCGGCCACCGCCTTGTCATATTCGCCCTTGCCGGCCAGCGCATTGCCGCGCGCGCTATAGGCCAATGCCAGCTTGGAATTGAGCTTGATCGCCTGGTCGTAATCCGCAATGGCGTGGTCGTATTCATGCTTCTCATGATAAGCGACGCCGCGGTTATAGAAGGCGTTGGCATTCTTGCCGTCGAGCTTGATGGCTTGGTCGAAGTCCTGGATGGCGCGGTCGTAGTGCTCGCGCTCATAGTGCGCGACGCCGCGGTCGTAATAGGCGAGGGCATCTTTCGGATTGAGTCTGATCGCCTGGTCGTAATTGGCGATCGCGCGATCGTAGCCGCGCCGCTGAAAGAAGACATTCCCGCGATTGTAATAAGCGGCGGAGAAATTCGGATTGATCTTGATCGCGCGGTCGAAATCGGCGGCGGCGCGGTCGAGGTCGTTCTTGTCTGCCAAATTGATGCCGCGGTCGTTATAGGCGAGCGCAAAGATCGGGCTCACCCGGAGCGGCTGCGCCGGTGCCGTTGCATCGCGGTCATAGCCGCGCTGGCCGCGAATATTGTTGCCGCGCGGGCTCGCGGCGACCGTGTAGTTTGGGTTGATCTTGATCGCCGTCTCGAAATCGGCGATGGCGTGCGCGTAGTCGTGCTTCTCGTAATAGGCGATGCCGCGGTCGTGATAGGCGAATGAATCCTTGGGGTCGAGACTGATCGCCTGATCGAAATCGGCGATGGCGCGGTCGTAGTCGTTCTTGTCGAAATAGGCGTTGCCGCGGTTGTAATAGGCGGCGGCATAACTGCCGTTGAGCGCGATCGCCGCGCTGAAATCGCCGATGGCGTGGGCGCTGTCGCCTTTGTAGCGATAGGCGATGCCGCGGTTATTGAGCGCAATGGCGTTGTTGGGATCCAGTGCGATGGCGTGGTCGAAATCCTGGATGGCGCGGTCGGTGTCGCCTTTGGTGCCGTAGGCGATGCCGCGATCGTAATAGGCCCCGACATTACTTCCGTTGAGCTTGATGGCCTGGCTGAGGTCGCCAATGGCGCGGTCGTATTCGTGCCGGTCGTAATAGGCATTGCCCCGGTTACTGAAGGCAAGCGTGTAGTTCGGGTCGATCCGCGCCGCCTGACTGAAGTCGCCAATAGCGCGGTCGTTGTCGCCCTTGGCGCGGTACGCAATGCCGCGGTTGTTGTAGGCGACCGCAAGCTTGCTGTCGATCTTGACTGCCTGGCTGAAGTCGCCAATGGCGCGGTCGTAGTCATGCATATTTCGCAGCGCCAGTCCGCGCGCGTTGTAAGCCAATGCATTGCCAGGATCGAGCTTGATAGCCTGGTCGAGGTCCTTGAGCGCGCGGTCGTGGTAGCCGACCTTCTCCAAAGTCTCGCCGCGATAAAACAGCGCCTGCGCGGAGCCTGAATTGATGGCGAGCGCCTGGTCGAAATCCTTGAGCGCGCGATCGGGATCGCCCTTGTTTTTATAGGCCATGCCGCGGCTGACCAAGGCCACCTCGTAATGCGGATTGGCCTTGATGGCGCGATCGTAATCGGCGATGGCGCGCTCGTTGTCGCCTTTTTGCTGGTAGATATTGCCGCGATTGTTGAAAGCAGGCGCGTAATTCGGATCGAGTTTGACCGCCTGATCGAGATCGGCAAGCGCGCGCGTCACATCGCCTTTGCGCAAAAAAAGCATGGCACGGCTGTTGAACACACTGGCGTAAGTCGGGTTGAACTTGATGGCCTGCTCAAAGTCCTGCATGGCGCGGTCGGTTTTGCCGCGCGCGGCATAGGTATTGGCGCGCTCGGTGAAAGCGGCGGCATTTTTCGGATCGAGCTTGATCGCCTGGTCGTAATTCTGGACGGCGCGGTCGTAGTCGCCTTTTTGCTGATAGGCGTTGCCGCGATCGACATAAGCCGCCGTGAGTTTCGGATCGAGCCGCAGTACCTGGTCGAAATCGGCGATGGCGCGGTCGAAATCGCGCCGCTCGCGGTAGGCGATGCCGCGGCCCTGTGCCGCCAATGGATCGCGCGGGTCGAGGCGGATCGCCTGGCTCAGATCGGCAATGGCGCTATCGAGTCCGTGGCGCTCATAATTCGCCATACCGCGGTTGTAATAGGCGGAGGCGTAGGACGGATTGAGCTTGATGGCAGCATCGAAATCCGGGAAGGCGTGTGCGTCGTCATACAGACTGACATAGCTCGCGCCGCGCGCATTAAAGGCGGCGGCATTCTTGCCATCGAGCTTGATGGCGCGCGTGAAGTCGGCCACGGCTTTCTGGTTGTCGCGCTTGTCCTGGTTGGCCAGCCCGCGGCTGTAATAGGCGCCGGCGAAATTCGGATTGGCCTTGATGGCCTCGTCGAAATCGGCGATCGCCTTGTCGAAATTATGCTTCTTCAAATAGGCATCGCCGCGATTGCTCAAGGCCGGGGCGTATTTAGGATCGATGCGCAGCGTCTGGTCGAAAT
>Ga0182030_10026032_pt1 | contig 10618 bp, 9 predicted proteins | sample 812S3MmetaG_FD_121299 | JGI IMG/M metagenome (GOLD analysis project Ga0182030, IMG submission 121299) | Permafrost microbial communities from Stordalen Mire, Sweden - 812S3M metaG (Illumina Assembly) | ecosystem: Environmental > Terrestrial > Soil > Wetlands > Permafrost | place: Sweden... | reverse complement strand
TATATAATATAGAATTGTATAAAAATTTGTATATTTTCTAGATATTATATAAAAAACTTATGTTTTTAATTTTAATTATATATTATTAATTATTTATAGATTTATAATATATCAAAATCGGTATTTTTGGGTGTAAATCGTGTCCGACTACAGGGGGTGTCCGACTACTATGGGGCCCGACTTACTTGTGAAGCTGTCAGGACGTGAGCAATTTAAGACGGTAGACAATGGGGAAGTTGCTGTAAATATGGATAGAAGAAATAGTCGTTATTTTGGAATAGATATCATTTACGTTCGGGATAAAAAGCCTCACAGTGATACATCAGTATTTGTGAACGCGATGGTATACATCTTCTGCGATTTCCCTGTATGAAATTCCAGGCAGCAGAATCAAGCTGGATCAGAACTAGATTCCTCGTCCTCACCATCATCCCCTGCATCTTCGTTTAAATCCTTATTTGTGCCTCCGTCTGCGTCGGCTTGGGGAGGTTCTCGACGGGAGCTTTCCTTTTTGGCATTATCGTCATTCCCTCCATTCTCATCGGTCTTCCTTTTCTGCGATCTCTGCCTCTTCTTTCTTATTCTTCTCCCGCCATGCCCCCATCTATTCTTCACCGGCCTCAAAAATCCATCAACATGCACCGCTCCATCTACTTCCTCGTCACTGTCCAGTATATCTCGAATCTCATCTTCAGTCATCTGGTGACCCTTCTCCAAATGCTTCTCAAGACTTGAAATATCACTGAACCACTGTTCTTGTCTTGGGCAGCCAGCAATTGGACATGGATAAAACTCTCGTCGGGGTAGACGTCGTATCCTGCGCTTTGCAAAGGCCCTGCTCGAAGATCGTGGTCCATCAGCTTCACTCTCCGATGAAGATAGTAATAGTACAGGAATCTTTTCAGGCTCAAAATGGAGTTCCGAGTCAGCGCCTTTGATTAAGAATGGGGCTTCTTCCAAAGTCCGCATTCTGATTTCCTCGCCAAACAAATTGGCACATCGTTGGGTCACCCGTGCAACCACATCCGGTGGAAATCCAACCAAAGCAGCGCTCCCAAGAACCTCACTCCAGCCCCGAAGACCAAGATTCCTTTTTCGTCTAGCTTTGAGCTCTTCTGACGTTGCTCGCTTGACCGGTGATTTCCCGGGGCTCTTCGCGGGCGATGAAGGTATCTCGGGGGTTGCCGTGTCGCGAGGTGGTGCGAATGAAGGCAGAGGCTTCTTCTGGAGGCGAGCAATACGAACGAGATACTCTTCCTGAGTTTCACCTTCTAGTCGATCGTATTTCTTCAGCGGACGGCCACGATGGGTTTTCTTTGCTCTCAAAAGCTCAGGATCGTCAAGTTCAGGAGGCTGTTCGTTTGCATCGGGTTTAGGACGTGAGGCGAGATCTGCAAATTTTCGGGGTCGACCTCTCGGTCTTTTCGATCCTGTGGAAGAATCACGAGCGGTGCTGCTTGCACGCGTTGTTTCCTCATCAGTGGTAACTTCTGATTGAGAGGCGTAGTGACTGCAGGTCTTGCGAGCATGATGAAGAGCTATAAGAATATCATCGAGTTTTGAAAGAGTATGCCGAATAGATGGACGAAGCAGCTCTTGGGATCGTTGATCATCTGTAGATACAGCTGGCTTCAAGAACTTCTTCTCCGAAGGAGGCTCGGAATGTTCTTTTATGATAGGCTCTTGATCGTTATCTGGATTTGTCTCTTCCGCAGAGTCCGGACTTGAAAGAACTTGCCCTGAGCTTTCATTGTTCTTATCAAATTGGACATCATCTACACTCTTCTCCGGTTCCGCCCATCGTCGTTTCTCAAACTTTTCCTTCGCAAGCTTCAACGTGACCCCAACTAAAACATCTTCCAGCTCTCGACTCGGACGCTCCGCCTCCCGCCTCTTCAGCGTGAAATCATCATTTTCATCATCTGTGCCAATTCGCTCTCCAGTCCGAGGCACAGTATCAGGAGCCATCGGCCAAGCACTCCAACTTTTTGGTGGCGCCAACCTTGCCCATTATCATCATCAACCTCGACCTCCGGCTCGCGATTCTCAAGTGATGCATGCGCCTGGCCACTCTGTGCGTCCAGAAATCTTTGGGCGCGCTTCTTAAGCGCGAATGAATTGTAAAGATGGATACCTAAGTCTTGGCTTCGCAGCTGATCGAGCGAGGCAGCAAGACCGCGTTCTGGCGCTGTCAAAAACTGCCACGTTGACGGTGCACCTTTCCAGCGATTGGGCCTCGTTTCATGTGAATCCTCAGACTCGAGTTCTGAAGGAGAGTAAGATGAATGCGACTCTGAGTCTCGAGTCTCCATTTTGAACTCAGACTTTGCGCGATGATGAAAAGAAGGTGAGCTTTATAATGGCAGTATTTTTCTTCGCTTATTTCGGCTTACCGCCTAAATACCTTAAATGAGGATATTTTGGATGATATTACTACATTCTTATATTTATAAAATCTTATTGAGAGATTCAAGGCTCTCATATGATGACATCTAGCTATCGACTACTCTAGAGGTTCAGGTTATCCAGCTTCTGCCAACCTAACAGCTACAACGAAGCGGAGCTAAAGTAGGAGAGGATGGACAAAGCTTTTGGACTTTAGTTACTGGTTGAAAATCAGGCTTTACTATAACCTGCCAATTGATTTAGATGCAAGATATATTGGAATTTAATGAGGTATGATTTTCGTGCCAAGGTGGTGATTTGTCCCATTCCATTGATCAAATGAAGAAGAAAAATTGGGTTCATATGACACTACGGAAGTTGTTTCATGATGAGTGTGTTATTTTAAAGGATCGCCCGTATTTCATGGCTTTCCTGTCGACGTGCGAGATTTGGTTTGTTCTGTGTCGGTGAGAAATCTCCCGCTTCATAGTCAGAAATGCCAAGCGTCCATTTGCGAAGCCCAAATAACTTAACTATCGTGATGATAAGAACGTTCGAGAATACTGGCACGACAGTTCATATGTCAGTAAAGGAGAAGCGCTAGTAAATACTTCAATCCTTCAAAGAATCCAAGGGGGGTATGGCACGGTTAAGATGGGATCGAGAAGGATGTTCGTTTGAGCATGAGAAGGGCTTTGCACACGAATTCATTGTTTTTGCGCTGTGCTTTTCATAATCGTGGTTTTTAAAAGTGGGATTCTTTGAAGCTATTCGCAATGAAAATAACATCGGTCCTGCTTCCTGTGGTAATTGTCATGATCCAAGCTGCACTACAAGAAATTCAAGTCGCACACAGCGATTGAAGGATCTTAGTAACGGAACGACTCTCTATATCTCTCAGAACTAGATTCGATTATAGACACAGTGCTCCTAGCAGATTTTGGTCATTTACTTTGAAAGATTAATTCCCACCAGAGGTCCTGTGCCTACGGTCTTATTTTACCGAAGCGTGCACACGCTCATCTTATTCATCACATGGTCTGAGAATTCCAGAGCCACGGGAAAATGAGGAGCGTTCATTTGTTACATCTTGCTACACAAGGATCCGCCAATGAAAGCTCACTTGATGTCCTCAAAGATGTAACACATCGTTGCGGGTTGCAGCATACACACTCTAGGACTCATTTTCTCGCTGCTGTGCTAGGCAACGTGGCGAGATTTGACGTCGTACCAGATGTGCAACTTGCACACTTGGATATTGACGGATCTTTCCGCGACGTATCACTTTGTGTGCCGGTGATACACTATGAGAAACGTGGCAATGAGCGGTACTACTCCTCTTCGTAAGGATCGGAAACTTCAGGTCTCTCCAGCTTTCATTTTTGAGCAGCAACAGTGAGAAAACATAGTGATATGCCCACGAAGCCCAATATCATAATCTCTCCTCCTATACCATGCCTTCAATGAGTGATCCCCCAGTACCTATTGAGGTCTCATATAAGCCGTCCGTGCAAATCGCCAAACTCCCGGCCAGTGCATCCATAGAACAAGCAATTGAAATCCTCGACCGAGATGGAGGGCTGATTCTGACAGACTTTGCAACCCCCGAGCAGCTGGACCAAATCGAATGCGACACTGCCCCTCATCGGGAGGCCGATAAACCGTCAAGAACAACGATAGTATGGGGTATGGTGGGCAAGTCAGCCACAATGGCGGCGCTGTGCGAGCACCCACTCCTGGCCAAAATCTGCAAACACATTCTCACCGACTCAGGGGAGAAGTCAATGGAAGACGCTTCCCTGACCTATAACTTTGAACCCTTATTATCCATCAGCGCAAGCTTACGTATTGGACCTGGTATGGTTCGTCAACGACTGCACCGCGACGATGTACTTCACCTGGTCGACCATTCGAAGCCCTACTCCTTGAACAATTCAAGCCAGCTTGGATGCTTGATTGCAGCCTGTGAGACGAAGCAGGAGAACGGCGCGACAATGTTCGTGCCTGGGAGCCATCGGTGGGGCGCAAATCGAAAGCCTAAACTCGAAGAGATTAGTTTTGCTGGTACGCAATCTAGCTTCGTCTTTATTGCTTCAGCACATGGATCTTTCTTTTGTTGTTGAGATGCTGACAAAAACTAGAAATGAAACCAGGCTCTGCCTTTATATTCCTCGGTGGTGCATACCACGGTGGTGGACATAACAGAACCTCAGACTTCACACGAGTAGTACACAGCCTGTTCTTCATCCGTGGTACCTTGCGCACCGAAGAGAACCAATTCCTGGCCATTCCGCGAAGCACAGTGGTCGCCATGTCGCCTGCCATGCGGACGTTATTGGGATACAAAACTCCAAAGGAGAACGGGATAACTCTTGGTCAAGTTGAAGGGAAAGATCCAACTGAGGATTTGGAAGGAGTTTTTGCAGCTGCCAGAGCCTAGATTGTAACCGTCTATTCCATACCTTGGCTGATGCCTTGCTTCGAAAGAAAGCAAGAAGTGGGGAAAGAGCTACAGTCGTTAGTGGTCCTTTCGAGCTTATCTCTTTCGAAAAAGGCATCGATATCGTTTCAGAGCAGCAAAACTCCTTATCAGTGATTTTAAAATGATCCTGCAAAAGAAACCCCATTCTGTAAATATCACAAGTCTATCATAAACTTGTTTAGATTTCTTTCAAGAACAATAAATACCTAGGGACCTGGGACGCCGAACTCATTGTAAATTCAGCAATCTTCGGGTAGATTTAGGGGCTGGGAAGCCACCAGGGGTACCCACATTTGGAGGGCCAGCGAAGTACAGACTTTCTCCATATTTCAGTCCTAGGGAGAATCTAAACTTTTAAGTTCTTTTTCACTTGACCTGCTCTGGATAGAGTGAAGTTTAACCCTAAGATATGAGATAACAACGGCATGCTATCCGATCTTCAGGTCCTCGACCAAAAATGGGGCAGCAGCGCCGGCGCTGAAAGAAACACCAACAAACCACACCTGATCTGCGCCTCCAAGCTGTCAAAATATTTCGTTTCATATCCAGAACCGTCCAATAAGCATTGTGAGGATGTAGAGGCGTTTCAGTGACGACCAACCTGGCGTGACACCATTGGATATTGTTACCAGCATTCAAAAACTGGAGATTTCTCTGCAAAGCCTCAATGATATGAACCCCATTGCAACTCCTCAATCCCAAAATCGTATCCTCTACAGAAGGACAGTCTTCATGGTGCCATCGCCTGCCACCTCCCACTCAGATCGGACTACCATCTCGCAACAACCTCTAAAAAAGCCTCAACTCACGGTCAAAAAGGTCGAAAAGATCGAAAAGATCCAAGAGATGGGCCGCTATTCCAAAACAGCTGCGGGAAGCAGCTGGATTGTCTCCCGAGGACGGTATGTTGAATAGTGTGTGGGGTGAATAGTCGCTAATTCGGGATAGATCCAGAGAAGTCAAGAGAGAGCAGGGCTGCGGGGTGGGGGGTTTTATTGTCTGGATTATGCTCGTGTTGTCCGGGGTAGCGAGGATCTTCTCGAGAAAGTTCTTAGTCTCGTGTACATGAATTCTTGGATGTATTAAGGCTTTGCGAGGACGTCGATCGTGGAAAGATGTTGAAGGGTGCGGGGTATGAGGGGTAAATTTTATAGCACTAAGCACTATAATCTAACCGCCGACAGCGCTGTAAGCACTGAAAGCTGAGCGACTGGACTTTGTGAACGCTATAATCTTGTTTGCAATGAGATCGGCTTTTAATTTCATCCAGAATACGAATTCGCGAGACCCTTATACTATTAGCTCCTAACCAGTGTTTCAAATAAACAATGAATGCTTTAGATTCCCTTGCAGATGCCCATGGGCTGCGACGAATGCCGCCCATACGTTAGCCATTCTGATATGCGGTAACTGCTCGTTCCATAAAATTTATTTCGAAATATGCTATATATTATATAGTAACTTACAACTAAATCTCAGCTCAAACTCGTCATGAGCAAGCCGGCACCAATCAAAGTTGCCAACAACTTCGGTTTAGCAGACCCTTCGCTCCCAGATTTCTTTCCTGATGGATTCGTGCTCGATGTCCCATTTGATGTCCCACCAGATGCTCCGTTTGATGTCCCGCCCGACGTGCCACTCGAGCTCCTACTAAATATTAGCGATTTCTCTCACGTACTCAGTAGTACCTAGAATTCCTAAAACTCACGTTGAAAAAATAGCCTGCTTGCCCATCGTCTGCTGAAATACCTGTAATGCCACCACGGGTTCTGTATTCATTAGCACTCAGCTTTCAAAATCCCTAGTACATATCAACTCACGATAAAAAGGCACCTCATGCCCGGCCCCGAAGACCCTCAGCCAGCTTAAATTATCCACCGTCTTGAATGTACCTCCAGCTGTACCATTCACAGTATAATTAGATACCGCCAAGTTCTGAAATTCGGTTTGTTTGGTGAAGTTAACTGCTTCAACGGCTCCGAGGCCTCCAAACCAATTACAGATATAGTCTGCGTCTCCCGCCCAGATCAGGGTTGTAACGCCCGACTGTACCACTGATGATAAGGCTGGGAGGAGAGAACGAGCATCTATTAAAGTAAGTATATTGTGCTCGAAACCTTTAAGAGAGGAGAACATACGATCACCCGTATTATAAAAATCCGAGCTAACACTATCCGAGCACTCCTGATACTCACTCTTCGCACCAATCGCCTTCATCACATCCGGTCTCGGCAAATACTCTGCGTATTGTGCCGGCGGCTGCAGTGCATTCGGCCTAATATCATATGGATTGTTGAAGTTGCTATCTAACTCATTATCCACCACCATCATGCACGTAAGATCCGCGTTAAGACACCCTTCATCATCACCTATTAAACCAGTGCAATTTTGCAACGCGGGTACACATTGCGCATTATAAGCATCCAAAATTGCCGTATACTCTGTCTGGTTAATGAGCGGTGCATAAGTGTTATTTAAACTGAAATCTATGTATGCTTTTTCCTGAATTTTGGAGTCGTACCAGCCGTTATTGATACCGAGGGCGACGAGCGAGATGTTCTGTCCGGTGGCAGACCCCGAAGCTATAGCTTTGTTTTGGGATTCAAAATAGGATGCGAATTCGGGACCGTAGTGACCGCCATATGACTCGGTGAAGATCCCGAAGTCGCGGTTTTCATATTGCGGAAATTGGGCGTAGAAAGCTTGAAGAAGTTTCCAGACATTCGAGGCGGCTGAGACGGTGGAATTTACGGCGAGTGCGTCACAAATGGATGGACTTTGGTCGCAGCTGGAACTGGAGCTGGACGAATCTGATGATGAGGCGGATGACGCATCCGAGGATTCGAATTCATTGGAGAAACCAACGCTGAAGGGTTGGTCAACGTACAGCATGTTTGCGTACTCGTTCCAACTGTACGGATTGAGAGTGGGCTCAGTTGCATTGTCCACGAAACGGCATGGCCCATTTTCCTAATTTCGCGTCAGTTCCCTAGAAGTTCCCCCCTTAGCTTTCGAAATACCTGGAAAAGTCCAATCATCGACGAACATCCCGGACCGCCATTAAACCAAGTTGCCAGGGGTGCTTTCGCCGGATTATTCCTCGACTCAAAGAACCAAAACCACATACTCTGATTTGCTGCATCTCAGAATCAGAACAATTCTCTATATCTCAAGCTAGGATTCTTACTGCCAATTGACAAATAGCCTGAATATTGGTTCACACCCGGTGTTGTCTCACAGATCCCAGAATTTGTAACGAAATCAATTTGAGAATTCGTAGCTTCATGCTGGAAAATCGTTCGTTCAACGCCATGGCGTTTATAATTTGAACGTTTCCCTCGAAGCTCTGGTGCAGTAGAGAGGTTCTCCGCGATGGATGATATTGACGCGACTTTCGTAACAAAATTGCATAAAAGTAATGCGACGACATATGATATTCTAAAAAACATGATCGCCAAATAGGACATAGAGAAATCGGATTTGAGCGATTTTCATGAGAGCGCATGAATGGAGCGCGCTTTAAGAGAAAATTCAGCGGTAGGCAACCGCTGAGCCGCAGTAAAGGTGTACGAGAACATGCTGGTAGATTAATTTCGGGGGGATTTTCGGCGAATGAGATGTTTTGGACCCTATTTCTTGCGCCAAATGAGCGACTGCCAAGATGCAGGGGATCGTGAGATTGTACCTAAAACGGCCCTCAGGGGAGCCTTGTTATGGGGCTGAGTCGAGCGAGTCGCGTCAAAATGGAGAGCGAGGTCACGTGTCTACTGTTTTCTCACGATCTGTGCGAAGATATCTAGCAAGTTAGGATAGGGCTGGCTGAATGGATTTGATCTACACCTTGGGGTCATCTAAGCTAATGCTTGGCCTGCGAAATGGTTGGCTTCAGAAGACTAGAGCAACTGGAAGTTTTGTAGAGGAGGTATGGAAGGTGCATTTGATGTGGAAAGAGGGGATTGCATGCATTAAATAGGGGAAAGTATTTGCCCTGAAGTTGGTCCGTTTGCACTTTTTGGGCAGGCTAAGGACGTGTGGAAGGGGTTTTGAGAATAGAGAGTACTAGATAAATAGTATAATGCGATGACATTAGTAGAGCTTCCTTTCCTTGAAACGGGGAATTGACTTGTACCTAGACTGGCCGAAATTTCATGAATTAAAGTAGCTAGCTCGCGGTTTATTATAGCTCTGCAGACATCTCATTCAAGATATACCACTAGACCCTAAGATTGAAGCACATAAACTACGGCACGACGAGTCGAGATGGTTCGAGCAATAGTTCAAGCTATTTCACCAAGCGCGAACAGAATGTCAATTGGAGGCATTGGATCCCTTATTTGGATATCTTGTTCCACTCCCGGAAGCTTTTCCAAACTCAATTCACGAGCTTCTGAGTTTTTCTCAATTCCAAGAGCTATGGGTTAAACATGAGCTCAGAGAACTTGAGGGGATATTTACCTGGCCATCTCTAGTTCTTAACCTATTTTATGACATGTCCGGAGCAGGAGTGCGGAAACCACTGTTCAATAGCCCGCTCTAGCGGACGCAGAAAAGCCCGTATTACGGCATAAAACATCTGAGTATCGAATGGTTCCTAGGTCTGCCAATCGATCATGATGACTACTACGGTAAGACATCCGCGTGGTAGAATTGCTATAAATGCCTTATTATTCTCAACGAATTCGAAAGCTTTAGAAGGCCGGGTTTGCGTGGGTGATGCAGAGACTCGCGCCGCCGAAACCCAATAACCTGGAGCGGAAACTGTTCCAACATCCGCACCCTACTAGACGTATGTTTTCCCCAGAAACTATTTCCCGTATGGAACTTTCCAACTTTTCAAATAGAAGAAATCGCATAGCAACTCCCAATTTGATGCCTGCAGGGAATTTTGTCACTGGTGATCTTGGAACAAGGCGCCGCCATTCGGTCAGCCTAAAGTTAGGGGCTGCTCATATTAGGTCTAAAGATGACTCTTTGACGGTCCAAGTTCTTTGAAGTTTACTTTGTATTCGAATAAGCTCTAGAACTAAGTTTAGATCTTGAGGGGCTTTCAGTTGGCAAGTATTTGTCTTCTCAGAGAGCAGAGGTCTGCAGAAACCCAAGGTTCATGTGTCATGCTTCCTCCTTCAACAGTCGCATTCTCCATCCTTCGCTTTACGAAAGTCAATCTTGAGAATACATAAAATTTTACACCCCTCAAACACTTTATCAGTCATTCAAAAGTATAGTCACTTGTTACAAGCTGGGCTGTCATTGATCTCGTCCCTGCAAAATGGGCCACATTTTATCGATGCCCCAGTTCAAGCTGGTAGCAGTTAAACTTTTCGCTGCCACTCTCCTCGACGCCGCAACAGCTATTCCAATTGACCCCTCCCTTCGTTTGTGGCGTGCCCTCCGAGAGTCCCCGGTCCGGGTTTCAGAAAGTTTCCTTTCTTTATGATTGAACAGTTGCAAACTGGGTATCTGATGAGCTATACCTTATAGCGTTTCCAGATGATGCCACTATGAAGGCATCCTTTGTTCTTCACAACAAGAAACCTCTATCAATGGGCATCTGGGTATAACTTGCCTAAATGAAAGGCAATAGCAAAAATGGCCGTCCATCATCTCACAATGGCCACGAAGTCCTGGCTTGTGATGGTTGATGTTCCGAGACGCAAATCAGCCAAGGGCCGGTGCGGAGATTTGAGGGGATATCTTGGATGTAAAATTCCGCTGGATTTTACCACCTGCGTCGGTCCCGTTGGTAATAAC
>Ga0182030_10026031_pt1 | contig 10618 bp, 8 predicted proteins | sample 812S3MmetaG_FD_121299 | JGI IMG/M metagenome (GOLD analysis project Ga0182030, IMG submission 121299) | Permafrost microbial communities from Stordalen Mire, Sweden - 812S3M metaG (Illumina Assembly) | ecosystem: Environmental > Terrestrial > Soil > Wetlands > Permafrost | place: Sweden... | reverse complement strand
GATTCGGTAGTGTGGGGCGATTCGGTAGTGTGGGGCGATTCGGTAGTGTGGGGCGACTGCGTCACTTCGGGGTTCAGCGTGGTGTGGGGCGACTCGGTGAATCTGAGCGCCGGGTTGCAAGCTACCGGCTCGAACACTAGCGACAAGAAGTAACTGAAAACGTTCGGGGTGGAGGTTAAAATGCCCACAATCACCAAAGTTTACATTGTGGCAATAGTTGCAGCGGGAGCAGCCTCGTTCTCCGTCGCCGTGGTGAACGGTTTTTCACCACAACTCTCAGTCTGGCTACCTTACCTTCTTCTCGTTAGCGTGGCCTCATTAGTGAAACTGAGGCTCCCTGGGCTGATGGGTACTTATTCGCTCAGTTCTTTGTGTTTCCTGTTGGGTTTTGGCCGCTTTCCGCTGGCCGAAATACTGATAGCCGCCTGCGCGGGCGCTGTGGTGCAGTCGGTCTGCAACACCAAGGACCGGCCTACCGCCGTTCAGGTTCTGTTCAATATGGCTAACGTGACGCTCAGCATCGGCGCTTGCTCCCTGGTGTTGCGGGTTCTGTCCACATCGGGGCTGGATACCTACCGGCCGGCCGTAATGGCGTTGGTTGCTTGCGCATACTTCGCCATCAATACGGTCGTGGTCTCCGGCGTTCTGTCGCTGCTTAACGGGAAGCCACTGGCACAAGTCTGCCAGGAATGGTACGTCTGGTCTTTCCCTTACTATCTCGTGGGCGCCGCTATCGTCGGCCTGATTCCGTTATCCGGCCAACCACTGCGGGCAGAGGCTTGGCTGGTGGTGCTGCCGCTGGGCTACCTGGTCCACTTCTTCCTCGGTTTGCGGGAACTCCGTCCTTCGGTCCGCTTCAACCCGGGAACGACGAACGAGTCTCTGCCATGGCAGGCTACGCTGTATGTCCTGGGAATAATTGTAGCCGGGATGACTCTGCTCTTTTGGGCGGCCCTGCAGTGGCAGTCTCAGGACCCGCTTCGATTCGCATGTTACCTCGCGCTGGCGGCCGCCGCCGCGACCCTAAAGGTGCACTTGCCCGGCATGAGGAGTACAATCTCTATGAATTTCGTTCTGCTGCTGGTGGCCATAGCCGCATTAAGCCTCACGGAAGCGGTGCTCATGGCCACGGTGGTTGGGATAATCCAGTGTGTTTGGAAACCGAGAAAACCTCCTACGGCGATACGAACGCTGTTCAATGGAGCGTGTCTGTCGCTGAGCACGGCAATCGCTTACATGGTGTGCAACTGGGCCGGCAGGGCATGGCTCTCTAACTCACTCGTTGGACTGGTAACCCTGGCCGCGCTGGTTCTGTACACCTGCAACACTTTCATGGTGGCCGTAGTACTCTGCCTGGTGGACTGCAAACCGCTGTTCGAGATCTGGCAGAACTGCTATTTCTGGTCCTTTCCCTATTACCTGGTTGGGGCGGTAGCCGCGGGACTGATGACGGCAACCTGCCGGAGCGCCAGTTGGCAGGCTTCGCTTCTGGTGCTGCCCATTACGGGCCTGGTTTACCTTACCTACCGTCTACATGTGTCGCATTTCGAATCAGCCGCTTGGGGCTCTTAGATGTGGACTGTGACGAGTCCGGCGATGCCAGCTTCGTGGGTCCGGGTAGCGCAGCGGCGCTTCACCGGACCGCGCGGCTGGGCGGAATCGGACTTTCAGGAGGATGGGGATGCAGCGGAGATCGACCGGCTTACCCGACCACGGGCGGCAGCAGCCAAGCGAGCCGCCCGGAACCCGGATCATATGTATAGTTCGGGTATCGTCGTTTTCGTTGCCGATGAGCGCATCTTGACTGTATGGCGCGCCAGTGGTTCTTTGTGGTCATTTCCCTGTCTGACGGCCATCTTGCCACCAGAATGCCTGGCGCCTCCCAGCCTTTTCTATACCTCATATACCTCATGTTCTCCTATTACTGCAACCGGCTTAGGTGTACAGCCGAGGCTCCGTCGCGGTCCCAACACCTACAGCGTACTCTCTTCAGTTAACATGCTGGTTGTTAACCTCTTGCCATCGAGTACCAGAGATACCCACATAGTAGCGGCGGAACTCGATGCGTTGAACTACACTCTGCATAGTGGCACCAAGCACATGCGGTTAAACACTAACCTGCTGGGCGCCGTCCTGGCGCCGGACGAAATCGGTTCCTTCCCATTTTCGGGAATGACTGCGATTATCGGCAGCGGTCCGATACGTCACTTGCTGCGCCACGTACCATGGATCGCCAAGAGCAACATGACAGTTTTGATCGCCGGCGAGACCGGCAGCGCGTCCGGCGGCACAGTGTCCGGCATGGAGACGATGACCATGAGCATCGGCGAAGCGTTTGATCCCCAGGATGGCGCCGGCGCCGAACAGCTTTTGGCGAAAGCCGGCCGCAGCGTGTACCGCGCCAGGCAGCACGCGCGGATTCCCCGCCCGGCGGTGGCGGGTCTGGAGAGCCCGGCGTACATAACCTTGCAGTGAGCACCATGCTATCGCCTGCCCACATCCACGATGATCTTGGCGCCCATAGTGGGGCGGACCCCCTGGGGAGCGCCTTCCGGGCTGGCCGGCTCCTCTCCGTTGGCGAGCACCGGATTCTCCCAGGGAGGAGCGGGACGAGGGCGTCCCACGCGGACCAGGGGATCCGCCCCACCAACTGCTTCGAGGGGGCATCTAAGTGACCCCGGCCGCCATGCTCGTAAGAATCGCGCGGCAACTGCGGGCCGTTGGAATCACCGTCCTTGCCGGGGGCCTGCTGACCACGGCGCTGGTGCGGATGAGCCCGGGCTTTGACGCGGATGAACGGCTGCTCGACGCGCGCCTCGATGGCCGGAGCCAGGCCGCCGTACGGGCAGAGCATTCCGCCAACGGCAACGTGCTGCGCTTCTACGCGCAACACCTGCGCGGCATGCTGTATGGCAATCTGGGTGTGTCGCCATCGCTGCGGCAGCCCATCGCCGATCTGATCGTGGCGCGGCTGCCGGTGACCGCGGAACTGATGGCCATCGGGGTGGTGGGCGGTTGGGCTCTGGCCTTGGCGTTAGCTCTACCCGCGGTGCTGTGCCGCCAGCGGACAGCTTCGCGAATTGCCGGCACGGTCAGTACCTGCATGTTGTGCTTCCCGCCGGCAGCCATGGCGGTGCTGGTCTTCTCCTGGGGCGGCCCGGTTCGCTGCATCGTCGCACTGGTTCTGTTTCCGCGGCTCTTCGATTACTTCCGCAATTTGTTGGAAGACGCTTATGCGCGCCCGCACATTGTGACTGCCCGCGCCAAAGGTTTGCCTCCGGCGCGCATTCTGCTGCGGCACGTTTTGCCGGCGTGCGCCCCGCAATTCCTGGCGCTGGCGGGAATTTCCGTGAGCATGGCGTTCGGCGCCGCGATCCCGGTGGAGACGCTGTGCGGCTTACCGGGCATCGGACAACTGGCGTGGAAGGCCGCCATCGCCCGCGACCTGCCCGTGCTGGTGTCACTCACCATGATGATCACCGTCGTCACACAAGTGTGCAATGCCATCTCCGACGGATCCTCGCGCGGAGCCGCGGCATGAGGCGCACATTCGCATGGATGGTGCTCGCAGCCCTGCTGGCAGCCTCGCTGGCCGCCGGCTTCCTCCCCGGCGCCTCGTATTCCAAACAGCACCGCGAACTCACCAACGCGTCTCCCTCTTTTCGATTTCCACTGGGAACCGACGACCTGGGGCGCGATCGCCTGGTCCGCCTGCTATGCGCCACGCGGATTTCCCTGCTGCTGGCCGCCGCCGCGGCTCTGGGCGCGCTGATTCTGGCGGTGATCGCTGGGGGCACGGCCGGTTACCTCGGTGGACGGTTCGACCGCGCCATGGTGCGCGGCATCGACCTGATGCTCTCTCTGCCGTGGCTATTCCTGCTGATTGCGGCGCGCGCCCTGCTGCCGTTGAACGCATCGCCCGAGACTTCGCTCGTGGTCACCTACTTCCTCTTGTCGCTGCTGGGATGGGCCGCGCCGGCGCGCGTGGTGCGTGCCGGGGTTCGGAGCTTCCACGGCTCCGATTTTGTGCTGCAGGCCCGCGCCGAGGGCTGCCGCGAATCGCGCGTGCTGCTCCGCCACATTCTGCCCAATCTGCAGCCGGTGCTCGCGGCGCAATTCTGGACATCGATCCCGGTTTTCATTCTGGCGGAAGCCAACCTGGGCTTCCTGGGTTTGAGCGCCAGCGAGCCGTTTCCCACCTGGGGCAATCTCTTGCGGGAACTGCAAAGCCCGCTGACGGTCCGGCCGGAAGCGTTCGCGCCGGTAGCCGCGGTGGCGCTGGCGGTACTCTGTTTCAAGCTGGTTAGTCCCTGGGGAGGTTCACAAGTATGAATCCACGCATTGGCAAGCTGACCTACACACCGCGCACCCCTTGCGCCGCCGTTACCCGCGTCGCCGCACTCGGTCTGCTCTTCGCCGCCGCAGCGCTGGCGCAGTTCGGCGGCGAACTGCGCTTCTGCCTGCACGGCGATCCCAAAACATTCGATCCCCTCCTGGCGGAGGACAGTAACTCCGAGGCCGTCCGGTACCTCACCGGCGGCGTGCTGCTGCGCGTCAATCGCGTGACCCAGGAGTTTACGCCGGAGCTGGCCACATCCTGGAAAGTAGACCAGCAGGGCCGCCGCATCACCTTCCACCTGCGGCACGACGTGGCTTTCTCCGACGGCGCCCCGTTCTCCGCCGCCGATGTGGCCTACACCATGACGCGGCTGATGGATCCCAAGCTGCACTCTCCCGTTGCCGACCCGTTCCGCTCCAGCGACGACATGCCGCAAATCGCCGTGCCATCCCCCGACACGGTTTCCATCACCTTCGGCGCCCCGGTCTCCGGACTGGAGCGGCTCTTCGACCAGGTGGCCATTCTCTCTGCCCGCTCGCCCAAAGCCGTCCTCGGCCCCTTTGCCGTGGCCGATTACAAGCCCGGTGTAGAGGTGCTGTTGAGCCGCAACGGGAATTACTGGAAAAAAGATGCGTCGGGCCGGCGCCTGCCGTACGTGGACCGCATTCGCCTGCTGATCCAGGAGAACCGCGAGATCGAACTTGTAAAGTTCCAGCGCGGCGAAATCGACCTCATCAACACGCTCGATCCGCAGGACTTCGAACGGCTTTCCCGCCAGTCGCCTTCGTCGGTGGCCGATGCCGGCGCGGGGCTGGAATCGGAGATGATGTGGTTCAATCAGGCCGCCAAGTCTCCCCTGCCCGCCTATAAGAAGACGTGGTTCGCTTCGCAGCCCTTCCGCCGCGCCGTTTCCGAAGCCATCCATCGCGAGGACATTGCCCGCGTGGTCTTCAAGGGCCACGCCAAGCCCTCCAAGGGACCCATTTCGCCAGCCAACAAGTTCTGGTTCAACTCCGCGCTCCAGCCCCATCCTTACGACCTGGCCTCGGCGCTCCGCCGCCTGGAGCAGGCAGGCTTCCACCGCCGCGACGGCGTGCTGTATGACCGCGACGGCCACGCCGTGGAGTTTTCGCTCGCCACCAACGCCGGCAATCACAGCCGCGAGCAGATGGCCGCCATGATCCAGCAGGATCTCGAGGCCATCGGGATCCACGTGAACCTGGTGACGCTGGATTTCCCTTCCCTCATCGAACGCATGACAAAGACGTTTCAATACGAAGCCTGCCTGCTGGGACTCACCAATCTGGACCTCGACCCCAGCGGCCAGATGAATGTCTGGCTGAGTTCTGCTGCCAATCATCAATGGAATCCGAGCCAGCCCACGCCGGCTACCGCCTGGGAAGCGGAGATCGACCAACTCATGCGCGCCCAGGCAGGCGAGCGGAGCGCCGCCAGGCGCAAACAGCTTTTCGACCGCGTACAACAGATCGTGTGGGAGCAAGAGCCGTTCCTCTACCTGGTGGACAAGAATTCGCTGATGGCTTTCTCGCCGGCGCTGCACCATACGGCGCCATCGTCCATCCAGCCGCAGGCTTACTGGAATATCGACGTTATGCAGAAATCCACGCGGCTGGCAGGGAGCCGCTGATGCCATACCTTTCGCCGTCTTTGTTGCACGCGCGCCTGTCGGCCGGCTACGCCAACCGGCCGGACGTTCTGCGGAAGGTGGAATTCGAAGTCGCTGCCGGCGAGGTGGTCGGGCTGGTCGGCGAAAGCGGATCGGGCAAGAGCACCGTCGCCATGGCCATCCTTCGCCTGCTGGAATACCGCGGGGGCAGTGTGCGGGGCGAGCTTCGTTTCCAGGGCCGCGACTTGCTGCGGCTCTCCGAGCGGCAGATGCGCGCCGTGCGCGGCCGGGAAATCGGCCTGGTGTTGCAGAGTCCACTTTCTTCGCTGAATCCGTCGATGACCGTCGGCCAACAGATCCGCGAGGCGTGGCTGGCCCATGGAACCGCCGGCGGCAAGCCATGGCACGGCCTGCTGGAATTGCTGGAGACCGTGAATCTGCCTCCGGACCTGCAGTTTCTCGACCGCTATCCGCGGCAACTCAGCGTTGGCCAGGCGCAGCGGGTGCTGATCGCCATGGCCATCGTGCATCGACCGGCGCTGCTGGTGGCCGACGAGCCCACCAGCGCGCTCGACACCGTCACGCAAGCCGAAATCCTGAAGCTCTTCGCCCGCCTGAACCGGCAGTTGGGCATGAGCATTCTATACATTTCGCACGATCTGCTTTCGGTGGCCTCGCTGTGCCATCGCATCGCCATTTTGCGCGATGGCCGGATGGTGGAGTCGGGTCCCACGGAATTGATTTTCCGCCGCCCGCGTCACTCTTACACCAAGGCATTGCTGGCCGCCATTCCGGCAGTGCCATTCGCGCAGAGTCTGTCATCCGAAGCTCCGGCCACATGACAGCTTGTCCTCGTCGGGCCTAGCCGCATTTCGGAGCTTCGCGCTGAGATCGTATCGATACTTGAGGCATAGCGGCCGCCACGACCGAAGAGCGGCGCGAGTCCGCAGGCCTGTGGCGGCGCTCCCTCGGATGCAAGCAGAAGCTCCGCGGTGTCGTCAACGACCGGATGGGCATCGAGCCGGAAGCCAATTGATGACCGAAATGCTGGGACGGCGGTTCGGCCGCCCCTTGGCGGCCAGACGGAACCCGGCGAGGACGATTGCACCCCGCAGGCGTACTGCTTGGCATATCCGGTCACCGTAAGAACCCCTGCCCTGTTGTCGACGTCCTTCCTGTGGAAATCGTGCACGCCGAATGGCCGGAACCGGTAATGTGGACTCGTGACCAGCGCAATCTCCGCCAGTTCGACCGCAGTCCCTGGCGCGGCCCGACGCGCCCGAAAAGGCGCCGGCGCGCCTGAAGAGCCGCATCCGACAGGCGTCGTGCGCCGATCCCACTACTCCTTCACGAATTCAACACGCCGGTTCTGCGCGCGTCCCTGCGGCGTGTCGTTGGGCTCCAGCGGTTTGGTGGCTCCCAGGCCGTCGGTAGTCAGGCGCGCCACGTCAATCTGGAACTCCGCCACCAGCACCTGCTTCACCGCCGCGGCCCGTCGCTTGGAGAGGTCCAGGTTGAGGGCCGCGTCACCCGTGGAATCCGTGTGGCCCTCGATCTTCAGCTTTAAGTCCGCGTTGGCCTGCAAGCCGGCGGCGATGGATTTGATTACCGCCGCGGATTCGGGCTTCAGGCGGTCGCTGCCGGTGTCGAACAGAATGCCGTGCGTGACATAGCGGCCGGCCGACATGATGGTGTGGCTGAAATCCGGCGTCGATTCGGCGAACCGGACGCGGGTCAAGCCGAGGGTGCCATCCCCGTAGAAGTTGGCGACCATGTAGCCGTAATCGAAGTCCGGCAGCTCGAGTTGATTGAAATCGCCCACTTTCTGGCCGTTGTAATAGATCCGCAGACGGCCGTTCTGGACCCAGATCGCGGTTTTGAGCGGTGCGTGCCAATTGACCTTGATGTAGGTGTCAAACAAGGCTTCCTTGGCGGTAGCGGCCCCAATTCTTATCTCTTCCCCGCCGCTGCCGCCATCCACCCGGAGAGCGGGATTGTTGTGGTCTTTGGCGGAGAAGAAGTCCCAGTAGAACTGAGCACCTTTCGGTCCCCATATCATGTCCTGTTCCAGGGTGAAGTTCTTCGGATAGTCCTTAATGGAAGGGGTGAGGGTGGTACGGCTGCCGACGTTCAACTGGCGCAGCGCGCCCGATGCCAGGAGGGTAACGGCATTGCCCCGGACTTTCCAGTGCGGGGGCGCTTCGTCGGGGGCCATATCGGTGAAGTCATCGTAGAGGATGACTTTTTCGCCGGGGATGAAGTCGTCCTTCAAAGCCGTGAAATCGGGCTGGCTACCAACTGCCGGAGCGGCTGCCGGGTTGGCCGCCGGCACGGTGGCGGCCGGAGCTGCTGGAACGCCGGCGCTGGCATCGGCCGCGTAGGACGGGGCCGCCTGTGACGCAGGCGCCGGGGCGGCCGGCGCGCCCGTCAGCGACGACAGCGGCGGTCCGTTGCGAGACTTCGCGCTCAAGGTGATTACGCTGCCCGGATCGAACCGGATCTCGGGCGAATCCGCCGCGATTTCAATGACGGCGATAGAGGCGGCGGCGCCCACACCGGTGCCTATCGCCGCGCCCTTCCAACCACCTGCTATACCGCCGATTAACCCGCCGGCCGCGGTTCCCGCTACGGCCTTGCCGGTGTTGCCTCCGCCTCTGCGAATGATGCGGCCCTCCTCATCTACTTCGGCTTGTCCTTTGGAATTCCGGAACGCCCGGATTTCGGTGCTGATCGGCACCTGTTGGCCGCCATGTTGCAGAGTTTCAAAGCTGAAATTCAAAACCGAATTGCCGTGAAGCTTGCCGCCAGAGTGCACTTCTATTACGGCGCCTTCCACGGTGTCGCCCTTCAGGCCGTCCGGTTGGATCACCCGCGCGAACACGCGGTCGCCCTTGTGGCTGGTTTTGGTGCCCAGCGGGCCCATCAATTCCACCTTCAGTTCCATTTCCTGGGCCACCACTGCTCCGGGGAGCAGCAACGCCAGACCAACGATTGCGCTGCGAAGTTGCACAATTGCCTCCCATGGCCGCGGGGCAAGTGGCCATATGTCCGGGCATCCTGAACAGAACGCCTGCGTAAGAATAAGCGAGATTCGGGGGAATTTTGGTTCAGCGCACTTTCGAGATGCGGGTGCCGGAGCGCAAGTTGGCTCAGGGCGCGGTCCATCGGCGAACCGGCCCCGACGCCCTCGCCGAAGCCCGCAAGGCCGGGATGCCGCGTAGCGCCGCAAGGCCTAGCCGCTCCCAACCGGTTATATAACTGTGAACCTCGGGCCGCGAGAAGAACACCCTGCTAGCCAAACAGGGTGCTAACCTCCCTGTTTTCTATCGACTTCGCGAATCCTGCAGGCCCGCTCACTTCCTGGCCGGTTTAGTTTGCCAGTTCTTCACAATCTGATCGATTTCCACCTTGTTCTTGACGTAAAACGCGATGTTCTCCTGCGATACCATGGCGCCCATCACGGACCCCTGAGCCTGGGAGTTGTAGACGCTGGCGGTAATCTGGACGCACGACGGAATGATGAGAAACTCCTGGGCCGAGATCCCCGACGCCTTGATGACGGCCATGAGTTTCGGGTTGCCCTCGAGCGCGGCCATCATACCGCCTTTCTTCAGGGCTTCCATCATGCTGCTTTGGAGCGCCGGGTCGGACGCCAACACCGCTTGCAGTTTCGCCGTCGCCGAATCGTAGGCTTTGATCTTTTCCATGCTCAGTTTGTAGTTCTTGGCTCCGGGGTCCTGTGCCCCCGATTGGGCAAGGCCCGCCGGCGCGGCGGCCGACAGGCAGATGAGAGATGCGACCAGGATACGTTTGAGTGACATTTTATGCATAACCATTACGCTAGAGAATTCGCTGCCCGTGCTTCCGGACCAGGACGCCCACGAAAGAATAAGCGAGATTCGTAGGAATTCTGGTTCAGCGCACTTTCGGGATGCGAGTAGCGGAGCGCAAGTTGGCTCATGGTGCGGTCCATCGGCCAACCGGCCCCGACGCCCTCGCCGAAGCGCGGCAATGCCGTGGCCCCGCCGGCCCGCATCCTCCTTGCCGCTCGCAACCGGTTAGACAGGCGTGAAACCCGGTCCGGGAGAACACCATTGGCCCCACCGGGACGCTAATCCTCCGTTATCTGCCAACTTCGAAAACCACGCAGCCCCGCTCACTTCCCGCCCGGGCCCATCCAACAGTTATTCACAATCCGATTCGCGGCGAGCGCCACGAGTAGAGTGCGGGAAAAGAGTTTCATCATAGCTCCCTTGGTAAGCCTTGTTTGTCGATTGGAAGTGGCCAGGAGTGGTTGGGATTCCTGCCGGTGCAAACGATTGCGCGAATGGTCATTGCCGTCGGCCGCCGGATTTCACAGTTGCGTCGCCGGTGGTTTTGCCGGTCTTCAGGTCCACCTGCCCGGACCCATGCGCATCGATGTTGGTTTCAAAGTGGATGTGCATCCCCTCGGCCGTCCACTCGCCCTGCGCCTGCGCCGAGCAGTTTGCGGGCGCGGCCAGCAGCGCGGCAGCCGGCTTCTCGAAACGCAGTTCTTTCACTTCCAGCATCACCATCGGTTGGGCGCCCGGAAAGGTCATCTCCACCTTGACGGGATAGTTGCCGTTCACGGCAATCCAAATTCTCGACTTGCCCTGGTCGCTGGAGCTTTC
>Ga0182030_10026030_pt1 | contig 10618 bp, 16 predicted proteins | sample 812S3MmetaG_FD_121299 | JGI IMG/M metagenome (GOLD analysis project Ga0182030, IMG submission 121299) | Permafrost microbial communities from Stordalen Mire, Sweden - 812S3M metaG (Illumina Assembly) | ecosystem: Environmental > Terrestrial > Soil > Wetlands > Permafrost | place: Sweden... | reverse complement strand
GCAATACGCCCATCTCGTCGACCTTGCGGTCGACCTTCACATCATCCGGATGGTCCACGAGCGACTTTACCAAGTACTCGAGGAACTCCTGATCTGCTGAAGATGAATTCGTCATTGATTTTCGGTATGTACTTTTCGTTCGATGATTCGAACCGTCGACCTTTCGATCTACGCGGCAGCTTTCGCTTCTACCGGAGCCTTCGCAACCGCCTTCGGCATCTTGACCGCGATCTTGGCACCCGTAAGCGTCCCCTGTTTTACCAAAAGATTGTGCGCAGTGACGGTCGGCTGGGCGCCCATCTTGACCCAATGCAAAACACGCTCCTTTTTGACGGTCGTCGCTTTGGTGCGCGGATCGTAGGCACCCAGATCCTCCACCGGCGGAGCCGCCATCTTTGAGCGTTTCTCTGCAACCACCATCCGATAACTCGGCTGGTGCTTCTTTCCGATGCGCTGTAACTTAATGGCCAACATGCGTTCCATTATATCAAACCGTAGCGAAAGGTCAAGAATGCCTCGTAGTATAAAGATAAACGATAAAAAAACGACCCCTTTGTAGTAGAGGGGTCCTAAAGGAAGAGTGTGTTGCAACATGCACCGGCTTAACTGAGCATCGCCAAGAACCGGGCAAGCCATGAAGGATCACTTTCCAGGACGCAGGCCTTGAACGTCCCGGACGCACCGCAACCCCCGGAAGCAGGATCCCCGAGAAGACTGACATCCGGCCCGTTCAGCACGTGCCGCCAGATCTCGGGAACGATCAGGTGATAAAGCCAAGGATGGTTGGGGCATTCCGCAAACATCACGCTCCGCTCGGGGTTCCCCGCCGCATGGACCTCTATGACGGCGGCACCGGGATGCTCCGACATCACCCGTCCGTTCTTAACGACCGAGAATGTAACACCCGGGACGCGCCCAAGCATTCTCGGAAAATCTTTGACAAAGTTCATACTGCACCTCTCGCTTTCAACCTACTACGAACTCCGGGCGGCGTCAAAACAAAAGTCCCGCACAGCGTGCGGGACTTTTTCAAGCAGATGGCCAACCTAGAGGTGATTCTCCGTCCGATCCTTCAACTTGTTCAAGAGATGATTCGCGTAATCCTTGCCGCCGAGGCCGAAGGCCAGACCACCAGCGAGGGCGAGCATCGCGATGAACCCGGTAACGATCGTCTGGATGATCGCCGTCGCGATGTTCAACTGCGCGAACGCGGTCAACAATCCGAACACGGCGATCGCCCAGTACGTGACGGTACCGAGGAACGGTCCCGAGTGCAACTTTGCGCTCATCACCGACGCAGTCACGAGCTTGCGCATAAAGTGCGCGAGTACGAATGCCGCGAGCATGATGAGCACCGCCGCGATCACATTCGGCAGATAGTTCAACACCGACGTCAAAAATTCCGATAGCGCGTAGAGCTGTAGGCTATCCGCGATCGCCACCAGGAACGCGATGATGATGAACCAGTACACCAGCTTGCCGAAAAAGTACGCCGCGCGCAGCTTGAGCCCGGCGCGCTCAAAGATCGGCTTCAACCCGATCTTCTCCAGAAACACATCGAGGCGGATTCCTTCGAGGATCTTCTCCACGAGCGCTCCCAATCCCGCCGCGACGATCAGGCCGATAATCAGCACGACCAACGCGCCGATGATGTTCGGCAGATAGTTGACGACTCCCCACCAAAGGTTCTGAAGCGAACCCACCACCACATCCGTCCAACTTTGTACAACCATGATGATTATTAAATGACTGTTAATTATATAAGCTTCCTTTGCTTTTCTTCCCTCGACCTTTTAACTGTTACTTTAAGTATAGCAAAGTGGGGTGGCACAACTTGAATTTATCAGCCATTTCTTTATAATCAGTGAGCAAAGGGCCCATAGTAAAGTGGTATTACGCGGCATTCGCATTGCTGAGGCGGGAGTCCGATTCTCCCTGGGTCCACAATAATAAAAAGAGAGGACTATTCGTCCTCCCCTCAGTCAGCTTTGACACTCCGGCGCGTACCAATAATACCAGAGAGTTACTTCTGCCCGCGGCGCAAGATGAGAATTGGCGCCGGTATAGATCTGATACAGAGCATCACGTCTGTTCACCGTAGAAGCGAACAGGCCGACGGCGAATCCTTCCTTGAATAGTTCGCGGTTGATGGTCTCCTGAATGTCTTCTTCTTTTATTTCCCGGGCCTCCTTGTTAAGAAGAAGACGATACCGAAAGAGTTCTATTCCGAATTTCCTCTCGACATTCTTTCGCAGTTCATCCATGTCGCACCTCTTTATACGAGGCCTCGTAAAAGAATCAACCTCTTGTGGACTCATATTCCCTCACTTCCTCCGCACACTTCGATGAATCTTGCTCTTTTATATATCTTTAGCTCTTTGCTGTCAATCCCTTCCCTTCCGGCTCCAGTTTGAGCGACACCACCTTGGAGCTCCCGTCCTCCGCAAGCGTGACGCCGTAGAGGATGTCGGCGGCCTCCATCGTGGCGCGGTTGTGCGTGACGACGATGAACTGCGTGTGCTTGGAGAAATCCTTAAGCATCGTGCCGAAGCGGCGTGTGTTGCGCTCGTCGAGTGGCGCATCGATCTCGTCGAGCACGAGGAACGGCGGCGGGCTGACGGACACCATCGCAAAGAGCGCGGCAATGCCGACGAGCGACCGCTCGCCGCCGGAAAGCATATCGAGCGACGTCGTCTTTTTGCGCGGCAATTTTATCTCGATGTCCACGCCGCCGTTCTTTTCCTGATAGAGCTCGTCCTCAGTTTGTTCGATCATTTCCTTTACGTCGCCGCCTTCTTCTCCATCTTCTTCCTCATCCGCCGCGCGCTCCCCTTTCGGCTTCAATACTTTCAGCTTTGCCGATCCCCCATCGAACATAAGCGCAAAGAATTTTGCGAACTCTTCATTGATCTTTGAAAGCGACTTGTCGAACTCCGTCTTGATCTTCTCGTTCAGCTCGCGCATGAGCGCGGTGAGGTCCGCGACGGCCTTATTGAGATCCTCCGATTCTTTTACCAAGAACGCATGGCGCGTGGCCGTATCCTCGGCTTCTTTCATGAGCGCGTGATCCACCTCGCCGATGCTCGCGAGGTCGCCACGCAGGCGGAAGATGCGATGCTCTATGTCCGCGCCCGTTGCGGCAACCGTCTCTGCGATCGATACGTCGCGGAATTCTTCCGCGCGACGGCCAGCCTGGTCCACCTGGCGCAACACCTCGTCGCGGCGAAGATCGAGCCGCTCCTTCTCAAGCAACAGCTCGCGATTGACCTTCTCCCACGCATCAAGCTTGCCCTGCGCGGCCTGCACATCGGCGACTGCTCCCTTGAATGTTTTATAAAAATCTTCCTGGCCGGACTCCAGCGCTTTTTCCTGCGCGCGAAGCGATGTGATATTTTTTTCAAGATCGGACAGGTCTTTCGCCGCCTCCTCGAATTCCCGGCGCAGCGAATCCGGCACATGTGCCGTTACGGCGGCCGCTTTGGCAGAGCGCGGCTCGTCCCTTTCTTCAAGCGCAAACGTTATCTCCTCGAGCACCGTCTCGATGGCGGCCTGCACCGCGAGCGGCTCCTCATTCAATACCGACTCCAGCTCCGCTTTTATTTTTTCCAAAACATCGATAAGATTTTCCGCCGAGCGATCGCTCGCGCCACCGTGCGCGCCTGCGGCGACTGAATGCTTCGCCATCTCGATCTGTGCTTCGATGCGACCGACATCCTTTTGTAGCCGGCTCCGGGCGTCCATGAGCGCGGTGACTTCCTCTTTGATCTTTGCCAGGCGCTTACGCTCCTCTGGCTGGCTTTCTTCGATTGCCGCCTGGCGCGTCTCCGCCGCGTGCTTTTCTTTCTCCAAAACATTGCACACTACGGCATGCGCGGCGATGCGCCCGTTCACCTGCTCGCCCTTAGCGCGTAGCTCGTGCAATTGCGAACCAAAAAACTGATCCTCAAGCGAACGCAACTCTTCCTCCAACGCGCTACGGCGTTCCCAGCGGCCCGTCTGGCGCTTGAGCGAACGCAAATGCGGCTCGATCTCGAGGGTCAGCGCCGTCACTTTGTCAAGATTTATTTTACTGTTTTTTAATCTTCGCTCGGCGTCCGCTTTTTTGATCTGGAACTCGCGCAAACCGAGCATTTCCTCGATCATCCCGCGGCGCTCGAGCGGCGACGAGCGGATAAAAAGATCGCTATCCCCCTGCCCGATGACGACGAGCCCCCGCGAGCCAAGCCGCGCCTTGGCAAAAAAATCGATAAGGTCTCGCAACAATATTTCCGATTTGTTCAAATAATATTTGCTCTGCCCGTCACGCGTGATCTGGCGCGACACCACCACTTCCTCAAAATCCACCGGAAAGAACTTGTTCTTGTTCTCAAAATAGAGGCTCGCCTGCGCCATACCCACACGCGCGCGTTTCTGTGTGCCGGCAAAGATAAGGTCTTCCACACGCGCGCCGCGGAGGTTCTTTGCATCGCGCTCGCCCAACAGCCATCGCACGGCGTCCACGATATTCGACTTGCCGGAGCCGTTCGGCCCGACGACCGCCACGATCCCCGCCGGAAATTCCAACACCGTCTTTCCCGCGAAAGATTTGAAACCGTTCAGTTCAAGCCGTTTGAGAAAATGGGATTCGGACATGATAAAATTCTGGCGAGGCGCCTATTTATTCTTCTTGAGCGCGTTCTTTGCCGCCTCAAGCTCGGCTTCCTGCTTGGACGGGCCCAGCCCTTTTGCCATCAGCTTCTCGCCGTAATACACGCCCATCGTAAAAATGCGCTTGTGCGCCGGGCCCGTCTCCTCGATCATTTTGTATGTCGGCGTCAGCTTCAACTTTTCCTGCACCATTTCCTGCAGTTCGCTCTTCGCGTCTTTGTATGTTTTATTCTTCAACACCTCGTCAAGATTGCTCATCACGAACTCATGCACGAACGGACGCATTTTTTCGAACCCCTGGTCGAGATAGATCGCACCGATCAGCGCCTCCATCGCATTCGCCAAAATGACCTCGCGCGCCCTGCCGATATCTTTTTTTTCGCCACGCGACATCAGGATGAATTTTTGCATGCCGATCCGTTCGGCCACCTTCGCCAAGATCTGATAGTTCACGAGCGCCGCGCGGAACACCGTCAGCTGCCCTTCCGGCTCTCTCGGAAATTTTGCGAACAGCTCCTCGGAGACGAGCAGCTCGAGTACCGCGTCGCCGAGGTATTCCAAGCGCTCGTTGTGCGGAAGCGGCCAACGCGGATATTCGTTGAGATATGAACGGTGCGTGAGCGCCTCCGTCAAAAGATCCTTATTGGCAAACGTGATCCCGATATTTTTTTCCAGTTCGTCTGGTGATGATGAAGCCATTATGATGCGCCGTTACTTGCCACGGGTACTTTCTCCCGATAGACCGTCCCCAATACGCCGTTGATGAACCGCGCGGCGTTCGGGCCGCCATAATTTTTTGCAAGTTCGATCGCCTCGTTGATCGCCACCTTCGGCGGCACTTCGTTCGGGTCGGCGTAGAGCAATTCGTACAAACCAATACGCAAAATATTGCGGTCGATCACCGCGATCTTTTCGAGCGGCCATTCCGGCGCGGCGCGGCGGATGACGGCGTCGATGTCATGCAGATGCGCCGCGACGCCCTGCAATATCTTCCAACCGAATTCGGGCTCGTCCACGCCCGGCGCGAACTCGGCCATATCCCGTTCAAGGATGTCGGTGATGTCCTTTTTTTGGTTATAAAAATCCCACTCGTAGAGTGACTGCAGGACGACGGTTCGGATCAAGTGCCGTGTGGCCATTATTAGGAAAGAACAATTTCTGCAAAGAGCGACCAACTCATGCTATTACGATACTACATTTTTCCACACTGCGCACACGTCCGATGCGCCCGGCGCGGAGCTCCGCAATTCTTGCAAACCAGCAATTTCGCCTTCTTCATCGCAAGATGTGAGCGCCGGTTGCCGGTCTTGCTATGGGTATGATGTTTGGTTGGTACGCCCGCCATAATATTGATAAAAGGTTAATTTATTTGTTTATTTTAGGGCGCTTTTTTAAAAAAGTCAACCGGTGGACGGCGCACGGACCATACTTTTTGATGGCGCGGAGGTGGGCCGCCGTGCCATACCCCTTATGGATATCGAAGCCGTACGGTGGATATCTTTTTGCCAACCGCCGCATATACGCGTCGCGGGACACTTTTGCGATGATGGACGCCGCCGCGACCGCCGGGATCTTTTCGTCGGCTTTTATGACGGTCTTCGCGTTGATCTTTGCCGCACCACGCGCCACGGAAAGCTTTTGTTGGCGAGCCTTACTGCCAAGATACAGTCCACCGTCAAGGTAGACCGGCGTCCGCGACGGAAATTTATATTTTTTTAATAACCGCGAGAAGGCGTTCTGTGCCGCGCCGTTTGCGGCGGCGGAGATGTTCATCCGTTCTATCCCGCGCGGATAGACGCATGCGTGCTCGAAACGCACGCCTCCATTGCTCCGGAGTTCTTTCGCCCAAAATTCCCTTTGCGTGGCGCTCAGTTTTTTAGAATCTTTTAATGTGCGGAGTGGGGCGTGGACAATGCGGCCGCGCGCGTTTAGCGCGAGCGCCACAACGGCGACCGTCACCGGTCCTGCGAGCGCGCCACGGCCAACCTCATCAATGCCGACTACCCAGCGAGTGTTGTGCCGCACTGCCATCAGAGACCGCCGAAATCAGAGTTAGCGGCGTTCAGCGATGATTGTACGTACCCCTGTATCCATACATACGTAAGCCAGAATGCCACGACGCTCGACGCGACAAGCAGGACGACCATGATGAGGCCGATCTGCTTGGCGCGCGGATCCGGTGCGCGGAGATATTTGATCCCCTGCCACTTCGTGATCGCAAGATATGCGATCCACGGAAGGATGATGCTGAACGCGTAGAGCAATAGTTGGTCCATGACGCCGACGCCAAGGGGCGGCTCGGTCAACTTCGCACCGCAGTTCGGGCAAAAATAATATTCCGGTTTTACGGGAAAGTGGCAACGCGGGCAGATCGGCGCGGGCGGCGTCAACGGCGATGGCGGCAAAGGGGGCAATGTCGTTTCATCCATAGTATGTTTATTCTACCACGATGGATTATAATGGCGGTATGGAGTTCAACTTCCCTCCCGATGGCACGATGAACGACCTGCAAAAGTTTGTGGAAGGGGTCTATGCCGTACCGGATGACCGGATCTATTCGTTATGGGATCTTCTTGTTCAGGAAGAGCGCTTTGCCATGCGCGCGCTCAAAGGTATTCGGCAGAACGACACGCAGAAACTGGAGCACAATCTCCTCATTTCACTTTCTTGGCTGATGTCCATCGCCAACCGGCTGCATATTGATATAAACGAGGAAACGTGGCGACGCTTTCCGCGACTCTGCTCGTATTGCGGAAAACAGCCGTGCGCCTGCAAAACGATCAAGCCATTGTCGCGGCCTACGATAATCGCCGATGAAAGCGTCCGGCCGAGAACATTGGCTGATATGCAATCAATGTTTGAAACGATCTATCCGGCCGACAAGCGGACCATCGCTGACGCAGGCGTCCATTTAGCGGAAGAGATCGGGGAAGTGAGCGAGGCAATCCATAATTATCTCGGCGAGCACCGGGTGGAGCAGTTTGACGAAGTGAAGTTGGAGTTTGCCGACCTCGTCTCCTGCATATTCGGCGTCGCGAACTCTGCGCATATCAATATTGCAAAAGAGCTCAGCAATATGTATCGGGATAATTGCCATGTCTGCCATCACGCTCCATGCACATGCACATTCTCCGATGTAGTGCGATTGCGGACGTGACGGCGGAGAAGGAAGTGATGATTTTTGAATTCAGGCTTGATCGATTCCCGCACGCCCGTTTGCCTCACATTCATATGATTTCCAATTTCTTGAACCAATATTCCCACGCCGGCTCCAACGTCAATTTTTTTATCTCTTCCTTTGAATACCATCCAGCCGATCTTGTCTCCCGCATGCTGCGCGCGAGTTCGCCGGAAATGGGGCAATAAAAAAGATACCAGTAGTGCGAGGTCGCTCCCTTACTGCACCAGTTCCAGTCAAGCTCTTCTTCAAGAAGCAGCTTTGGATCGCGCACCTCAAAACCAACCTCCTCTTTGACCTCGCGCATAACGGCCTGGCGTTCATCCTCGCCTTCGTCCACATGCCCCGCGACCCCGGCGAACCCGAGCGGCGGCACCGCGCGTTCGATCAAAAGATATTTCCCATCCTGCTCAATGAGGGCGCCCACCGAAAAATGCATCGGCTTCCCGTCCTTTGTTCTTCCTTCTTTCGGTTGCGCCATGGATGGATCAGAAACGGATCTTGCTTATATCACCGTTCAAGAATATCGGCTGGAGACCATAGATCTCTTCTTTGAAACCGAGGTCGGGAGAGATGGGATTCAGGATGTAGACCGGCTTGCCGCGATCGAAGCCGATAGCCGCTTCGATGAGCGTGTTCCCGCCGATGTAACCGGGAACGCCCTTCTTCTCATAATTGAGCACGAGCACGGCGTCACCGCTTTTTACTTTCCGCAGATGGTTTTTGATAAGCCACGTCTTGCGGGCGTACTGCTTTGGATCGTCGAACCACGTCTTATACGTTTCGACGCGATAGTCGCCGCTTTTCTTCATTTTCATCGCCGTGTATGGAAGCTTCACAGCATAGCCCATTTTCGCGAGCTGCTTTTCAACCTCCAACGCCTGTTTAAAAAACGCAGCGCTCGAGCAGATGGTGATTATCTTTTTCTTTTTCATGCTCATACCAATTATTGGATTGCTGACAGGTCCCCCTTCAGGCAAACCGGTTCCATAGCGATAATCTCATCGATATAAGAAACCCCCGCGGGAATATCGTTGAGCAGAAATATCTTTTTATTATTCACATAAGCCATCCCCATTTCCATGAGGCAGTTGCCGCCAATATAATTTTTGATGCCCTTCTTCTCCAAGTTTACAATAAGTATCGCGTCGCTTTGGAGAATATGGTTATAGTGCTGGCGGATATAATCATGCGCCCGTTTGAAATCAGCACTTTCGCCAGGCAAGGCTCCTTCAATGAACGCCATTGTCTTGCCATTCACATGATCCTCATAATCCTGATGAATCCAACCATCATGGCCCAAATCACAAAGCTGATTCTTACAGCCAACCATTTCCTTCACAAAGCTATTACTGCCAAGGACATATATCTTCATAAAAAATATTGTCGCACCAATCCGATAGAAAAACAAACGGCAAAAAAATAGGCAGAAACCTCGTTATGAGATCGCTGCCCGTACGCACTTTTTGTGCGGGGTGTTTAGTTATACATCGGGACCATGCGGCTCGGTGGGGATTCCATCTCTTCCATCAGATCCTCGATCGAGAAGAATGGCGCCCACTCAAGCTTGTTCCTGATCTCGGCATCGACCCGGCGCACGATGTACTTCACCTTGCCGATACCAAACTCTGTTTCGACGGTGGCGTGAAACTCTACGCCGCCGATCGAGCCGAACCGCTGGTCGCGGAAACTGGTGCGGATTTCGCCTTCGATCTCCACGTCCCTCACATGCTTTCTTTCCTCACCCTTTTTCAGCATCAGGCACGCTGTATCAAAGAGCACGTCGGCCATCCTCCGGCTGAGCGATACGCCACTCGCCATGAGGCAGTAAATGTCTTTTCTCACGCTGATCTCCTTAATACCAAAACGACTGCGCGCATCATACCATTTGACAATCCATCAGTCAATTGATAAAGCGAGCAACGCGGGATAAAATTCGAACGATTTTGGCGATAGATTGCGTAAAAACTTTTACTTATAGGTAAGTTCACTGAAAGTGATTACCGTAATATTATCCAGGTCATAGCCATAATGCCGGAACACCTCTCGCGCATCACCGTCGAATCGTCTTTCCCAATCCATATTCAATTTGCCGCAAATAGTTTTGAGCGACTCCACCGATAACCCTTCTATTTCTACGTACGGAGGAATCTTGGGCCAGCTGTCGATATCAATAGTGACCCCGTCGAGTTTAAAGGTGTGCCGATATTTTTCCAGCTGTCTCATTGGCTGTAATCCAATCTTGCCCAAAAACTCCGAGCACTTTCCCAAATCGGATACCTCCAACTCGACCTCCTGAGCGCTGTCCACAGTCTGCCCCACATTTTCTTTATATGTCAGCACTGTCCTATCCTTCTTTTTCCGCAGCCGCACAAATTTCCTTTTCCCAACCCATGACAGATCCGCCGCATGAAAAATTATTTCCTCCAGCTTTTCGTCGCCCTTATCAATGGCCCCAAGCGAAGCGAGTTTTTGTATCAACTGGTTTTTATCAATATCGAGGAATCTCGTTTCTATTTCTTTTTGCATGCTTTTATCGTACTAGCATTTGGCGATAAACACAAAATGCTCCCGTTTTGAAAAAACAAATCATAATAAAAACAAAGCATACCTCTCTTCGCCGACATTAATCTTTAGGAGGCGAGGAGAGGTATGCTTTGTTTTTATTGTTGTGCCCCCACCAGGATTTGAACCTGGGACCATCTCCTTAAAAGGGAGCTGCTCTACCGGACTGAGCTATAGGGGCAATTCCTGCTAATCTTAATGAAAATCGCCCAAGATTTCAACTATCAG
>Ga0182030_10026029_pt1 | contig 10619 bp, 14 predicted proteins | sample 812S3MmetaG_FD_121299 | JGI IMG/M metagenome (GOLD analysis project Ga0182030, IMG submission 121299) | Permafrost microbial communities from Stordalen Mire, Sweden - 812S3M metaG (Illumina Assembly) | ecosystem: Environmental > Terrestrial > Soil > Wetlands > Permafrost | place: Sweden... | reverse complement strand
CGGCATATCTCCTTTTCAGGAGCTGCAGGGGCGACTGGAGTTCCCGGTAGGTGGATCGACGGATGGGCATCAAGAACGAGAAGAAGATCATCCACAGCAGGACCCAGAACACCCACCAAAACCGATGCATTCCCCAAAGATAGTAATACATCGCTCATCTCCCAAGGTGCGCTTGATGGTTTCCCGCCTGTCGCCAATGAATCAGGAAAGGCCTTCACCGGATAACGCGAGCTTGATGCTAATAACTCGAATGGCGAGTTGCCTTTCAACTGTAGGAATGACAAATGGCTCGTAGCAACCCGACACTCAGTGAGTTGAAGGTGCGAATGGCAGTCATGAGTTTGCCGTCCACAATTGACCAGGGCACACGGCGAATGCGCGGGCGGTGTCCAAAGCGGACTGTGGCTCTGCCATTCTCTCGCGGATTCTCAATCGCCCTCTGTCTGTCTGGCGTCGACTTCTCCGTCCGGTCGTGTGTCTGCATTGTCGCTCTGGATGCCATGGCAGCCTCGCAGGGATGTACACGATTCCTCAGCGTCCTTAAATACAAAATGGAAAACTCCGGATGCAAGAGGCGCAAGCTTCCTGGAAGATGGTCAACACAATGCCCTAGAGCAAATATGACAATGCCGCGGACCTGCATATCTGCGCAGTCGAACTTCGTCGCCCGACCGATCATCCGAAGGACCTGGCAGTCTGCGCATCGAGTAATTCTGATGTTCTTCCCTTCCTTGGGGAAGGGTTTTTACACTACCGCGGCCGGCGCTCTTCGCACAGTTGGCGAGTTACCTCGAGGGATGAAGAGGATCAAGTCCCGACCGAGCGCTCAGTGAATCGAGGCCGTAACTGGCCGCGGCTTCGAGCCCGCAGATGCTCCGTTAGGTTTTATGCTCGATTCCCGCTTCCAGCGAAGGCTCCTCCGTCGAGTCGGGTCTGTCAAAATGAACGGGAATTCCGCAGATAAGGCCCTGATAGTTTGCGAGGCGTTTGCCGAGAATCTCCACGCCCTTGGATGTGATTTCATACTCGCGGATAGGCACGGAGAATCAGTGGGTACTCGATCCTATTGCATGCGTGCTCGTATTTCACAACGGTTCGACGCCCTGCGAACCGGCTTTTGGTTCGTGCCGTCGATAATGCTGGTCCTCGCAGCGGTGCTTGCGCTGACGCTTCTCTATGTGGACGAACGCGTCGATCCTGGGACCAGGGAGTCCATCGCATGGGCCTACTCGGGCGGCCCAGAAGGTGCTCGCTCTTTATTTAGCACTATCGCGGGATCCATGGTCACCGCCGCGAGTTTCACCTTCCTCTCGGCGGTGCCCCTTTCAATTGCGGCCCAGCAATACGGGTCTCGGATGTTGTGCAACTTCATGCGTGATCGAGTCACTCAGGTTCTGCTAGGTACGTTCGTATCGACCTTCCTGTATCGCGTTCTCGTCGTGCGGGAGATGCGAGGATCGGATTTCTCAGGGGGCTTCTTTCCTGCGACGGCTATCACCGCAGCCGACGTGATGTTGCGCGAGGTGGATAGCCCGGGAACTGCTTGGAAAGAACGCGGTCGCAACGAGTGTTCTGAAGGCATTGCGCTTCAGAAGTGTGCAATTTTGACCAGACTTCAGAGCCGGAGTGTTTGTAGTTTGGCTCCAAAGAGCGGGGGGTCATTTCGTCTCCAAAACTTTGGGATTGTGCAAATCACTCCGGCGCCTTTCGGAAGAAGGCCGGATCGGCATATCAATCGCTCTAGCGCTGCGCAAGCTGTATAGCGAGGGCAGCCTTCGTGGTGAAGTGCGCTTTTCGTCCCAGGTATTTGATCCTCTCGTTTCGATCTAACGCCATTGGAAAGATGCCTGCTGGCAAGGCTTGTTGGCGGACGACGCCGACCGGAGGTTCATCTGTCAAGAGTGGGTCGTTCCGCATCGACGGAAGAGTGCAGGCGCCGTTCGCGCGGACTTGAGGGGTCATTCTTTCGCACGTCGCATTCGTGCCTTCGCGTGGAGTACTTATCCTCGCTGTTTGATCGTTTCCATAGCAAGGTGCTCTTCGCCTGCTGTGGGCTCTTGATGGTGATGAGCAGTTCTTGCAAGCGGTCGGAGGCGCCGATTCCGGTAAACCGACCATACGAAACCGGCAATGCCAGCTTCACGGGTGCAACGTTGAATTCAGCGCCCAATGACCCACCTGGGGAATGGCGCAGCCAGGCGCACGACTACGCCAATACGCGCTACAGCACGCTCGATCAAATCAATACAGGAAACGTCGGCAAACTGCGGATCGCCTGGACCTTTTCCAATGGAACTTTGGGCGGTCAGGAAGCAGCTCCTCTGGTGGTCGACAACACCATGTATGTGGTGACTCCGTTTCCCGACGAACTCTATGCTCTGGATTTGACGCTGCCAGGAGAGCCGATCAAGTGGGTCTTCAAGCCTAACCCATCGCCGATCGCCAAGGGCAAAGCCTGCTGCGGCCCAGTAACCCGCGGCGTCGCCTACGCCAATGGAAAACTCATCTACAACCTGCTTGACGATCACACCGTGGCCGTGGATGCGAAGACCGGCAAAGAGGTGTGGCGCATCAAGATGGGCAATGTGGAAACGGGCGAAACGATGACCATGGCGCCGTTTGTGGTGGGCAACAAAGTATTGGTCGGCGACAGTGGCGGCGAGATGGGAGTGTGGGGTTGGATCGCGGCGCTCGATGTGGATAGCGGCAAAGAGTTATGGCGCGCCTACAGCACCGGGTCAGACAGCCAAGTGCGCATCGGCAATGACTTCAAGCCGTTCTATGACCATATGAAAGGCAAGGATCTCGGCATCGGCAGTTGGCCCGCGGGTGCGTGGAAACACGGCGCCGGCTCTGTTTGGGGTTGGATTTCGTATGACCCGCAACTGAATCTGATCTATTACGGCACCAGTAATCCCTCGCCTCGCGTCCCCGATCAGCGGCCCGGTGACAATCTCTGGACCAGCACCATCTTTGCGCGAAACCCGGATACCGGAATGGCCCGCTGGGCTTACCAGACTACGCCGCACGATCGATGGGATTACGACGCGGTGAATGAGGACATCCTGATGGACCTGCGGGTTGACGGGCAACTGCGCAAAGTGATGGTCCATTTCGACCGGAACGCCTATGGCTACACGATTGACCGAGCCACGGGCGAAGTGCTGAAAGCGGCTCCGTTTACGTATCAGAACTGGTCCAGCGGCTTTGACATGAAGACGGGCATACCGACCGTCAATCCAGACAAGGAACCGCATCCCAACGTGAAGCTGGTCAATGTGTGCCCACCCGACATTGGCGGCAAGGATTGGCAGCCCTCCGCGGCTTCGCCTCGCACTGGCCTCGTCTACGCCGCAGTCTTCAATATGTGCATGGATGTTACCGACAACGATGTGAGCTACATTCCGAGTTCGCCGTTCGACGGCATGGATATGAAGCGCTATCCGGCACCGGGAGGAAACCTTGGCGAGTTCATTGCATGGAACCCGGTGACCGGCAAGAAGGTGTGGGGGGTGAAAGAGGTATACCTGACCATGAGCGGGGTGTTGGCAACCGCGGGGGATGTGGTGTTTTATGGGACGACGGATGGATGGTTCCGCGGGGTAGATGCGCGCAGCGGGAGGGTGCTTTGGTCGCAAAAACTTGGTTCCGGGATTATCGGTCAACCGATTACTTATCTCGGGCCAGATCATCGGCAATATATTGCTATCTACGCAGGGGTTGGCGGTGCCGCGACCGTGCATGTCGACAAGGAAGCGGTCAAAGGATTCGATTTCCCGGCTGGAGGCAATTCTCTCTACGTTTTTTCTATCGATGGCGACTCGATGAGCAACGGCCAGAGCCAGTTGGGTGGGATGGACAGCATCTCGAAGAAGTCGCCGCAAAGCGGCACGAGTGAGAAGCAATGAGGGCCGCGATGGACCACTGCGCCGCCCGCGCTGGTATGGGCATGTTGGCCTTTGCGCTTCTGACTCCGCTCAGCGGCTGCAGAGCTGCGCAGGGTGGAAGCAGCATGACTGCCCAATCGACGATGAACCTCCCCGCGGAGAGCGCAGCCGGCGCCGTGCCGCTGGGCCAGCTAGCAGGCGCGCCGGCAGAGACCGCGACTTCTCTATCGATCGCGAACCCCTATGAGCATAATCCGCAGGCTATTCAGGCAGGCAGGCAGTTGTACCTCCAGATGAACTGCGCCGGTTGCCATGCCTACAACGGCAAGGGCAACATGGGCCCTGACCTGACGGATACCTACTGGCGCTATGGAGGTCTGCCGGTTCAGATATACAACACGATTCATGACGGGCGTCCTCAGGGCATGCCGGCATGGAAGCGCGCACTGCCTCCAGATGAAATTTGGAAGCTTGTTGCCTACATTCAATCTCTGGGCGGCACGGTATCCGTATCGAACTACGAACACGCGCGCCAGGGAGATCGGCCGGGAGACCTGATTGCACCCGAGGCGCAAGCGGAAGCACAGCCATGAGGCCACGCATCGCGATGCTTTGTTGCGGCCTGCTGGCGGCGCCGGCCGCTACCTGGGCGGAAACGCCGATGTCGTATCAGCGCACGTTTGGTCCGGCAGTCGATCCAGTCACGCGCCTCGCATGGGGTCTGGGCACTGTCTCGCTTGTGGTGATTGTCGTCATCGGAGTGCTTCTGCTCGGCAGCCTGCTGCGACGGCGCGATGCGGCCGATGGAGATTCAGGGCAGCTGGCTGTGCGTCACGACGGGGGCGGGATGGCCTGGATTTATGTGGGCAGCGGAATCTCACTGGTTGTTCTCACGGGTTGCATGGTATGGACGTTGATCGTAACCGCCGCGGTCGCTCGACCGCCCAGTCCGCCTTTGTTGACGGTGCAGGTCACTGCTTCCCAATGGTGGTGGGGGCTTCGATACCAAGGCGCGCAGCCGGATCGCACCTTCACGACTGCCAACGAAATTCACATTCCGGTGGGTCAGCCGATTCGATTCGAACTTGCCAGCGCCGATGTGGTTCATTCCTTTTGGATACCGCAACTGGCGGGAAAGATGGATGTGATCCCGGGGCAGACCAATGTTCTGTGGCTGCAGGCTAACAAGCCGGGCACGTATCGAGGGCAGTGCGCGGCCTATTGCGGTGTCCAGCATGCCCACATGGCCATTTTTCTGGTTGCAGAAAGCGCCCAGGACTTCGCGGCATGGCAGAATCATCAACTCGCGGAAACCCCGATGCCTGTTAGCGACAGTGATCGGCGCGGTGAAGAAGTGTTTCAGGGCCATTGCGCTGTCTGCCACACCATTCGTGGCACAGGCTCGGCTGGCCATGTGGGACCGGACCTGACGCACCTCATGACCCGCGGAACCATCGCTGCAGGCCTATTACCGAATACACCGGGAACTCTTGCAGCCTGGATCGCCAACCCTGGATCGCTGAAGCCTGGCACGCACATGCCTGCCCAGGTGTTGTCTGGCTCCGAGTTGAAGGCCGTAACTTCGTACTTGACTACGCTGAACTGATTGCCGAACAGAGGTGCCAATTTGACAACCGTCGAAAGCGATCGAGCACCAATCATCGCAACGGCCAACGACCAGTCGATGAGTTCGGCTGCGCTGCTCAGGAGTTGGGAGGCGAAACCGGGAATCGGAGGCTGGCTATCCACGGTCGATCACAAGCAGATTGGCATTCGTTATGTGGTCACCGCATTTCTGTTCTTGATTGTTGGGGGCCTGGAAGCGCTGACCATGCGCTTGCAGCTCGCGCGGCCCAATCAGACTCTGCTGACGCCGGAGCAATACAGCCAGATCTTCACCATGCACGGCATCACCATGATTTTTCTCTACGCGCTGCCCGTGCTTTCCGGCTTCAGCAACTATCTTTGGCCGCTGCTGCTGGGCTCGCGCGACATGGCGTTTCCGCGGTTGAACGCGCTCTCCTACTGGGTTTATCTCTTTGCCGGCATTTTCCTCTATAGCAGCTTCGTGTTTGGCAAGGGGCCAGACAATGGCTGGTTCAACTATGTGCCGTATGCGTCACTCACCTACAGCCCCGGTCCCAACATCGATGTGTATGCGCTGGGCATGGTCCTGTACGGCATCTCGACAACGGTAGGATCGATCAACTTTATCGTGACTCTTGTCCATACGCGCGCTCCCGGAATGTCGATCAACCGGGTGCCGATTCTGGTTTGGGGAACGCTGACAGCTTCGGTTGGTAATCTGCTCGCGGTGCCCGCTGTAAGTCTTGCGTTTTTCATGCTGTGGATGGATCGCCAGGTTGGCACTCATTTCTTCGACAGCTCTGCCGGCGGGCAGCCCATGCTGTGGCAGCATCTGTTCTGGATGTTTGGCCATCCCTGGGTATATGCCATTGTGCTGCCTGCGATGGGCATCGTGTCGGATGGATTGCCCACATTTTGTCGGCGTCCTCTGGTCGGCTATACCGCGGTCGCACTGGCCACGGTCACGACCATGGTGCTCGGATTCGGCGTGTGGGTGCATCACATGTTCGCCAGCGGTCTGCCGATTTTGTCGCTTTCCTTCTTTGGCGCGGCGAGCATGGCCATTGTGGTTCCGAGTTCCGTCGCGGTGTTTGCGTGGCTGGCGACGATCTGGACAGGGCGGCCCGTATTCACGACAGCGTTTCTCTACTTCGCCGGATTCATTCTTCTGTTCGTCATTGGAGGCGTCTCGGGATTCATGACCGCGGCCGTGCCAGTGGACTGGCAACTCACTCGCACCTACTTCGTGGTGGCGCATTTGCATTATGTCATCATCGGCATCAATGTATTCCCGGTCATTGGGGGCGTGTACTACTGGTTCCCCAAAGTCACTGGACGCCTGATGAAGGAAGGGCTTGGAAAGTGGAGCTTCTGGGTGATGTTTCTCGGCTTCAACGTCGCCTTTTTCCCCATGCATATCCTAGGCTTTCTGGGCATGCCGCGGCAGATCTATACCTACTCGGATGGACTCGGCTGGGGCACTCCGAATCTCATCGTCACGATCGGAGCCTTCGTCTTTGGCGGCGGCATCCTTCTCTTCTTCATCAATGTCATTCTGAGCCTCAAACACGGCGCCCCGTCGCCGCCCAATCCCTGGGACGCCGCGTCGCTCGAGTGGTCCACGGCATCGCCGCCCCCGGTGTATAACTTCGCGGTGATTCCCATTGTTGCCAGCCGCTATCCGCTGTGGGAGGACAAGATGAACGAAGACGACGGAGCGAGTCACGACTCAAATCGCAGTTCGGTGGCAGCCGGCATGCTGCTCGACCAGGGTCGCGAGACCATCGGCACGACGCTGCTGGACGCGGAACCGGATGTCATTCTCAGGATGCCTGGCGACTCGTATTCACCGTTGCTCGCGGCACTGGCGATGACAGCTGCATTTGTCGGCTTGTTGCTGCACTCGTATCTGGTCTTCGGAATTGCCTTCTTGCTCACTCTGCTCACAAGCGTTCTGTGGCTCTGGCCTCAGCTTTCGCTCTACCAAAGGGAGCCAAGCCATGAGTGAGATCCTCCTTTCAAATCGCAAATTGCCGGTCGGAAGCAAGGGAACACTCGCCTCGGGTTGGTGGGGAATGATCGCCCTGATCGCGACCGAAGCTACGCTTTTCGCCTATCTCCTGTTTAGCTATTTCTTCCTCGCTTCGCATGCCCTCGGCCGTTGGCCGCCCTATGGTCCGCCGAAGCTGCGCATTGCTGTGCCTGGTACGTTGATTTTGATCCTTGGCAGTGTTGTCATGGCCTGGGGCGAGCGCGGCATTGAGCGCGGCAAACCCCGGCGGTTGATGGCGGCCCTGACTGCGGCCCTGGTGCTTGGCATCGCCTTTCTCGCCATGCAGTTCTACGAGTGGAGCGGCGAGCCATTCAAGCTGTCCACGGGCGTCTACAGTTCGCTCTATTTCACCATTACCGGTTTTCACATGCTGCATGTGCTTGTTGGCCTGCTGATGCTGGTGTTCCTGTTGCTCTGGACTGGGTTCGGCTATTTCAATGCCGTCAGGCATGCGGCCGTCTCCATCGGTGTTATCTACTGGCACTTCGTCACCGTCGTTTGGATTGCCGTTTTCTTCACCTTCTACATTGCACCACGCCTGGGATAATGCCATGAACGCAAGAGACTCGCTTCCGATCCAGGTAAACCATCCGGCGCCGCATCGCGTCCGGGTCGGCCTAGCTGCATTGCTCTTCGGCATTGTGGCTGCTCCAGTGGCCTGGAATGCGCAGATCCTGCTGAGCGTTGCTCTTTCCGGACACGCGTGCTATCCGCATGAGAAGCCGCTTGCAGCTCCCTTGTGGAGCAACCTTGGGTCCATGCTGGTCGTCATCAATTTCGCAAGCATCGCTATTGCCATCATTGGAGGTATCGTAGCGTGGCGAAGCTGGCTGCAAACACGCGCCGAGCGTCCGGGGTCGGGCCATCATCTGCTGGAGAGCGGCGACGGTCGCACTCGCTTTATGGCCATGTGCGGCATGTTGATCAGCGCGCTCTTCCTGGTGGCGTTACTATTCGGGAGCGGAGTTGTCTTCATGGTGCCGCCATGCGGTCCATGAGGCTCGTTCGCCTGGTGAGGTTTATCCCTTCGGCTATGCTGCTGGGATTCTTTGCGGAGCCCACAGCTTCAGCGCAAGCAAGCCTGCTCACGCAATTCAGCAGCCTTGGATGGAATTGGGATCCATGTATCTTGGCGAGTCTCATGCTTGCTGTGCTTGGCTATCTCTGCGGGCTTTCACGATTGAACAGGGTCCTGCGCGCGCGCTCCTTTGGATGGATGCGGGCTTTGGCATTCGGGGCTGGAATCGCAGCTCTTTTCCTTGTGTTGCTCTCGCCGTTCGATGCGTTGGACGATCAGCTATTTTCCGCGCACATGGTGCAACACCTGGTCCTATTAATGGTGGCTCCTCCGCTGCTGATCTCGGGCCGCCCAGGGCTGGTTACTCTGTGGGCTTTTCCGCTCGGGTGGCGGCGCGGTATCAGCCGGATATGGCGCAGAACTGGCTTGCGGCGTCTCGCACATTGGCTCATGTCGCCACTCTTTGTGTGGATGCTCTGCAGCTCTATCCTTTGGTTCTGGCATTTGCCCGGACCCTATGGATGGGCGCTCGAGAGCGAATACGTGCATGCGCTGGAGCATATTTGTTTCTTGCTGAGCTCGCTGATGTTTTGGTCGGTTGTGCTCGAGCCGCTTGGCCGGCGACGGCTGGATTACGGAAGCACACTGCTGTTCGTGGCAACCTTCGGTTTGCAGAATGGATTGCTCGGTGCGCTCCTCACCTTTTCCGGACGGCCTTTGTATGCGGCATATTTACCCACGACAGCCGCCTGGGGGCTCACTCCGCTGGAAGACCAACAGCTCGCCGGACTTATCATGTGGATACCCGCCAGCCTGATCCATCTGACTACTCTCTTCGTGTTGTTCGTGGCCTGGATGCGAACTGCGGAACGTCGTGCAGTCCTCACGGCCGGCCAGCACCGCAGAACGGTCTTCCGTGCTGAAAGCACATGAAGCATTGGCGTTGTCGATCTTCCATGGAGGCTTTCTGGGTTTGCTCGCACTGTCGAACCGCAGTCGGGAGTGGTCGCTCAATTCGGCAAACTGTTTCTTGGTGCTAAAGAACTCAGCAGGCAGCCAGGCCTGATATCGCCAATCAATAGCGATTATCGACCGTGATCGTCAAGTCAGCTCAGAAAATACCCGGGATCGAGGCGTCGCTCTTACCTCGCGGTTGCAGAGTTTCGAGACCGAGTTGCTGGCCGAGGACGCGAAGTTCGCCGGCCTTGCAAGCTTAAGTCGGTCATTCATAGCGAAAGGGGAGGCGCTGGATTCAGGGGAGGCGCGGCGGGAAGGCGAAACAAATCTGGACGGCAGAGGCGAGTTGATGGGGAGGTGTTCGAACAAGTATTTCGAAATGGGGAAGATCTCGGTCTTTTGTCTCGGAGGCGCCCTGCCGGGCACGCCCGCGGCTTTGGCGTTGGAACGAATGCAAGAAAGATGGCGAACGGAGGCAATAGGAGTAAATTGGTCCGCAACCGGGAAGGCAAAATGGAAATTCCGGTTGAATTGTCGAATATGAGCATTCTGACCAGCCACACCACGATGATCGCGCTACGTTTACACGGAGTTTAGGGAGAACTGGATGATCATCGCCGGAATGGAACCACCGATTGGAGATGAAGTGGTTCGGAACGCTGGTACTACGATGAAGGCACTCGTCTATCACAGCCCAGGAAAGCGTGCATTGGAAAACAAGCCCCACCCGACAATTCATGATCGAGAGGACTCGATTGTACGAATTACCACTAAATACTTGGGCGAAACCACATGCTGAGTATTATCATCCCAACCTTTAACGAAGAAAGATTCCTGCCCTATCTTTTGAAGTCCCTCAACGAGCAGACATTCAATGATCTTGAAGTTATAGTGGCTGATAACAATTCGACTGATGCCACACAGGCGATTGCTTTGAAATCAGGGGCGACAGGTGGATTGCCAGCTCGTGGCCGAAACAACGGCGCGAAAGCCGCTAACTGCCTGTGGTGCAAGTCCTGATACCTTCGCACAAGATTTGGGCGCCATCCACAGGAGTGATTCTTAAAATCAGGTCATGGCGATGGGAACACGCAAGGATCGGGAGCGACAAGAGGAT
>Ga0182030_10026028_pt1 | contig 10619 bp, 6 predicted proteins | sample 812S3MmetaG_FD_121299 | JGI IMG/M metagenome (GOLD analysis project Ga0182030, IMG submission 121299) | Permafrost microbial communities from Stordalen Mire, Sweden - 812S3M metaG (Illumina Assembly) | ecosystem: Environmental > Terrestrial > Soil > Wetlands > Permafrost | place: Sweden... | reverse complement strand
GGGCCACGCTCGACTGGTATCTGGGGAACCAAGGCTGGTGGGAAGCGCTCATGGGCCGTGATTACTCGAACTGGCTGAAGCTGAACTACAAGGGCACCTGAGGGAAGTTCGAGTTTGCGGCCCTAAATTTGATGGAGCACTTTGCGTTGCGTAGTTTCCCGCGGGTGCGCCAGCCGCTATGATGCGCCTCCCGGGCCGTAGCTCCCCTAGCCGCATATTGAGTCAATGAAGCAAAGTTTAATCTGGGCCTTGCTGGCCGTTTCCTGGTTGCCGTTGACCGGATCTGCGCAGTCGACGGAGGATTCTCTGCAAGCGCTGAAGGACACCTTGGGCAACGGTCAGCAGTCCGGGATTATCCAGGACGTGCTCGGGAGCGTGAATCAAAACGGCAAGAAAACCGACAAGCGGGTCGAGACCCCCGAAACGATTGCGCCGCCGGAAAACAACAAGCCGATCATCGATCGGGACATCAAGACGCCCGATGGACGCTTCCTGCGCCAGGTGAATCAAGATCCGGAATTGCGGGCCGGCGATTCCGTGATGCTCGAGGTCAGATCCCTCGATGAGGTTTGCGAGCGATACAATCTGGGCCCGCTCGCGGTACAGGACCAGCAGGCCGCTCAAAACAATCCGGCTCTCGGGGCTTTGTCCAATTCCAACCAAGGCCAGCTGCAGGCGCTGAGCGCCGCGGCCGCGCAGCAGGGTGGTGCGGGCTCGCTCAACGGTCTCACGGGATTGAGCGGCGGGGTCCTCGGCGGTGTGGCGGGCATCGGCGGGCTAAACCCCAATTCCCCGAACTCGGCGGCCGGCAATTTCAACTGGATCGATCTAGGTCGCTGTCCATTGCAGAACGCCAAGCTCAAGACGGATGATGAAAGGGAAAACGAAAGGCGCTTCCGGGAAAAACTGCTCGCGGGCAATCCCTATAAGCTCGACAAGGCCGGGGTGCTCGAGCTGCCGGGGCTGCCCTCAATGCCGCTCGCCGGGCTCACGGCGGTCGAAGCGACCAAGCGGTTGATGAACGACGTTGACCTCAACAGTTTCTTCGTTCGATTACAGCTGCTGCAGCTGAAGCCCACCGACGAAGCTGCGCTCAAGCCGTTCGGCTACGATCTGTTTGAGGGTAGCCCCAGCACCTTCGCACCGGTCTCCGATATCCAGGTTCCGGTCGGCTATCTGGTGGGACCCGGCGATACGCTGATCATCCAGCTCTATGGCAACGAGCCCGCGACGTACGAGCTCAGCGTGCAGCGCGACGGGAGGGTCAACTTCCCGAAAATTGGTCCGGTCATGGTCTCCGGCATGACGTTCGATGCGGCTCGCAATGCCATTCAGGAACAAGTGTCGAAGCAGCTGATCGGCAGCCGCGTCAGCGTGACGATGGGCGAGCTTCGCTCGATCCGGGTGTTCGTGCTGGGTGACGCGAACAAGCCGGGCTCCTACACGGTGAGCGGGTTGTCAACGATCACCAATGCGCTTTTCGTCAGCGGTGGCGTCAAGGAAATCGGCTCGCTGCGCAATATCCAGCTCAAGCGCGACGGGCGGGTGGTGTCGACCCTTGACCTTTACGACCTGCTGTTGCACGGCGATAACAGTCAGGATCACCAACTGCTGCCGAACGACGTGATTTTCATACCGCCGATTGGAAGGACGGTGTCGGTCTACGGAGCGGTGCACCGACCGGCGATCTACGAGTTGAAGACCGAAGCGACCGCAGGTCAGGTGGTGGAGCTTGCCGGCGGATTGCAACCCGATGCGGATTCGAGTCGAGGAGAGCTGGAGCGAATTCTGCCCTCTCACGCACCTCACATGACGGACGTGAATCTGACCACTTCGGTGGGACGCACGCTTGCAATCGAAAATGGAGACAAATTGCGGATCCCGGAGATCCGGCCGACGCTCGAGAGCTCGGTCAAGCTAACCGGCTACGTATTTCGCCCCGGCGCATTCGCATATTTTCCCGGGCAACGGCTGAGCGATATTCTCGGTAGTTTTGGGGAATTGCGCCCGGATGCGGACCTGCACTACATACTGATTCGGCGTGAGGTCCCCCCGGAGCTCCGCGTAACGGTGGTTTCTGCGGATCTCGTGGCGGCCCTCGCCGCGCGCGGCTCCCGCGCCGATCCCGAACTGCGCCCGCGAGATGAGATTATGGTGTTCAACCTCGCTTCGAGCCGGGAACGACTCATCCAGCCGATCCTTCACGACCTCGAGCTGCAGGCGACCCCGGATAAGCCGGGGCAAGTGGTCACCGTGGAAGGCAACGTAAAGGCTCCGGGAAAGTATCCGCTCGAGGGCTCGATGCACATCAGCGATTTGATTCGCGCCGGAGGAAGCCTGGAAGATTCGGCCTACGGAATCCAAGCGGAACTCACGCGCTACGGCGTGATCGACGGCGAGGTCCGGCGTACCGACCTGATTCCGGTGGACCTGGGTGCTATCCGGCGAGGTGACCGGTTGGCGGACTTGCAGTTGCGCCCGTATGACACATTGACCATCAAGCCGATCCCGATGTGGAAGGAGCAGGGCACCATCGAGATCCTCGGCGAGGTCCGCTTTCCCGGAAAATACCCGATACTACAAGGCGAGACCCTGCACTCGATCCTGGTGCGCGCGGGAGGGTTCGATTCGCTTGCATTCCCGCAAGGTGCGGTATTTGTTCGCGAAGAGCTCAAGAAGCGCGAAAAAGACCAGCTCGACATGCTCGCTGTGCGCCTGCAGGGCGATCTGACCGCTCTGTCGCTGCAGGCGGTGGCCGGCAGTGCTTTCTCGAACAGCGGCGGGGGGGGCCAAGCAGCGACCCAGGGCCTCGTAATCGGACAGCAACTCTTGGCTCAGCTGCACCAAGCCAAGCCGGTGGGACGCCTCGTCATCAACGCGGAGCAGGCCTACAAGGGGGTGCCGGGGGGCGTATACGACGTGGTGCTCAGGGACGGCGACAGGCTCATCGTACCGAAATCGACGCAAGATGTGACGATCCTCGGCGAAGTGCAAAGTCCGACGTCACACGTGTATACGCCGGGTCTGAGCCGCGATGCCTACGTGGAAATGAGCGGGGGCACCACCCAGCATGCGGATCGCAAGCGTATCTACGTCGTGCGCGCCAATGGCGACGTGGTGGGAAGTATCCGGCACGGCTGGTTCCGGCGGTCGCAGGACTTGAAGATCCAGCCCGGCGATACCATCGTGGTGCCGCTCGATACCGAGAAGGTGCCAACCTTGCCGTTGGTCCAGGCGATCACCACCATTATCTACAATCTCGCCATCGGGTATATTTTGGTGCATACGTACCTGTAGCGGGCGTCGGGGCAGATCATTGGACGCGGCCAACCGCGAGAAATTGACGTAAACTTTGCCGTGCAAAGTCGTTGCTAATGCGCCCGCTCGTTGAGATTATGCGGATCGTGACTTCCCGAAACCGAACGCTGAGTTGCGGCACCTTCGTCGGCGTCGCGGTGTTGATCATGCGGCCCGCAGTGGCGGGGGGTGCCAGCGGATACCTGCCGCTCAACCTCGAGCCAGAGATGGAACGTCAGATTGAGAGGGTGCTCATCCTGGCGAACGAGCCCATCCTCAAACGGCCCTTCGCCATTGCACTGGTGGAGGCGGCTCTACCTGAGGCTTGCCAGGTAGACAAGCCGCTGTGCCAGAAGGTAAAGCGTTATCTGGAGCGCTATTCACGCGACTACGCGCTGACCCATGCGAGCGCCACCGGCTCGCTTACTCACGGCGGCAAGACCGATGTCGTGCCCAATGAGTACGGGTTGCCGGTTGACAGCCGCTGGGACGTGTCCGCGCAAGGGTTCGTTCAGCCGAGCGATTACTTGATCGCAAGCGCCGGGGCCGTTGCCTATGCCGGTCGCACCGTACCCGCCGGATCCATGCTCACCCTGGGCTTCAATGGGTTGCAGATCGACGCGGGATTCCGCGACCATTGGTGGTCACCCGCCACCGACTCGAGCCAGCTGCAGAGCACGGAGGCCCCGACCAGGCCTTCCATCACCGTGTCGAATTGGGAGCCGCTCACCCGCCTCGGGCTTCTATACGAGTTCTTCTGGGAGCGGATGTCGACTTCCGACCACATTCTTGGTGGTGGCCAGGGCACCGCGATCCAAAGCCGCGGCAATCCCAAGCTGTTCGGCGTGCAGGCATCGATCGAACCTTTGAGCGGCTGGTCAATTGGCATCAATCGAACCTTGCAATACGGGGGCGGGGGACTGCCGGATACCGCGCATTTCCTACTAAAGGATTTTTTCAGGCCCGGCGGGACCTCGCAGACGCTTGGTAATCAAGAAGCCTCCTACCTCACGCGCTACATCGTGCCGGCAAAGACTCCGTTCGCCGTGTACTTTCAGTATGCGGGCGAAAATACATTGGACGGCGGCAGTTACCTCTTGGGCGAAGCCTCGCTTACGGCGGGCATCGATTTTCCGAGGATTTGGCATCACTTCGATCTGACATACGAAGTGTCCGAATGGCAGAACGGCTGGTATGTCAACAGCGTGTTTCTAAACGGAATGGTGAACAACGGGCTTGTAACGGGCAACTGGGGCGGCGACCAGCGATCATTCGGTGATGGGGTGGGGGCGAGAAGCCAAATGCTGCGCGTCGGTTGGACGCCGCCGTTCGGCGGCTATCTGGAGGAGCGGGTTCGGGTGCTGGCGAATCAAGGTTACGCCTACGTGGTCGTGCCCTCTCTATACGAGCCGCCGCCGCCGTACCGCCACTACGTCGATGCGATGGTGCGGTATAGTCGTCCCTACCAAGGCGTCACAATCGGGGGAGAGGTTGATGCCGGGCGCGACGTATTCGGAGGAACGTATTCGCGGATCTCCGGGTTCGTGCGATACGGCGGAGATTCACGCACGCGTGAGGAGGACGCACCCGACGAGGGAGCGGACGAGGCCGAACACGCAAAACCGGGAACCGAGATTTTCGTCGATGCCGGTCTGAACGCCAACCGCCTGACCATCAACTCGGAACCCAACTTCCCGATAGACACCACAAAAGCGCAATTTGGACCGCACTTCGGCATCGGAGCACGCCGCGCGCTGTCCGAGAGGAACGATCTCGGTGTGCAACTCGAAGCTGACGACCGGGTGGACGGCCATTTGCTGCTGGGCGCGCGCTTGGTGGATTATCGCCACCGATTTGCCACGCATTTTGCGATGGGCACCTTCTTCGGTGTGGCCCGCTACAATCTTGCCACACCCGCCTACTCGTTGTATTCGGGCTTGGGGGCGCAATGGCTCGACATCCTTCCCAAGTGGGATCTCGGATTTGATTTCCGATATGCCCAAAACGTCGCGCGCGATCATGTGTTGCCCAGCGACATCCAAGGCGTGAGACCAGACACCTTCTACAAAATCGAGAGTGGAATTCTGTACCTGACGAGAAACTTCTAGTAGGACCACAAGTGCGGGTTATCCAGAGTTCACGGTGTACGATGATTTTCCATCCAGGGGAGGGGGCCGATCGATTTTGTCATCTCGCACTCGACCAGCAATTCCGCGAGTCGCCGGCCCTTATATCCCGCCTGCCAGCCAAGCTTATCCCGCGCTTTGCGCGGATCGAGGCGACTGACTGAGACGTCGAGCGGACGCAGCAGTGATTCACTGATGGCGACGTGCTCGCTGGCATCGAGGCCCACGGAAGCGAACGCGGCATCGACCAGGTCCCGGAGCGTGCAGGTCTCACCGGTGGCGATGAGGAAGTCCTCGCAGGCGTCTTGCTGCAGCACGCGCCACATGGCGTCCGCATATTCAGACGCTAGCCCCCAATCGCGTTGGATCGAAACATTCCCCAAGGTGAGCTTCTCATCGCTCCCATTGGCAATTCGCACGGCCGTGGCGACGATCTTTCTGCAAACGAATCTTTCCGGTCGAATCGGGGACTCATGATTCGACAAGATGCCGGAACATACCTGCAGTCCGTAAGCCTCTCGATAGATCTTCACCGCCCAGAACGCTGCCGATTTGGCCATCGCGTACGGGCTACGCGGACGAAACGGCGTCTCTTCATTCGCCGGGCTGGCCGTATCGCCGAAACATTCGCTTGAGATGGCATTGAGCATGCGCAGCGGCTGCTTCACGTAGCGAATGCATTCGAGGATGTTGAGTGTGCCGACGGTAATGCTTTCAAAGGTTTCCACCGGCTGGTCGAACGAGAGGGCCACGGAAGATTGGCCGGCCAGGTTATAGATTTCGTCGGGCTCAACTACCGTCAGGATCGACAAGGTGCTCCGAAAATCGGCCAGCGACGCGGAATGAAGCCGAACTCGATCTCTTATCCCCAGACGCATTAAGTTGGCGAAATGTAGCGCCTCGGCGTCGCGAGAGGTCCCGTGGACGCGGTAGCCTTTCGAGAGCAGCATATGCGCGAGGTAGGCTCCATCTTGCCCAGAAATACCAAAAATTAGCGCCGTTTTTCCTTTCATTATTGCTGCAGGCTCACCGTCGATGGAGACTCTAGGAGCGAACTCGAAACCCGGCCGCGGCTGCGTGCAACAGCCAACGACCCTGGGCCGCAAACACTCATCTTACCGTGTAGACGACCCGCGCAGGGTAGGGGGTGGTAACGGCAGGGCCTGGTATTTGAAAAACCGCGCGACAACGCCGGTCAGCGTGTCCCCCGATTCAGGGAGAACTCGAGAGGGGCTGGGCTCCCAGGTCTGAAAAATGTTTTGCGAGGGCGCCGCGAGTCCGAGGCGGTCGTAGACCTTCATGTTGTTCTGGGCCTTGAGCACCCACGCCCGATCCGATGTGCCGGGCGGCTGCCCGCTATTGCGAATCAATCCATAGGGTATTCCCGGTCCAATCGGCCCTTCGGCTCCTTTCAACGCGCTTTGGACCGGTGCAGCGTTTTTCTCCCAACCGGGTTGGAAAGCGTCGTCGTGAAAAAAGGCCAAGGGAACGCCGGTCGTGTCCCGGTAAGCCGCGGCCCACTCGGCCACTTCCGCGCCGGTCATTCCGTTTTCGATGTCGCCGACTTGAACGGCAGGGAACACCGCTTGGTAGGCCGCGTAAAAGTTCGCCACGTTCAGCGCGAGCCCCCGCAGGGAATTGAACGGGCAGGCCGAGAGTCTGCCTTGACTGGAAATGCCCTTGAAGAAACTGACCGGCTCATCCATGGCAACATAAGCGATGGTTCCGCCCAAACTTTTGATTTCCAGAGCAATCGTCCGCGCTTGCTCAGGTCCCGAAGGGACCCCAACTGCTTCCGAGCCACGCAAGCTCGGGCACGTGATCGGTTGAGCCTCGATCGCCAGAGCTATGTGGCTGGCCTTCAAGAACTCGATGATGGTTTTGAGATTATCAGGAGGATGATTTTGAAAATATAGAAAATTCTGCGTATAGAGCTTAAGTACGTTGATGTGCGAGAACGCGACCGGCCAACCGGGAGATCCCGGCTGGAACAGCTGCATATAATCGGGAGCCCCGGGCCGGGTGGGACCATAGCCGCCGAAGGGATCGAGTGGGGCAAGCCAGTTCAGATTCTGCCCGGCGGCCCACAAAATCTGGCCCGGCAGATAGTTCTGGGCGCTGGTGTTTCCAAACAGCAGGAACGGCTGTTTCTTCGGCATCGTGGTTCGAATGCTCAAGTAGGGGGGCGCCGGGGCGAGCACCAGTTGGGCGTCGGGATTTCGGTGCGTGGCGGTATTCCAATAAGCGGTGGAACCCTTGTATAGAACGAGGTTCCCGTCGGTTTGGAAGGCCGCCATGCAGGCGCCCGAGCAGGCTCCCGAGGTATTCGACTGCCAAAGTAGTTGCTTGCCCGGCGACCGGTAGAGGGCGAGATTTCCATCGCTCTCCATGCTGAGGGTCAAGGAGTCGCTGGTGATCTGCGACGCGGCGCCGGCGACGAGGTTCAACGGGCCGCACGCGGTCTCATTGTTCGCGGTCGAGCAGCTCGAAATTGGCGCGTCGGCCGCCGCCGACGGCGCGACGCCACGGATTGTCGCAAGACTCAGATAGAGGGCGGCGGCTGCGAGCTTGAGAGGTTTCAAGACTATCCGGCCGGCTGGCGCGAGCGCGGCGCCAGGGCGTCGTCGTAAGCTTCCCGGGTCATCATGGCGGTCTTGGCCCAGGTGAATTTCGCAGCCTGTCTCACGCTCTCTCGCCTCAATCGTTCTCGAAGCAGGTCGTCGGAAATAAGTCTCTCCAATGCCGCGGAGAGCTCCGCGACATCGTACGGATCGATGGTCAGCGCAGCATCGCCGGCCACCTCCGGAAGGGAGGAGACATTGCTGGTGACGGTTGGAATGCCGCATGCCAGGGCCTCCAGCACCGGAATTCCGAATCCTTCATATAGGGAGGGATAGGCGAAAACCTTGGCCGCTGCGATCAGAAATGGCTTCTCCTCCTCGGAAACGAAACCGGTGAAAATCACACGCGACTGAAGATCGAGCTCTTTGACCGTCTGCATCAAACCATCATACATCCAGCCTTTCATCCCGGCGATGACGAGCAACAAACCCGGATGGCTGCCGCAGATCGAGGCAAACGCCGACACCAATCTCGATAGATTCTTCCGCGGCTCGATCGTGCCCACGGAGAGAACGAATTCCCCGTTGAGGCCATATTTCTCCCTGACACGGCGAATCTCGCTTGCCGCGAGATCGGCGCGAAAGGCCTCGCTCTTGCCCAGGTGGACCACGGCGCTCGTGCCCCGCCGCGGAGCCCCGAGTCGGTTGACGCAATCGGTCATGGACGAATGAGAATCGAAAATCACCTTGTCGGCAAAGCGCACATCGGCCCTGATGAAGAAACGGAAGTATAGGATCTTCACCCTCTGGTGAGCCTCGGGCATATTGAAGAAGGTCATGTCGTGCACCGTGACGACCTGCTTGGTTCCGAAGCGCACCAGCGGAAACGAATAGTGCAGCGAATGCAATACGTCGATCCGGTGAATCAAAAGCAGGCAGGGCAGCAGGAACTGCTCGAGCACGAAGCGAAACGGTAGCTTGCGGAACACTCCCGCGCGCACCCTGATCATGGTAACGCCGGGCCGGCCGCTGAAATCGAGCTCCGGATCATCGTCTTGCACCAGCACGAAATACTGCGGTCCCTGCGCCAGACGAGTCAATTCTTCGACCAGATTCTTAGCATAGACACCCACACCGGCTTTTTTCCGCGTGATGCTGGTGCAATCAATGAGTACCCTCATGACCCTGATTATCCATGATTATTCATGATTATCCATGGATCGATGAGGGCGTCGCCCGGCGCGCCGGGAGCGATATATCGGCGTGCCGGCGCGCCGCGCCCGTGCGCCGAGTCAGTTTCTCTCGGGTGTCGTCAGCGCGCTATCGAAGCTTTTCGCGGGGGAGTCTGCAGGGTCCTGGTTGGATCGAGCGCTCACTACTGCGTGGTGAAAGCCGACCGACAGCAAGGCCTCGGAAGATTTCTCGGTTCCGGCCGGAGGGCCGGAAAGGGGTGAAGCCATCGGAGCGGGATCTCCGGAATTGAGGAGCGGCGCGCGCCATCCCGCCAAATCCTTTCCCAGCATCCTTTCGAGCTCGGTTATTTCCGACTCATAGCGCGACACGATGCCATCTGGAAAGTCGCGTATGTGTTCGCGCCAGTCGGAAGAGTTCTCGGTCTCTTTGTACAATGTGACGCGAACGAAGTGGCGAAGCGGTCGAATCTGCTTTATCCGCCCGATCAGGTTGGATAGGTAATGGGAATGCTTCCACGACTGCTGGTGAATGTACTGTACGAGTCGAGCGGCGAGTCGCAATCTCGGTTTAGCGTTGACATTGACCCGCTTGTGCAGGGAGGGAGGTCGGAAATCCGGCTCGACGCCGATGAACTCGTAGAGTCGACGCACGACGTTTTCGGGCGCAGCCGATAGTTCCTCAAAGAAGAAAATAATCACCTGATCTTTGGGGAAGATGGAGTACAAGCTCGACAGCTGCGTTGCGTAGTAGCCTTGATCGAAAACGCTCGGGTCACGCTCACCTTGGGCTGCGAGGGTCGGCTGATCCATGCCATTGCGCCTGAAAAAACGCCACGATGACAGCGCGCGGGCATACGGATTGCGCAGGCAACACACTAATCGCATGTCGGGACGGTACGCTCGAATTCTGCGGAGGGCGTCCGGACTGAGGAGGTAATCATGGCAAACTTCGCCGATCACGCTCGCGCGAGGGGCGTTGGCGAAGAACGCTTCGTACCAGGCAACGCCCCTGGCGTGGTAGTTGGAAAAGAAAAAGGTTGCCTTGTTCGCCGGCACGAACACATGCGGATGCTCACGGAGGATCTCGAAGAACCAGCTGCTTCCCGACTTGCTCGCCCCGATGAACAGGAACGAGGGGCTCGGGTGCAACGCGTCGGATGTTCCAATGGTCACTGATACCTCGAAAAAAAACGCAAGCTCAGAAGGTCCTCGGCGGGGCCTCTCGAGGCATTGAAATCTGCCTCGAGGCGCGCAATCAGCTGACTTCCATATCGGAATATCTTGCACATTTGTAACATTTTTTTACAGAGATTTCCGGCGTTTCTGGGTGCGGCATGGCGGACCGCCGGTGCCTAGCGCAACGAGACTTTGCCCGCATTGTGGGATAACATCCGACCCATTCACGATGTGCGAGCCCAGCCAGAGTAGGGATGTCCGGTGGT
>Ga0182030_10026027_pt1 | contig 10619 bp, 9 predicted proteins | sample 812S3MmetaG_FD_121299 | JGI IMG/M metagenome (GOLD analysis project Ga0182030, IMG submission 121299) | Permafrost microbial communities from Stordalen Mire, Sweden - 812S3M metaG (Illumina Assembly) | ecosystem: Environmental > Terrestrial > Soil > Wetlands > Permafrost | place: Sweden... | reverse complement strand
GTCTTGTCGCCCTTGAGACGCCGATGGATCTCCGCCAGATCTCTCAAATCAATGTTAGCTTTGTTCTTATCGAGAAATGCTTTTTCGTTAGAACTCAGCGCTTCATGCTTAGCGGACTCCGTCTTGTTTGAGCCCCAGCGGTCAATTGTTTCATCAGCATTCAAGCGCACAGTCGAATCGCTGTGTATGACCATCGCTTCGCCCGTTGGTTTGACGTAAGAGCGTTCACCATTACTGGTGTGGCCAGCGATAGTGCCATTGTCTCTTATGGTGTCGATTCTTCCAGAATCAACACTCTCAACCTGCTGCTGCCCGTGTTGTACGGTTTTAACAGTGCGCAGATTATCGTTATACTCGCCTTCGATCGGCTTGCTCAAATCCTCAAGCTTGCTGGGTAGAACGAGAACTTTGGAATGGGTTACATCGCCGCCGTCCGGTGGATAAACCAGACGTCCGTTGCTGATATAAACACCAGCGGTTTTTCCATCTTGCGAAGTGCCCTGACCAAGGAATTTGCCGACGTCACGATCGTTTTTCAAATCAGCCGTGCCCAACTTGCTGCGGATAGTCATTTCATCCACAGAACCGCTCGAGTTATAAACTCTCGAAAGAGACCAATCGTCCCCCTGGGTGTAAGTGCGGCTTTTTTTGTTGCCATCGCGGTCATACTCGGTCACAACTGTAGCGTTCTTGTCTGTATCGATCTTCTTCGCCTGATCGAACGGCAAGTTGAAAGTTTCGCTCTTTGAACCATCGAATTGCTGATCAGTAACAATGCGTTTGGTCTTGTCGTTGAATTCAAAATAGCCTTTATCCAGCTCAATTTCGCCGACAGGCTTGCCGTTTAGCAAATATGGTGCCACATATCGTCCCGCAGCGCTGCGCGTAAATGTCGTCGGAGCATCACCAGAATTTATCGTCACATCAACTTTATACGGGTTGACTTCGCCGGCGCGATAGCTTTCCTCATAAAGCCGATTTTCTTTATCGCGCCCCTGCCGCTGCAAAAGATTACCCTGAGCATCAAGCTTTTCAGTGGTACCAGTCTCATGCAGTCTTTCCTGTCCGCCGTCCGGAAGTTTCTTAATACCATAAATAATGCCACTATCGGTGATGCCGGCGTTTCCATCTTTGTTCAGCAAATCACCAATTTTATCGCGTGTAAAAGTCTGCGTCTTCTCGTCGAGCTTCGACACAATGACTTTGTGCAACTTATCCGAACCTGGTTCAAAATAGCGATGCTGCTTGCGTCCTTCCGTATCGGTCTCAACCTGCTCTTGCGGCACCCACTTACTCTTCGCGTCCTTGCGACTGGCAATAGTTGTGGAGCCATCCGCGTTCTCAATATTCTCTTTCTTGTCTGAAATATGTTTGATGGTGTTTTCTTCAGCAGTCGTTTTGCTCCAGCTCAGCAAAGTTGTGTCCTTCCCTTCGGACCAGGCAGCCTTAGTGTCGCCATCTTTTTTCTGCAAAAGCAAACTATCATCTTGCCATTGCGTGGTTGTATTGCCGTTTTCGTCGATAGAAGTGATACCACCATCAAAAGTCTGTCCCGGCAATTTTATGTCCGACTTCGCTTCGAAAAGCTTTTTGTTGGCATTGCCTTCCTTTTCATTTAGATCCATCAATTGCTGCGCGTAAAATTTGATCTGCGCCTGGCTGGCGTGCGGTCCCAACTCTTTTTCAGCCAATTGTTTCGGGCTCATGTCGGCATCAATGGTGAAATGCGCACGATAAGGAAAGACGCGAGCGTTATCATGCCCGTTCATCAAAGACAAATTGCGGTGGTGCTCATTTAGCGTGTTATAAGCTTTGACTTCAAGTTTGTCAGCCAGCGTAAATGGATCAGGATCAGCTTTGAACCATTTGCCAGTGCCATAGCTCTGTTCCGGCAAAAACTCTGTTTCGAACTTATATATGTCTCTCGGCTTAGCTTGCAGAGTCGCAGCCTTTTCCGCTTCCGGAGTTTTTGCAGCCAGTTCAGCCGTAGCGCGCGGACTGACAGATTGCGCCGGCGCGGGCGGATGAGCCAGCTCGGCGTCTTCGAGCAAGCGGTGCATGCTGAGAGAATGCTGCTCAGCAAGAGAGTTGTTTGAATCAGACGCTTTATTGGAAATTACAGAGTCGCTCATATGTTTGACCAGCCAGTATTGATTGCGGGCGAATATATAGAACTAGACGGAAATCGGGCAAAATTTCCCAGCCATGAAACGCTACTAATGGGAAAAGTCCCCCTATGGCGTGATTAAATCGAGGCTCGCGAATCTAGCGCGAGCGATTTGCTCGGTGCTATAATCGAAATCTGCCCAACGGAGGTATTGGCTATGTCTAAACAAGGAAATTGGTCGGCCCAAATAGAAAAGTCGCAAAGACTTTAGCCTTGTACTGGACATCCATGCCGGTGAGGGTGGACAAGATTCGCGATTATTTGCCAGAGACTTGCTTACTGCTTATGTGCGATACGCAGAAAAGCAGCAGTTTTCCTGCGAGATAATTTATGACTCGGAGAGTTCATGGTCGTTGCTGATTAAAGGCAAGGGCTGTTGGGACGCCTTCGAACATGAGTCTGGCAAACATGTCGTGCAGCAGAGTCAAAAGGGCGGCGCCACACATCGGTGGTGGCGGTTGCTGTAATGCCTTTGTATCAGGATGTGGATTCGGTTCTGCCCCTTGCAGAGGTTGAACTTACAACGCAGCGCGGGCACGGCAGCGGCGGACAAAATCAGAACAAGGTTGAGTCTGCGGTTCGTGTTGTTCACAAACCCACTGGCATCAGTGTGTTCATCAATGGTCGCGACCAGTATCGCAATAAGCAACTTGCGCTTGAGATTTTGCAAGCGCGAGTCGCGACAGAAAAGCGCCAGGCGGCGCACGAAGCACAGCAGCTGCTCAAGTTCGAGCAGCTGGGCTTTGGCAGCCGCAGTGGCAAAATTCGCACATACAATTTCATCAACTCGATTGTCACAGACCATCGCACTGGTCAGAAGACACATCGCGTTGCTGAGATCATGAAAGGGAGGTTCGAACTACTTAAATGATGATCAGCAGGCCCGGCGAACTCCGGCGCGGATAGTTTAGACGAACGCTCGACGAAGAACGTTTGACAAACCGCGTCGCAAACAATGTAGAAGAGAAGGACGCTTGTTTATCAATACCTGATTGCTGAAACAAGCGTTCAAGGCGAAGAATTTCTATCGCTTCGCTCAAAAAAAACGACGGGCAGGTAATCCGAAATTACCTGCCCGTCGTAGCTTGCTGACTGATTCTAATTCAACGAATTTTAGTCTTTGTCATGAAACGGATGGATGTCTCCAGGTTTGCGCAACATCTTGTTCACTTCATCCATATGGAGTTCTTCTGCCATGATCATTTCGCGCGCATACTCTTCGAGCAACACCGAGCTTCCTTCGGACGCCTGCAAGAGTTCGTAATATGCCTCAATCGAAGCCTTTTCATGGTCCAAACTTTCGCGCAAAATATCGCCGAGATCGTGCCTTTCTGTTTCCAGCAAAGGTCCAATTTTTAGCGAAGGATGACCGCCAAGCAACGTGACCAATTCGCCGGCTTTGTGAGCGTGCATAAGACTTTCGTTTGCATTGGCCTTCAACCAACCAACTATTGGAATGCGGTTATAGCCAAATACCATTAGAGAATAGTGGGTGTAGCGAACCACGCCAGCTAGCTCAAGTTCCATTATTTTGTTGAGAATTTCTATCTTCTTTTCTTTATCCTGTTCGTTCATTCCATAGCATCCTTTCGATTGACTCGCCTAATTTTACCCGATAGATGAGAGAGGCGAGCAAGCTCTAATCTGACGAGAACCTTAAGAACCATAGACTTGGCAACGAAAGAGAATTGTTCCCAAGTGCAACGCGAGATTGGATGAAGCTTTCAAGATATAGCGCAGGGGATTGTCGAAGAAGTTCAAAAACAAAAACAAACAGGACATGGAGAACGATTGAATCAAGTTGGAGCTAAGTTGGAGGCTTCCGCTCCAGAAGGATTTGGCTAATTGTCTCTTATCTGAGCGCATTCATACGTGGTTACAACACAAGCAAGCACAAATATTTCACACGAAAGATGGCATCGTTCACGTAGGGCACAGTGGGGCACGATGGGGAATTGCATTTCAAAGGGCAAAGCGAAACATGAGCGAATTGATCAAAGAGCGAAACGACAGCTCCGAAGCAAATAAAGAGCACCATGCGGCAAATGAAGCGAACAAAAATCTGAGCGAACAAGCTCTTGCAAACATGCAGCTTTCGCCAGCGACCGAAAACGCAGTTAACGCAAATACGACTGTGCTACCAAATCTATCTTTAGACAAAGCGATTCCGCTCAAAACAATTGAAGTTCCGCCATCCGTAAAATTGGACAGCCCAGAGTGGCAGCACCATCCCGCACGCGATCCAAATGCTCCCGGCGAATACATGCCACTTGTGAAAGAACGCGCAGCGGAGGCGGACTCGAGAGTTGCCGACGCACTCAGCAAGATCAACACAGATGATATAAAGAAAAGTTTGGACGAAATTTCAGGCAATAGCGACGTAACGATTGACGGTAAAACAACCAGACTAGCCAGTCGCAGCAGTCACGGACATGGCTACGAACAAGCACTCGATTATTTCAAAGACAAATTTGAGCACGATGGATTCAAGGTAGTCATCGACTCTTACACACGCCGCGGTGAAACCTTTCATAATTTAAGAGCCATTAAAACCGGTAATTCCAAACCGAACGAAGTCGTCATGCTTGGCGCTCACATAGACTCTACGGCAGGTCAACCGAACCGGAATGAAGCGAAAGCGCCCGGCGCCGATGACGATGGCACTGGGGCTGTGGCGCTGTCAGAAGTAGCTCATGCGATCAAAGATCTGCCGCTTGACCGCACGGTGGTGCTTTCTCTATTCTCCGGAGAAGAACAGGGATTGTGGGGCTCGCGCGCAATGGCTGAGTTGTATAAAGAATCACAAGACAATGTCGGCAAAACGTTAGACTCAGCTGGTATCAGTAATACGGAACACGCAAAAGTAGTCGGTATGTACCAGATGGACATGGTCGGCTATGCGCCCGACAGCAACACCGTGGAGAGTCATGACACTTCAGACCAGAAAGCGCCACATGCGTTGACGGAAGTGCTGAACAACGCCGTGAATAAATATCATCTCGATCTAAAACTATACGCAGCTCACAACGACAATGTGAACGATCGCTCGGACCATTACTCGTTTATGAACGTTGGCATTCCGGCAGTAGTTATTTCGGAGCCATATGACACAGCCCGCAATGAGAATCCAAACTATCACAGCGTCACCGATACGGTGGATAAATTGAACATTCCATATGTTGCAAGTGTGAGCAAAATGGTGGCAGCAACGAGTGTCGAAATGGCAGGTCTACAGGGTCGATAGTTTATCTATTACGTCTATTCATGGTAGCGGACGAGCCATGCTCGTCCGTTTGGAAGAGAGTCATTCGTGACGACGTATATTTTCAACAAACGGAGGTCGTTTATAATATCGGGATAAATCTATGCCGGACAAAGAGGTTTACGTGGCTGCATCTTGATTGCATTTTTTCTGTAATCAAAGAAGGGCTGTGCATGTGATCGGCCAAACCTGATGCAATTTCGCCCAAAAGTATTCTAAAATGAAGACTTCAGCGCACGCAGGATCGGCCAAAACAATGCTCAAAACTCCGAATCGTATTGAGCCAGCCCGCCTGGAAGATGCCCCCGAGGCAATTGCCGACACTCGTGATGCGCCCGAAGAAATGCTGCTTCTAAAGGCATCCCATGCTGAATTTCTTATGGAACCAGGAAACTGGCGAAGTCGAATCGAGCACGACGTATCAGTGGGCCTGCACATTCCTCCCTCGAGTGAACGAGTGAATGACTTCATGCAGCATTTTGAGATGCATTATCGATTTGCAAACATGGGCAAGGCTGCGCGTATTTTAGCAATCCCCGCAGCACATCACCGTTTCAACTATATACATCCATTTCCTGATGGAAATGGACGAGTGAGCCGACTCATTAGTCACGCTATGGCACTGAAAGCCGGAATTGGTGCGCACGGTTTATGGTCGGTGTCTCGTGGATTGGCGCGCGGCCTTGCAAGCCGCACTGAATATATGAGCATGATGGATCATGCCGATATGCCTAGACAAGGCGATTTAGATGGACGTGGAAATCTCTCTCAGGCAGCGCTAATTGATTTCACAGACTGGTTCTTAAAGATTTGCCTCGACCAGGTAACTTTTATGGCGAGTTTGTTTGATCTGGAAAATTTGAACCAGCGTTTTGAGATTTTCGTCAAGAAAAATGACCATCTTAAACCTGAGTCTATGAAACTTCTGCAAGAAGCATTGATGCGAGGGCAATTCGATCGAGGTGATGCGCAGCGCATAAGCGGCTTGCCGGAGCGCTCTGCACGGCGTGTGTTGAATGAGCTTGTAGGCACAGGGTTGCTGGCATCCGCGAGCGCAAAGACACCAGTTTCATTACGTTTTCCTTCCGATGCACTTGAAACGTTATTTCCGAAACTGTATCCAGAAACCTAGCTTTTTGAACTTCAGCTGCGAGTTATTACGGCGAGCCTTGGGAGTGATCCGTCAAGCGGGCGACGCACGGCGTCGCACCCTACGAGGCAACGGTGAAGACCCCCAACTCACTACTCATCCTTGAGAGTAGAAATGCTTAAACAATTGGCGGGCAATAAAAAATGGCTCCGACTGGATTCGAACCAGTAACCAGGCGATTATGAGTCGCACGCTCCACCTTTGAGCTACGGAGCCAAAATTGGCTTAGGAATTATTCTATAACGAATCAGACAAACGTGCTTTATTTGGTTTGTCCAACCGGTTGCATATGTTTTTCTATGAAGTCTGTAGAAACATCTCCTCTTTGAAAAATTGGATGTGACAAAACGCGTTGATGAAACGGAATCGTTGTGAAGATTCCAGTAATAGCATACTCGTCTAAAGCACGCTGCATGCGCTGAATGGCTTCCTGCCTGGTTCTGCCCCAGCAGATCAATTTGCTCAACAGCGAATCATAATTCGGCGGAATGCTGTAACCGGGATAACAATGGCTGTCTATACGAACGCCAGGACCGCCAGGTGCGATATAGGCATCGATTCGCCCTGGGCTGGGCATAAAGTTGCGATCTGGATCTTCTGCGTTGATACGACACTCAATTGCATGTCCAAAGAAGCTCACATCTTCTTGCTTAATCGAAAGCTTTAGTCCCGACGCCACACAAATTTGTTCTTTGATCAAATCAAAGCCTGTAATCATTTCAGTTACTGGATGTTCGACCTGAATGCGCGTATTCATTTCCATGAAATAGAACTTATTGTCAGCGAAAATAAATTCGACTGTTCCCGCGCCTTCATAGCCGATATTTTTGGCAGCTTTAACAGCGGCTTCACCCATCTTCGCTCTGATTTCAGGCGTGATTACCGGGCTCGGCGCCTCTTCAATCAACTTCTGGTGACGGCGCTGCACCGAGCAATCGCGTTCACCGAGGTGAATTACATTGCCATGAGCGTCTGCCATTACCTGAATTTCGATATGACGTATCGGCTTCAAATATTTTTCGATATAAACGCCGCCATCACCGAAGGCAGCTTGCGCCTCAGTTTTGGCTGCATTGAGCGCGCGCGACAATTCTGCCGCGTCACGTGCAACGCGCATGCCCTTGCCGCCACCACCGGCGGTGGCTTTCACGATAACGGGAAACCCGATATCGTCGGCTACGCTAAAAGCTTCACGCTCGTCATCCACAAGACCTTGCGTGCCAGGAACAATCGGCACTCCAGCTTTGCGCATGACCTCACGTGCTGTTGATTTATCGCCCATGCCTCTAATGGCAGCCACGCTTGGTCCAATGAATTTGACTTTGTGGTCAGCGCAGATTTGAGCGAAATTAGCGTTCTCGGCAAGAAAGCCATAGCCCGGATGAATAGCATCCGCACCAGTAACAACCGCCGTGCTTATCAGTGCGGGAATATGCAAATAGCTGCGCACCGCTGCGGCTGGTCCAATACAAAAGGCTTCGTCAGCCAGTTTGACATGCAGCGATTCCGAATCGGCTTGCGAGTAAACCGCAACGGTTTGAATTCCCATTTCGCGACACGCCCTGATTACTCTGAGGGCGATTTCTCCGCGATTTGCAATAAGCACTTTCTCAAACACGATGAGACCTTAGCCCTTAGGATTTACCATGAACAACGCCTGACCGTACTCAACCGTGGTGCCGCTTTCCACGCATATTTTGACGATGCGTCCCGAAACTTCAGCCGGCAGATCGTTCATCAACTTCATCGCTTCGATGATGCACACAGTTTGTCCCGGCGCAATCACGTCACCAATCTCAACAAACGATGGCGATGTCGGGGAGGGAGCGCGATAGAAGGTTCCAACCATAGGAGATGTAATTGGAACCAGTCCCTTGGCGTCGTCGTCTGCCTTTCCCTTAGCTTCGGACTCAGCAGCTAAGCTGGACAATGCCGCCGAATGCGGACCTTGGTGAGCAGCCGCGCGATGCATCACAGGAAGATCAAATTGCTGCGCCACAACTGTGTGCTGTTTTTTTATCGTGATCTTCTCTTCGCCCGACTCAATGCTGAGTTCGGTAATGTCGGTTGTGCCGACTACATCAAGAAGACTTTTAATTTGTTCGAGATCGATCTTCACCGACTTGCCTCACGTAATAGCTGTAGTATCTGTTGCTGTCGCGTGTTTAGCACCTGTTTAGATACTTGCGGCTGCGTGTGTCTACTTTTATTTTTTCACCGACTTTAATGTGGAATGGCACGGTGATGATGGCACCGCTTTCCAAAGTTGCTGGTTTGCCGCCACCAGAGCTGGTATCACCGCGCTCATCTGGAGCGGTTTCAGTAACTTCCAGTTCAACCGTGTTGGGCATGTCTATGCCGATGACACGTCCATCGAATTTCATAACCAAAATTCCTTCAAGCCCTTCTTTCAAAAACTCGACAGGATCACCGATTTGTGCAGCGGTAACTTCGATTTGCTCATAACTTACTTTATCCATGAGCGTGTAGTCATCACCACTTTTGAAGAGATATTGCATTTCGCTCTTCTCGATATTTGCCGATTGCAATTTTTCTGCGGCGCGGAAGGTTTGTTCGAGAACGTTACCGGTTTCGACATTCCTCAAACGTGTGCGTACAAAGGCAGCTCCTTTGCCAGGCTTAACGTGCATCGCTTCGACAACCTGCCAGATGCCGTTGTTATAAAGAATAGTTACTCCAGGACGGAAGTCGTTTGTGGAAATCATGATTAGTCCCCGCGCAATGTCGGTTTAATAGGGTGCTCGCTCCTCACCGGACGCCAAGAAGATGGCCCGATTTGGCCAGCAGCGATTTTAGCACTTGCCCAGAGCCGACCGTGGCCTCTCAGCATCTCTTATGGTAAAAATTAACTCTCGGGCAAAACAGATTCCGGTTCGTCACTAACAGACTTGAAGCCCGCCGACGATAGGTTGGCGCCAACTCCGAACAATGTGAAACCAATAGCCAGCACAAGCTTGTAAAGGAACCAATTAGGCGGCGTAATATCCATCAAGCCTAGGCCAGGTATGTATAGAGGGAAGAGTTCCATGATGCCGTCCAGCAGAATTACGTTGCCGAGAGCTACGGCAGCGATGCGTAAGATGCCCTCATACTTGATATCAACGCTAATTGACCTGGCCAACAATAGTCCTACAAGACTCAAAATCAGTGCCTGCGCGATATGTCCAGCCCAGGCGCTCAGCAATTCAATGACATAATGCACAAACGGAATCAGAAAAGCGAACAGCGATAAGATATTCATCATATCTTTAGCTGAAATCTGCAAATGTTGAATCCCATTAAACTTGGTTTGGAAATCTCCTCGCGGAGTGCGTGCCAAAATTCCATCACTTGTAATGAGCATAGGCACTTCAAGCTCGGAGGGCACGTTAGTTTGCCCGCTGGTATCGAAAGCAATGAGGTTATTGCCGGTTTCGGGGTCACTTATGAAAAACGGACTCGACTCTTTGATACTCAATTTCCCCGACTCGATCTGAATGGTCGGCATTTGTTCAATCAAATCGCGACCATGCATCATAAGAATTGAGCGAAAATGGGCGCATTCCTTTAGAGGGATAATCGCGGTGGCAAATGAAAGCAAAACGAAAAGATAGACAAAGCAAACTCCTTTCGAGTTTTGCCCCAACTCTCTGTAGAACTGCGTGGAGAAAAACGCAAAAACCGGAGCTTGCCACAACTTATATCTCTTCAAGAAGCCCCCTTAGTTGAACCGCCAGAGAATTTGCCAATTATCTTCTCAACTAGCGAAAGGAAACGCAAGGTGAATTGACGCAGAGTAGAAAACGCAAGGCGCATTGACCCAAGGAAAGAAACCCAAGGCGCCCAGAGAAAGAAACTCAAGGCGCACCCAAAAGGCGACGCATGCGGCGCCCGATTAACGAATCCGACATTATCTAGGAGGATCTCGGCAACGCGGGCGGCGCATGCACCGCCCCTACGAATGTATTTCCCCACGGATTGCGTCAGCAACGCGGGCGGCGCATGCACCCGCCCCTACGAATGTATTTCCCCACGGATTG
>Ga0182030_10026026_pt1 | contig 10619 bp, 9 predicted proteins | sample 812S3MmetaG_FD_121299 | JGI IMG/M metagenome (GOLD analysis project Ga0182030, IMG submission 121299) | Permafrost microbial communities from Stordalen Mire, Sweden - 812S3M metaG (Illumina Assembly) | ecosystem: Environmental > Terrestrial > Soil > Wetlands > Permafrost | place: Sweden... | reverse complement strand
TCTCCATCCTGCTCCTGCTTGCCATTCCCGTCGCCTTGACCTACGTCTTCGGCAAGATGGTCGGGGCACTCCGCCAGGGCGTCGCCATCCTCGCTGCCATGACGATCCTCTTCGGCTGCTGGGTCGGATTCGCCGTGGCCGCCGAGCACCAGCCCAACCCGGCTGTGCAAGCCGCCGGCCTGGTCCACCAACCGACCGGGAACACCGTGGGCAAGGAGGTGCGGTTCGGCGTGCCGAGCTCGGCCCTCTTCGGCGTCGCTTCGACCCAGACATCGACCGGATCGGCCAACAGTGCCTACGACTCGTTCACGCCCATTGGCGGAGGCGCTCTCCTCACCGGGATGATGATGGGTGAGGTGACCCCCGGTGGCGTGGGGAGCGGGATGTACACCATATTGATTTACGCCATCATCGCCGTGTTTCTGGGCGGCCTCATGGTGGGCCGAACACCCGAATACTTGGGCAAGAAGATCCAGGCCACTGAGATAAAGCTGGCCGGCTTGGGCTCACTTGTCATGCCCATCGCCGTCCTGGCCCTCACGGCGGTCGCCGTGTCGCTCCATGCCGGGAGGGTGGCGCCCGAAAATGCCGGACCACATGGTTTTAGCGAGATCCTCTACGCGCTGACCTCGCAAGGAAACAACAACGGATCAGCCTTTGGCGGCCTGAACGGCGACACCACCTTCTACAACGTGCTCGGTGGGATCGACATGCTGATTGGCCGGTTTGGCATCATGATCCCGGCCCTGGCGCTGGGAGGAGTCCTGGCCGCCAAGAACACGGTGCCAGCCGGTGCGGGGACGTTCCGCACAGACAACCCGATGTTCGTGGGCCTTCTCATCGGCGTGATCCTCATCATCGGCGGTCTCACCTTCTTCCCTGCCGTCTCTCTCGGTCCCATCGTCGAGCAGCTAAGTCACGGAAAGTTCTTCTAATGACCACTCTCACCGCTACCCCGACACCTTCGAGCGATGCGCCGCATGGCGTGGCGGAGTCTCGAGGACTCTTCGACCCTGAGATCCTGAAAGAGGCGTTGGTCGGCTCGGTCACCAAGTTGGATCCGCGCGTCCAGATCAAGAACCCGGTCATGTTCGTGGTGCTTATCGGCTCCGTCGTGACGCTGCTCGAGGCGATCGCCCACGGTGGCATTTTCAATTGGTCGATCACCGTCTGGCTGATCCTCACGGTCATTTTCGCCAACTTCGCCGAAGCCATGGCCGAAGGTCGCGGGAAAGCGCAGGCCTCGACCTTGCGCAAGATGCGATCTGAGACGATGGCCCGCCGACTCCGCCCCGATGGCACCGAGGAGTTGGTGGCCGCCGCACTTCTGGCTAAGGGCGACAAAGTGGTCTGCGAGGCAGGCGATCACATTCCTTCTGATGGCGAGATCGTCGAGGGCGTGGCCTCGGTCGACGAATCGGCCATCACCGGCGAGTCCGCTCCCGTCATTCGGGAATCGGGTGGCGACCGGTCGGCGGTCACCGGAGGCACCACGGTCCTCTCGGACCGCATTGTGGTGCAGATCACAGCAGAGGCCGGCAACACCTTCTTGGACCGGATGATCGCCCTGGTCGAAGGAGCCAACCGGCAGAAGACGCCGAATGAGATCGCATTGACCATCTTGTTGGCCGCGTTGACCATCGTCTTTCTCCCCGTCGTGGTCGCCCTCCAGCCATTTGGCCACTATGCAGGCGCCACGGTGTCCGTGGTGGTATTGGTGGCGTTGCTGGTCTGCCTCATTCCCACCACCATCGGCGCATTGCTCTCGGCCATCGGCATTGCCGGCATGGATCGCCTGGTGCAGCGCAACGTGCTGGCCATGAGCGGCCGGGCCGTTGAGGCAGCAGGCGACGTGCAGACATTGCTGTTGGACAAGACGGGCACGATCACCTTGGGCAACCGCATGGCCTCAGACTTCTATCCGGCCTCGGGACACACTGAAGAAGAGGTGGCCGACGCCGCTCAGTTGGCGTCGCTCGCGGACGAGACGCCCGAGGGGCGCTCCATCGTGGTGCTGGCCAAGGAGCGCTTCAATATCCGCGAGCGTGATCTCTCCGGCGAGCACGAGTTCGTGCCATTCACTGCCACTACGCGGATGTCCGGACTCAATGTCGACGGGCGGGAAATTCGCAAGGGCGCGGCCGATTCAGTACGGCAGTGGGTGGAGGATCAGGGCGGCACTTCGCCTGCGGGATTGCAAGAGATTGTCGATCGCATCGCCCGTGCTGGATCGACACCATTGGTGGTGGCCGAGGGCGCCAACATCATCGGCGTTATTGAATTGAAGGACGTCGTCAAGACAGGCATCAAGGAGCGCTTCGCCGAATTGCGGGCCGCCGGCATCCGCACCGTCATGATCACCGGTGACAATCCGCTCACCGCCGCTGCCATCGCCCAGGAGGCTGGGGTGGACGATTTCCTGGCCGAGGCCACTCCGGAAAACAAGATGGAGCTGATCAAGGCGGAACAGCAGGGCGGAAAGCTGGTGGCCATGACCGGCGATGGGACCAACGATGCTCCAGCCCTGGCTCAAGCCGACGTCGGGGTGGCCATGAACACCGGTACCACCGCTGCCAAGGAGGCGGGGAACATGGTGGACCTCGACTCCAATCCCACCAAGCTGATCGACGTGGTGGAGATCGGTAAGCAGCTCCTCATCACCCGAGGTTCGTTGACCACATTTTCGATCGCCAATGACGTGGCCAAGTACTTCGCCATCATCCCGGCGCTCTTCGTGGTCACGTACCCGCAGCTCAACGCCTTGAACATCATGCATCTCCACAATGCCCAGAGTGCCGTCCTCTCGGCCGTCATCTTCAACGCCCTCGTCATCGTGGCGTTGATCCCGCTGGCTCTGCGCGGTGTCAAGTGGCGTCCCTCCGGCGCGGCGTCGATCCTGCGCCGCAACGTCTTCATTTACGGAGTGGGCGGCATCATCACTCCGTTCATCTTCATCAAGTTGATCGACCTCGTGCTCACGGCGTTGCACGCCTACTAAGGAAGCCATCATGCTCACTCAACTCCGCCGTTCAGCCATCCTGTGTCTGGTCTGCCTGGTCATTTTCGGCCTGGCGTACCCGCTGCTGGGCGTTGGACTGTCGCAACTCTTTTTCCGGGCCCAGGCTGACGGTTCCATCACCGCCAATGGCTCCACCCTTATCGGCCAGAATTGGTCGGACACCAAGTGCCCGGGACACCCACTGGGGAGTTGCGTGTTCCAAGGTCGCCCCGACGACCTCGGTCCGTACTCGAATGCCAACGCGAAGACGCCGAGCCCGGCGGGGCACCCGGGCGACGATCCGCTCGTGGCCAATGGGGTGGCCGGAGAGTCAGGAGCCACCAACCTCGGACCGCGCTCGCAAGAGCTGGTGGATTACACCAAGATGCTGGTCAGCTACTGGCACAAGCGGGGCGTCAACCCCACTTCGGATCTGGTAACCACCTCAGGTAGTGGGATCGATCCGGACATCACTCCCAGCGACGCGTTGGCGGAACTACCGATGGTGACAAAGGCAACGGGGCTCTCCGACACTGTGCTCAAGCGCCTGATAAGTCAGCAGACCCACGGCGCGGAATTGGGCTTCTTGGGCTCGCCGTACATCAACGTACTGCAACTCAACGAGGCCTTGGTGCGCTTGGAAAAATGACCTGCACCGCCATTTCGGCGGTGATTCCCCGCACGCGCACCGTCGTGGTTGGACAGGTGGCGTCGGTGACGGCACACGTCCGACCATGGAAGCGAGTCGATGTGATTCTCGGTGACGGGACGGGCACGATCACCCTCCGCTTCCTCGGGCGCACGGAAATTCCTGGAATGAGTGAGGGCCGAACTGTTCGAGCCGAAGGCACGGCGGGTCTGGAGAGACAATTACTCACCATGCTGAACCCGGTGTACGAGTTGACCCCTACCAGAACTCGATGAGTGTAAGTGGGCGTGGAATGGGACTCGAGTGGCAATGTTCCCAAGGCGGAGCGTCACGCCATCGCGCGCGTCAGGCGAAGATTGGATTCGTGCCCATGGTGATTGTTCTCCTGGACCTTGACAAGGGTGCCCGACGTGCTGAGGTCGCTGCACTGCGCTTTGGTGGGCACGAAGTGGCCACCGTAGATACGGTCGAACAGGCGATCACCTACCAACGGGGACATCGGGTCGATGCCGTGGTCATCGACCCGGTTCGAGCAGACGTTACGCAGATGATGGGTGAGCTCAGGGCACGCACCGAACTGCCGGTTGTGGTGGTGACAAGCGCTCGTGATGAACTTGACGCCGAGACCGCGCTCGATGCCGGCGCGGATGACTTCGTCGCGAAGCCGTTCCGAGTCGAAGAGCTCTTGGCCCGTGTGCGGGCAGTCGCACGCCGGGCACAGAAGTCAGAGGCTCGCCATCCAAATATTTCTCACCGGGGTGGAGTTCCGGATGGTGGAAGTTCTGCTTCGGCACCCGGGTCACCTCGTCTCGCGCGAACAGATCCTCACCGAGATCTGGGGCCCTCGCCGGGTGCAGAGTCCCAACTACCTCCGGGTGTTCGTCGCCACGGTGCGTCAGAAGCTCGAACCCGACCCTGCTCATCCGCGCTATTTGCTTACAGCGACCGGTCTTGGACTTGTGTTCGATCTGGGAAACCGTCACACAAGTCACGACGCCGTGCATGGACCAGCTCCGTCATCTCGAACTGGCTCCCAAGTGAACCTTGTCGAATCCGATTGGAAATGAGGAGATGCATGCCTGAATCTCAGCTTGACCAGATACTCAATTCCGCTGAAGACCGCGAGAAGTCATCGTGATTTCCGCCTTTATTAGACCGAGTACGCCAACACTCTTGCTGTATGTGGTGTCACTCGTTTTAGTGATGTGGACTGTCCTTGACGTGGCGCGACGTCCCGCCAGCGAATTGCCCACAAGAAACAAAGTGTTGTGGATCGTCGGGTCTGCAGTCGGTTGGCTCCTCTTCGGAATTCTCGGTGCGTTTATCGCTTTGGTCTATTTAGTCGGTCCACGGAAGCGAATGAATTCGCAACGGTGGTAAGTGGTGGGCCGGCGACGGCACCATCAACCCGGAAGGTGCCAGCAACCTGTGGGTGCCGAGAACCCCATCCGGCCAGATCAGGCGGCGAGCCGGTACTCATGGATCAGACCGAAGACGGTGCCGCGCCGTTGGAGGTGAGCAGGTTCGGGATCACTGATCGGCCGTGGTGGTGTGAGCGCAAGCCGAGCCAGCTGATCCAGACCTCGGTGCGGACGATGCTCTATGTAGTGGACTACGTACTCGGCCAGGACTCGTTGCAGATGTCGACGACCAAAGATCAGCACATGGTCGAGGCACTCACGGCGGACTGTGCCGACGAAGCGCTCAGCGAACGCATTGGCTCGGGGAGCCCTCACCGGGGGGCGGATGATCCGGATGCTGTCGGTTCGGAAGACCTCGTCGATACTCGAGGTGATCTTGGTATCTCGGTCTCGAATGAGGAACTTGACACCATGGGCTTGGTCCTCCAGCGCCAGGGTCAGGTTCCTCGCCTGCTGGACAACCCATGGGCCAGTCGGATGAGCGGTGATCCCGGTCACATATACCCGTCGTGTGTCGAGCTCAATGAAGAAGAGCACGTAGAAGCGCTTTAGTCGCACCGTGTCGACCGAGAAGAAGTCGCAGGCCAACATCGATGACGCCTGGGAACGAATGAATTCGGCCCAAGTCGGACTGCTCCGCATCGGTGCGGGGTCGATGCCGTTCCTCCGCAAGATGGTCCAGACGCTTGAAGGGGCGAGGACGACGCCCATTCTCGCCAACTCTCCTTGGATCCGGCGGTAGCCCCAGGTGGAATTCTCCCGGGCCAGTCGATGCATGATCGCGACCGTGCCGGCAGAGATGCCCGGTCGACCAGGGCGGTGCGAGTGAGTCCATTTCCGCCGGATGAGATCCCGGTGCCACCTACGCAGGATCTCGGGCTGCACGAAGAACCCGCACCAACGCCGTCGATCGAGCTTGCGTCCAAGGCCGGCGAGCAGTGCACGGTCCGAGGGCCGAAGAGCCGGTCGGACAACCTGACGGCGAAGCACGGCAACTTCGTGTCGGAGCATGACGACTTCGATCGCGAGATCACTCTTTTCGCGCCCATTCAGACGCACCAACTGAAGGAGCTTGGTGAAGGCCAAGTAGAGAAACGAAAGAGCCACCGCCCAGTCTCGTCTTCCCGGCCCACTTCACGAAAGTCATAGCTACGGTGCCCGGATGACATTTTTGGCACCCACAGGGTCGGCCATGGTTCAACGTGGCAGGCCTATGCGTGAGAAATCAGTGGCGCCGATCGAAGTGAGCCGACTCAGGCAATTCTGAACCTTGGGTATCTCGGGCTGGTCACGCCAACTTGGTGAACAATCGCTGGACCTCGTCGAGGGGATACCCAGACTCGGCCGCCTCCTCGGGGTGCTCCAAGCAGTAGGTCAATCCGCTCGCAATCAACCGGAAACCGACTTGCTCAAGGGCTTTGGTGGCCGCACTGAGCTGGGTCACGATGTCGCGGCACTCACGCCCATCTGCGAGCATGGTCTCCACAGCATGCACCTGGCCACCGGCGCGCTTGAGGCGCTTGCGGAGGTCGCTGACCACTTCGTCGGGTAGTTGCACACTTACTCCTTCGCTGCTTTTCAGGCTCGTGGGTCGATCTTCGCCGGTCAGTGCGAGAACCGAACATTAGGCAGGATACGGCCAAGCCACTTCGGCTGGTGCCAGGCCTTGTGGCCGCCCAGTCGGAGCACCACGGGAAGGACGACCAGTCGCACCACCAATGCGTCCAGTGCCACCGCGATGGCCAGGATCACTCCCATCTCCTTGGGCGCCAGCGGCCCGGACAGAGCGAAAGTGAGAAACACGGCAACCATGACCGCAGCGGCGGAGAGGACCACCCTTCCGGAGGTGCGCATTGAACCGATCATGGCATGCTCGGGGTCAAGGTGTGTCTCGTAGCGCTCCTTTGCTGCGGAGAGCATGAACAGCGTGTAGTCCATGGCCACGCCGAAGACCATGGCCCCGAAGAACAACGGGGCCCAGGCGTCAATGAAGCCTTGCGGTTGGAAATGCAGCACGCTGGACAAGTAGCCGTTTTGGAATATGAGGCGTCCGATGCCGAAGGCGCCGGCCACCGACAGGGCGGTGATGAGTACCCCCAAAGCGGCGATCAGCGGTGCTCCGAGGGCGATCAAGAGGAGCAAAAACCCGAGGACACCCAAGATGGCCAAAACGATTGGAGTGTGCGATGCCAACGATGCTTGAAGATCATGGTTCTCCGCCGCAGCCCCGCCGACGAGAGTTCCGGTCGGGAGCACCTGTCGAAGGTGGTCGATGGTCGCACCCGTCGCCGTCGTTGAAGGTCCGGTGGTCGGCACCACCTGATCAAGTGTCCACCCGGCGTGCGTCGGTCCGGGGACCGCACCGGCCACGCCAGGAGCGTGGGCGAGAATCGCCATGGCCTCGGCCTGATTGTGCGCCGGCACGACCACCTGCAGAGTGCCCGGGGCTCCTGTACCGAAGGCGGACGTCACCTCGTTGTAGCCGACCCTGGCATTGGCACTGGGCGGCACAATGGTGATTGACGGCATGTTGGTGCGCATCCCAATGATCGGCGCGGCGGCCAGCAGAAGGACAACCAGCGCAGCGGCACCGGCCGCAAACGGGTGACGCCATAACAGCTTGCCCCAGCGATGGAGCATCCGATCGAGTGGACCATCCCCCTCGGGCGCGGGCCCGCGGCGGAGGCGAATCCTTCCCTTGTTGATGTTGGTACCCAACTTGCCGAGCACCGCTGGGAGCAAGCTCAGCGTGGCGGCGAGCACGGCGACGACGGCAAGCATGATGCCGAAGGCCATCGACCGAAACGCCGGACTCGGGACGATGAGGATGGCAGCGAGGGACGCCAGCACCGTCAGGGCACTGAAGGCGACCGCCTTGCCGGCGGTGTCGACTGTCTCGGCCACTGCAGCGACGATGGCCTCATGGTCTCCTGGTTTTGCCCCTCGGCGCTCAAGAGCGGACCGGAACCGCATGACCAGGAAGAGTGCATAATCGATGCCCAGAGCCAGAGCGAACATGAGAGCGAAGTTCAGCGCCCATATTGAGACCGGGGTGAACTTGGTCGTGATCACCAGGGCGCCCGCCGCGACCAGTAGTCCGGCCATGGTGAGCAAGAGAGGCAGCCCGGCAGCCACCAGGCTTCCAAAGGCGATGACCAAGATGATGATCGTCACCGGCCACGAGAGCATCTCAGAGCGGAGCATGGCCGAGCGGTTGGCCGTATTGAAGTTCGCCCAAAGTGCACTGTCGCCGGTGAGCGTCACCGACACCGAGGAGGAGGAAAGTGCAGCGAGCTTTGGCTGTAAGGCGTCAGCAGCCAGCACCATCTTGTTCGAATCGGCAGCAGCGCCGGCCGTGATGATGGCCATGCGCCCGTCTCGAGAGATCGAGACCCCGGCCTGGGGCGGAACCACCGTCGACACTCGAGGGTCACTTCGGAGCGCCCGGGTGGCCTTTGTCACCGCATCTTGGGCCCGAGGGTCCGACGCAATGGGTCCGCGGTGGTCAACGATCACCACTTGCAGCCCGGTGGCACCGAGGCCGGCAAAATCCTTTTCAATGACAGCTCGAGCTGCGACGGACTGACTACCCGAGGCTTGCCAGCCCGCCCCTGCGAGAGCGCTCTCCACGTGGATGGCAAAGAACCCGAAGGCGGCGATAACGAGAAGCCATACCGCGAGCACACGGCGGAAGTGGGTGGCAGCCCAAGCCCCGAGTCGGGCAAACGGTCGTGGGTGACCTTCGCCCGGTGACGCTGTCCGAGCGTCCGCTTGCTCCGCCACGGCGGGCGAATCCGGAGTAGAGGCAGTTGGAGGAGCGTCTAGACCTGTACTCGTTGATGTGGACATCGGCCGTCCTTTGCTGTCGAGTGCTGATACCCCACTGGGTATAAGTCACGATAGCACGATACCCTATGGGGTACCACTTATTATTGAACTGGGTCAGGGGACTATGATACCCTATGGGGTATGTGTAGAGCAGCGACGTGCAAGAAATGCGGGCGCCCAACTTGGAAGGGCTGCGGAGCCCATGTCGAACAGGTGCTGGGCGAGGTGCCCGAGGACGAACGGTGCCAGTGCCGGACGACTGCGGCGCCCGTGACACGACGCAAGTCATGGTGGTCTCGATGACGACACCAGGTCAGGGACCCATGCGGGTGGTGATCATCGGTGGGGTGGCTGGCGGAATGTCGGCGGCCACTCGGCTCCGTCGGCTTGACGCCGACGCCAGGATCACCGTGCTTGAGCGCTCTGGGCACGTCTCGTTCGCCAACTGCGGACTGCCCTACTTCGTGGGCGGGCTGATTGAAGAGGAAGATGACCTTACCCTCCAGACCCCGCAACAGCTCTTCGACCGATTCCGTCTCGATGTCAGGGTCAACGACGAGGTCGTGAGCATCGATCGATCGGTCAAGACGGTGACCACCCGCTGCACCCTCAACGGCGAGGAGTCCGTTGTGCCGTACGACAGGCTGATCCTCAGCATGGGTGCGGCCCCCGTGCGACCACCGATCCCTGGCTACGACCGGGTTCGGACATTGCGCACCGTCGAAGATGCTGCATCCATTGCCGCCGATGTCGGTTTCGCCCCGGCCACCGCTGTGGTGATCGGGGCAGGGTTCATTGGTCTCGAGATGGCCGAGAACCTCGTCGCACAAGGGCTGGCTACCACGGTCGTCGAAGCTGCCCCCCAGGTGCTGACCCCGCTCGATCCGGAGATGGCGGTCCTCGTTGGCGACGAGCTCATTGCCCACGGAGTCACCCTGGAGCTCGATGCGGCTGTGGCCTCAATCGGCCAGCGATCGGTCACCCTCTCGGACGGCCGCGTTCTTCCCGCCGATCTCGTTGTCGGGGCTATTGGCGTCCGTCCCGACGTCCGCCTGGCCGAGCTGGCCGGACTGGACCTCGGACCGAGCGGTGGCATCGCCGTCAACGACGCCAATCAAACCAGCGATCCCCACGTCTACGCCGTAGGCGACGCGGTCGAGAAACCCGACGCGGTCTCGCACGCCACGTCGCTCATCGCTCTCGCCAACGTCGCCAACCGCCAGGGACGCCGTGTGGCAGACCACATTGCCGGGCGCCCGTCGCACGAAGTCCCATCGTTGGGCACCTCGATCGTCAAGGTCTTCGAAGTAGTGGCGGCCACAGTGGGATGGAGCGAGCGTCGTCTGAAGGCCGCGGGTCGGCCTTTCCGTGCCATCCACTCCCACCCCTTTGACCACGCCACCTACTACCCGGGCGCGACTCGGATGGCGGCCAAGCTGATCTTCGATCCAGACGATGGGACCATCCTGGGGGCCCAGATCGTGGGTCGGCACGGCGTCGACAAAAGAATCGATGTGATCGCCACAGCGATGTCCGGCGGACTTACTGCCCCACAGCTCGCCGACCTGGAGCTGGCCTACGCCCCGCCGTTCTCCTCAGCCAAGGACCCGGTCAACCTCCTCGGCTGTATGGCAGAAAACATCTTGAGTGGGGACTGCGACGTCGTCGGGCCAGCGGAGTTGGAATCATTAGCGGAACAAGGCTGGCCGATCGTCGATGTCCG
>Ga0182030_10026025_pt1 | contig 10619 bp, 2 predicted proteins | sample 812S3MmetaG_FD_121299 | JGI IMG/M metagenome (GOLD analysis project Ga0182030, IMG submission 121299) | Permafrost microbial communities from Stordalen Mire, Sweden - 812S3M metaG (Illumina Assembly) | ecosystem: Environmental > Terrestrial > Soil > Wetlands > Permafrost | place: Sweden... | reverse complement strand
GTCAATGCTCAGCACCACCAGGCGGGCATCCATGTCGTCGGGCACATCAGCACCGGACTGAGGCAGTGGGTGGATTCGGCGAAACTCACCGGCGGAGCGCAGATCGAGTCGCAGCCGGCGATCAATCTCCTGCACGACCGCGTCTGGATTGCGCTTCAACTGCTCGGCGCGATCATCCGCGAGCTTGGTGACTGTCGGCTGCGTCGAGTACCAGTAGCGATTGCCGTCGTGGTACAAATAGGTGGCGACCCCGCTCAAGCGTCGAAGTGCATCGCCAAACACAGCCGGCGATTCTCCGGGCATAACGCAGCCGAGTTTAACGCGCCGGTCTTCCAGGCCTCGATGCGCCGCTTGCGTGAGCGGGGCCGAGCCTAGGTAGATAGCGCGCGCGACGCGCCGGCACGCCGCGAACTTGCCGAGGTTGGGTACTTCGCCATCGAGGCGAAGCGGCAACGAGCTGGGACCATCCACGTCCTTCTCGATAACGGGCACCCAGTTGTCTGAAAGATAACGCGTCAGCTCGAATTGGACCCGCGGATCATCGATCGAGATGTTCGCCGGCAGGATCATCGGGTTGCGGTCGCCCTTCTCCCAAAGGCTGTGAATCACTGCGGCCATGAGGCGCAGCACGCCGCGCGTGCGTTGGAATTTCACCAACGTCGACCAATCGGTGTAGAGCCGATCGAAGATCTCAGGATGGATTGGATAGGCGGCCTTGAGCCGCTTTTCGTAGTCGGCATCGCGGCACTCAGGCGGGAATTCCTGATGTTGCGTTCGGTAGAGGTCCGCGAAGGCGCGCGCCACCACGTCGCGATCTTTGAATTGCGCCGGGTCGGCCATCGGCTCGAACAGCCTTCGCCGCACAATCTCGAAGCCTTCCTCGGCGCTGGCAGGCCGCCAAGAAGATTCGACGCGGCCGACAACATTGCGGAGCCGATCAAGCGCTTCGCGTCCGCGTTGGCCGCCTACCTCGACGTCGTCGGCTTTCGTGTGAGGCGACCCCGACGTATCCGAGGCGGGAAGGCTGATGACGAGCAAACAGTTATTCGCTAGCTTCGCTGACTCGGTCAGAACCTGGGCGAAAGTGAACTGAGTTTCGAATCCGCCCGCTGGCAAGTCGGATTGATCGTGGAGCTGGCGTGCGTAGGCAACCCACTCGTCAATCAAAATCAGGCATGGCCCATATTCGAGGAACAGCTCGCGCAGGACGTCGCCCGGGCTCGTCGCCTTCTCATCGTCGGCTTGGATCCGCGCAAACGCCTTCTTGCCTCCAAGCTGCCAGGCCAGTTCGCCCCAGAGCGTGCGTACGACCGTGCCATCAGGCTTCGTTGAAGGATTGCCGGGTGAGATCTTATTGCCCACCAGCACCACGCGTTTCGCGGTCGGGAGCTTCGTGGCTCCCGCTTGTGTCATCACCGAGTCGATACCCGCGAGCTCCGTCGGCGCAATGCCCGAAAACAGGTGATAGAGCGCCAACATCGAGTGCGTCTTGCCGCCGCCGAAGTTGGTTTGGAGTTGCACCACCGGGTCGGCGCCGTTGCCCGACAGCCGCTGCACGGCGCCAACCAGCATCCCCCTGAGACTCTCGGTCAGATATGTGCGGCGGAAGAATTCGACCGGGTTCTTATATTCGTCAGTCCCTTCGCCGAGATGAACCTGCCAGAGATCGGCCGCAAATTCGGCTTGTTGATAACGGCCGCTGGCGACGTCCTTGTGCGGAGTTACAACCTCGCGCCAAGGCTTCAGGCTTCCCGTCACCTGACTCTCGATGGCGGTCCCGGCGCTCTTCCGCTTTTCACTCCGCATCTGCTCGTCGAAGATCAGGCGGCGTAGTTCCATTTTCATCTTGCCGACTTCGTCCGCCTGCGAGGCGGAAACGGCCGTGAGAAGTCGCGCGATTGAATCCAGAGCCCGGTCGGCATCATCACCAGAGAATGGTTCCTGATGCGCCCAGCGATTCCGATAGCCACGGGCTTCGCCGACGAGACCACGCTCAGCCGGGCCAAGGGTTTTGCGGAACACATCGTTCCAGCCATCCCACATAAGCTTCAACAGCAGCGCCGAATCCCATTGTGTGATCGGCTTGTCGCGAACGATCGGGTCCTCGGCCATTGCCTGAACAGCCGGGACGACCTGACCGTTCTTCGTTGCGTTCTTAACTTCGCGCTCAACGAACGGCGCCAAGCCGGCTTTAAGGAGCTCCAAGGCTTTCCCAACGCGCTCCTGATTTGTGATCGCCATGACCTAAGCCCTCCCGAACATGTCAGCTTGTTTGGGCGGCTGAACCGCTCGCTCCTCGCGCGCCAGGCGCGCAATTTCTGGCCAGCCAAGAACAAGCGCATTGTATCCTTGAGCTTCCTGAGAGAGCTTCTTTTTTTCCGCCACCTTGAAAAGCCGATACGCTAAATCTCGCGCGGCTTCGCCGTGAGAACCTAGTTTGCGCAAGAGAGACGACGTCGCCTCGTCGCCCGCTCCTTCATAGTGGTACAGACGCAGAAGCTGATGAGTCATTTCCCAGACGGTTAGCCGGCGATCGCTCTCCGGGTCCCAGTCTGCACGTAACTCGTCGGGACGTAGCAAACGTACTTTGCCTCCCTTTGAGAGAACGACGTCGGCTTGCTGGAGCCCGGACACAGACGTCACCTTGGCCTTACTGAGTATCTCGGCATCACCGAAATCGCCATCCGAGAAGCCGAACTGTTCAAACCAGGCGATCGCCCATCGCGTGTCAGCGTCGAACTCGTCCTCGACCTCACTGAGTACCTCAGTCAATGTTTGATTGATCGTGTTAATGGCCGTCCTAACAGACATGTGCTTTCCAGACGGGTCCAGAATACGATCATATCTAGAATAGATCGCCATTCCAGGACCCAAAGCAGCCTGCGCAAAATCTACCGGTGCTATGTTTCCTTGTTGTAGATGGTGGAGCGCAGCAGGAAGAGTCTTCGACAATTCCCGCCGAAACTGTGCGCTCGAAATCTGAGGAGCTGACGCAAGACGTGGACGGCAAGCAAGGACAATGTAAGAGGCTAGAGCATTGGCGCCCATAGATACCATGCGCCACTTCTGCGACGCACGGACTGGCCAAGTGGCAGTGATTTGAAATCCGCTTGAAATTAGCGCTTCTAAGAGTGTCTCCCAGCCCGTGGTCAAATCGTAATTTTGATCATCACTGGCATCATCGGTGACATCTTCATCCTCCTGCTTAAATGCATAGTAAACAGTAAGCGGAAAACGTGGATCCATCTTGCTACGAAGAGCTGAGAATGCCTGCCGGAATCCGTTCTCGAAATGCTGCTTAGCTCTGAGTGCATCCCCTTCGAAACGGTTTGCTGCCGCTATCAATTCAGGCAGCTTTGGCACCAAAACCGTTGAAAATATATCAGGATAAAATTTCCCTATCGATCTCCTCAGCCAGACGTAGAAAAAATCCGATAATACGGCATAGCTAATGTTGTTATAATATGGTGGATCCGTGCTAACCAGAATCAATTCAGCGCCGTTTTGCTCTACCGCAGCGTCAAGTTGCTTCGCTTCGCCAATTCGAGCTTCACCAACAGAAATTACCTCGACGCAATCAGCAACATATTCGCTACAAGTCTTCCAAGCTCCGACAGAATTGCCGAGGAAATTGGCCTCGGCAAAATCGAAGACCATCGGAATTGCTTGTTTTCCAAAAAGATTCATGACCTTCTGATTCGATGGGCTCCATCGGCAAAGACTGTTGTTGAAATCCGCACAGCGGTTTGCGGCAAGCGCCAAAAATGTGCGAACCACCTGCTCGTAGCGAGTGGCTTCCGTCTGCGACAATCCGGCGCGCTCGGCATCCGTACGGATCTGCGAACCGATCTCCTGGATCAAATCGCTTGTGGTGAGGAGAGCTAGTATCTGCCGATCGGTGAACAGATGTCCCCAGGTTGATAACCCATAGGCGGTGCATACGCCGCCGGTGATTTCCGCTCGCGTTGGGAGAGGGCCAGCAAGTAGGGACGCCCGTGCCTCGGCTATATCCTCGCGCCTCTCGATTATCTGAAGCGAATTCTCAGTTTGAGAGTCCGGAGCTACGTAGACCCTGCCGGAGGGTCCGTCTGCCACGACGCACATCAGTCTCGTACGAAGCTTGCCCGCCTTACCTTCTGATTGGACATAACTCCGCTGTATCGGCGTTTTCGTCAGGATACAGATGAAATCCTGCCCTTTGCCAGCTTTTGCACCAAGTCGAGCCTTAGCCAATTCATCCTTCGACGGCACTCCTGAGTGGACCTCGAATCTCCAACCGTCACTGAACCCTTCATCAATAACCGGAGACACCCAGACAGAATGGCCGCCTTTCGTTGACAGGACGAAAGACGAGGCGATCGGAACATGCTTACCGTTGGCTGCTGGATTGGGGCTTGCGACCGTTCTTACCCACACCCAAGCGATTACATTTGCTTCTCCGCCGATGAGATTTTCAGAACGAGCCTTTGGGTAATACTTGGAAAGTTTCCGATTCGCGTTTTGGTGAATGACGTTGGCATAGTAGCGGACATCATCGGCTAATCCGTAGGTTCCTCTCCAAGCTTCGCTTCCACCGATTCGTTGGCGGGATTCTGGATTAACAGGGGCGTGGCCGCTCCATTGCGGCGCAAGCTCAAGATTGCATTTGTTGAGAAGGACGGCCACTGGGTTAAGATCACCAGCGTGCGCTTTGAAGCCCATACGACTCGCTTCGAGTGGAATTGATCCTCCACCAGAAAAAGGGTCAAAGACCGGAGGCAGTTGGCCGTCGCAGTACTTAAGCATCTCAGCCTTGGCCTCGGCGTAAACTTCTGGCGCGTTGTGGAGCTTCTTTCCCATCATCCGGCGAATGATATCGAACAGCCTCTCCCGCTCTGCGTTTTGCTGCTCCTCAGTAGGCCATTTTTCCGGGTTTGCCTCTGGATCATCGACGACCGAGGCGAACAGAATGGCGCGCGCGGTCGGCAGCGGAAGACGGGCCCACCAGTGGTGGATGCCCTTCGGGTGCGGGCCGATCCCGGGCATTTTGTCGTAAGCCGATGCGTCGTTGATTTCCGGTAGCGGCAGCGCCACCTCGATCAGCTTCTTCCTTGGACTATTGCTGACGGTCATGATCAAAAACCAATCGGTATGTGGCTGGATAAAGGGTGAGTTCACCGCCGTCGCGCATGGCGCGCAGTCGCGCGCCTGGCACTTCGATGGGGTCACCCTGCGGGGTTGAGAGAATGAGGGCGTAGAGGTCGGGGAACTTGTCCATCAGCCCCCAGATGTCCGCCTCCAGCTGGAGCGACTGCTGCTCCAGGCAGTGATCCTTGGGCCAATAGTGATGGACGAGTTCGCCTTTCGCCGTCCGCCGCTCCCAGGGAAAGCGGTCATCGTGCGCCTTGCCGATCCAACTTCCGTCGACATGGAAGAAGCGCTCGTCGCTCTCCTTCTGATAGCCAAGGGATCGGGCAAACCGTTCAATAATGCTCGGCTTGGCAGGTCTCGGAGCGGGGCGCTCCCTTGATGGTCCACTATCCATCCCGTCCAACTCGCCTTGATGCTCGTCGGGCTGGTCGATGAGGTCGGGTTCGGGCGCGGTTGTCGCCTCAGCTGCGTCGGCTGCTGGTATGACCACGCCATCGGCGGGGTTAGCCGGTGAGATGACGTCATTGGAGCTTGGCTCGTCGCCGGAATGTTGGGGCGGCTGCACACCCATGAGCGTCGTGTCAGGTTCCGAAATCTTGGGGGCTGCGTGAGCGGCGAGCTTGAAATTCTCCTCCACGTACTCGGTCACGTCGTCGGCTGATCTGCCGAAACAATAGTTGAGTGCCGCAGTGACATCAGGTCGGCCAAAGACCTTCCCCAGCCGCTCCGGCACCAGCCGCGCGAGCTTCGCTCGCGGGAGTGACTCGACGAATAGCGTCCTGTCCAGCCATACGACCTCGGCAGACCTCGGCGTTCCCGCTGGGGCGCCGTCGATATAGGGAATGATTTCCAGCGTCGGTGAGGTCCGCCATGCCGTGCAGGCGAGATCCTCTGCGAGGGCGCGTATCCGCGGCGTTTCCTCTTCATCATCAAGTTCAATCCGGCGGAGTTCAGCGCCCAATCGGGTGAGCCACGGGTGCTTCTCCGGCGATTCCGCGGACAGAGCGGCCTGTTGAAGCCGCTCTTCGATCCGGCTAGCAAGACGCGGAATGTCCCCGAAAGGCAGCGTCTCCGTGATCTCCGCCGGCAACCGCTGGAAGTCCGCAGTCTTTTGCTTCACCCATTCATGGAGATGGCTGTATTCCGTAAGAGTCTGCATTGTGAGCGCATATTCAAGCGCCGTGACCGGCACCCATTCGCGCGCCAGGTTCAACCAGTGACCGCACTCATGCCATATCCGGTTGGCATGGCGGGACATGAGTGCCCTTACACGGCGCGCATCGTCCTGGGATAGGGACTTGCCGGTCGGAAGCTGCTTCAACCACTGAATGGCAAGGTCCGCAGTCGCCTGCTCGGCGACGCCGATCTTCCGCCAAAGCGACAGGTCCCTGACGGAGGCGCGAATGACGGCGGCTCCTGGCACATCCTCTTCATTGCAAGAGAGATACACACCCGGCAGGGTGGCCCAATCAGCGCCCTCGGTGAGGATGATCTTCTCCTCCCGAAACGCGTTCTTGATATTTAGAAGATCGGCCGTGGAACATGTGTCGACCATCTGGTCGAGGCGCCGATACCATTTCTCGACCTCTTGGATCGGGGGCTTGGTGGATTGCGCCAGGGCGCGGAGGCAATCCAGCAAACGATCCGGTCCGGTGGGTGTGTCCCGCACGCCCAGCAGTGTTAGCAGCGGCCTGGTGATTTCCCGGTCGAGCCGCCCGTAGACGAAGTACTCGACGTCGATGAGAGACTCTGTCTCTGGCGTCCTTCGGAGCATCTCGGAGGGCTTGCGCAGGAAGCCTCGCGTGTCCGGCAAGCATGGAAGGTCGCGGAATTTCAGAATCCATGCCGGCAGGAGTTCGTCATAGTTTACGGCGCGAGTGCTTCCTGTCGTAGCGACCTGCAGCGCGCGAGCGCTCGACGCTGACGACCAGAAGGATTCAGGTTGTGCGAGAATGCGATCGACAACGCGGCTCCAGAGGCGATCATCATCCTTCGCGGCTGCTGCCCACTGGCTCCAGAATGCATCGTCGAAGTCCCAATCCTCAATGAAGAAACTCGAGGTCTTGTAGTGTAAAGTCGGGACTGACAACGATCCGCGCCGACGTAATTCGGCTTCGAGCCTCTGCCGTCCAGACACGTCGACGCGTTTTTGTTTGAGTGGGGCGCATTCCAGCAGGCCAGAGCGCCCCGACGAAATCCATCGCCGCCATTCCTCAGCGGTACATGAGGTGAAATCCTTCGAATAGTCGGGATGAAGAAGATGCTCCGCGCACCAGACCTTCGGCAAAAGAGGTTCCAGGGTTCCGTCTTGGTCGAAGAGAACAGAGTGGGCACGCGATCTCAACCGAAGATCGTTCGATGCAAATCGGAAGGACTCGCCTACTGATGCGCCCAGCTTCGCGGCGATTTGGGCAAGCTGGACGCAGTTGGCGAGGGTTTGCGACTCCTGGCTGAAAAATCCGGCCGCGACCTGATCTACGACCTTGCTGGCGTCGCTGGAATCCTCAAGGCCGAGAGCCTTGAGCACGACCTGTGCGGCGGCCGCCTCCTGTTCGAGTTCGGCGTCCGCACCGCCCTCGTTGGGCCTGCGCTGCTCCGTGATGAAACGCGTCCAATTCTGGTTCAGTACGAGCAGGTGGGCTGACAGAAATTCCCAATCTTCCTCTGACTGAAGAAGCCGTTTTTCCCCCAATCTCACCACCTCGCCAGCCGAATAGAGGACGTGCTTGCCTTGAGCTGGAAATATCCGGAGCTTCGATCGATTGGCCGTCATGCGCCAATCGGTGACGTCGGGCGCGACGTACGCCCATAATTTCAGAAGACGGCGCCAGGTCTCCGGCCTTGGCAGATGCTTCGATTGGAGGGCAGCGAGAACGTGGTCCTTCCCGACGCACTCGACGACGCCCCTTTGCACCAGATTTTCGCGATCAGCGCCTGACAGATGTCGGGACAGCGCAGGTCGGCCAGCATTGTCGAGGAGAGAAGCAACCTGTTCTGCTGGCCAGACTTCGAACATGGCGTCCGGAAACACGACGCTCTGTCCGCTTGAGATCAGCTCACCATCGTTGGTCAGGAGGAAAGCTTGGCCTTCGATCGCGGCATCAAACGCTTCCTCAAGCTTTGTCGCGCACGTTCCCTCAAGCGAATTGTCATCACGATCGACATTGGGGAAAAGCTCGTAGGCGCGGGAACGTTCGACAAGGCTTGCATTGGAGTCTCGCAGCCATTGGAGCATGACTGATGCAGCAAGCGAGCCGACGCGCTCCAGGAGCCACCGATTTGTTGGTGAGGTCTCCGGATCCTTGATCTTGAGGCGTGCGGGGTCCTGGATAAATGGTGCGTTGCAGGCGAAGGGGAGTGAAGTTTCCACTCCAGTCGGCAGTACGACGAAAAGACGACCTTTTGCGCCAAGGACGATCTCGACCTTGCACGCGGGGAAGTCCGCCTCTTGGTCCGCGCCGAGAAGTCTCTCCTGCCGGATTTCCGACAGAGCATCGGGTGGAAACGCCTCGTTTGCGGATCGCGCAATCAGATGAGCATCGTCAGGCTTGCCATGCAGGGCCATCCACTCCGTATCAGGGACCGGCCCGGGACCCATGCTACCCCAGTGGATTTCATGTTCGCCAATCCGCAGACGACGAATGTGTTTGAAGAAGAGAAGAGAAACCGGGCTTTTGAGCCATTCCTCAAGGTTCTTCTCGACCTCTCGCTCCCGATGAACGTCGACGATTGGTACGTGAACCTCGGTATGGAGAGGTAGTGAAGCGGCGCCGTTAATCCACTTCGGCTCGGTAAACCGTTGGCGCTCGAAAGCCACCGAGAGCGTGGGCGTCAAGAGACGGACCGTATCACCGAGACTAAACGTGCTCTTGAAACCGATCCCGCGGAAACCGATCGTATGAAGCGCGCGCTTGTTGGAATACCCGAACCGGCACAGCGAAGCGAAATGCTCCTCGGCAAAATCCTCACCGTCGTGGGCGAAGATAAAGCAATGGTCTTCGATGCGGACCGCCGCTTCGGTTGCGCCAGCGTCGTCCGCATTTTGCAGCAACTCCGACAGAATGTGGCGAGGACTCTGGACCTGCGTGAAGAGCTGATGCCAAGGTCCGGCGAGTTCGGGATCGCTTTCCAGCTGGTCCCAACGTCTCGCTGCACGCTCACGTATCCCATTGAAGTAATGCGGTCGCTCGATCATCTGGGCGGCTCCGCGCGCGCAATCAGCTCAGCAAAGTTGTAATTGACACTCGTGACACCGAAATCTGGCTCGCGCTGGAACGGCCGGCGCACATAATGAAGTCGATGATTGTCACCATCGAACTCCACGACCGCTAAAATGAATTCGTCCGGCTTATTGAGCGAGTAGAGGATTTCATTTCGAGTTACGGTGATGGTCGCCGCACCGGACACGCGCCCCTTGACCTCGATGAAGCGAAGACGACCCGTGCCGGGAATTCGACTTTCAATATCGTAGCCAAGCTTCTCTAGTTCCCGATCGGTAGGTTCGAACCCAAGACCACGCTCCACTTCCATCACGATCTGACGAGCTCGTGCGGCGGCAGCCAGTGTGTCGCGGGACTCCGTGAAGGTAGGCGGCCGATGCCCAGTCATTGCGTCGACCAGACCGGCTGGCACGACTAGAAGTCCGCCAAGCACAACAGGAGGCAACGGAGAGATCTGCCGTTCGTGCTTTATCTCTTCCATTCGCTTTTCAAGGCGGCCCTGTAGGGCGTCTGCGCGCTTTCGAGCCTCTCCGGAGTTCAGTCGCGCATTAATTTTTCCGGACTGCTCCTGAAGCTTCAGCTGTTCGGCGCGATGATCCCAGTAGCTGATCTCCTTCGTCAGCCTGTCTTTGACCGCGGCCTCAGTCTTGCTGAGCAATTCGAGCTTGCGTGATCGGACCTCATCGAGATGCTCCGGCACGACGTTAGCGATCGCATATCCCTGTGCCTTTTGCTCAATTTCACGACCGATCCACGCGGCCTCTGGCCGGGCGAGGAAGGCTTCGACGTTCGGTTCCCCGTCCAGGGGCGGCCGATAGTCGAGATAGGGTGCGTAGTTGAGATGTCGCGCGTGTCCTTCTGCGTCGATCTCAACATAGAGCATGCGCTTCGATACAATCCGCCGGTCTCCACTTCGCGTAATGCCCGCGTCTTGAATTGCATGTTCGAGAAAGAACAAGACGCGTGGGCTCAAACCGGGATCGCGGTCGTCGACCAAGACCGTTCCTCGGCGCAGAAGATCTCGGTGTCGCTCCAGCGTGAGGTCAATGGCCGCATCGAGAAGGGGATGCCCGGGACAGACAAAGGCGGCCAGTGTCTGACCCTGTGGGGCTATCAGCGACTTTTCAAAAGCTATACGCTCGTAACGGGGCAAGACCGGTTCACCAAATCCAATCAACCGATCGCGATTGCGTATCGGCGCCGGGACATGGGTAACCTCATATCGCCGTGGCTCGCGCTGCTTTGCGTTGCCGCCGAGTTGCTTGAATG
>Ga0182030_10026023_pt1 | contig 10620 bp, 10 predicted proteins | sample 812S3MmetaG_FD_121299 | JGI IMG/M metagenome (GOLD analysis project Ga0182030, IMG submission 121299) | Permafrost microbial communities from Stordalen Mire, Sweden - 812S3M metaG (Illumina Assembly) | ecosystem: Environmental > Terrestrial > Soil > Wetlands > Permafrost | place: Sweden... | reverse complement strand
CGCCGAGGAAGCCGCCGGCGCATCGGCGCAGGCCGCGGCCGCGGCGAAGCAGCAGGCCCGGGGTGCCGAGGATCTCGCCGCCGCGATCGAGGAGATCGCCTCGCTGGCGGAAACCATTCAGCGTCGCGATGGCCGGTAAACGCCAGCAGCCCCGCAATACGGCCGATCTTGCGCCGGCCGCTGGCCCGCTTGGCGCGGGAGCGGAGCAGCCCGCTTCCGAGAAGCTGCTGATTTTCCAGCTTGCCGGAGAGTCGTTCGCGTTGCGGCTTGCCTCTGTCGCCGAGATCATCCGGCTGCCGGATCTGGCCCATATGCCGCTGGTTCCACCGAGCCTGCTCGGGCTCGCCAATTTGCGCGGGAGTGTGTTGCCGGTCATCAGCCTGCGGGCGCTGCTGCAGCTGCCGGGCCTCGAGGCCCACGAGCAGACGCGCGTGATCGTGATGCGCGGAGACGCCGCGGTCGGCTTTGTCGTCGATCAGGTCGAGCGCCTGCTGGCGCTCGCCGCGCACCGGCTGGAACAGGACGATGCCGGCGCCGGTACGACCGATCCGGCGCTGCTGGACGGCATCATCAAGGGTCCGGAAGGCCACGGTACGATCAAGTTATTGAATCCGTCGCGGCTGTTGAACGGGCAGTTCGCCCGGCTTGGCGTCGCCACGACGCGCACCGCGAACAGGTCGCCGGTCGCCATCGGCAGCTCGGCTGCGGCGTCGTCACAGGCACTGCTCTCGCTGCTGTGCTTTCGCCTCGGCGAGCAGGAATATGCGCTTCCGCTCGACCGTGTGCGGGAGATCGTTCCGCTGCCGGACCATATCTCGGCACTGCCTCGGCCGGAAACCGCCGTACTGGGCGTCGTCACGCTGCGGGACAGCCTGCTGCCGCTGGTGTCGCTGCGCGCGTTGCTCGGGATGGCGGCCAATGACGGGCTCTTACCGCGCGGCAAGGTCGTGGTGGTGCCGCTGGGCGATGGCGCGGTAGGCGTGGTCGTGGATGCAACCCGGGAAATACTCCGGGTCGATCCGAACATCATCGATCCGGCGCCGGCCTTGCTCACCCGCGGCGACGGTGACGCCGAAATTGCCTCGATCTGCCGGCTCGAACACGGGCGGCGACTGGTCGCGCTATTGTCGCCGGACCGGCTTTTCCGCTCCGAACTGGTTGGCCGAATTCTTGCCGAGCGTGCCAGCGCAGGCGAAACTGAACCGCAAGCGGAAGCAAGCGTCATGGCAAACGAGCAGTTCATCATTTTTCGCCTGGGCGATCAGGACTACGGCATCCCGATCGCCGCGGTCAGTGAAATTGCGCGGCGGCCCGATCACATCACGCGGCTGCCGAAGGCGCCCGCCTTCGTCGACGGCGTGATGAATTTGCGCGGCGGCGTGGTGCCGATCGTCGATCTGCGCCGCCGGTTCGATCTGGGCACGACGGAACATGCGGGGTCCCAGCGCATTCTCATGCTGGCGATCGGCGCAGTCATCGCAGGTTTCCTCGTCGACAGCGTATCCGGGATCATGAAGGTGCCGATCGAGGCAATCCAGCCGGCGCCGGAATTGTCGCCGGACCAGATGCGCCTGATCTCCCGGGTCATCAATCCGGAAGCCCAAAATCTGGAATCCAGGGGACGTATGGTCCTGGTTGTCGATCCAGCGCAACTGCTTGACCAGGTCGAAGCCGATGTTCTCGCCAAATTCAGGCCTGACAAACTCGACGTGCCTGTGACGGTCCCGTGATCAGGCTTTTGATCGCCGACGATTCGGCCCTCATGCGCAAGCTGCTCGAAGACATCTTCCTCAAGGAGGGCGACTTCGACATCCGCCTGGCCCGCAACGGTCACGAGGCGCTCGAACTGGTGCGATCGTTCGATCCGCAGGTGGTCACGCTCGATGTCCAGATGCCCGGCATGGATGGCCTGACCTGTCTCGGCCAGATCATGATCGAGGCGCCGCGTCCGGTGGTGATGATCTCTTCGCTGACTGCGGAAGGCGCCGAGGCCACCCTGGAGGCGATCGAACTCGGCGCGGTCGATTTTGTCGCCAAGCCGAGCGGCACGGTTTCGCTGGAGATTGACCGGTTGCGGCCCGTGCTGGTGGAAAAGGTTCGGGCCGCGGCCAATGCCCGCATCCGGCGCACCTTGCGACTGACCGAGCGCGTCCGTCATCAAATGCGCGGCGCCGGCCTGGCGACGCGAGCCCGCAGGGTAGGCGCACCGGCCATCAAGCCGCTCAAGGTCGGCGCGGGCGCGGTCAGGGGCGGGAATGCCGCCCTTCCGGGTCTGGTACTGATCGGCACCTCGACCGGCGGCCCGGCCGCGCTCGACACGGTGCTGCCACAGCTGCCGCCGGACTTTCCGTGGCCGGTACTGGTCGCCCAGCATTTGCCGGCGAGTTTCACCGGCGCGTTTGCCAGGCGGCTTGACGGGGAGTGTCATCTGAATGTGGTCGAAGTGAACCGGCCGATGCCGCTGAAACCCGGCACCGTCTATATCGGCAAGGGCGACGCCGACGTCATGGTGGCGCCGCGGGCCGCCGGCCTCATCGCGATGCCGGTACCGGCGAATGCCCGCTATTTGTGGCATCCGAGCGTGGAACGCATGGTGGCCAGTGCACTTGAACACTTCGCTGCACCTCACATGATCGGCGTGATGATGACCGGAATGGGAAACGACGGCGCCGAGGCGATGAAGCGGTTGCGGCAAGGGGGTGGCCGCACCATCGCCGAGGCGGAATCGACCGCGATCGTCTGGGGCATGCCGGGCGAACTGGTGAAGAATGGCGGCGCCGAAATGGTGCGGCCGCTGGAGGATATCGCCGCAGCGATCCTCGATATGGTGGGTTGCCATGCCGCTGGTTAGACGCGGTGCCGGCAGTTCGGGCGCCGGCGGCGAGCCTGCGCCGCAACGGCCCGCGCTCGACAGTTCCGACCCCGATAGCCGATGGGCTGCGGCCCGCGCCCTTGCCGGCCATTCGGAAGCCGTGCCGGAGCTCGCCGCGGCGCTTGGCCGCGAGACGGTGCCGCGGGTGCGCGAAGCCGTCATGACGGCGCTGATGCGCATTGGCGATACCGCCAGCGTGGAGGCGATATTGCCTTGCCTGCGCTCGCAGGATGCCGGGCTTCGTGCGGCTGCGATCGAATCCCTGCAGGCGCTGCCGGAGGCTATCGCGCCCTTCATGCCGCCCTTGCTCGGCGACCATGACTCGGATGTGCGCCTGCTTGCGACTGAACTGGCACGCAACATGGAGGCGTCGCAAGCCACCGGCCTGCTCTGCGCGCTGATCGAGCGCGAGCAGCACCCCAATGTCTGCGCTGCGGCAATCGACGTGCTGATGGAAGTCGGCACGCCGGCGGCCATTCCGGCGCTGGAAAGATGCGCGGTGCGATTTGCACAAACGCCTTTCCTGCCGTTCGCTATCCAGGTGGCAATCGCGCGCCTGTCGGGCGCGGAAGGCTAGGCGAAATGAGCGGCCTGGAGGGCTCCGAGTCGCGACCCGTCGATATCACGCCGGAGGAAGTCCAGCGATTCTGCGAATTTCTCTACCGCCGCACCGGCATGTCCTACACGCAGGGCAAGCGATATTTCATCGATCGCCGTCTCGAGGACCGCATCGCCGCGACCGGCTCGTCATCGTTCCAGGAATATTTTTCGCTGTTGCGCGCCGACGCCGATCACGAAATCGAGCATTTGATCAATTCGTTCACGGTCAACGAGACATATTTCTACCGTGAGGATCACCAGCTCCGCTGCATGACCTCCAGCCTGCTCCCCGGCATCGCCGCGCTCAAGCCGCCGGGAAGCACCATCCGGATCTGGTCGATACCCTGCTCCACCGGCGAAGAACCCTATTCGATCGCACTCTGGCTGATGGAGAACTGGCCCGAGGTTGACGACTACAATATCGAGATTGTCGGATCGGATATCGATACCCAGGCGCTCAAGGCCGCCGCCGAGGGCATCTACGGCGAGCGAGCGCTGATGCGGCTGTCGCGCGACATCGTGGCGCGGTATTTCGGACCTGTTGCCGACGGCAATCGTCAGATCGACGAAGGGCTCAGGGGCTCCATCGAATTTACCCGCGCCAACCTGATCGATGCCCGGGACATGGCGCGTTACCGTGATTTCGACCTGGTATTCTGCCGCAACGTCCTGATCTATTTTGATGACGCGTCCCGGCGCCAGGCGGCGGAAAATCTCTATGACTGTCTTCGGCCCGGCGGATACATTTGTCTCGGGCATTCGGAAAGCATGAGTCGAATATCGCCGCTGTTCAGCGTTTGTCGGTTTCCCGACGCGATCGTCTATCAAAGGCCGGAGGCGGATCATGATTGATGTCGGAGCTCCCGCCGGGCCACGGGTGCTGGTCGTCGATGATTCGTCGCTGGTGCGACTCTATTACCGTTCGGCACTGGAGAAGGCCGGTTTCGAGGTCGAGCAGGCGATCAACGGCATCGAGGCGATGGAAAGAGCGCTGTCACAGCCATTCGATCTGGTGATCGTCGATGTCAACATGCCGCGAATGGACGGCTTCAGCTTCTTGCGCGCGCTGCGCCGCGCCGCGGCCGATGTCGCGACGCTGCCGGCGCTGATGATTTCGACCGAAGCGGAAACGCAGGATATCGCCGCCGCCAGAGCGGCCGGCGCCAATTTCTATCTGGTAAAGCCGGTAGCGGAAGCCGAGCTGGTTCGGCATGTCCGCATGCTCACCGGAGCCGCATCGTGAGCACCCTGCAGGAACAATTCGTCACCGAGGCCCGCGAACTGATCCGCCAGGCCGCGGACGACCTCATCGTACTGGAGCGCGACGGTGCCTCGCATGAGCGGATCGACCGGGTGTTCCGTGCCTTTCATACGCTCAAGGGCTCTGCGGGCGTGGTCGAACTGCCGGCCATGAGCATCACGCTGCATGCGGCGGAAGATCTGCTCGCCAGCGTGCGACAGGGAGCGCTCGGCAGCAGTCCCGAGATCATCGATGCTGCCTTGTCATGTCTCGATCAGGTCTCGCGCTGGGTCGACGACTTCGAGGCCGCTGGTTCACTGCCCGCGCAGGCGGGCGAGGATGGCCGCGTCCTGGCGCAACGGCTGCGATCGCTTCTGCCGGCCGGGGCGGGCCAACGGCAGCCGGGGTCGGCCGCCCGGAAATCCGCGGAGAGTGTCGAGGCCGGGTTGCCGGAATGGGCCGCGCGCCTGATCGCGGCCGAGGGCGATGCGTTGGCGTCGCGAATGCCGAAGGGTGCATCGGCCGTGACGGCGATTTGCTACCAACCGATCGCGGGCTGCTTCTACAATGGCGACGATCCTCTGCAGCTGATGCGGCAGGTGCCGGATCTGCTGGCATTTCACATCGAGCCGCGCGAGGCCGTTGCGCCTCTGGCGGAGATCGATCCCTATGCCTGCAATCTGCGCCTGACGGCCATTTGCGCCGGTGATCGTGACGAAATTGCCGGGATTTTTCGACTGGTGCCGGATCAGGTGCAGATCACCAGCATTCCGCGCGATGCGCTTCCGGCTACACCGCCGCTCGCGAACAGCGCCGACCAGGCCTTGGTCCGGACGGTCATCGAAGCACAGTGCGACCTGCTGCGGGTTCGCGACAGGACGGACGATTTCGCCGGCTGCGTCGGCGCTGCGGCACGTGTCGCAACCAATGCTCTGCGTCACGCCGATCATCCGCAATTGGCGGATATGGTGCAGCGCGTCGGCGCCCTGGACCTGTTGCAGCGCGACGCCGGGCCGTTGCTGACGGCGCTCGAACAGGTCCTGGTTGCGCTCGTCGACGCGCGATCGACTGACGTCGCCGAGGATGTCGACGGACCGGGCGCCGTGGCGGCCAGCCCCACGGAGCGAACAGCCGAGCGTGTGCTGCGGGTCAGTGAGGCCAAGATCGAGGCCCTGGTCAATTTGGCGGGCGAACTCGTGGTTGCGAAAAATGCCCTGACGCATTCGGCAAAGCGCGTTGAACGGGATTTTGGCGAACACGAGCTCGCGGGGTCGATCCGACGCGACCATGACGCCATCGATCGCCTCGTGGTCGAACTGCATGGCACCATCCTGCAGTTGCGGATGGTGCCGGTGGCGCAGGTGTTCCGGTCGTTTCCCCGGCTGGTTCGCGATGTGTCGCGAAAGCTCGACAAGAACGTCGAACTGGTGACACGCGGTGAAACCGCCGAAGCCGACAAGACCATCGTGGATCGCCTGTTCGAACCCCTGGTGCATCTGGTGCGCAACGCCCTGGATCACGGCATCGAAAGTCCCGGGCAGCGGCGGGCGGCCGGAAAGCCCGAGACCGCAACGATCTCGATCGAGGCCTCCCGGATGGGAGACAGGTTCCTGATTGAAGTCACCGACGACGGGCGCGGCATCGACCCGGCGGTGGTTCGGCGGAAGGCCTCCGAGAAGCGATTGCTGCCGGCCGATGAGCTCACCGCTCTGACCGACGAGCAGGTTGTCGATCTGGTCTTTGCTCCCGGATTTTCGACCGCTGCCGAAGTCTCGGATATTTCCGGCCGCGGCATCGGAATGGACGTGGTGCGCACGGTGGTCGAGCAGATCGGCGGCCGGGTTTCGCTGGCAAGCCGGCCAGGCACCGGCACCACGGTGCGGCTCGATATGCCGATGACCATCGCAATGTCCCGCATCATGGTGGTGGAGGCGGGAGGCCAGTTGTTCGGCATCTCGATGGACGCCGTGTCCGAGACAGTGCGTGTCACGCCCGAACGGATCAGCCGGATCAAGAACAATCCTGGTTTCGTGCTGCGCGAGCGCATCGTGCCGATCGTTTCGCTGGCCGAACTCATGAAACTGCCGGAACGGGCCAGTGAGGCCGCCGCGGCAAGACTTTTCGTCGTCACGGAAGCTTCCGGCAGGATCGCGGCGTTCGAAATCGACGCCATCCGGGACCGCCTCGATGTCGTCCTCAAGCCGATGCAGGGATTGCTTGCGAATGCCCGTGGCTATGCCGGGACCACCCTGCTGGGCGATGGAAAGGTCCTGCTGGTGCTGGACGTGAAGGAGATATTGCCATGACGGTCCGCCGCGGCGACAACGGGTCGATCGTGCTCGACGGCGTCTGCCCGGTCGAAGATGCCGAGCCGCTGCTGCAGATGTTGCAGACCATGCCGGCGGCGGAGCTCGACTGGAGGCCGTGCCGCCAGCTGCATACCGCGGTGCTCCAGCTCGTCCTGGCGTCGGGCAGGGCGCCGATCGGGCCATGTGGCGACGCCTGGATAGCGCAATGGCTGGTACCGAAACTGCCCCAAAACGGTACGGGCGGCTGAGTCGGGCCGGCAGGCGCCTTTCCATGGAACAAGTCCGGCAGACAGCCATTTACCCCCTTTTGACAACACGTTAGAGCTAGGCGGGTAAGCCGTCCAACCCGCAGCCCGCCGCAAGTGGACCGCCGTCCAGCCGTGAGAAAACTCCGACATGTCTTACAAAGTTCTGGTCGTCGACGACAGCAAGCTTGCCCGAATGGTGATGGCGAGCGCGTTCCGGCGGATTCGACCGGAATGGACCCTGGTCGAAACCGCCAATGCCGAGGAGGCGCTGGCCGCCGTGGGCACGGTCGACATCGCCCTGATCGATTTCAACATGCCGGGCACCGACGGACTGGTGCTGGTCGCGAGCATACGCAAGAGCCATCCGGGCATGCCGATCGCTCTCGTCTCCGCGAACGTCCAGAACGAGATTATCGGGCGCGCCCGCGAGCTGAATGCCGGCTTTATCCCCAAGCCCTTGACGGACGAAGCCCTTGCCGCCTTTCTTTCGGGCGCCACGCTTCGCCTGAAGAGAGCGGCTCCATGACGATGGATGCGGACCAACTCACTGACATCGAGCAGGATGCGCTGGCGGAAATCGCCAATATGGGGGTGAGCCGCGCCGCCAGCAGCCTGCGCCAAATGGTCGGTGAGCAAGTGCTGCTGTCAGTGCCCGCCGTCAAGATCGTGACGCGCCAGGCCGCGTCGCGGCTGGTGGAGCGCAACAACGCGAAAAAGCTTGTCGCCGTGCAGCAATCCTTTGAAGGGCCGTTCGCGGGCAGGGCATTGTTGATCTTTCCGGAAGCCCAGAGCCTGGAACTGGTCCGCTCGATTGTCGGCGACGAGCATTCCTTGGAGGATGTCATCGATCTGGAGCAGGAAGCGCTGGCTGAGACCGGCAATATCATCCTGAACGGATGTCTGGCGACGATCGCAAATGTGCTGAACCGGACGATGCGAATGTCGCTGCCTTCCATCATTCGAGGCGATGGAGCAAAGCTGTTCGAGGCTAATGAGACGAACCCGGGAGGACAATTTGTCCTGTTCCTGTATATCGATTTCAATATCAAGAAACGCAACGTTCATGGCTTCATTGCGCTACTGATGGATCTGCCATCGATCGCCGCCCTGAAGGGCATTGTGAACGATTTCATCAATGGTATCGAAAACCAACCCCCTGGTCATGTTGCGTAACGCATCCGATCTTGTGTTCGGTCAGGTGTTTGACACTGTCGACATCGGCCTGGTCGTGCTCGATAGCCAAGGCCGTATCGTCGGCTGGAATGAATGGATTGCCCGCGTTTCGCGCCGGGCGGCAAAGGACGTGCTCGGCAAAACCCTCTCCGAAGTGTTCCCCGAGGTGCGTCACACCCGTCTGCCTGACGTCATCGAAGATTCGTTTCGTGCCGGCAGCTCGAGCATCCTGACCCACACCCTGAACGCATTGCTGCCGCTGCAGGGCGAAAGCGGTGAGCCGCTGCTGCACAATATCGTTGTGCGTCCGGTATCGGCCGTGCAGGCGCGTTACTGCCTTTTGCAGATCACCGACGTCACGGTGGCGGTGACGCGCGAGCGGGTGCTGCGGGAGCGGCAGAACGCGCGTTATCACGCGATTGTGGATTCCGCCCCGGACGCGATCATCACGATCGACGACAACCGCAGCATCCAGTGGGTCAATGGCGCGGTCGACCAGGTCTTCGGCTATCTCCATTCCGAGCTGCTGGGTCAGAAACTCGATATCCTGCTCGACCCCGACAACCCGCTGCTGCCGGTGCTGGCGCAGAGCTCGGTCGACGGCAAGGCCGACAACGCGATATCGGTCGTGGGCCGATACAAGAACGGAGAGTGGGGTTACTTTGATGTCTCGCTGGGGCACTGGCGGGCCGATCAGCGGAATTTCGTGACGACGATCTGGCGCGACGTGACCGCGCGGGTCGAGGCCGAGGCGGCCTTGCGCGACGCCCGGGACGCGCTTCAGAAAAGCAACGAGGAACTGGAAAGCCGCGTGGAACAGCGCACGCGAGAGCGTGAGATCGCGCTGCAGCAGCTGCATGAATCCCAGAAGATGGAAAGCATCGGCCAGTTGACCGGCGGCGTGGCGCACGACTTCAATAACCTGCTGGCAGTCATTCTCGGCAGCCTGAGTCTGCTGAAAAAGGCCGTCCCTGACGATCCGCGGGTATCCAGGTTGCTGGATCGCGCGATCCAGGGTGCCGAGCGTGGCGCGACGCTGACGACCCGGCTGCTCGCCTTTGCACGGCGGCAGGAATTGAAGGTCGAGTTCGTCGCGCTGCAGAAGCTGATTCCCGAGATGCTCGATTTCCTGCGCCACTCGGTCGGCCCGAATGTCGCCATTCACGTCGAAATCTCGCCGGATGTGTCCGCGGTCGAGGTCGATGCAAATCAGCTTGAACTGGCTCTGATCAATCTGGCGGTGAATGCGCGCGACGCCATGCCGCAGGGCGGCACGCTGACGATTGCCTGCCACAACGAGGATAACGGCAAGCAAGTCGGGCTGGCGCGGGATCCGTTCGTTTGCATCACCATCACCGACACCGGCGAGGGCATGAGTGAAGCGACGCTGGCGCGGGCTCAGGAGCCCTTCTTCACTACAAAGGGCGTCGGCAAGGGCACCGGCCTCGGCCTCTCGATGGTGCAGGGATTCGCCGCGCAATCCGGCGGTACGATGCGGATCAGAAGCGAGAAGGGCGAAGGCACCGAGGTCACGCTGTGGCTGCCGCGTGCAAGGAAAGGTCCTGTCGCGGCGAAAGCGGAGACTCAGCCTGGCCAGTCGGCCGAGGCGAGAAGCTTGCGCGTGTTGCTGGTTGATGACGACATTCTGGTGAGCATGGGCGCGGCTGACATGTTGCTGGATCTCGGTCACAGCGTGACGGAGGCGCAATCCGGAGCCCACGCCTTGAAGCTGTTGGAATCCGATTTGCGGTTCGACGTCGTGGTGACCGACTATGCCATGCCGGGAATGAACGGATTTGAACTGGCGCAACGTATCAAGGAGAGCCATCCATGGCTTCCGATAGTCCTGGCGACGGGATATGCCGAACTGCCGGCGGACCGATCGATCGAATTCGGTCATTTGTCCAAACCCTACACGGCAAAGGATCTGACGGCGGCTCTGGAAAAAGCTGTCAGTTCCTGAGCCGCCTGGACCCGCTGGGGGCCCGGAGTGGCCGCAGGTAGTGACGTCGGCGGCAGGAGTTTTGCAACAATCCCGTCGGGTGCGCCGAATGCGGGACTGTTACCAGCAACATGCTTCTCCTGGTTGCGTGGGTGCCTTCATGAAAGAGATCTGATCTCCCAAAGCGCCAGGGAACGTGCCTCGAGCTGATGGGTTGCTGCGAATTCGAGATGAGG
>Ga0182030_10026022_pt1 | contig 10620 bp, 5 predicted proteins | sample 812S3MmetaG_FD_121299 | JGI IMG/M metagenome (GOLD analysis project Ga0182030, IMG submission 121299) | Permafrost microbial communities from Stordalen Mire, Sweden - 812S3M metaG (Illumina Assembly) | ecosystem: Environmental > Terrestrial > Soil > Wetlands > Permafrost | place: Sweden... | reverse complement strand
GCCGCGCCCAGCGCTGCAGCGTCGCGCGCTCCTTGTCGGTCAAGCTGATATGGATGGTGGGACGGCCGAGGCGTTCCATGCAGGGCTCCTTCTGTCAAGGGTTCTATATGGCAGAACGCGCCGAGGGCAAGGGTTAATTCCCTTCGCAGCCACTTTCTTCAGGGAACAACCTGACGGGACACTAGTCCCTACCGCCGTATTAGCCCTGGCTACTGGGGTGGGCTGTGGAGCCAAAGGGCCGGCTCATGAAGGAGTGCTACTTCGATCGACTGGGCCTCGTCCAGGATGAGAGGAGGAAGATGGTGTCCCCGGAGACTGTTCGGGCACCATTTGACGGAGAGAGCGAACCCCGCTTCGCCAGTACTGACGGTAAGAGCCGAAACGCTGCCTAACGTACCGACGCGACGGAACAGCTGTCCCCAGAAGGTAGGCGACGGCGTTCGCAACAGGAAGTCGCCCCGCCCAACCAAATTGATGATCCGAGAGCCGACTCGCTCGAGGCCAGCCTAGCAGGGACAAGCGTAGGCTGATGGCAAGGGGGAGAGGGACGTCGGCCCCGAACCCGAGCTCTGAGGCGTCGACAAAGACTGAAAGCCTTTGGGCCACCAGAGGTGTGAGCCAGGAGAGGTTGGCGTTAGTCAGGGCCTTGCCAGTAAGCTCGGGTCCTAGGAGCTTCGATAACGTGATGATGTCTCGCACAGATAGCAGAGCAGGGCTGTGCTTCCAAAGGTCATTCAACAGGTGAAGGCAAGCGATGACAAGGCAATGCTGTGCCGAGGCGAAGCGGCAGGGCTCGCCTCGGAGCGAGCCCGCTTCGGACGCATCGAAGAGAACCTCGGTAGTAAGTTGCCGTGCGAAGCTCCATGGGGGAACGTGGTGATGCAGGTCCAAGTTTGCGCCATTATCTCCATGCAGATTTATGCCCTCTCGGCAGTAGCGATCGAACCATGGCCAGGGGGCCTCGATTGACGAAGGACAGTAAAGTTTTGCGGAAGCCGCAACGCGGCGCGCCAGTCTCACCTGACTGGGTGCGACGACGAGGTCAATATCCGTGTACGGTCGCAGGAGGGCAGATGAGTAATAGCGCCCCACTGCGGGACCCTTTACGATAACGTAGGGAATGGCGTTGGCTCGAAATTGTCTCAGTGCGACTATTGCTGCCGCTTCAACCCGGAGCGAAATGACCGAGGCTTCGTAGGTAGCCGATGTCAACCTCTCGAGCACTAGCGGATCCGGCCTCCCCGGCGCTTCCCGCAGGAGCTGAAGAGCGGCGGGAGCAAGGTTCGCCTCGACAACGATCGATAGCTCGTCATTCCAGTGATGGCTTTCGACAGGCGGCGGCGGGTGAGTCCCCGGTGCCCCGGAGACGATTGCGCGGACCAGCGGACCCGGGGGTGGCGGAAGTGGAGGTGCTGATCGCGGATTACGCACGAGAGCTCTCATCTCACTCCAGTCTGCCATCTCGGCGTCACGTAGGTGGCGGAAGCGTGTCCGTAGCCGTACTGATATGGCGGAGGTGGTGAGAGTGCAGGAGGTTACCGTGATCATCGCCTGTCACACCGAGAGGCGATGGGACGCTTTGTGCGAGGCGATCGTCTCTGCGACAGACCAGAAGCCCAGGCCGAAAGCGGTGGTGGTGGCGGTGGATCACAACCAGAGCCTCTACGATCGCTTGCTGAAGCACTGCTCAGCAAGCGTTCAGGTGGTGGAGAACCACTACGAGCGGGGCGCGTCCGGTACACGTAACAGCGGTGCCGAAGTGGCTCGCACGCCACTGATGGCCTTTTTGGATGACGACGCACGAGCATCGGATGCGTGGCTCGCACAGCTGCTGGAGCCGTTTGACGACCCGCTCGTTGTTGGATCGGGCGGCTCTGTGGCCGCGGCCTGGTTAGGCGGTCCACCACGCTGGTTCCCGGAGGAGTTCGGTTGGGTCGTCGGAGCATCCTTCCGTGGCCAACCGACGGCTCTGACCCATGTTCGCAATGTGTGGAGCGAGAACATGGCAATTCGGAGAGAAGTCTTTGAGGCAATAGGTGGGTTCCGAGTGGGCTTTGGCAAAGTTGGAAGCAGGTCTCGACCCGAGGATACGGATCTTTGCATGCGTGCGGCGAAGAGTGTAGCGGGAGGCGTGTGGATATACGTGCCCGGGGCCGTAGTACACCATCGTGTGGGTGCAGAGCGAACAACCGTCCCGTTCTTTGTTGGTCGCTCATTTTCGGAGGGACGTGGCAAGGTGGAACTTTCTCGCCTCCATCGTGGGTCAGGTGATTTTGACCCTGAGCGAACTTATCTACAACGCACTCTTCCCCTGGCGGTCGCACGGTATCTTGGGACGGGTTTAAGGAAAAGGAGTACCCCGTCTATCGAGAAAGGCTGTATGTTGCTTCTCGGGGTAGCCGCTGCCGGAATAGGCGCCGCGCTGGCCACTGCCAGCGCGAATCACGCAGAGCCGCGACGCACCCGGATAGCAGATGACGCCGACCCTGTGTCAGCTCCGGGGAGAATATTGCCATGGGCGTATATGAAGGCTCCTTGCTTGAGAGTTGACGTGGACCTCAAGGACGTACTTCCGGAGGTGATCCTGCCAGGGCCAAAGCGGGCGACGTGCGCCTGGGTGTTGGTTCGGAATAATTGGACGCCACTCGCTGCATTGCTCGTGGAAATTCCGAGGACGGGTCTCACTAGAGCAGAGCTGGCCGTCGCGATAGAGGTGACGCTGGAAAGCGAAACCCCTCGGAAGGCAGAACTCGGGGACACACCACCTGGTGTAAGAGACAGGCTGCAATCGGGCGAAAGAGAACCTATTACCGTGGTGATATGCACTCGCGATCGTCCGGCTGGCTTGGAGGCGTGTCTTCGGAGCCTGCTCACTCAGTCTTATTCTAACTTTAAGGTCCTTGTGATCGATAACGCGCCGACAACGAACCAGAGTTGGGCCGTCGTTGCGAGCTTCCCGAAGGCTTTCGTTCAGTACGCCGTCGAGCCGCAACCGGGCTTGGCGAGGGCCCGCAACAGGGCGCTAACGCTGCTCAGCGGTGGCATTGTGGCGTGGCTAGATGACGACGAGATAGCGGATGAGCACTGGCTGGCCGAGATTGCGCGAACATTTAGTGAGCATCCCGAGGCGGACGGACTGTCTGGTGCGATGCTTCCAGCGCAGCTGGATACCGCAGCACAAGTGTGGTTCGAGCAGTTTGGGGGCCACAATAAACACCGCGGGTTTAGAGCGACGACGTTTTCTGCGAAAACACACATGCAGAATCCGCTCTATCCCCTACCACCCTTCGGAACGGGCGGCAACATGGCCTTCAAATGGCGGTCGTTGATCGAGCTTGGAGGCTTCAACGTCGCCCTTGGTGCAGGAACACCAGCAATGGGAGCGGAAGATACGCGGGCCTTCACCGATATACTTCGGCGTGGCGGAACCATAATATATCAGCCCTCCGCCATTACGTACCACTACCATCGTCAAACAACAGAGGACTTGACCCGACAGATGTTCGGCTACGGGGTGGGACTTACCGCGTTCTACGCGAGCCTGGTTATAGACGCTCCCGCCTGTCTGCCGCGGCTCTTGATGCTCGTGCCTCGAGCCGCAAACGACTTTCTGGGCCGCCAAGGGCTACGAACGGGATCGCTACCACGTGATTTTCCCCGGGAGTTGCTGGCCGCTAACCGACGAGGGCTCGTCGCCGGACCGTGGCGGTACCTTAAGGGACGGCTACTCGGTGGAGTCTCTCCTCTATCTGTCGCTAGTACGAGGGGTGGTGGGGAGATGAAGACTCGGAACGACGGCGCTAAGGGGGCCAACGATGGCCTGGCAATGCCGCCAGTTCTGGTCACCGTGGTAGATCTAGCCGATGAGGTACCTACGCTTCATCGGGAGCGACCGGGCGGCGGCACCTATAACGGCGTCTGGGCGCTTGTGCTCGATGACGGGTCTCCAGTGGCGACAATCAGGGCGCCCTTCACGGAGGGAGCGATAAGTGGGGAGGAGTTGCTGGAGAGGTTAGGGGGAAGGACCATAGCGAGTAGGGCAAAGGAGGAGAGCAAAGCACGGCGTAGCGCGGAGATAGGCACAAAGGCGTCACGGACGGACAGAGAACTTCCCTTCGCAACGGTCGTTGTACCGACGACTTTTTCTCGTCTCGAGCAGCTCAAGCAGTGTGTAGAAGGGCTGTCTGGGTTGGACTACCCAGCTTTCGAGGTAATCGTCGTGGACAATCGCCCGGAAAGACCGGGAGGGCAAGGCGAACGAGAGCAACTTGCGAGGCTTCCGAATGTCCGTGTCCTTACCGAACCGGTCCCAGGGGCTTCGGCGGCGCGCAATCGGGGTATAGCGGATGCTACAGGCTCGTTTATTGCGTTCACCGACGATGATGCCTTGCCTGAGCCAACATGGCTCCGGCGGCTTGGTGAGCGTTTCGCATCCGAGCCCGGAACAACGGGCATTAGTGGTCTTGTAATTCCGAAAGAGTTAGAAAGTTGGATCCAGATCTGGTTTGAAGTGTCAGGCTTGTTAATCGACCAAAACCTGAACCGCTGCTCTTACAGGCTCGCCAGAGCGGACGGGCGGAAGCAGGAGAAGGAATCTTGGGGCTGGCGGAGGCGCTTTGTAGTAACGAAAGATTGTGGGGACGAGATCGAGGAGCACTCGCTGTATATGCTCGGGGGCTACGGCATGGGGTGCAACTTTGCTTTCCGAAGAGACTTTCTTTTACTGATTGGTGGGTTTGAGGAAGCGCTCGGCGCCGGGACGCCAGCTCGTGGGGGCGAAGATATTCTGGTTTTACTCGAGGTATTGGTCACAGGTGGGACGCTTGCGTATGAGCCGACGGCGATTGTCAGCCACACGCATAGGCGCACATATGAGGAATTGCGCGAGCAGGTGTTCGGGTATGGGGTCGGTCTAACCGCGGCATTCACGGCGCTTGCGCGTAAGGACCTTCGACACCTTGTGGGTTACGGGCTGGTGGCGCTGCCAGCGGCCCGAAGCGTGTTCTTCCCTGCGTCGGGCAAGGCAGCGTCGCGTTCGGCTGACTATCCGTCAGAACTTACGCGTCTTGAGCTATTGGGGATGTTGAAGGGGCCTGTGGCATACTGGCAGTCTTGGCTTCGCTATAGCCGCGTGGGTAGCGTCGGGAGGGGGGTCGCTTTATGATGGCGGTGTGTGGTGCGGTGGTCTGCAGGAAAGCCCCGGGGGTTGGCGCGGAGAAGTGCGGGCGCTAGCCGGGGAGGTCGGAGTCTAAGAGATGCACGACGTTGGGGAACCTAGCCAACGAGAGTTTGCGGCAGAAGAGCAAGAGTGGGCTTCCGTTGCGAGCTCGCTCGGCCTGTTCTGCCTTAATCCAGGGAATGTGGCTCTCCTCGATCCAGCGAGGTCCAGTAAGTTTGGGCCCACGCCAGTCTGTGAACCACGCGCTGTCTGTTATGACCTCTGGAATGGATGGGCCGAGGAAGTCTGGCGAGGAAAGGCAGCTTGGAATGAGAGTCTCATCGGGGACCCAAACGTGGCGCCAGAAGTCGAGAATATCTGGGCGGTTGCCGAGGGCGGCGAGGAGCGCCGTCGCATGCGTTCGCGACAGGATCTTTTGCTGCTGACCGCCGGCGGGGGAGAGGCCAAGCGGTAATTGACGCCGGGTCGGCACCCAAAGGTCGCGTCTGGCCACGTTCCAGTGGAGCCGTGTATAGCGATCGAGTCCTCCATGCCTTCCCCATCCTGAGAAGGGAAGGGGAAAGAGGACCACGCGTGACCGCTGGCCCAGAGCGGCCGTGGCGGCGCAGAGCCCGGAAGCGGGGAGGAGGGGATAGCAGGTTCCGGACAGCACGGCGACGTGGGATGTTGCTGGGTCGGTTAGGGCGGCTGCGATACCGCGAAGCTCTGCCTGGACGAGGCCGAGACTGGCCCACGGTGTGGGTTGTCGGTCCAAGAATACAGTGTCCGCTGGCGCCGAAACGGAGACGGCATTGACAAAAGAGGCGGGGGCGCGAGCGTCGATGTGAACGAAGGTGTGTAGCGGAGCTAGCCTTCGGAGGAGATGCTGGAGGTGGGCCAGATCGGAATGGGCAAGTATCACAATTGCGAGGTTCGTAGTCATGCCACTATCCGTGCAACGGAAGGTTGAGTTTCCAGACGATGGCGTCGCCCGATCGAAAATAAACGTCCCAATCGGGAGAATGACTTAGGTCCTTCTCGAAGGTAAGGAATAGAGCGACTGACTCTATCCCCTTATCGGCATCATAATACGCGGTTGTCTTCGAGGCGACTACATAGTAGGCGGGAGCGGCAAAGGTGCCACGTAAAGCAGTGGCGAGGATGGTGGCGGAGTCTCGCGGAACGCGACCGAGGGTTTGTATCTGGGTATCGATGCCGGTTAGGCTGCCGAAGCTGAAAAGGGGGTAGCGGGCGGATAAGCTGGAGGGTGTTCCGTCGGATGACCCGGCCGACACAATGAAGGAGCCTGCGGGCGCCACAGATTCCACGTACTCCTCGGCTCGGACTAGATTCGACGACGGAACGTACGCCTGGTCAAGGCCGGTGATGGCGATGAGAGAGGTTAGCGACAGCGTCGCGACGAAGATTGAGGGGAAGAGTTTGCCGTGACGACGCTCGTATAGCCACGGACCCGCGACAAGCGCTAGCCATGGCATGGCAAAGAAGACTACACGGTTGTCGGCTTCACCGCCGTAGTTGGTCACGAGTATGAGAGGCAAGGGGCTGAGAGCGGCAAGTAGTAAAGCGAGGTTGAAGCGGTCGGGGTGGGTGGCGATGTCGATCGTCGCGCAGAGCCCGACTGCCACTAGTGCCGCGCCGAGTGTGTAATTAGTGAGGTGAACGACTGGCGCGAGAGGGAGGGTTCCGCCCGTGTTAGCTAGGTGGGTATTGGAGATAACGTCACCGAAGGCGCTGGGCGAAAGGTATGAGCGCCAAGCGGAGAAATTGGAGGCGGCCCAGAGAAGTGCTGGAAGCAAAGGAAGGAGGGGCGTCCACCATGGTCGCACTAGTCCGAACAGGGTTAGGACGACGAGGGCGCCAAAGACGGGATAGGGGCTGAGCTGGTGGGTTAGTGCGAGAGCGAAAGATGCCAGTAGTAGGACGGGAAGCCTAAGAGCGGGATAGGGATCGCTATTGACAGGAACGGCGAGGGCAAAAATAAGGAAGGCGAGCAGGAGACCGACGGACTGTGGAGAGAAGTAATCCTGTCCGAATGACATACTTAGAGAAAGGAGAAGGGCCACGAGCCATGGCACCACGGTCCTGGTTGAGAGGAGGCGGCGCGCCAGTTCCTTTATCACGAGGAGGGTGGAAAGATCAATTACGATAGGCCAGGCGCGGGCGATAGTCCAAGGGTTGTGCAGAGAGGTTGCCGACAGGAGCCAGGCGATGGCGGCGAAGAAGCCGGGCCAGGCCTGGTAGATATCGATGGTAGGATTGACCGCGTGGTGGAGGAGTATGTACTCAACGACGCCGACGTGTTTCGCTAGCCAGGGGAATCGGGGCTCGCTGTAGGCGAGGGCGGTTGTTGCCGCTATGAGTGTGGCCAGTATGGGTGCGGCGACGGCCAGGTCCCTCTCGGCGTGAAAGGCCAGAAGCAGTGCTGCGACGCACGTTGCGGCGCCGAGAAACCAGGGCCAAGGTATTGACGAAACGAAGCCAAGGGGTCCCGGTGTGAGGGGGCTGGCCACGACGGAAACTGTGAGGCATATGACCATGCCAGCCACACTGAGGAGCGAAGGGCGGATCACAAGGGAGCGGAGCGCGGTGGGAAGAGGCGGACGCCAGGCGGAAGCTTTGGAAAGTGGCGCGGCCTGACCGAGCAGGATGAGCGCGGTCAGGAGAAGCTCGAAGGAGAGGGGATGCCAAAAGTGCACCTCCACCATGAGGGAGGGTCCGAGGATGAGGACGCTGAACAGGAGAGCAAGGCCGTGGGTAAGGGCCGACGTGGCGGAAAGGTCGGCTGAGGTGTTCTGGAAGACAATAGTGGTTAGACCAAGGACCAGAAATGCTGTCCGTAGAGGCGCGGCGACGTCGAGGCGACCAGATGCCTCGAGGGCAAGGGACGACACTTCTACGAGAAGGAGGAGAACGGCGATGGGAACGCTCGCGAAGCGGGGCACCTTGGAGATGTCGCGGTGAGCGGATGACGGAGGCGGAACGAGGGATAGAGAGTGGATCACCGCATTGCCGCGCCAGGGGCAGGTTGGCTACGTACCTCGACCATTGTGCGCTGTGTTCTGGCGTGGAGGGCCGCAAGGAGAAGAAGCACGACACAGAGCGCGGAGGCAAGCCAGCGCGCTACGAAGCCCAAGCCGGTAATTGGGAAGAGAAGTGTAGTTGTACTGAATAGGCAGGTCGCAGCAAGGATGAGAATCAGGCGCCAGCTTCGGTGGGGAGCCAGGGAGAGGTATTTCGCGACGATCGCGGTAAGACTCCATAATAACAAGTAGGAGAATAATGTCGCATATGCGGATCCATCGATTCCAAGAACAGGCACGAGAATCACATTCAGTACCAGGTTGACAAGGGCAGCTATAATTGTCAGTGCAGCGGCGAGACCAGTGCGCTTGTCGGCTAGTAAGACGCGATAATGCGATTCAAAGAGAGCGTAGGGGAGTGCGGAGAGGGCGATGGTTAGAACGACGACGCGAAGGCCACTGGAGTGGTACGCCGGCGGCACCCAGAATCGCAATAGCGCCGGGACACCATATGCAAGCCCGACGACTGTGGGAGCAAGGAGATAAGCCAGAGCGTCTCGGGCTCGGTAAACTGCATCCAGGAGGCGGTTGCGGTTCGTAAGCTTCAAGAGGCTGGGGAGCCAGACACCGCTGAGCAGCGAGAGAACTACCATGGCAACGCCAGCGAGGCTATATGACACCTGGTATCGCGCAACGGAGATGGGACCTAAATCGCGCTGCAGAACGAGGCGGTCAGACGCGTTGAGGATGAAGCCGGCGAATTGTTGAGGCAGAACCGGCAAAGAGAATGCCGCGGCGGAAATGAGTATAGCGGAATGGCGAAGGAGCATCAGTCGTGGCCGAGTGTAGAGTAGGCCCACCAGGAGCGCAGCGGCCTGGCAGGCGACGATCGCAGTGAGGTATGCATTGAGCTTCGCGGAGGAAGTGCTCGCCAGAGTAAGTCCCAGTACTTGTGCGGCGACGGCCTGGACGAGATTGATGATGGTGAATGAGCCGATACGTTCAAGGGATCTGAGGAGTGACATTGTAGCGGCGGTGGCGGCGGATAGCCCTGCCCAGAGGATTGTCAGAACCAGGGCCGTGTGCAGAGTTCGAAAGCCAATGGACGTCGCCCAAAGGGGTGTACTGATGAGAAACGCGGCAGTTGAGAGCAGTGATGCGAGGAGGGCGAGGGAGAGTACGGAGCGCGCAGCGCTCCTGCCGGAGTCGGAGAACGTGCGTTGTATGCCAACGACGAGACCATAACCCTGAAGAGTAAACAGGACCTGCATGATTGCGAGAGAGGCGGCGAGTCGACCGTAGCTGGCTTGTCCGAGAAGTCGGGTGAGAATGGGTGTAACGATCGAGGCAGTCACCATCTGGAGGGCGTAACCGGCGAGGTAGAAGATGTCGCGCCCAAACATGTCGTGAGATATCCCGACTGCCGTAGGCGGCGACGCCGTTGTGGGGGCGTCAGCCGGGGAGGTAGGGGGATCTGATGCGCCCGAGGAAAGGTGGCGAGTCGCGTTCCGGTGAACGTTGAGTCTGGCGATCAGCGAAAGAGGGGGCTCTTTTGGCAGCCCGATTAGGTTCGGGTCAGGCATCTCAAGGTCTTGTTGCCGAGAGGCAAGCGGGGGCTCACGCGGGACGTATGCGTTCAGCCAAGATGGTCCGTAGGGCCCGAGTGCCGTCGCGACGGGTGTGAAGGTTGGCGTCCGTGGCGTCTGCAGTGTTCGACGCTTGGGACCTCGTGGATGTGCAGGCTTGCTCGCGCAGCTCGAATGTTGAGTAAGGTTTCTACCTCGAAGCCGTCGCAGTCGAGGGTGATGAAGGGGACGAGTCGGCGCCAAAACGCCATGGAACCATAAGAGTTGTAGCCATAACAGAGGTCGCCGTATTGGCCGCCCCAGAAGTTCTTGACGAGTTTGGGAAGGCCCCCGTCGCCGCTGCGACGGAGCGTGGAGACGTCCGCGGTACCACGGAGAGCGATGAAGCGGGTCCGCTTGGCGAAGTCGGCGGCGGCGATTAGAGTCGCAACGAGGCGTGGTCTCTCGGCGCGCGCAGGGGATTCGTCCCCGTCGAGCATTACGATGACGTCTCCGTTGGTTACGCAGAAGCCGCAGGTGAGGGCATTTCCTTTCCCGTTTCCAGTTAGCGGGACCAGGGCGATATGTGGGCACAGTTGCTTTGCGATCTCGATCGTCTTGTCGGTCGAGTTGCCGTGGACCAGTACAATTGGGAATACCTCACTGGGCATACGGTCGAGAGCATAGGGCAGGTTGTCTGCCTCGTTGTGGGTCGGGATCAGGGCGTGGACACGCACGAGGGGGAGGATGGGGTGAGGGAAAACCCGGTTGTTGTTAGGGGGGTCCTGGAGTACCCGGGTGTCGTGGACGGGGGGGGTGTCGTCGAGGGGCGGGGGGAGGGACCTGTCATCGTCGG
>Ga0182030_10026020_pt1 | contig 10620 bp, 7 predicted proteins | sample 812S3MmetaG_FD_121299 | JGI IMG/M metagenome (GOLD analysis project Ga0182030, IMG submission 121299) | Permafrost microbial communities from Stordalen Mire, Sweden - 812S3M metaG (Illumina Assembly) | ecosystem: Environmental > Terrestrial > Soil > Wetlands > Permafrost | place: Sweden... | reverse complement strand
GTCGCTTGATTTTTGGGCGGGGGAAAGACTGTCGCCGGGCTCAATACTTAACTCCTTGACCGCGCTGATAGAAAATCGCGGCGACTGCGTCTCGCTGGTGGACGATGGCGCGGGTTCCCATCGCTGGCGGATAACGGTTAGCCGGGGCGGGCAGTGCGGCACTTGCGCTTGTCGTGAGATGGGGCACATTGAATGTTTGAGGCTCCTTTCTTAGCGACCACACTTCGCTTTTCAAGAGGCCCTCCGTTCGAGAACAAACTGAGCAGGGCGCGAAGGCCCTGAGTGTTATTTTGGATTGGTGGCATGAACAAGCGCACAACTGTAAATGCATTTCTGGTTTTCGCCATGGGCGTCATGGTGGTGGCTGGCGCGAGTGAAATCCCATGAAGACGCCAATTAAACTGCTCTACATTGAGGGTGACGCAGTGGACCGCTACGCGTTCCTCCGCATGGTTGCCAATAAGAACCTTCCCTACGACATCACGTCGGCGGAAACCCTGGCCAAGGCACGCGGACGGCTCGCTGAGGCCCGATTCGATATTATCGTGGCCGATTACGACCTGCCTGACGGAGCGAGCTCCGAGCTCTTCGATGCGGCACCGGACATTCCCTTCGTGGTGTTCACCGGCACACCCGAGGAGAGCCTGGCACTGCTCACGCAGGAGCGCAGCGCCGATGATTTTATTCCCAAGACGCCGGACCACAAGCACCTTGATGCGCTGCCGTTCACTATCGAGAAGGCCCTGCGCCGCAAGCATATCCATGATCGGGAACGGCGTCTCACGCAGCAACTCCTCGATAGCGAAGCACGCTTTCGCCTGCTGGTGCAGTCGGTGAAGGATTACGCCATTTACATGCTGGATCGCGATGGCCTGGTGACTACTTGGAATATCGGCGCCGAGCGCATCAAAGGCTGGAAACACTCCGAGATATTGGGCCGGCATTATTCCGTCTTTTTCCCGCCGGAAGACGTGGCTGCCGGCAAGCCGCAGCGGTTGCTGACCTTGGCGGCAACCCATGGCACCTTCCATGAGCAAGCCCGCCGCGTGCGCAAGGACGGCTCAATCTTTTGGGCCGAAATCATCCTCACCGCCGTCAAAGACGAGCAGGAGGAGTTGGTCGCCTACGGCAAAGTCACGCATGACATTACCGAGCATAAGCGGGCTCAAGACGCCCTGCAGGAGAGCGAAGCCAGCCTGCAACTGGCCCTGCACGCAGCGAGCTTTGGCATGTGGAAGTGGGACTTGGTAACGGAGCAGATGACTTTGTCCGACCATTGCAAAGCGCTCTTTGGACTCGATCTCGATACGCCGCTGAGCTACACGCGCTTTCTTCAGGCAGTCCATCCCGATGACCGGCAGCGCGTGGATGAGGTCCTCGGCCAGGCTGTGGAGCTGCGGACGGTCTTTAACCTGGCTTTGCGGACGCTCTGGCCGGATGGCTCGCTTCACAACCTCGGGATGATCGGCCGCGGGTATTATGACGAAACGGGCAAGGCGCTGCGTATGGCTGGCGTGGGGTTTGACGCCACCGTCATTTCCCCCCGGCAGGAGGTCCCATGAGTACCGCCGGCAGCCTGGTCAAATGGGGGAGGCGCTTGGGCGACAGCAGGTTGACCGGCTATGTTGTGGCGGTAGTGGGCACGGCTGGCGCGGCGGGGTTACACTGGGCTTTGGCCTCGATCTTTGGCCAGGACCTGCCCCCTTTCGTCACCTTTTATCCGGTCGTAATCCTGAGCGCGCTTTTGGGTGGGGCGGGCGCCGGGTTTCTGGCAGCAGGATTGTCATTTGGCGTGGTGGACTATTTCTTTTCCGCCTCGTTCCATAATTTCAGGATTCCGAGTCCGGTTAATGTCGCGGAACTGAGCCTCTTCTTCGTTTTGGTGAATCTGATGACGAGTTTAGCGGGCGGCGCCTTGCGCAAAGCCTACCGCCGCACCCGTCAGCAGTCCCGCGAGCTGGTCCGGACGGTGGCTTTGCTTAACACTCAACTGATCGAGCGCAAGGCCGCCGAAGAAATGCTGCGCCAAAGCGAGTATCGCTTCCGCACGCTGGCGGAGGTATCCAGCCAGGTGGTCTGGGTCAGCACGCCGCAGGGCGAGTCCGCTACCGATTCGGCTTCCTGGCGCGCATTCACCGGCCGCACCCAGGAACAATGGACCGGTTGGAACTGGTTGGAAGCGGTTCACCCCGACGAGCGTCAGCGGGTGGCCGCCCATTGGCGGACCGCCCTCGAGAACCTGCAACCCTATCGTGACGAATATCGTTTGTTGCACGTCAGCGGCCTTTTTCGTCATGTGCAGGCCCGGGCAGTGCCCTTGCGCGGTCCCGACGGCAAAGTCGCGGAGTGGATCGGCACGCTAACCGATATCACCACCGCCAAGCGCGCCGAGGCGGCCCGCAACATGCTGGCCGCCATTCTCGCCGAAAGCGACGACGCCATCATTGCCGAGAATTTCGAAGGCATGATCACCAGTTGGAATCGGGGGGCCGAACGGCTCTTTGGCTACAGCGCGAAACAGATGCTGGGTCAAAATATCAAATTACTGATTCCGCTGGATCGCTTGGGCGATGAAATATGCGTTCTGGAAGACATCCGCCGCGGCGAAAGGGTGGATCACTACGAGTCGAAGCGTTTGACGCGCCTCGGGCGGCTCATTGACGTCTCCATCACCGCCTCGCCGATCCATGATAGCGCGAATGAGGTCGTGGGGGTGTCAACGATTGCCCGCGACATCAGCGAACGCAAGGCCATTGAGGAGGCCCAGGCGCGACTGGCCGCCATCGTCGAGTCTTCCCGAGATGCCATCTTCTCGCATTCGCTGGACGGCATCATCCAGACTTGGAATGGCGGCGCTGAGCGACTGTTTGGCTACCGGGCCGACGAGGTGATCGGAAAACCGCTCACGCTGATCGTACCACCGGAGCGATTGGACGAAGAAGCCCAAGTCATGGCGCTGGTGACGGGGGGCAAAGCGGTCGAGCACTTCGAATCCGTGCGCGTGGCCAAAGGCGGCCGGCGCCTGGACGTCTTGCTGACGGTCTCGCCGGTCAAAGACCGCCAGGGCAGGATCACTGCGGCTTCGAAAATCGTCCGGGACATTGGTGAAATTTTGGCAGCGCGGCACGCGATGACGCGTAGCAAACAAGAATTGGAGGACTTGGTTCGGGAACGGACGGCGGAGTTGCGGGAAGCCCTGGGCGAATTGGAACACATGTCCTACAGCATGATTCATGACATGCGTGCGCCGCTGCGGGCGATGCGAAGTTTCGCCATGCTTTTGGAAGAGGAATGCGCCGGCTCCCTGCAGTCGGTGGGTCTGGACTATAGCCGGCGCATTTGTGAGTCTGCCAAACGGCTGGACCGTTTGATTACCGATGCGCTCAACTATAACCAGGTCGTGCGCCAATTTTCCGAGCCAACGGCCGTGGAACTCGGAAAATTGCTGCGCGGGATCCTGGAGACTTACCCAAATCTGCAATCGGGAATGGCCGATATTGGGATCGAATTCAAAGAATTGGTGGTCTTGGGCAATGAATCCTTGCTGACCCAGTGTTTCGGGAACCTGTTGGGCAACGCCGCCAAGTTCGTGGCCCCGGCGGTCAAGCCCCGCATTCGCGTTTGGGCAGAGGAGAAACCTCCGCGGATGGAAACGCCGGGAAATCGAGACGGGGACCGGGTGCGGATTTGGGTTGAGGACAACGGCATCGGGATTCCACGAGATGCCCAAGAGAAGATTTTCGGCATGTTTCAGCGGCTGCATCGGGAGAACGAATATCCCGGAACCGGCATCGGCCTGGCCATTGTGCGCAAAGCCGTCGAGCGGATGGGCGGCCGAGTGGCGCTGGAGTCCGAACCCGGGAAGGGCAGCCGGTTTTGGGTGGAATTACCGAAAGCGGACCGCGCCGCGAACCTGATTGCCCCGGAGGCGGCACGATGAACGCCTGCATTTTGCAAATTGAGGACGACGACAACGATGCCTTCTTTATGAAACACGCCTTTAAGCGGGCGGGTATCGCCAATATTGTGCAAGTCGTCACCGATGGACAGATGGCCATGGATTATTTGGCCGGTGCGGGAGCTTTTGGTGACCGCACGGCGTATCCGCAGCCGGACTTGGTTTTGTTGGACTTGAAACTCCCGAAGATGAGCGGATTGGAGGTGTTGGAATGGATTCGCGGCCAGCCCGGGCTCCGAACGCTGGTTGTGATCGTGCTAACCTCATCACCGGATGCCCGGGATGCCAGACGGGCTTACGAACTTGGCGCCAATTCCTATGTCATCAAGCCGGCGGATCTCCAGAAATACGCGGAATTTGCCCGGCGGCTGAAGGAATGGTGGCTTGACTGCAACCAGTTTGTAGCCGTGGACGATGCAGGCGGCGTCCGCCTGAATCAATCGTCGATTTGACGACGTGATCCATCTTGGCACCCCGCACGGAGCCAAATCAGTTGAGATTGAGAGCTGCGGAGTGGAAATTTCAGACAAACGAGACATGTGGATAAAAGAAATGAGGCCGGACACTACTCCGGCCTCAATGAGAACCAGCGCTCTAAATCTTTTTGCCGCGCAGCCGGTTGAAGTTTTGCACACGGTCAACCGTCCTGCGGCGCCCAACAACGATGAGAGCATACCACATCCCGCGATTCTGGCTTGTCACCAGATGTGGGTACAGGTGACTGCCGCCTCGATCAATCCCGCTATTCACCGGCGGAGACCGGGTCGGCGGCTTGGGTCAGGCGCGTGGCGGGAGCCGGGAGGGCAGGGGCGGCAGCCGGGTGGCGAGGGAACTGGCGATGACGTCGTAAAGTTCGTAAAAGCCGAGGCGGTTCACAGCTTCAAACAGGTCGGAAACGGACTCGGTGCCGGCAAAGACGACGTTGTTGCAGCGCCGGAGCGTCTCGGCGGTCAGCCGCGGGTCCTGGCTGATGCAATCCACAATGCGGTCAATATCATGATCGGGATCGCGGAAGAGGTCGAGGAGTTGAACGGCCACTACGGAGTCCACGGGCAGGGGTTCGGCCCGGCCGGATAAATTGCCAAGATTTTCCATAAATGATTGCAAATACCGTGATCAATGTGCCTTGCCACGGGCTGTGCCACGTGGATTAGACGCGATTGTCTTAAAATGTGACGACTGTGTCCACTTTCTTTATCGGCAATTTTTGGCGGCAGTGATTTTTTTTTTTCTGGCTGCGGGGTGGGTGGCGCAACCGCCATGAATTTCCGTTCCAGATTTCAATCATTGAAGTGATGGAAACATTTTGGACTAAATGGTTTAACGCTCGCCCTCACCAGGAACCCAGAAAACATTCAACATTCGACATTCAACTTCCAAACCCTTCTCATTTTACCTTGCGCAGATTGACGATTATACGTATCAAGCGGCCTGGCTGCCGGCTCCCGGTGTTACTGCGAGGTTGACCGCCCAAGGCAACGCGATTTACTATCTTAATCCCGCTTATGGAGATGGCTGGCTGGGGCTTGTTCCTTACGACAATTATGATTTCGCAGGATTTATACTCGAAACGCAAGATGGAACCAAATATTATCTGAATCGCGATGACCTCCGTTCGCATAGTCCCGGGGGCGACTGGCTGGTGGAAACGTACGGCCCGCCTTACCTGGCAAGGATTGTTCAACGCTCGGGTGATAAAATCACCATCAGCCCAAATTTGATCACGCACACCTACACGAACGGGGCGACCAGTCAGATTGTAATTCAACGTAATTCCGACGGGCTGATTGCATCCATCAGCGATCCCAACGGGCTGACTAGCGGCGTTCCAAGTGGTCCGCCAGCCGTCCAATATCAATATGACAGCCAGGACAACCTCATCAGCGTACTGAATTTAGTGAACCCTTCAGGGGGCGGCGCGTATGTGACCAATTTTTTCAACTACACGAACGCGAATTTTCCACACTATGTGACGGGCATTGTCAACGCCGACGGCACGCAGGTGGCCAAAAATTTCTATGATGATACGGGCAAGTTGATTGCTGTCGAGGACGCCAATGGCAATCTGACGCAGTTCATTCACAATCTCACCAATGACATGGATGTGATCGTTGACCGGCGGGGCTATACCAACACGTACGTATATGACCTGCGCGGTAATATCATTGATCAAACCAACCAATTGGGGCAGGTCACAACCATGGCATACGACAGCAACAACAACAAGACCAACAACACATCGTTCCTCAATGGCCAGGTTTATGCCACCAGCAGCTACGTTTATGATCTAAATTTGAATTTGATGCTGGTTTCCACCGACCCGCTTGGCCATACGAATTCATTTACGTACGATACCAATGGTGACCTGTTGAGCAGTGTCGACGCACGGGGCAATCCCACCAGCAACACGTATGATGGCAATGGAAACTTGATAGTAACCGTTGATGCGTTGATGCACGGAACCACAAATTTTTACAGCGGAAGCCAGATGCTCGGTTCCGTGGATGCCGTCGGCACGACCACCACGAATTATTATGATCCTTCTACAGGCTATCTTCTCGCCACGGCCACGCTGGGTGCCGTCTCGGGGGCCATTTTGAGCAGCAACACGTTCACCTACGACGCCAATGGTAATCGCCTGACTTCGACCGTCTGGCGGATGTCTGGCGGGGATTGGACGCCAGCAACCACCACGTACGTTTACGACGGCATGAACCGGGTGGTGCAGACGATCGACCCCGACGACGGCACCAACATCGTGGTTTACAACAACATTGGCAAACAGCAGGCCACGATTGATCCGCTGGGGAATACCAGCAGCTATGCTTATGACGACCAAGGACGGCTTATTGTGACAACGTATCCGGATTTGACAACAGGAACCTCCATTTTTGTCACAGCGTTTGGTTATGACGGGGCGGGACGACTCATTTGGGTATCGAATGCGCTGAACCAGGTCACCAGCTACGAGTATGATACAGCGGGCAATGAGGTTGCTCAGATTGACGCACTTAACCGGACAAACAGCTTCGTTTACGACGGTATGGGGCGGCGCATCGCCCATACGATGCCAGGTGGCCAAACTGAAGGTTTCGTTTACGATCTGGCAGGCAATCAAATTTACCGGACCAACTTCAATGGCGCCGTCATCGCCGACCAATACGACACTCTGAACCGGTTGACAAATCGAACATCCATTAATGGTTATCAGGTCACCTATAGCTACAGTGCCACCGGCCAACGGACAAATATGACGGATGCCAGCGGCACAACCAGTTATAATTACGACAATCGCGACCGCCTAATATCCAAAACATTGGATAATCCGGTAAATAACTATACCATATTGCATTATCTCTACGACGCCAATGGAAATTTGACGTCACTGTTGTCAACCTATTCTGTTTCTGGCGACTACGCCTTTTACGGCGGTGTGACGAATGTGTATCAGTATGACGCCCTGAACCGGCTCACAAATGTGCTGGCCGGTGGCGGGAAGGCAGCGAGCTACAGCTTCGATTTGGCTGGCAATTTGCGTGCCATGAGCTATGGTAATGGCGTGACCAACGTGTGCCAATATGACCCGCTGAACCGGTTGACCAACGAGGTGTGGAAGCTGAATACCGGTACCTTGGGCACATTTTACTACCAACTCGGCGCCAGCGGCAACCGGACGAATTTAAATGAGATGGTCGCTGGGTTCACCCGGACCAACGCGTGGAGCTATGACTCGTTATACCGGCTGGCCAATGAAACCATTCGGACCAACGGGGGGAGCAGCCATCTGGGATACACGTATGACGCGGTGGGCAACCGCACCGCGCGGACGGTCGCCGGGAGCAATCTGAGCCTGACGAACCAGATTTTCACATTCAACACCAACGACTGGCTGAACACTGACCAATATGACAGCGACGGCAATACAACTAACGCCAGCGGGAATTACTACCAGTATGACGCGATGGACCACCTGGTGGCAATGGGCAATCAGACAAACTTTGTTTATGACGGGGATGGGAACCGCGTGAGCAAAACTGTCGATGGTGTGACGACGTACTATCTGGTGGATGACCGGAATCCCAGTGGATATCCGCAGGTGGTGGAGGTGTGGAACGACAGCGATCACAGTTTGAAGGTTTACAACTACGGTCTTGCGCTGATCTCGCAACAGCAGGTGACCAACGTCTGCTATTATGGATTTGACGGACACGGAAGCGTGCGGTTTCTGACGGATACAAACGGGACGGTTACGGACACCTACGCTTACGATGCGTACGGGACGCTGATCGCGTCAAGCGGCAGTACTGCGAACAGTTATTTGTATTGCGGACAGCAACTTGATCCCGATCTGGGGCTCTACTACAACCGGGCCAGGTACCTCAACCCGAATACGGGAAGATTCTGGACGAGCGACACCTTCACTGGGAACAATGAGGACCCACTGAGTCTGCACAAATACCTCTATACACAGGATGACCCCGTGGACGGCAGCGACCCAAGCGGAAATTTTGATGTGGATATTGATTTGGATATAGGTGGCATGCTTGATTCATTCTCCTTGGGAGGACTTGGGCCGCTGGCCGAAAATTTAGCGAATAGCGTGGCTGGTAAATTTGTGGATGTTTACGTTTGGGATCGTCAAGCTTCCAGCGGCTCGGTAGGACACGTTATGTCAACCGAACACAATTCGACGAAGGTTATTAATAATCAGTTTCCTTTTAAGAAAAAAACTGGTGGCGTTGAAGGTACTTATCGGCCAGGCGGAGGCTATAACAGAACAATTTTGTATTCGGATGCACTTAAAGATGAAGGCCGTATTCCAGACCATCAATATAAGGTGCTGGTTCCTGATCCGTCAGACTTTTATAATGTCGCTGCGCAACAGAGGGCGGCGACGTATTGGAACTGGGATCCGACAACGCCCAATGAAACACAGTGTTCCACTGCTGTATTCCTTTCCCTTAGAGCAGGGAAAGTGAACTTTGGGTCAGAAGCCAAATATACAAGTGGACTACTTTGGCCAAATACATTTGATGGGTGGATGACTGAAGACAGTAGAAATAGTGCTGTTACAGGCATCACGTCGGTTAAGTAAGCGTCGGGTGGGTTATAGAGTTATATTGAGCTGGTTTGATTGTCAAAATGAAAATTACAACTAAATCTGGAATGCGTTTGAACGGTTTGATTTATATTCTTGCGCTATTTATTACTGGTTGCATAACGTCTTCAAATCCATTTTACAAGGCGGAAGACATTACTCAGAACCCATATTTTATTGGTACATTTGAATCGAGCGATTCTGGCTTAACTGTTACTATATCTAATAATATAAATACAGGAAAGCACTATTTGTTGTGTCTTATTGAGGGTGGAAAAGTGTCAAATTATGATGCGACACTTTTTAAGATCAACCAAGATACATTTGTTGACATCATGCCGACCAGCGAGCCACAGATTATGGACGAATACAAAGAGGGTATACCCACTGCCAGCGGTCTCTTGAAAGCCATTTCGCATGATGGTAAGGTCATTGCCTCTAACCGTCTTCATGTGCTTTTTAAGTTGGCAATATCAAAAGAGGGAATTGAATGCTTTGGTGCCAAAAAAGCCAGTGATCCTTCACACCCAATAAAGCAAAGTCATAATCTTAAATTTCATGCGAACGGAGATGGTGTTGTGCTTGAAGAACCGACCGAGCAGCTACAGGCTTTTGTGGGACAGTACGGTGGCACAAATTGGTCAAATTTGTTCCAAACTGATGGGATTAAGCTGGTACGAGACGGAAAATAAAATTAAATCAAAGCTCGACTGCCTCAAACTGAACCGCTAAATGCCTTGCCCGCCTCGTGGCACTATCCCAATTATTCCGTATCTGCCAGCCTGCCGAACTCATCGCGGTAGCCTGTGGCTTTTTCGAGTTCTTCCTGAGCGCCACGGGGCGCGATGCCAGCGGCCCGGCGTTTTTGTTCCTGCAATCGCTCTGCGGTTGGTCGGACGACGGCCAGGCGTTGCTGGCCTTTGCGTTGCGCGAGCCGAAACAGGCCCGCTGGTGCTGGTCGCGCCTGATGGACACCGACGGCTTGCGTGGGGACATCCATCCCAAAACCAAGGAGTGGACTTGGGGTTACTTGCGCCTCGACGTGCGCCGGGTGCTCTCGGCGTTGCAACGCTACCACGGTTTAACACCTTAACGTCTTATGCCGCGAATCCCTGAAGCCGATCTTGACCGCGTAAAGCACGCCACCGACCTGCTGGCCTTGGTGCGTAGCCGTGGGGTGGAGTTGAAGAAACACGGCAGCAAGGACTGGATTGGTTGTTGTCCCTTCCACGACGACCAGAGCAATCCCAACTTCATCGTCTCGCCCGCCAAGGGTCTGTTTCATTGCATGGTCTGCGGTAAGGCGGGCAACGCCATTCAGTTTGTCCAGTTCCACGACGGCGTTTCGTTCCGCCACGCCTTCGAGGTGCTTAACCAGGGCGGCAGCGTGGCGTTTGTAGCGCAGCCGCCAACGAAACAGGCGACGGTGCCCAAGCTCGATTGCCCGCTGGTGTTGGAGGCTGACGACGTGGCCTTGATGAATCAATCGCTGGCCTATTACCGCGAACGGCTGGCCCAGACGCCTGCGGCACTGGAATACTTGAAACACCGCGGCATCGCCGCC
>Ga0182030_10026018_pt1 | contig 10622 bp, 9 predicted proteins | sample 812S3MmetaG_FD_121299 | JGI IMG/M metagenome (GOLD analysis project Ga0182030, IMG submission 121299) | Permafrost microbial communities from Stordalen Mire, Sweden - 812S3M metaG (Illumina Assembly) | ecosystem: Environmental > Terrestrial > Soil > Wetlands > Permafrost | place: Sweden... | reverse complement strand
TTGGCACCGGCTGACCGCTGCGGCCACCGACCGAGCGGAGCAATTCATTCGCGCCGGCCACCACGGCGTCATCGCCGACATAGACGCCGAGCGACTTGGCCTTTTGCGCGAGCAGGAGGCGCACATAAGTTTCCTTCTCCATTTCATCGTGCGTCATGTTCACGCTGCGGTCTGGCCATTCACCATAGTGGAGCCAGTAATAAATGAAAAATTCGCGCTGCGCGGCCGCGAACGCCTCGGGCGTCACTTCCTTGCCGTAAAGCGAGCCGTAACCGCTGCCGCTCGTGCGGCCGCCGCTGTTGCGCGTCACCGGGCCGGCACCCCACCACAGAAAAGAAATGATGGTGGCGCCGATAATGACGAACCACAGCCACGACGAATGCTTGCGAATTGTTCCAATCATAGAGAAAAATAGAACGCGCAGCCTAGCTGGCCGGAAGGGACATGGCAAACGCAAATTACGTTTTGCCGTTAACGGTTCAGGGTGCGGCGGCCGAAGTCAAGGATTCGGGCCACCGGTTTTGCGCTGAAAATTCCGAACCGGCAACTTGGCATCTTCTACGATTTACCGCAGCCACTTCGCCACGTCCATCGCCGCGTAGGTGATGAGGATGTCCGCGCCCGCGCGGCGCATCGCCAGCAGGCTCTCCAGCGTCACGCCACGCTCGTCAATCCAGCCGTTCGCGGCGGCGGCCTTGATCATCGCGTGCTCGCCGCTCACGGCATAGGCGGCGGTCGGCAGGCCAAATTCTTTTTTCACACGCTGGAGGATGTCGAGATACGCGAGCGCCGGTTTGACCATCACGATGTCCGCGCCTTCCTGAATGTCCAGCGCCACTTCACGCATCGCTTCATTTGCATTGGCCGCGTCCATCTGGTAGCTGCGGCGGTCGCCAAACTGCGGCGTGGATTCGGCCACTTCGCGGAACGGCCCGTAAAACGCCGACGCAAATTTCGCCGCGTAGCTCATGATCGGCGTGTCGAGAAAGCCTTCCTCGTCGAGCTGCGCGCGGATGGCGCGGACGCGGCCGTCCATCATGTCGCTCGGCGCGACGATGTCCGCGCCCGCCGCCGCGTGGCTCGCCGCCGTCTGCGCGAGCAGCTTGAGCGTGGGGTCGTTCAAAATTTTCCCGCCATGCACGATGCCGCAATGGCCGTGCGCCATGTATTCGCACAGGCACACGTCCGTGACGACGAGCAACGACGGCAGCTCCTTTTTCAGGAGCCGCACCGTCTGCTGCACGATGCCGTTTCTGGCATAAGCGCCGCTGGCTTTTGAATCTTTTTTATCGGGAATGCCGAACAGCAAAACCGCCGGCACGCCGAGCGCGTGCGCCGCCGCGGCCTCGCGCAGAATTTCATCGGGCGACAATTGAAACACACCGGGCATGGCGGCCACCGGCCGGCGAAATTTTTTGCCCGCGCGGGCAAACAGCGGCAGCACGAGCTGCGACACGTTCAACGAGGTTTCGGCGACGAGGCGGCGCAAAGCGGGCGAAGTCCGCAAGCGGCGCGGACGGGCAATCGGAAATCCGGGCAGATTCATGCCGTCAGTTTAGATTTACTGACGCATGGGCAAAAGCGGAAAGTGTTGCTCGATTTTGGTGTTTCTCGACCGCAGACGACGGTGGATGGACGCCAAAAATTGTTGAGTTTTCCATATTTCATGGAGAGCGGTTTCCGCCGAGACAACACTAGATTGGTTCGGCTGGTGCAATGACGCTTCAGCCGTTGGCGAAAGGCAATCATCATGAAAATAGACACGACACTTCTGGCGGCGCAACCGTTCCTCAAAGGCTTTTCCAAGTCCCAGCTCGAGGTGCTGGCCAACAACGCCCTGTTGGTGGAATTTCCGGCGGGCAAAATCATCTTCAGCGAAGGGCTCGCCGCCAACCGCTTTTACATCCTGCTCGAGGGCGAAGTGGCGTTGGAAGCGGCGGCCAAAAAGAAAGGCGCCCAGCCGGATCTGATCCAGACCATGAAGGCGGGTGACGTGCTCGGCTGGTCGTGGCTGTTCCCGCCGTATCAATGGAATTTTGATGCGCGGGCGGTGAAGCCGACCACGGCCATCATCTTTTTTGCCACCACGCTCCGCGAATTGTGCGAGCGCGATCACGCGCTCGGCTACGAGTGGATGAAGCGCGTCACCAAAGTGGTCATCAAGCGGCTGCAGGCCACGCGCGTGCAATTGCTCAAGCACGGAAAAAAGTAACCAGCGCCGCCGCCGGCCACTTGCAGCTTGCATCCGCCGGACGGCGGCTTACTTTGCCGCCATGCGGCAAGCGCGGGACTTTTTTTTCGTGACGGCCACGGCCATCGTGCTGGCGCTGGCCATTTATCTCACGTTCACCATCGCGCGCTGGGCGAACCACGGTTCCGGACCGCAACTGTGGAATACCACCAGCGTCGTTCACGAAGTCCAGTCACTCTCCGATCTGGTCACCGTCAAATACGTCATGGACAAGGTCGTGGTGCTGGAGGACGTGAAATGGTATGGCGAAAACCGCGTGCTGCTGCTCGCACACGGCGTGGTGAAAGCGGGCATTGACCTCAAACGCGTTCAGCCCGGCGATGTGATCATCTCGGGCAAGAAGATTTCATTGCATTTGCCGCCGCCGACCATCACCGACGCGTATCTGGACGACCGCGCGAGCCAGGTGATTGACCACACCACGGGTTTGCTCCGCGCCTTTGACAAGGACTTGGAACAAACCGCCCGACAGAATGCGGTGGACGACATCGCCCGCGCCGCCCGCAAAGCCGGCATATTGGAGGAGGCCAGCCAGCGCGGGCAGGCCGAACTGCAACGTTTTTTTAAGCATGCCGGCTTCGAACAGATAGAGTTTCGTTGAGCGACGTGCCCACATTGTGGATCGAATGTCCCAGCGCGTGTCTGATTTTTAGCGTCTGGCTGACGGGCGAAGCGAAGGACACGGACAGTCGGCGGCGGAACATGGGGATTCTTCTCGCCGGCGGCGGCGGAATCAGGCCGCGCAGCCCAGATATTTGTGTCGCCACAGCCCGCACGTTCATCGCGGCGACCTCCGCCATGGTCCGCGCCAGCTCCGTTGTATGAAATTTCTTTGCCACGAGCCGAATGTTCGCAACTCGTGTGCCAGAAAAAATTTAACTATTTTTTCCCGAGACGCGCGAGCAGTTTGCCGTGAATGCCGTCAAAGCCGCCATTGCTGAACACGCACACCACATCGCCGCCCTGCGCGCCTTGGCCGATGTGCGCAACGATGCCGTTGGCGTCGGGCAGATATTCGGCGGACTTGCCGGCGGTCTTCAAATCCCGCATCAGCTTTTGCGGATCGAGCCGCTCTTCCGGCGCGAGCTGCTCCAGCCGCGCGACCTGGGAAACCACCACGGCATCCGCATCGGCAAACGCCGCCGCCAACTCGGCTTGGAAACAATTCCGGCGCGTCGTGTTCGAGCGCGGCTCGAACACCGCCCAGATTTTTTCCTTGGCGTAGCGGATGCGCAGCGCGCGCAACGTCTCGCGGATGGCCGTCGGATGATGGCCGAAATCGTCAATCACCGTCACGCCGCCGGCAATGCCCTTGATTTCCATGCGGCGCTTGATGCCGGTGAAGGTGGCGAAAGCCGACTGAATCTGCTTGTTCGACAAACCGCAGTGCTTCGCCGCGCCGATGACGGCGAGCGCGTTGCGGACATTCAATTCCCCGACCAGGTTCAGATGAAACTTGCAGCTCGGGATTTCAAATTCCGTCGCCGTTGGGCCGTAGCGGATGTTGAACGCATACACCGCATAGTCGCCGCCCAGCCCGAATTTTTTCACCGGACAATGCGTCACGTTCAGGAGCGGCTTGAGATTTTCGTCGTCGCCGTTGCCGAGCAGCAGGCCGTTGCGCGGAATGAGCCGGATGAAATGGCTGAAGGTTTTTTTGACCGCCGCGAGGTTTTCAAAAATGTCCGCGTGATCAAATTCCAGGTTGTTAATAATGGCAACTTCCGGCTGGTAATGGATGAACTTGCTGCGCTTGTCGAAAAACGCGGTGTCGTATTCGTCGCCCTCGATGATAAACCATTCGCTGTCCGTGAACCGCGCGCCCTGCGAAAAATTGTTCGGGATGCCGCCGATGAGATAGCTCGGGTTGAGCCCGTTGTGTTCAAACACCCAGGCGAGCAGCGACGTCGTGGTGGTCTTGCCGTGCGTGCCGGCGACAACCAGCGAGCGTTTGCCGCGGATGAAAAACTCGCGCAACAGTTCCGGCAGCGAGCAATAGCGCAGCTTGTGGTCGAGCACGTGTTCCGCTTCCGGATTGCCGCGCGAAATGGCGTTGCCGATGACGACAAGGTCCGGTTTGTAGGCGAGATTCTGCTCGGCGTAGCCGTTCATCACCGGGATTTTTTTGGCCGCGAGAAACGATGCCATCGGCTCATAGACATTTTGATCCGAGCCGGTGACTTGAAAGCCTTTGTCCTGCATTGCCGCCGCCGCGCTGGCCATTGCTGTGCCGCCAATGCCCGTGAAATGGACTGTTTTGATTGCCGATGAAAACATTTCGCCGAATTTACCAGCCCGCCGCCGCCGCACAAAGTTTTTTGCGAGCCGGTCGTCACAATGTTGCTGTATCCCCAGTTGTGTTGATTGCCTTGCCACGGCAAATGTGCGAAAAAGGACAAACCATTTAAGCTGGCGGTGCCGCTTAACGCATTATTTATGAAGACCATTTTTTCCAAACAACCCAGCCTCCTGATGTTGCTGGCTTTCTGTGCCCTCACGCCGCGCGCTTCGGCGCAAACCAATGCGCCGACCGAATGGATTGACGCCGACACCGGCCATCGCGTCGTGCAGCTTTCCAGCGAGCCAGGCAGCGAAAGCCTTTATTTCAACCTGAATCCGTTCACGCCGGACGGCAAGCGCATGGTCATCACCACGTCCAACGGCATCGCCATGGTCAATCTGGAAACGCGCGCGGTGGAAAACATCGTCGAGGGCCGCACGCACATCATCATGGTCGGGCACAAGACCGGGAAAATTTACTTCGGCGAAACCAAAATCGAAAACGGCGTGACCAACCGCTTCGTTGGCACGTTTGACCCGAACACCAAAGCGGTGCAGGAGATCCTGAAGCTTGAGCGTGGCCAGGAAGTTTCCACCGTCAACGCCGACGAGACGCTGCTCGGCGGCACCTTCATCGAGCGCAGCGACTGGGGCACCAACAATTATTTTGACGGCGGCCCGAACCGGCGCAACGACATCCAGACCCAGGATATCCAGCGCGGCAAAAAAGGCACGATGATGGAGGAACGCCTCACCAAGCATTATCCGATGGAACTGTTTTTCTACAACATCGCGACTGGTGAGACAAAAAAATTCAACCGCTGCACCGACTGGCTGGGCCACCTGCAATTTTCGCCGACGGATCCGACGTTGCTGATGTTTTGCCACGAAGGCCCGTGGCACAAGGTGGATCGCATCTGGACCATCCGCACCGACGGCACTGGTTTGAAGCTGATCCATCAGCGCGCGATGGTCATGGAGATCGCCGGCCACGAATTTTTCAGCGCCGACGGCAAGACCATCTGGTATGACCTGCAAACGCCGCGCGGCGAGGATTTCTGGGTGGCCGGCTACGAAATCGCCACAGGCGCGCGGACTTGGTATCACTTGCAGCGGGACGAATGGGGCGTGCATTTCAACGTCTCGCCGGATGGAACGCTTTTTTCCAGCGACGGCGGCGACGACAAAATGGTCGCGCACGCCGACAATGGCAGATGGCTTTATCTGTTCACGCCCGAACTCATTTCCGATAAATCCGCCGGCAACATTGACACGAGCAAACTGATCCAGACCGGCGTGTTCCATTCTGAGAAGCTCGTCAACATGACCAAGCACGACTACGCGCTGGAGCCGAACGCGATGTTTTCGCCGGACATGAAGTGGCTCATCTTCCGCAGCAACATGAGCGGCGCAAACCAGGCCTACGCGGTGGAATTGAAACGGGCGGACGAGAAGTGACCAACAGAATTAACAAAAATATCCGAATCAAAATCCCCCGATTCCAATTTTATTAATTCTGCAAATTCTGTCTAAGCTTTCAACTTCCGCTCCAATATTTGGCCGACCAGCGCGGGGTTGGCTTTGCCTTTGGAAAGTTTCATCACCTGGCCCTTGAGCGAATTGAGCGCGGCGACTTTGCCGGCTTTGTAGTCCGCCACCGGCGCGGGATTCGCGGCGATGGCGTCGTCGCAGAATTTCTCAATCGCGCCGGTGTCGCTGACCTGTGCGAGACCTTTTTCCTGCACGATGATGGCTGGCGCTTTGCCGCTCTCGAACATTTCGGCAAATACCTGCTGCGCGGCCGAATTGCTGATAGTTTTCGCTTCCACCAGAGCGACGAGTTCCAGTAAAGCTTCGGGCTTGAACTTCAAATCTGCGAGCGTCATCCCTGTAGCAGCGGGCGTGAGCCCGCTCTGACTACTTTCAAATTCTTCAGTTTGAGCCGACTCACGTCGGCTGCTACCTTCGGCGAGCTTCGCGGACAGGTTGTTGATGATCCAATTCGCCATCGCCTTCGGATTTTTTGACTGTTTCGCGATGCCTTCAAAATAATTTCCCAGCGCGACGTTGCTTTTGAAAACCTCCCCGTCGCCGGCGGGCAGTTGATAATCGCGGATGAAACGCTGCTTGCGCGCGAGCGGCAGTTCGATGACGTTCGTCTTCACTTCCGCCAGCCACGCATCCGACGGCGCGAGCGGCATGAGGTCTGGGTCAGGAAAATAGCGATAGTCGTGCGCATCTTCCTTCGTGCGCATCTGCTCGGTGATGCCCGCCGCGTCGTCCCAGCGGCGCGTGGATTGGATGAGCTTTTCACCGCACTTCACCACTTCAATTTGGCGCGCGATCTCATATTCCGCCGCGCGACGCACGCCGGAAAAGCTGTTCATGTTTTTGATCTCGATCTTCGCGCCAAGCTCCTTCGTGCCGATGGGCCGGACGCTGATGTTCACGTCACACCGCACCATGCCTTTTTCCATGTCGCAATCGCTCACACCGCCTTGATGCAAAATTTCGGTGAGCGCATTGAGATACGCATAAGCCATGTCGGCGCTCGTGATGTCCGGCTCGGAAACAATTTCCATGAGCGGCACGCCGGCGCGATTGAAATCCAGACCGCTGTGCCGGTCGAAATGCGTGCTCTTGCCGACATCCTCTTCGAGATGCGCGCGGGTGATGCGGACGCGCGCCAGGCCGTTCACCGAACCGGCGCCGTTGAATTCAAACTCCACAAAACCGTTCGCCGTCGAAGGCTTGTCGTATTGCGTGAGCTGGTAATTCTTTGGCATGTCCGGATAGAAATAGCTCTTGCGATCAAATTTCGCAAAGCGCGGAATCTCGCAGTTCAACAGATAGCCGGTGAGCACGGTTTTGCGCAGCGCCTCGTCGTTCGGCACCGGCAGCACGCCGGGCAGGCCGAGGCAGACGGGGCAGACATTCGTGTTCGGCTCGGAGCCGTATTGGTTCGCGCAGCCGCACCACATTTTTGATTTGGTGTTGAGCTGGACGTGCGTTTCCAGGCCGATGACAGCTTCGTATTCCATGACGGTCAAAATTTCAACGACGGTTTTTCTTTATGCCACGCAGTGCTTTGCTCGTAGGCGTGCGCGAGTTTCAGCATGGTTTCCTCGCCGAACGGTTTGCCGAGCAGTTGCAGCCCGATGGGCAGCTTCGGATTTTGAGTGAAGCCGCACGGGATGCTCACGCCGCAGATGCCGGCAAGATTGCACGAGATCGTGAAGATGTCGGAGAGATACATTTGCAGCGGGTCGCCGGATTTTTCGCCGGCCTTGAACGCGGCGGTCGGCGTGGTCGGCGTGACAATCGCATCCACGGTTTCAAACGCTTTCAGAAAATCGTTGCGGATGAGCGTGCGGACTTTTTGGGCACGTAGATAATAGGCGTCGTAATAGCCACTGCTCAAAACGTAGGTGCCGAGAATGATTCTCCGTTTCACCTCCGGGCCGAAACCCGCACCGCGCGTTTTGGAATAGAGTTCAATCGGATCATTGCCGTCCACCCGCGCGCCGTAGCGAATGCCATCGAAGCGTGCGAGATTTGCGGACGCCTCGGCGGTCGCGATGATGTAATAGACCGCGACTGCGTAATCCGTGTGCGGCAGGGAAATCTCCACGATCTCCGCGCCGAGCTTTTCGTATTGCTTCACGGCGGCATCAACGGCGGCTTTGATTTCGGGATCAAGTCCGCCGACCATGTATTCCTTGGGCAGACCGAGCTTAAGACCTTTGATATTGCCGTCGAGCGCGGCGGCATAATTCGGTACCGGCTCCGGCACGCTCGTGGAATCGCGTTTGTCCATGCCGCTCATCACGCCGAGCAACGTCGCCGAATCGCGCACGTCTTTCGTAAACGGCCCGATTTGATCGAGTGAACTTGCAAAGGCCACGAGGCCGTAGCGCGAAATACGACCGTAAGTCGGCTTCAAGCCGACGCAGCCACACAGCGCGGCCGGCTGGCGAATCGAACCGCCGGTGTCCGTGCCGAGGCTGGCGAAACATTCGTCGGCTGCGACCGCCGCCGCCGAACCGCCGGATGAACCGCCGGGAATGCGCGTCACGTCCCACGGATTGCACGTGAGACCGAACGCGGAATTTTCCGTGGAGCTGCCCATCGCAAATTCATCCATGTTCAACCGGCCAAAAACAATTGCGCCCGCCGCTTTCAATTTCTCAATCGCCGTGGCGTCGTAAGGCGAAATGTAGTTGCCGAGAATTTTTGACGCGCAGTTCAGCGGCTGATTTTTGACGGCAAGAACGTCTTTGATGGCAATCGGGATTCCTAAAAGCGGCTTTTGCGTGAGCGTCATGCCGGAAGCAATTTCTTTGTCCGCCGCAGCCGCCTGCACGAGCGCGTCGGCCGAATTGAAACTCAAGAACGCGTGAATTTGTCCGTCCACGCGGGCAATTTGATCCAGACAGGCCTGCGTCGCTTCGCGCGCGGAAACTTCGCGTTTGGCCAGCTTGGCGGTGAGTTCGGCGATCGTGAGTTGGTTCAGCATGTGAGAAAATTAGTCCACGATTTTTGGGACGATGAACAATCCGTTGGCCTGGCGCGGCGCGTTGCGCAACGCAGCTTCGTGCGATAGGGATTCGCGGACCTCGTCGGCGCGGGTGATGTTCACCATCGGCACCGCGTGCGCGGTCGGTTCGACGCCGGTGACATCAAGTTCGCGGAGTTTTTCGATGTAGCCGAGAATGTTGCCGAGTTGCGCGGCGAGTTTGGTTTCTTCTTCGGGCGTGAGCGCCAGCCGCGCGAGATGCGCGACGTATTTCACATTGATTCCAGCGGATGTCATGCGGGAAGTTTCAAGTTTCAGGTTGAAAGTTTCAAGTTGAAACCAGTTGCCACCAAAACGGCAATTTCACCGAGAGAATCGGAAAACTAGAACGGTTTATTCCTCGTCAAACTTGCGCTGCACGAGCGCTTCGAGTTCGGCGATGGCACTGGAGGCGTCGACACCCTTGGCGTGCAACGTCACTTTGCTGCCGGGCCCGGCGGCGAGCATCATCAACCCCATGATGCTTTTGCCGTTGATCTTTTCACCATCTTTTTCCACGAAGATATCGCTGCCGTAACGTGTGGCAATTTTCACAAACATCGCCGCCGGCCGGGCGTGGATGCCGGACTTGTTGGCAATGGTGAGCTCCTTGGTCAGAAACTCGGCGGCGTCAGTTTTTTTGGCGCTCATTTGGTGATTCATTTGAAGTTAGTCTGCCGAACCTGCTTTCGCCAACACAATTTATGGTGACACGGGCGGCGTGGGTGATTTGGCGGCCATCTGCGCGAGCAGCCGCGTGTTCAATTCCTCGGCCGCATTGTAACCGGATTTGCGGAGTTTGACCTGAAAAGCCGCGACTTCAATAAGCCGCGCAATATCCCGGCCGGGTTTCACGGGAATGGTCACGTGTGGAATATCCACGCCCAGCACCTTGACATATTCCTGTTCCATCCCCAGCCGGTCCACGTCGGTCACGTCATTCCAGCTTTTCAGCGAGACGATCAGGTCGAGACTTTTCTCCTTGCGGATCGCCTTCACGCCAAACATCTGCGCGACGTTGATGATGCCAATGCCGCGCACTTCCATGTGGTCGCGCGTCAGCTCGGCGCTGGTGCACAACACCTCGCGGCCGTCCACAAGCGTGACCTTGACCACATCATCGGCCACCAGGCTGTAACCGCGTTCGATCAATGCCAGCACCGATTCGCTTTTGCCAATGCCGCTTTCACCGCGGATGATCAGGCCCACGCCAAGAATATCCACCATGCTGCCCAATTCCGTGCCGTGCGGCGCAAACATCATTTCCAATTCAAGCGTCGCCTTGTTGATGAATTTCATGGTCACCAGCGGCGTTTGAAAAATCGGCACGCCCGCCGGATCGGCCGCCGCGAGAAATTCCTTGTCCGGTTTCAAACTCCGGCTGAAGACCACGCACGGGATTTTGTAGGCGAACAAATAGGCGTAACGCGCCTCGCGCTCCTCCTGTCGCAGCGACCGCAGATAAAAAACCTCCGCGTGGCCCATCACCTGCATGCGCTTGTAGGCGAAATAACGCGTGAACCCGCTCAACGCCAG
>Ga0182030_10026016_pt1 | contig 10622 bp, 9 predicted proteins | sample 812S3MmetaG_FD_121299 | JGI IMG/M metagenome (GOLD analysis project Ga0182030, IMG submission 121299) | Permafrost microbial communities from Stordalen Mire, Sweden - 812S3M metaG (Illumina Assembly) | ecosystem: Environmental > Terrestrial > Soil > Wetlands > Permafrost | place: Sweden... | reverse complement strand
TCCTCCACATACTTCACGAGCGGCCCGAAGAACGGCGGGTAGAGAGATTCGCGATAGGCGTTGACGGCCTGGGCGATATGTCCGGCGATGAACGTCGGCGTGTCCTCGGTTGACCAGATCGCGCCCTGGGTCGCCTGCAACGCCTCCAGCGGAAGATCGCTGACCGTGAGGAGGTCGGCCAGAAGGAACACGGGCAGGTGATCGTTGCGTGAGCGGATCAGGGTGATCAGCGACACCGCTGCATCGAGGTGCTCGAGGTCCGGCTCGATCAGGACGCCCGCGAGCTCCGGATGGGTCCGGATCGCGGCTTCGCCGTCCTGGATCCCGTCGGCGCGGATGAACTCCAGCCCGTCGTCGGCGAGCGCACCAGCGATGTCCGCTATCGCACTGAGGACGGTGCTTGTCATGTCGGTCGCGTGCTCGCGGACTACCAGCAGCGGGAAGTTCGCGTCGGAGTGGCTGTGGTGTCCCCATCCGTCAGAGGTCTCTCCGGCGGTCAGTAGCTGGGGCTCGTGGGTGGGGGTACTCATCTCAGACACCAGCGGCCTGGACGGCGAGGGCGGCCGTGTCGAGCACGTGTTTGTCCTCCCATTCCGAGAGCGACATGTCGAGCAGAGCGCTGGCCGGGTCGGGGACGGCGTTCTTTGCGAGTACGACGTAGGGGGCGCAGGTCAGGGCGCACCCGACATAGCCGGCTGGGATCCACTGGGTCTTGAAGCCGACGAAGATCTCCTTGTACCTGACTTCTTGGTCTTCGCCGCAGAGAATCACGCTCTCGACGATGTGCTCCATGCGGGTGTGCAGCGTTGCGGCTCTCTCGCTGTCGTTTTCACCCGCAACCCCCTCCCCCACGTCCTCAATGAAGAGGCTCGAGTCGTGCTCTCGGTCCTCGGCGATTGCGAGCGCGATCGCGGACCACACCGAGGTCGGACCGCTGATCGTGATCTCCTTGGTCGCACAGACGACATGGGCTCCCGGGATCAGCGGGTAGCGCCTGTCCTCGGAATGCCCAAAGAGGCGTTCCCCGGCCACAAGGAGAGGCTCCACCGGGTAAACCAAGATCTCGGAGCCGTCCTTACGCCGACTGGACATCAGTGGCTTGATCGACCCGTCGATCAGCCCGTCGTGCCTGGCGAGGTGATAGCCCCAGACCGCACCGTTGATCCCGTTAAACGACGACGCGGCGATCATGTTTATCTGCCCGGCATAGGCGTCGTTCTTCTCGGCACGGTCGTAGGAGACGATCCCCTCAAGGACCGTGTCCATCTCTTTGAGAACCATGCCGGTCGAGAGCTTCAGTACCGATATGTAGCCGAGACCGCTGGAGCCCGGGTTGCCGTAACCACCGCAGTAGTCATCGAATGGGCCGACGGCGCCGTCGACGACTTCCTCAAGTGTGAGTGACTTGTGTGATCTCATGCGTTCTCCCTTGAGAGGCTTTGCGTGTTTACGTGTGAAAGCGCACCGGCAGCCACGACAGCGGGCGCGGGAACATCCATCAGCACGGGGTCGGGGTTCGCGATCCGCCACCCGGGCTTCTTGAACCTGTCGAGCAAGAATGGCGGTGCTGAGCAGATGACGATTGCGGCCGCTATCGCCCCTACGTAGATCGGTGTCGGCCAGTGTTCGATTTCTGAGGGCGGCACGAAGCCGATGATCAGACCGAAGCCGGACCCCAGGATGCCCATTCCCGCCACGATCCACATGCCGAGATAACGTCCCCCGGGCACACGGTACGCCCTGGGCGTGTTCGGCTCGGTGTAGCGCAGTTTGATCGCCGCGGTCAACACCAGCAGATACATCATCACCGTCAGCTGGGTGGTCAGAGCCGTCAGCATCCAATAGCTGGTGCTGACGCTCGGTACGAATAGGAACATCAGTGAGAAGCCGGTTCCCAGGATGCCCTGGCAGACGAGGATCGCGACGGGGACGTGACGCTTGTTGACGTAGTGGAGCTCGGGCGGCAGCTCTCCGGTCTCCTCAGCCGCGTACAGACCCTTGGCAGGGCCGAGCATCCAGGTACTGATCACCGCCAGCGTCCCGAAACCGGTGAGTGCTGCCATCACCTTGGTCGCCCAACTCCCGAGACCGAGCTGGTTGAAGAAGAATTCAAAGGCCTGCATCAGCCCGGCGACGAGGCTCAGCTTGGCCTGCGGGACGATGACAGCGATTGCCAGCGTGGCGAGGATCGAGATGCTGACGATCAGGCCAGCGGCCATGAAGATCGCGCGTGGGTAGTCGCGTCTTGGATTCTGCTGCTCCTTGGCGTGGAAGCCGGCCATCTCGATCCCGGCGTATCCGAGGAGCACCCCGGCGAAGAAGACGACGTTGTTGAGGTGGCCGAGGTTGGGGACGAGCTTGCTGGTGTGGAACGGGATCGAGCTGTGGCGTCCCGCGAGCAGCCAGTACACGCCGAGGATGATCAGCAGCGCGGCGGGAAAGATCGTTCCGCCGATGACTGCCGCGTTGTTCAGTTTCAGGATGTTCTTGAGCCCGAAGAAGTTCGCGAGCGTAAGCGACCAGAACACGACCATCATCACGACCACGAGAAACACCTTGTTGGTGGCCAGGCTCGGTTCGATCACATACGCGAGCGTGGCGGCGATGAACGAGAGGACAGTCGGGAACCAGACAACATTCTCGATCCACTCAAACCACACCGCGAGAAAGCCTGCGCGCGGTCCAAAGCCCTGCTTGACCCAGGCGTAGATCCCGCCTGCGAGCGGCCATCCTGTGGCGAGCTCGGCGGACACGAGGGCCAGAGGGATCAGGAAGAACACGGCCCCCATCAGGTAGAAGAAGATGCTCCCCCACCCGTACTCCGCGAGGCTCGGCAGGCTCCGCAGCGTAAGGATCGCCGAAAGCGTGATCAGAGCGATCGAGCCCGCGCCTAGCGCCTTCGGCCCTTGCGACTTGGCTGCTACTGCGCGTTGCACCGGCGGGGAGGAGCTGCGACGTAGATGACTAGCTGGCATAGCCTGCCCCCTTATGGGTGATGGGTGTAGTGAGAGCAGTGAATTGCACCGCTGGATGCGGGTCCAGGTCAAAGTCGGTCGCGGACGCGGACGCGCCGTAGGCGCTACCGGGGCGGATTGCGACGGCCGTGGGAGTCGTGAATGTCGTCGGCGGCCTCAGCGCGCCGTCGCGGCCGATGAGGAGTGCGTAGGCCATTTCCATGCCTTGGTGTCTGCGAGGGATCGCAGTTCTCTGCGCCCGGTGAGCGCTTCTTGGCAGGGCACGCCCTGCCCGCCCTGCGGGGGAGCAGGACGGGCAGGTGGCCAGTCGCGACCGCGATCGGGGGGATGCGGCTCGCTCGTCGATGGCGGAGCTCGAGACAGCCATCGGACGTGTTGAGGCGAGCGCGAAAGGTAGCGGTCGCCTGGGCTTGTCAAGGACTTGTGTCTGCTGGTGTCGCGCTCCCGCAGCGGTGTCCGTGATCGCGAGGGTGTCATCGGCAAACTCGAGTTCGGCTTCGACTCGGGGCAGCGCGCTATCCGCGTAGAGCACATCGGCGGGCAGCGTTGAGCTGAACAGCTCAACGATCACTCGGCCGCGAGCGACACACCGCGGACAGTGTCTGATCGCCGTGCGGTGTGGACGCACTTCGATGCTCAGGCCGCACCTTGGACAGTTCAAATGCCCGGAGCGGGCGCTTGCATCAGGCTGCGTGCTTGTGCTCATGAGCCCTCTGGCCTTCTCGGGCGTGAGCGCAACGACAGCGCGGTCGGGCGTCGTGTCGACGCGCGACCGCCTTGTGTGGGCTCCGGCTCGGTGCGACTCCTGCGCTTGGGTGAAGCGGTGATGGCCGGGCTCCTGACGGAGGCGCTCAGCATCGACCTGTTCGTGAGAGTCGATGCCCTGACGCCGGCCGAGGATTGGAGCCGGGAGAAGCTGCCTGCCGAGTTCTGAGGCGTAGGCAATTGCGACTATAGACGATGCTGGTGCGGGTCGAGGGCGAGCTATCAACCCTGTTCCTGACCCTCGGAGGGACTGGTGCTTTGGCGGCGCACCAGCCCCTCTCGAGGAAGCCACGATTGTGCTCCTCGGGGACGGTCCTCAGTGATGTCGGTGCGTCAAGTGATCAGGGTGTTACGAGGATCTCGTTCTCGACATCGGTTACGCCAGGGGCTGCCGCGGCGGCAAAGCCGGCGGTGCGCCTCTCGGCGAAGGAGTGGACGACGCCGTGCAGATGAACGGTCCCATTGGTCGCGGTGACTCGGATCGAGCGGGCGTCGAGATCGGCCATGCGTTCGATGGCCTCGCTGACTCGGTGACCCACATCTGCCGCCTTGGGCACGTGGGGCTTGATGGTGATGGTGTTGCTGAGGTTGTGAACGCCTGCGAGATAGCGAATTGCGCGCGCCGCCTCATCGCGTTCGTAGACCCATCGGACCTCACCATGGAGCGTCACGTGCCCTTTGATCACGTCAGCCTTTATCCCAGCCGGGATCGCCGTGTTCAAGTGCATGTGGCGGCTGATGTCCTCAGCGATGTCCTCGTCGCTGCGCACGCTTGACTGCGACAGCTTGATCTCGAGCTCGTCGGCGACTGCTCTGACGCCGTAGACGCGCTCTGCTGCTCTGACCGCTGCCCACCTGTCGGAATAGCTGGGGACGTGCCCTGACAACACGATCGCGCCGTCGCTTGCTGCAACGCCGATGTGATCGGTGTGAACCCGTGGGTCCCATTCGAGTTCGCGAATCACCGAGTCGCGTGTGCTCTTATCGTTGCTGGTCGCCTGCATGTTGTTCTCCTTGCCGTGGTTTGGGTTGGGCCGGCCGCGGCCTTTTGTCTGCTGTCGTGGCGCTCCGCGCGGTCTCGGTGGGGCCACGCATATTTGACAGCCATTGCTGCCAAGTTTGGGATATCTGGGCGGTCAGCCTTTGCTCGGCCGCAACGACGATCTCCCACGCACCGGCAAGTGGCACCTCACCCGGGGCGCCGTCGGCGTCACTGATGCCGTAGTAGGTGTACAGCGCCGCGCCCTGCTCGGGGGAGAGCCGGCCGGCCTCCTCGATATGGGGAGCATGTGTCACTTGTGCCCGGGTGAAAGGAACGATCACCTCGTTGCCCTCACTTCTACTGCCTTGAAGCGGGAGGAATGCCGTGCTCGCATTCGGGCCGTCGCTGCGAACGAGTGCCCAGTCCGGGGTGGCTGTTTCTTCGGCGACGTAGATCTCCTCGATCTTGCCGAGCGTCTCGCCGCGGTTGCCGCGGACGGTCCATCCGCGCCAGGCGAGCCTGCCCGACCCGCCCTGCGGCGCTTTGCTACCTCTTCGGGCGAAGGTGGCGGAGCTCATCTGGTGGGCACCGCGCCGTTGGACGGCGGCGCGATCGCGGGCGCCGCAGGGAGGTCCCCGGCGGCGCTGGTCTCGCGTTTGAGGAACGCCCCGAGCTCTTGGATGGTGCTCATCAGCGGCGCGGGGAAGACAACCGTGGAGTTCTTGTCGACCGCGATCTCCACGAGGGTTTGCAGGTTGCGCAGCTGTAGCGCGAGCGGGTGCTCCATCATCACGTCGGACGCTCGTGCGAGCTCGCCCGCCGCTAGCGCCTCGCCCTCTGCGGCGATGATCTTCGCCCGCTTCTCACGCTCGGCTTCGGCCTGGCGCGCCATGGCGCGCTTCATCGAGTCGGGCAACTGGATGTCCTTCAGCTCGACCGTCGTGACCTTGATCCCCCACTCCTCCGTCTGCACGTCGAGGATCTCCCGGATGTTGCCGTTGATCTTGTCGGTCTCGGAGAGTGTCTCGTCGAGCGTGTGACGTCCGACAACCGCGCGCAGTGTCGTTTGCGCGATTTGGTTGATCGCGACTTCTACATCCTCGATCGCCACGACCGACCGGACGGGGTCCGCTACGCGGTAGTAGGCGACGGCGGAGACATCCACACTGACGTTGTCGCGGGTGATGATCCCCTGCGACTGGATCGGCATCGTCACGATCCGTAGCGACACGCGATGCACGACGTTGATCAGTGGCAGGAAGAAGATCAGGCCGGGCCCGCGCGCTTGCTCTCTGACCTTGCCCAAGTGGAACATCACGGCTCGCTCGTACTGCTTGAGAATTCGAACGGACAGTGACAGTCCGATGAGTGCCACAACTAGGATTCCAACGATCACGTAGGTGACAGTCATTTTTGTCTCTCTGTAGGTGTTTTCATGTGCTCGCCACCGGGGCGCTCACTGCAAGCTCGGGGTCTGTGTGGGCCGCTTTCGGGCGGTCGTCGGGGAGAGGCTCGTCCGCGTGAGTCGTCTCGTGGTCCAGGTCAGCGAGGTAAAACGCGAGGTATCGGGCGGCGATCTTGCTTGCCGGAGCCCAGCTGGGCGTCTCCGCAACCTGTGAGCTGTAGCTACCGCCGCCGGTCAGGCGGGCGGTGAGATACACCGGCTCTTGATCGGTGAGCAGCATCCCTCGGATCACCGGCTGGAATCGCTCGGGTGTGACCGGCGCGCCGGCAGCCGCGGCGATCGACTGGGCGACGGCGTCGGCCTGCTGGGAGGCGATACCGCCGTGCTTGATCGGGAAGTTGGTTGCATCCCCGGCGGCGTAGATGTCCTCAACGTCGAGAACCCGCCCAAAAGGATCGACCGGGATGAAGCCGTGGTCGCCGAGCGGGATGCCGCGCACCGTGGGGCCCTCCAGTTCCGGGAGGGCGATTGCCCGGTCGACGCGCAGATGGCGCTCGCGCGATTCGAGCACCACTTCGCCGGCCTTCGGCATCTCGACTTGGGCTGAGCTGATGAATTGGATGTGCGCCCGCTCGAGTAGTGCTTCAACGGCGCTGCTCGCGGTGGCCCCGAAGATCTGCAGAGGGCGCTCCTCGGGAGTGACGATCGTTGTTTCAAGCTCGAGATCCGAGTCATAGGCGCGTCCGGCGCTCATCAGAGCGAGCTCGTAGAGCGGCAGGGGCCACGCCATCCGCTCGGCAGAGAGAAATGCCAGGCTGTGGATGTAGCCGCCCTCGATGTCTTGGACGATGCCGTGCAGCGTCTCGTCCATGCGCCGGTCATCCATCGTTACCGCGTGCTCGTAGCGTACGACCGGCCGCGCGCCGAGAGCCAGCACGAGCGCGTCGTAGCCGATTGCCTTACCGGTGTTCGTGTGGGCGATGTGCTCGTCGCGATCGATCCAGTCCAGCTCCTCGGCTAGGAGTTGCGCGCCGGCTGCGCGGACGATCGGCTCCAGGGAATAGCGTCGGGCGAGGCTGTAGGAGAATGGCTCTCGAACGGTCATCGGGCGGTAGACGAACTCGCGGTTGGGGGCGATGAGTGTCATGTCGACGCGCTTGGGAGCGAGCTGTGCGAGCGCTAGTGCAGCCTCTAGGGCAGCCACTCCGCCGCCGACGAGGACGACCCGGAAGTTCCCGCTCCGGGTTGTCATTAGACGCTCGCTCCGAAAGGGCCGAGACCGGAGATGCGGGGCTGGTCCGGTACTTCGCTGAGGCTGACGATGACGGCTCCTGACGTGTGCGTGGCGGCGTTCGACGTGAAGTCGATACAGAACGCCGGCCGAGTGTCGGAGCCGGGGAGGCGGGGCCCACCGAGAGTTGAGGCGAGCGATGTCTATGCTAACAGCCCTATCCGGCTGCGATGTCGCTGCCCGAACCGTGATGAGCTCCCGCGAGACCAAACATCTGCGAGTCCTGATTGCCAACGAGCGCAAGGACCGACTGGCGCTCGTGGCCCCGATAGTCGTGGGGCTAGGCCACGAGGTGATCGCCCGCGAGATCGACGTCGCGGACGTCGGCCCCGCGACCGCCAGAGAGCGCCCCGACGTCGCACTCGTGGGACTCGGAGACAGCTCTAAGCACGCGCTCGATCTGATCGACAAGATCGTGCAGGAAGCAGCCTGTCCGGTGATCGTGCTGCTCCATGCCCGCGACCCCGGGTTCATCAGCGAGGCATCCAAGCGAGGCGTCTTCGCCCACGTCAGCGACGATGACGTCGAGGACTGGCAGAGCGCGATCGAGATCGTGCTCAGACGCTTCGCTGAGTACCAAGACCTCAAAGGCGCCTTCGGACGCCGCGCCCTCACGGAGCGCGCCAAGGGCATCCTGATGGAGCGCCACGGGATCGACGAGACGAGCGCTTTCGAGATGCTGCGCGAGCAATCGCGTGTCGATAACCGCAAGCTCATCGATCTGGCTACGGCAGTCGTCGACGGCCACCGTCTCTTGCCCAGAGATCCGCAGGCCCCCTCCCCCGCGGTGGAGCCCACGTAGCACCGGGGCGCCGAGCGCAGCCGGGCAACCGTCGCCTACCGCGCTGGAGGTCTCCCCGGCAGCTGGGCAATCTGACGGCCACGGCGTGGGTGTCGAGAGTCCTTGTGGTGCCGGTCGAGCGGTATCCCCATACGCCTTTTAGTAGCTCGTGTTTGTGGAACACCCGTCGCGGGTCGCCCCCAAGAACAGGAGCAGCTCGTACTCCTGACGGCGCAGCTCTAGGAGGTTGTCTGCGAGGCTCACTGCACGGCTAGCAGTGTCGATCGTCAACGGGCCGATCTGGTTCGGCGGCTACTTCGGGGCCCACTCCGGCGGCGGCGCACCGGGCTTCCATGCCTTGGTGACGCCGCCGCCCTGCCGGCCGAGGGCTGGTTCTGAAAGGCGAGCCCGTCGCGGGGGTCCTGGCCGGCTTCATCCAGTTCGGCTCGCCATACCGCGAGCGCGCACAGCGCCTCGGTCTGCGAGTCGTCTTTCCACCACTTGTCTTTGAGCCCTTCGAGCTCAGTGGAATAGCGGCCATGCAGCGCGACGACGTCGCCCCACATCTGCTGGCGCCAGTCGGCGTCGCCGCCGTAGGGCTCAAGCCACGGCGCTCGCTCGCTGGCATTGCCGCCGACAAGCGCCGGCGCAGGGCGCAGCGGGCGGACCTCGCCGTCCTTGGCTGCCTGGGCGACGCCGCCCGAGACGATCTGTGCGGCGAGCGTGGCGGGTGGCGTGTCGGCCCCGGCAGCGAGCTCGCGAAGCTGATGGGCAACGGGGTCGGGGTGACGATCTGGATTCGTTGGCTCATCGTGTTCGCTCCTGTGCTGGTGGGTTGAGGATGCGATTGATGGTGCGGACGATCCCCGGTATCCGGCTGGTGCGGCTGGGCGCGACCGAGCGGTGAAAGTGCGTGCCGTAGTCGCGGTCTGCCATCTCGGGGTGCGCGAGCGATGGGGTCTGCGCGTGGCTTCGGCGCATGTTCTGCGCGAGGCGCTGGATGCGATCGGTGTCGTGCCCTTCAACGCCGAGATCCTCGCGGGAGACGAACCAGTCGGTGCCCTGACGGGCGCGGGACGCCTCGACGTAGGCGGGCTCCTTGCTGGTCTGCCAGCCTCCAGTCACGACGAGGGTGCGGGTGACGGTCGCGCCCTGCGCGCGGTGGATGTGCTGCGCGTAGCCGAGGCGAACACGGCCGAGATCGTCCCCGGCCAATGTTCGTTTGCGGCCTGTCACGTCGAACTCGATCAGCACCTCCCCGGCGGGGGTGACATCGAGCACCTCGCCGCGGCTGCCGTTCTCGATGCGCTCGACGCCCGGCTCGTGGTGCTGGTCGATCATCGCTACGCGGTCGCCCTGGCGGATGCCGTAGTGGACGCCGGGCACCGTGACTTCAATCTCGCCAAGTTCGCCGCGCTCTGCGCGGAAGTGCTGGGCGCGCGCGTTGAGCCTGTGGATCTCCTGGTTTGAGGCGTCGGAGATCAGCGCGACCTCGCTCGGATCGTGAGTCTCGGTGAGCGCCGCCCAGTTCTGCGCGGCCTGCTCGACGGCCTCATCGCGGGTGTTCTCCATATGCAGTTGCCCGCGCGAGTGGTAATGCGCCATCGCCCTGTCGGATCGTCCGGCGCGCAGGTCCGACCACGCGCGCTGTTCGTCGGAGTCAAGGGTCCGGCGGATATTCGATAGCTCCGCGCTTGGGGCGATCAGGGCGAGCCGCTCGAACATGCCTCCCGCGCCGATCGAGGGCAGCTGCGCGGCGTCGCCGATCGCCACGAGCTTTGACCCGGTGTGCTCCACGGCCTCGGTGAGCCGGTCGAGGCGGTCGGTGTCCGCCATGCCAGCCTCGTCGAAGTAGATCGTCGTGTCCCTGTCGATGTGGAGCTGGCCGCGCTCCACGCGCGAGACGAGCGCGTCCAGGGTCAAGGTCTGACCGGCGAGCGCGGGGCTGTCCTGACCGAGCCTTTGCGCGGTGGACCCGGACACCGCGATCCCCAGGGTCTGATGGCCGCCGTACTGCTCGGCGCGGGCGGCAGCATCGATCACGACACCCTTGCCGGTACCTGCCGGCCCCACGAGGACCGCGACGCGCTCAGGGCCCGTGATGACCTCAAGCGCCCGGATCTGCTCGGCGCTGAGTGCTCCCCCGATCCGCTCAGCTACCTGATCCTCCGCGACCTGGCGGGCCCTCTCCCCCACGTCCCGCGCGCCGCCTACTGCGAGCTCGGTGAGCCGGCGCTCGATCGCCTGCTCGCGGGCACGCACCGTGAGCGTCGTCATCAGCCCGCCCTCCAACGGCAGGACGCGCCGCTCGGCGATCATCGCCCGCGAGAGGTCCAGCGCCTCGCGTGGTGAGAGCTCACCGACGGACTGCTCGAGCAGCACCGCGCGAAACTCACCCGGCTCGAACGTCGCGGCGCGCTCGG
>Ga0182030_10026015_pt1 | contig 10623 bp, 9 predicted proteins | sample 812S3MmetaG_FD_121299 | JGI IMG/M metagenome (GOLD analysis project Ga0182030, IMG submission 121299) | Permafrost microbial communities from Stordalen Mire, Sweden - 812S3M metaG (Illumina Assembly) | ecosystem: Environmental > Terrestrial > Soil > Wetlands > Permafrost | place: Sweden... | reverse complement strand
CTCTCCGGTGTCAGTATCCACCGAAGCTATTTGCTGAAACTCGGGGTGGAAATCTACTCCTATAATGATCATCGTTCGGCTCCTTTCTCCCGAGCCTGTTGGTTGGTTTTGCCACCACCAACTCTACTCGGGCATCGGAGCCGACATTGTCATGGAATCAATAACGCTCATTGATGGGTTTTGAGCGCCATCGCCTGGTTGCAGCGACTGGGCGGGCGGGATTCAGCTCGCGCTGCCATAGTTCTTAATCTTCTAAAACAGAAGAAAAACGCCACTAATGCAACCACAAGTCCCACCGGAAAGCCGAAGCCTATTCCGAACCAAGTGGCAACCTCATCGGTAAGGAGATTCATCTTGAATAGAAGAGTGCCCAAGAATATCGAAATAACAACCATTGCAACGAATGCGACGATGGCAGCAAGTGCAGAAACGACAGCCGCAAGAATTTGATCGCGCATATTCCCGATGCCCGACACTCTCCCAGCTATGATATCTGTTGAAACATCGCCTTGGCGCAAGTTTGCGCTTTCCTTTCGTCTGTCTGGCGAACCAAAGGCGCAAAGTTGCGATAAGGTTGATAGCGTCAACTGACTTTGCGATGGCGTAGGCTGATTATGGTAGTTAAGCCCAGATTGTGGATCAGTGACGATTGAAGTGTTCAAGAACACTCCACTGTGCTCAAAGCGATTCAGGCTCACAAATCGAAAGTGAGGGGGTAAGCCATAGCCATGTACCAACTTCTGCAATAGTAACCCATGGTAAGTCTGGTTATAAAGGAGCTAAAGGCGTCTGCTAAGTCGGAGTCGGGATCAGCCGTTGGGGTATTCAGTTATGCAGTTCCCTCCACTCGAAAGCGAAGTTGCTCACCATTTTGGTAGAACCTTTAAGGATGTGGCTCCACGCCGGAAGAGGCCCTTAGTGGCACCGACCGTACCAGCCAAGAAAAGGTGCGACTTCGACCCAAGGAAATTCCTTGCTTCTATCAGCGAGGGTAGAAAAGTCATGGCCTTTCCCAAGAAACAAACAATCTTCACACAGGGGGATGTGGCAGACTCAATCTTTTATATCCAGGCGGGCAAAGTTTGCCTCACGGTCGTATCCAAGATTGGCAAGGAAGCAACTTTGGGCATATTGAGAGAGGGAGGGTTTTTCGGAGAAGGTGCCCTGGCTGGACAGTCTTTGCGCATGGGTTCCGCCACCGCAATGTCGGACTGCGAGCTTCTGCGCATTGATAAGGAGGCAATGGTGCCTGCGCTTCATCGGGAACACAAGTTCTCCGATCTGTTCGTAGCGTATCTGCTGGCACGGAACATCCGATACGAAGAGGATTTGGTTGACCAACTCTTCAATTCCAGTGAAAAAAGACTAGCCCGGATTCTGCTGTTGCTGGCTCACTTCGGCAAGGAAGGCGCGCCCGAGACTGTAATCCCCAAGATCAGTCAAGAAATGCTGGCGGACATGATAGGCACAACCCGGTCGCGGGTCAATTTGTTCATGAATAGGTTCAGAAAGCTAGGCTTCGTTGACTATGGCGAGGGCGGGATGCGAATTCATAGTTCACTTCTAAATATCGTTCTCAACGATTAGGCTTCGCACCCTTACGACAGTGGCCAACTTTGAACCGGCGACTCTCGGCGCATCATCTTTCGACGGGATTGGGGAACCGCACGAATGGGATCAGGAGCAAGTGAAAGGGATTGAGCAGGCAGGCCGCGAGAAACCGAGTCTGGCTTTTGATCTCGCCTACTGAAAACGCCCTGCCCGAAGATGCAAGGAAAATTGAACTTCCTCCAGACAACGGTAGTGTCGGTAGTGTCCTAACACTGCGTTGCTGGAATTTACGCAACTGGCTTCAAGGGGCAGGGGTGCATTCGTGACCACCAAACTCACCTACCAATCCCCATTCTGGGTTTTCAGGTAGGGCCCGCACGACAGCCGATGCTGTGAATAACTGTCCGCAGCCGGTGCATTTTCCGGACGCAATATTCCCTTCGCTGTAGATAACGTCGCTTAGGGTACGACTCATTAGGGGCCAAGAGGAACTGTTACAAGTAATACGCTTAAAGGAAAGAGGGTGGTCCTAATAGTGCGTTGATGACTCACTCCGGCTCTTGGTGAGACTCCCAAGCCAGCGGAATGTCATGGATGATCAGGAACTCGTTGTGGCAGTGCTCACAAGCGATCCTGCCCGCTTCAATAGAATCAAACCATCTGGGAATGCGAGTGCGGGTTTGCTTGCGGCAGTGGGGGCAAGTCACGAGGTGAGTCTGCGTTGGATTCAAGGTGTTGTTCCTTGTGCTCCTTGGCAGTCGATACTTTACCACAAGCGTGTGCTACCGCACAGTTCGTGTGTTGCTGACCTAGTTGGCTCTGCCAGCAGGAGCAGTGGGAAATATACTCTCTTCGGCTTTTGCCGTCGTTCTCGAACTATTTACAGATCTCTTGCGAAACCTGCTCCTACGGTTGCGACATGTTGATCTCCTTCCGAACGCTGGTTCTTGGCTTTAGCCGGCGCGAAGTCGAGAACCACGCGTGACGGCACATCGCCGTGCTCAAGGCGGTCGAAGATCTGGTTGATCGAAGACAGAGGTTGCAGCTCGATATCGGCTTTGACCTTGCCTCCAACAGCGAACGATAGGGCTTCGGCCATATCCTGGCGCGTGCCGACGAACGAACCGCGGACAGTGATGCAGTTCGCCACTACGTCAAAGAGCGGAACTGGGAATTCACCTGGCGGAAGCCCGACCAGGACGCAAGTGCCGCGCTTCCGGGTCATTCCAACGCCTTGCTTGAATGCGATGAGTGAAGGTGCCGTAATCAGAACGCCGTGAGCTCCGCCGCCGGCCGCCTTCTTAACGGCGGCTGCCGGGTCTCCAGTCTTGGCATTGATAACGAAATCGGCACCAAGGCGCGTGGCATGAGCCAGCTTGCCGTCATCGATATCAATTGCGCAGATGAGCAGCCCCATCGCCTTCGCGTATTGGATGGCCAGGTGACCGAGCCCGCCAGCCCCAGAAATAGCGATCCACTCCCCGGGCCGTGCCCCAGTTTGCTTAATCCCCTTGTAGGTCGTGATTCCAGCGCAGATTAGCGGCGCGGCTTCCGCGGCCGTAAGGCCGGTAGGTATATGCGCAACATAATTCGGATCGGCGAGGAGGTATTCGGCAAAACCGCCGCTCCTGGTGTAGCCGCCGAACTGCGCCTCAGCGCACACCGTTTCCCAGCCAGTGAGGCAGTACTCGCAGTGACCACACGCCGAGTAGAGCCAAGGCACGCCGACGCGGTCGCCCTCTTTCACAATTGTTACGCCCGATCCAACCGCAACCACCAGACCGATGGCCTCGTGACCAGGAATAAACGGGAGCGTAGGTTTCACCGGCCAATCGCCGTGCATCGCATGCAGATCGGTGTGGCATACGCCGCAGGCTTCAGTTTTGACTAAAATTTGGCCCGCTGCGGGAGATGGAATGTCCCATTGCTGAAGCTGCAATGGTTTTCCGAATTGCTCGACGACGGCAGCCTGCATCTTGAGCGGCATGGATACTCCTCTTAAATTCTTTGTCCCCGGAGATTCGAGCTTAGCAACGGACATCTCGTTTTTTCTGAGCAAGAGTGCTCACTCCCGTCCCGCCCTTCGGGAAAACCGACTGGAGAATTCGGCACAGTTCAGCGAGCGAACGAAGATGACGCGGAGGTGCGGGGACAGACCTACGGTTCTCCGATTTCAGAGCTTGCGGACCAGATTCGACGCGGGAAAAACATTGACGCCGACAGGCTGGAAAGACTTCGGCAAGGACTACTTCGCGCATCCACGCAAGACACATGGAGCCGAGTCCACGGCGTTCCACCGAGATCGACCTTCTTGATATCGATAGGGGTTGGCGGGACTGGTTGAATGGCCTGCGCATGCGCAGGGTGTGCCGATTCCCATGCACAATGCAAGACTCGCGATCAACCACCATGTGTTGAGCCAAGGGAACCCCGTTCAGTCTCCGCCACGAATCGATCCAGTACTTTTGTCCCCCGTCGCGAGGACGCTTCGCCCCAGCTTTTGGCCGCGAAGATCATGCAAGGATCGACGCGATTCCAGAGTGTGGCAGAACCGGCGGCTTCCAAGCTGGCCACTATAGCCCTATGTCAACGGTCGGCAATAAGGGGGTTGGTGGAAGTGAGGTGTTGGCGACGTTCCGCGGCTATGAACACTCTTGATTCGAATGGGTGGCTTCTCAGGATGCCGACAAAAGTCAACTCGCTCTGGCCGAATCCCCGGCCTCTGATCGCATTGCATTCGCCTTATGCCCTCCTCGAAACCGGACCACGCACGTGCCATCCAGAGAAAAGCCAGCATGTTGAGGCCACGCGATCGGAGCATTCCCTTCTCTCCAGTGCGGTTTGTCTGGGAATAATCGCGAAATACGGGAATTTTCCCGTGCATTTCGTAGGAGAGAAGCCGATTTTCTCTGCAGTTCAGACTGCGTGGCGGAGGGAGAGGGATTCGAACCCCCGGTACCCTTTCAGGTACAGCGGTTTTCAAGACCGCCTGTTTCAACCACTCACACATCCCTCCGCGATCAAGAAGCGGAACACAGGTAGTATTTTACACTCGACCCCGCGCACTGCCGCGCCTACAGGCCGGAGGGGCCGTTGCGGGCTTGGAGCCGTCGCCACGTTAACGAAAACTGTACTATGCCCATTGGTCAGGGTTCGATTACTTATTGGATGAGGCCGAATGCCCGGGAATGAAACTCCATGACCTCGGCGAAGTGCGCCAAAAAATAGGTCAGGCTGTGGTCTCCGGCGTAAGGATGATACTCGTGCTTCACTCCTGCCTTTTGCAGTTGCTCGTGTAGTGCGGCTGCACCTTTCTCGAAACCGTAGTTGTCATCCTGCCCGCAGTTGAAATAGATTGCCAGTCGCCGCAGGGCAACCCTGTTTCTGTCCGCAAGAACGAACGGGCTATTGTCCTTCCAGTGTTGCACCGCGATCGGACTTCCGAAAACTGTTGCCAGCAGCTTCCCAAGCGAAGCGCCGGAGCGAGCCGCGGAATCGAGTTCCTGCGGAGATTCCGTAATCAATGCGGCACTTTGAGCGCTCACGGCCGAGAACATCTCTGGATGAGAGAAAGCGAATCGCAGCGCACCATAACCACCCATAGAGATGCCGCTGATCGCCCGATTATTTCGTCCTTTGCCGATGCGGTATTTTTTTTCGATGAGAGGAACGAATTCTTGTAGAAAAAAGTCACTGTAGCGCACCGAGCCGTCGGCGGAATTGACGTAGAAAGTGCGCCCGCCCTCCGGGGCGACAATGAGAAATTCTCCCATCTTGTGCTGCCGCCGAAGATCGTCGAGCAGGGTCCATCCTCCGCTGTTGAAGAGGGTTCTCTCGTTGTCGCCCAGGCCATGAAGAAAGTACAGCACGGGATAGGTTCGGGCAGGATGGCTGGTTGCACCCGCATCGTAGCTGGCGGGAAGATAGACGCAGTAGTGGACCGGATATTTCAGAATCCGGCTGTTTAGCGCGTTGCAGTCAATCCGGCTTTGAGCGTGAAGCGGAAGGCAAACCGCGAAGGACGCAAACAAGAGGATGATTCGGAGAATGCGATCCATCGCTTCAGTTTACTCGTAGCGTAAGGCTTGGACAGGATCGAGGCGGGCGGCGCGGGCCGCCGGGTAGAGGCCTGAGATCAGACTTACCCCGAAGGAAAACAAGATGGCGAACGCCACCAGCCACCATGGTACCGACCAGAAATGTTCCGGCGGGAAAGACTGGCTCTTGAGATAGACGTTCGTTCCCAGGTTGATGGCCTGGCCGATCGTCCAGCCCAGAGCGACCCCGACAACGCCGCCGAGAAGGCCCATGGCGCCCGCTTCCGCAAAGAAGAGTTTCTTCACATCACTATCGCTGGCTCCGATGGCTTTCATAATGCCAATTTCGCGGCGGCGCTCAAGAATGGCCATCACCAGCGTGTTTACGATTCCGATGGAGGCGACGACCAGAGCGAGGCTGCCAAAGATTCCGAGAAACGCATACAACACTTTGAAGAACTGCTGGATGCTGCGGCTGGCGTCAAGAATCGAGAAGGTGTTGAAGCCCATCTTCTTGATGGTGTCTTCCACCTTCCGCACTTGGTTTGGGTCATTCACTCGCACACTCACCGAGGAATAAACCGGCTGATCGGTGGCCGCGCGAGAAATCTCTCGCAGGTCCGTGGGCTGCATCACGTGCAGACTCTCGGCCAGCTTGAGCGGGAGAAAAACTCGTGCCCGGGTTGGCCCGCGCATGCTCTCGGGATCGAGATCGGCGACGCCGACAATCTTCAGCTTCAGTTCGCGGGAAACCACGGAATAGGCGGCGTCGGCAAGACTCTCGGCGCCAGGGGCGGCTGCATTGTCGTGCGCAGTTGCAGAGGGCGCGCTTTGTGCTGCCTCGCGCTGCGCATAGCGCATGGTCAATTCCTTGCCCAGAAGCGGGGCAGCCAATTCCGCCACGTTGGTTTCGTCAACCCCAGGCTTGGGAGTCCTGCCTAGCAGTTCTTCGGCGAAAGTCTTTTGGAGAATCGCTTCGGGCGCCATGTCGGACGAGAAAAACTGTCCCTGCACAGTCTCAAATGCATCATTCGATTTCGCGGAAGCAGGCAGCGCCGCGATTGTCGTCAAGTGCGGCTTGTCTTCGTAGCGGAGTTCGGTGATGAAGCGGATATCAGGATACGCTTCAAGCACGTTGGGCAGATGTTCGATTTCGATTCGCGTGGGCTCGTCGAGGGTGCGGCTTTCGGCTGGGGCTGGCCCACCGCGCTCTTCTTCGCGGCCGAAGTTTCGCAGATCGCGGCGGGAGGTGACGAGCACGGTGTCGAATAAACCGGACTTCATCAGGCGGCGCGACGCGAGTTGTTGCAGCCCGATTCCCAAAGAAAGCATCGCGACCAGAGACGCCACGCCAACCGATATGCCAACGGTGGTTAGCGAATTTCGCAGAAGAGATTCGCGCAAATTGCGCACGGCGAGTTCCGCCAGGTCAGGAAGCTTCACGGCCGCCCTCCACCAACTCCGGCTTGATCCGCTGCATTGACGGCCGAATTCGATTCATCGCCCACCAGCTTGCCATCCGCCAGGAAGATAAGGCGCTGCGCGTAGCGCTCGGCCAAAGCACGCTCGTGCGTCACCATAACCACTGTCATTCCCAAGTGCTGGTTGAACTCGCGGACCATATTCATGATTTCAGTTCCGGTATGGCTGTCGAGATTGCCCGTGGGTTCGTCGGCGAGCAGGAGTTGCGGCCGGTTGATCAGCGCCCGGGCTAATGCTGCCCGTTGTTGCTCCCCGCCGGAAAGTTCGCTGGGACGATGGTTCATGCGTCCTTGCAGCCCAACTCTCGTAAGAGCTTCCCGTGCCAGACTGTCACGCTTTCCGCGCTCGACCTCCGCGAAGCGCATTGGCAGCTCCACATTTTCCGCGAGCGTCATGCTGGCGATCAGGTTGAACGATTGGAAAACCATTCCCACGGTATGCAGGCGATATCGGGCAAGCTCTTCGCGGGAGAGTTGCGCCAGATCGCGTTCCTGCACAATCACGCTGCCCGATGTAGGGCGGTCGAGGCCAGCGATCAGATTCAATACGGAAGACTTTCCGGAGCCGGAACTGCCGAGGAGGGCAACGAATTCGCCAGCTTTCACGCTTAGCGTCACTCCATCCACGGCTCGGATGAGAGTCTCGCCCATGCGGTAATGGCGGCAGAGTTGTTCCGCATGAATCGCTGGAGTGGCGATCATCGCAGTGCTGGTCCGAGCGGATCTATCCGTGCTGCTCATAGGCCTAGCGGACCTCTCCTCTGAGCACACGCAACGCGTCTGCCGGTTTAACCTCGCCGTTGCGCGCCGAACCGGAGCTGCCGTTGCCGTTTACCTCCTCAAGCTTGTCTCCCTCACCCGGAGCGAGAAACAGGTTATCTTCCACCCCATGCTGCCTGGTGTAGAGATCGTAGTAGCGGCCTCGCGCGGCATAGAGCTGCTCATGCGTTCCTCGCTCCATGATTTGTCCCTGCTCCATCACCAGAATCTGGTCGGCGCGGCGGATGGTCGAAAGCCGGTGTGCAATCACAAACGTGGTCCTTCCCTGCATGAGATAAGAAAGTCCGTGCTGGATCATCTGCTCCGATTCGGAGTCGAGGCTGGAAGTCGCCTCGTCGAGAATCAAGATGCGCGGCTCGGCCAGAATAGCGCGCGCAATCGAAATGCGCTGCCGCTGGCCACCTGAGAGCTTCACGCCGCGTTCGCCCACAACCGTGTCATATTTATCGGCAAAAGATTCGGCAAACTCATCCACACGCGCGATCCGGCAGGCACGCAAGAATTCTTCTTCACTTGCAGCGGGACGTGAAAACACGACATTCTCGCGAATCGTTCCGTCAAACAAAAACGATTCCTGCAACACGACTCCGAGACGTGTGCGGTAGCAGTCGAGACGAACCGTGCTCAGGTCCGTGCCATCCACGAGAATCGTCCCTTTCGTGGGCACGTAAAAGGCGGAGACCAGGCCAATGGTCGTCGACTTTCCCGAGCCGGACGATCCAACCAGCGCCGTCACCGTGCCGGGCTCAGCCCGGAAGGAAAGGTTACGCAGAACTTCGCGAACTCCATCGTAGCTGAAACTTACATCGTCGAACTCCACCGTGCCGCGAATGTCGTTCAGCGCTACGGTGCGCTTGGGGTCTTGATCCTCTGGCCGCTCCCGCATAATCTCCTGCGTCCTCTCGAGCCCAGCCAACGCCTCGGTGAGCTGGGTACCGATGGAAACGATCTGCATGATGGGCGCAATCAAAAAGCCTAACAGCAAGATGTAGGAGACGTAATCGCCGACCGTCATCGACCCGGAAGCAATCTGGTGCGCGCCAACCCACATCGTGACAGCGCCCACTACTCCAAGCAGCACACTTGCGGAGAGACTCATCACTGAAGTTGCAGTCAGGGTGCGCATCACGTTGTCCAGCAGGCGTCGCACGCCAGTGGCAAAGATCGCTTCTTCTCGCTCCTCGGCGTGATACCCCTTGATCACGCGCACGCCGCCGAGTGATTCCGTGAGACGGCCTGTGACTTCGGCGTTAATCTTGCCGCGCTCGCGAAAAATCGGCCGAATCGTCGCGAAGGCTTTGTTGAGTGCCACGGCAAAACACGCCAGCGAGCCCACAGCGATCAGCGTCATTTGCGGGCTGGTGCGGAGCAACAAAACCAGCGCAATCCCGGATGTGACCAGGCCTCCGGCAAAATCGACCAGGCCCGTGCCCAGCAGGTTACGCACCCCCTCCACATCGCTCATGATGCGGGACACCAGACTGCCGGTCTTGTTCACGTCGTAAAAGGCAACTGGAAGGCGGGAAATATGGGCCTGCACCTGTTGGCGCAATTCGGTGATCAGTCGCTGCGCCGCCTTCGATAACGATTGCGTGAGCGAAAAAGATGTGACGCCCTGAACCAAAGTCGCCGCTAACACGACTAGAACCAGCGGCTCGAGTTTCTCCATGTGGTGCTTGTTGATGACCGTGTCGATCAAGAACCTGCTGGAGTATGGCAACACGAGGGCGGCGACGCGGTTGATCACCATCAACACGAAGCCGAGCGCCAGCAACCAACGCCGGGGACGCATCAGCTTCCAGACTTCCGGCAGGACGGCCCTGAGTCTTTGGACCTTGGGGGGCTTCGGCAGCTGTTTGGGATCAGAACTCAACTTGTAATTGGACTCCGCCAGACCTGCATTGGCTTCATTATTACTGCATTGTGACATGTCTGGGCCGCGCGTTGTATCCTCGGGGCGTGTCTCGTCCGCCTTCGCCGGAGCGCTCTCCAACCCTGGGCCTGTTGCTGGGCTTGATCGTCACGCTCGCAGCGGTCGTGGCGTATTCCGCTTACATCACCTGGCAAGTGGCAGGCTTGCGCAAGCTTCAGTCTGAATTGATTGATCGTAATCGCAGAGATTCCCTGCAGTTGCTGCGCATCCAGAATGACTTGAATCTGCTCGCAGTCGCGATGCGGGACATGATTGACAACGACGAACCGTATCCACTGACAGCCTGGTCGGCGCAGTTTCAGCGCATCCGCACTGACCTGGACGATGCCATGCGCCTGGAGGCCGGGTTGGCGCCGACCAGCCGGACGCTGGAGCAGAGCGCGTCGCTCAGCAGTTCGCTGACACAATTCTGGGACGCGGTCGACCGCACGTTTGCGCTGGCCGGCGAGGGAAGAGAAAAAGATGCTAGGGGACAGATCCAGCTTTCGTTACAGGCGCGGCAGGCGGCCCTGAGCACGACGGTTGCTCGTTTTCTGGTGCAGAACAGCGAGAACGAGGAACAGGCAGCAGTGCGCATCGTCCAGATCTATGACCGTGTGCAGCGGCAAGTTTATGTGTTCCTGGCCGCGACGCTGGCTGCGATCCTGCTGACTGGATTTTCCATGATTCGGTGGAACCGGAGGTTGTTTGCGCGCATGGCTGAGCTTTCGGAGCGGCGCAGCGAACTGGCGCAGAAACTGATTGCAACGCAAGAATCGACTCTGCGTTATATTTCTCGCGAGTTGCACGACGAATTTGGCCAGATTCTGACGGCGATGGGATCGATGCTCGGCCGCGCCGG
>Ga0182030_10026013_pt1 | contig 10623 bp, 8 predicted proteins | sample 812S3MmetaG_FD_121299 | JGI IMG/M metagenome (GOLD analysis project Ga0182030, IMG submission 121299) | Permafrost microbial communities from Stordalen Mire, Sweden - 812S3M metaG (Illumina Assembly) | ecosystem: Environmental > Terrestrial > Soil > Wetlands > Permafrost | place: Sweden... | reverse complement strand
GTTGAACGCGGAACGCAATGAAGGCAAGAATACGCGGGACTCGATCTTCGAAGCTTCCACGCTGCGCTTCCGGCCCATTCTGATGACGACGATGGCGGCCTTGTTTGGCGCGGTGCCGCTGGCCGTCGGGACTGGCATGGGGTCGGAACTGCGTCGGCCGCTGGGGATCTCGATTATCGGGGGGTTGATTGTCAGCCAGATTCTTACTCTGTATACGACTCCCGTCATTTATTTATTCATGGACACTGTGCGCCTGAAAGTGCAGGGCAAGAAAGCGCAAGATAAGCCGCATCCGCGGGAGGCGGGAAGCGCGGGTATGCAGCCCGAGGCTACGTAATGAAAGCAAGATACGCCATTCTGATTTCCGTTCTGCTCGGCGGATGCAATGTGGGGCCGAAGTATGTGGCGCCTTCCGTGCCGCCGCCGCCGGCCTTTAAAGAAGCGCTGCCTTCGGCGTACAGCGGAGCTCTGCCCGGCGCATGGCAACCGGCACGCCCGCAGGACGCGGTGCTGAAAGGGAAATGGTGGGAGAGTTTCAACGAACCCGAGTTGAACGCGCTCGAAGAACAGCTCAATATCGATAACCAGAACATCGCGCAATATTTTCAGAACTTCATGGCGGCGCGTGCCCAGGTAAGCCAGGCGCGGGCCGGTTATTTCCCAACGGTGACCGCAGTTCCAGCTGCCAGCATTGGCGGGACGGCGGCTAAATCGACCACTACCAACGCCACCAGCGCCAGTCTGGCCAGCGGCGGCACCGTCACAGGAGGCGTTGCCCTGCCGTTCGACGTTTCCTGGGAGCCGGATCTTTGGGGGCGCGTGCGCAATTCGGTTCACCAGGCTCAATACTCCGCGCAGGTGAGCGCCGCCGATCTCGAAAACGAGCGCCTGACGGAACAGGCCAATCTCGCCGAATATTATTTCCAACTGCGCGGGCAGGATGCGCTGCAGAATCTCAACAACCGAATTGTCGAGGCCGATAAAACCTTGCTGACCATCACGCGCAGTCTGGTTGAGACGGGCATCTATCCTCCGGCGGCGATTCCCCAGGCTGAGGTTACGCTCGACAGCGCGGAGTCGTCGCAAATCGGCATTGCCACCAACCGCGCAATCTATGAACACGCGATTGCCACGCTGATCGGCAAGCCCGCGTCGAGCTTCTCCATGCCGGTCAGGGCGCTTAGTACTCCAGTGCCCGCCATTCCCGTGGGCGTTCCTTCGGATTTGCTGCAGCGGCGTCCCGACATCGCGGCGGCGGAGCGGACCATGGCGGAGGCCAACGCGCTTATCGGCGTCGAGAAAGCCGCCTTTTACCCGACGCTGAATCTTACCGGGGCAGGGGGTCTTGAGGCAACGAGTTTCAAAGCGTTGTTCGGCCTGCCCGCGCTGTTCTGGTCGCTCGGTGCGTCGGCTTCGCAAGTAATCTTCGATGCCGGGTTGCGCAAATCCACCGTGGCGCAATACACCGCGCTGTACAACGCCGACGTCGCGTCTTATAAGGAAACGATCCTTACGGCCTTTCAGCAGGTGGAGGATTATATAGCCACGGTGCGTGTGACCTCGCAGCAAATCGATCGCGCGGACGCCGCTATCAAGGCTTCGCAGTCCTACGTGCAAATGGAGACGGGGCGTTATGAGACGGGGCTCGATCCTTATCTGGATGTCATTACGGCGCAACTTACTTTGTTGGGCAGTCAACAGGCCCAGGTGACTTTGCACGTGAACGAGATGACCGCGGCGGTGGAACTGATCCAGGCGCTGGGCGGCGGCTGGAATGCTTCAGAGCTTCCGGAGCCCTCGAAGATCCGGTCCGATCCGGCAGTGCGCCAGGTGCAAGAGACACCTTAAATCGGTCTCCCGCAGTCGAGGTTGATGGTATAGAATCGTCGGCGCGTGAAGACTATCACTTCCAGGAAATCCCGATGAAAACTTTATCCCTCTGCCTCTTTTTTGTGACTCCGCTGTTGATGGCGCAGACCCCCGCGCGTCCCCCCAGAACATTCGCCAGTCATTGCACCATCTGTCATGCCGCCGATGCCAGTGGCACGGACCGCGCGCCGGGCATCATCCCGTTCGTGACTTCGCATTCGGACGAGGAATTCGCCGCGTTGGTGCGTAACGGTCGGCTGGATCGCGGTATGCCTAAGTTCGATTTCAACGACGCGGAGATGAAAGCGCTGACGGCTCATCTGCGTGGTTTGGCCGCAGGCACAGTCACCCCCGAGGCGGGACGCGGACGCGGTGGACGCGGCGGACCTTTTCAACCGCATCCGGCCTCTTTAAAATTGCAGAATGGCGGCGCCCTCGACGGAACATTGACCAGTCTGACTCCGTTCAGCGCCACGCTGCTGACCGCCGACGGCAAGTTCCATCTGCTGGAGCGCAGCGGCGACGTTTATTCCGAGCGCCGTATGGAGCCGAAACGCGATTGGCCCAGCTACGACGGCACCGACACGGGCAATCGTTATAGCTCGCTCGAACAAATCAATACGACCAATGTGAAGCGTCTGGCGCCCGCGTGGATTTTCCCGGTTCCGGGGGCGCCGCGACTGGAGGTGACGCCGATCGTGGTGGATGGGGTTATGTACATTACGGGCGCCAACGAGGCTTACGCGCTCGACGCCACCACAGGTCGCCAGATCTGGGCCTTCCGCACTCCGCGAACCAAGGGACTGCTCAGCGAGGCCGGCGGCGGCGCGAACCGCGGTGTGGCGATCTCTGGTGACCGGGTCTTCATGGTGACCGACAGCGCGCATCTGCTGGCGCTCGATCGCACCAATGGCCACAAGGTGTGGGACGCGACCATGGGTGACACGAAGGAAGGCTACAGCGCGACGTCGGCTCCGCTGGTGATCGGGGATCTGGTGCTCTCGGGTGTGGCGGGAGGCGAGGAAGGCGCGCGCGGTTTTGTGGATGCTTATCGGATTTCCACCGGAGAGCGTGCCTGGCGCTTCTGGACGATCCCCACGCGCGCGGATAAAGAAGCCTCGACGTGGATCGGCAAGGCGCTCGAGCACGGCTGCGGCGCTACCTGGCTGACGGGTTCGTACGACGCTACGCTGGGACTGGTCTACTGGACCGTGGGCAATCCGTGCCCCGATTACAACGGCGATGAACGCAAGGGCGACAACTTATACACGAGCAGCGTGGTAGCGCTCGACGCCAAAACCGGGAAGCTGAAATGGTACTTCCAGTTCACCCCGCACGATACGCACGACTGGGATTCCACCGGTCCGCTGATCCTCATCGATCAACCTTGGGAGGGTCGGCCGCGCAAGTTGTTGGCGCATGCCGATGTGAACGGCTTCTTCTTCGTCCTCGATCGCACGGATGGGAAATTGCTTCTGGCCTCGGCGATGGGCAAACAGAATTGGACCACCGGATATGGCAAAGACGGACGGCCCGTGCTGACGGACCACTTCGAATCCACGCTCGAAGGAACCGAGACGTGCCGCGAAGGCGCCGCCAAGTGGTCGTCGCAATCGTTCGATCCGGTGTCGCAATTGTATGTTGCGCGGGTGTCCGAAGGTTGCTCCACCATTCGCAAAGATCCCACTCCGCCGGAAATGGGCCAAAGATTCTTTGGCGGCGGGGGCGCGGGTGGGGGCGGCAACAGTAACCTGAGCTACATCCATGCCATGGATATTCACACCGGGGCTAAGGTCTGGGATTATCCGCTGCTCAGTGGCGGCGGCACGGGTACACTCGAAACCGCCGGCGGCCTGGTATTTTTCGGCGAGACGGGCGGCGTATTTACGGCGCTGAATTCCAAAACCGGCGCCCCTGTATGGCATTTTGAAACCGGCCAGAACTGGCGGGCTTCACCGATGACTTATATGGTTGGCGGGACGCAATATGTGGTGCAGGCCGGGGACGGCGGCATCCTGAGTTTCGCTTTGCCGCAGTAGCGGCGACAGTCGATGTGGGGCAGATCGGAAATCTGCCCCACATCGATCCGATAGGGTAATCTCGAAGCATGAGCGGCGTTCGGGTATTGGTGGGCACGCGCAAAGGAGCATTCGTACTGACCTCGGATGGCAAGCGCGACCGTTGGGGCGTAGAGGGCCCCTTGTTTGCCGGGTGGGAGATCTATCACCTGAAGGGATCGCCCGCTGACCCGAATCGATTGTACGCGTCGCAATCGAGCGGCTGGTTCGGCCAATTGATTCAGCGATCGAACAATGGCGGCGAAACATGGGCGCCTGTCGGCAATCAGTTTGTGTATGACGGCGTGCCCGGCACCCACCAGTGGTATGACGGCACGCCGCATCCGTGGGAGTTCAAGCGCGTCTGGCATCTGGAACCATCGCTCACCGATCCGGAAACGGTCTACGCAGGCGTCGAAGATGCAGCCATGTTCCGATCTACGGATGGCGGGCAGACGTGGGGTGAATTGTCTGGGCTGCGCGGTCACGGCTCGGGGCCTCACTGGCAGCCGGGCGCCGGCGGCATGTGTCTGCACACCATCATTCTGGACCCGAGCAATCCTGAGCGGATTTTTATCGCTATCTCCGCGGCGGGCGCCTTCCGCACGGACGATGGGGGAGTCACCTGGCGACCCATCAACCAGGGGCTGCGCTCCCCACATATTCCCGACCCAACCGCCGAAGTCGGCCATTGCGTCCACCACATCGCCATGCATCATTCTCGTCCCGGGGTGCTGTTCATGCAGAAGCACTGGGACGTGATGCGCAGCGATAACGCGGGCGATTCGTGGCACGAGGTGAGCGGTAACCTGCCCACCGACTTTGGGTTCACCATCGACGTCCACGCGCACGAGCCGGAGACGATTTATGTGGTGCCGATCAAGAGCGATGGCGAGCACTTTCCTCTCGACGGCCAGTTGCGCGTCTATCGAAGCCGGACGGGCGGAAATGAGTGGGAGCCGCTTACGAAGGGCCTGCCGCAGAGCGATTGCTATGTGAACGTGCTGCGCGATGCCATGGCGGTCGACTCGCTCGATTCGTGCGGAATTTATTTCGGCACTACCGGCGGCCAGGTATATGGGTCGGCCGATGCCGGCGATAGCTGGGCGCCTATTGTGCGGGATCTTCCGGCGGTTCTTTCCGTCGAGGTGCAGACGCTGCCGTGATGACCAGTGTCGTGAAGATCAGGGTCGTTCTGCCCGCTCACCTGCGGACGCTGGCTGGCATATCGCCGCAGGCAAGCGACGAGGTGGAACTCGATGTCGAGGGCCAGGCGACGCAGCGCTCGGTTCTCGACGCGCTCGAAGCCCGCTATCCCATGCTGCGCGGAACGCTGCGCGATCACGTGACCAGGGAACGCCGGCCGTTCATCCGATTCTTTGCGTGCGAGCAGGATCTGTCGCACGAATCGCCGGATGCTGCGCTGCCGCACGCCGTGGCGAACGGGGCCGAACCTTTTTTGATTGTAGGTGCGATTGCAGGGGGATAATCGCTTGTGCAACTGAATACTCATTTAAATTTCAATGGACAGTGCGAAACCGCGTTTCGGTTTTACGAGCAATGTTTCGGCGCGAAGATCGAAACCATGCTGACGTACGCGGGTACGCCGATGGCGAAGCATGTCCCAACGGAATGGCAGAATAAAATACTGCACGCCACGCTGACGGGCGCCGGTTTTTCGTTGATGGGCGCCGACTCTCCGCCCGGACGCTATGAAAAGCCGGTGGGCTTCACGGTGGCGCTTCACTTTAACGATCAGGCCGAGGCGGATCGAATCTTTGCGTCGTTGTCGGAGGAGGGCACGGTGCAGATGCCGCTCCAGAAGACCTTCTGGGCCAGCCGTTTCGGCATGCTTACCGACCGCTTCGGCATACCGTGGATGATTAACTGCGCATAGTCACACGGGCAGCGGTTTGCCTTTCGTCTCGAACCCAAGATGTACTGCGAACAGGCCGAGGATAAAGGCGAGCGACGTGAAGGCGACAGGCACACCGATACTGCCGTAGTGGGAAATCCCGGCGCCCACGAACAACGTCGCGCCAGCCGCTACGAAGCGCCCGGTCGAGTTGGCCAGAGCGAAGGCGCTGCCCCGGCACTCGGTGCGATATTGCTCCGGAATCCATACGATATAAACGGCGAAGCTGGCGCCTCCCACTCCCACGAAAAACAGGCAGGGAATGAATGCCGCTAACGCGTGGTGTGGCAGGTAGAACGCGTATCCAAAGCCCAGTGCAACGGATGCCGCTATCAGCGCGAAGAAACAGGCGAGGGCTCCCTTGCGCCCCAGCCGGTTGGCGATCGGGGCCATGATCAGGCAGCCAAGAATCGTGCCGCAAGCCAACAGCATAGTAGCCCAGGAAGCGATGCGGGCGGCATCCACCGCGGTGTGTCCCTCGCGCAGCGCGACCTGCGTCACCGCGCCCGGTGCGTAAACCGATCCGGCCCAGAGCCCGATCATCGAGGTCAGCATGAAAAAGCAATTGAGCACGGTCCTCTTGCGGTATTCGGGTGAAAACAGGGCAAAGAACGAATCGCGCGCCGTCCATCCGCCAATGCTTTCGATGCGCTTCTTCCAGCGCTCGGGCTCGCCGACCCCATAGCGGATGAAGGCGATAAACAGGGCAGGGACGCCGCCCGCCGCGAACATGGCTCGCCATCCGTAGCGGGCTCCGATGGAGTAGTTCAAACCGGCCGCTATGAAGGTGCCGGCATAGTAGCCGCTGTTCAGCAAGCCGGCGCCGGCCACGCGTCGATGATCGGGCATGGCCTCGGCGACAAAAACCGCCGCGCCCACAAACTCGCCACCCACGCCGAATCCGGCTAGCAGACGGAAGATGCCGAGTTCCCAGACGTTGCGCGCCATGCATCCGAGAAAGGTGAACACCGAGTAGCAGAGGATGGCGAGCATCAGGGCGCGCACACGGCCGAAGCGATCGGCGAGGGGAACCCAAAGAAAGGAGCAGCACAACCCGATAAGGAAAACGGAGAACAGGATGCTTCCGTAATACCCTAGATTTCCCGCGGTGGGCGCGATGCCGGAGGCGGGCAGAAGGTCGCGCATGGCGGGCAGCAAAACGAGAGCGTAGATAAACGAATCCATGCCGTCGAGCGCCAAGCCGCCCCATGCAGCCCAGAAGCCGCGGATTTGATTGGGTGTGAGTGATTCGCGCGTCGCCAGATAGCTCTGCCTTGAATACCCAGTTTAGATATCCCAGCTTACCGGCATGGTCATCACCCTTTCGATCTCCAGGAACATCGTGTCGAAATCGATCGGCTTCGAGACATAGCCATCCATCCCGCCGGCGATGTAGATTTCGCGGTCGCCCTTCATGGCATTCGCGGTAATCGCAACGATTGGGGTGTGGACGCCCCGCCTGGCATCGATCAGCCGGATCGCCGCCGCCGCCTCATTGCCGCCCAATTGCGGCATCTGGATGTCCATCAGAATCAGATCGAACTGCTCTTCGCCGGCGGCCAGCAGCGCTTCACGGCCGTCGCCGACCATGCGGACCGCTTCAGTGGGAACCCTGGTTTCGAGAAGCGCCATGATTAGTTCCCGATTGGCTGCGTTGTCTTCAGCCACCAGGATGCGCCGCAGTCTGTCCCATACCGCGGTGCCCTCCGAAGTAGTTTGAGCGCCCAGCGCAGTGGCCAGCGCGCGCATGGATTTCGACGTATTCTTTTGCGACCCGAGAAGATCTGCAATGACCTGCAGGAGCGCCGATTGAGATACCGGCCACTCGATGGCCGCGGGGCCGCCCGGCGCCGTTGGCAGGCTCCCCGAACGGTCGACCAGGACTATCCGTACCAGAGCCAACTCCGGGTTGACGCCCATCTCACGCAGGAACCGCCCTTGTTCATCCGCGGCCAGGACGCTGTCGATCAAAGCGAAGGAGAATGTCCGCCCCACCCTGCCTGACCACTTCATCACTTCGATGGCGGCGGCTGGACTGTCCATGGAAGCTGCCTCGATGTGCCAGTTCGTAAGCATCTCGGCCAGAAGATCGCGCTGCTCCCGATCCGGCATGACTACCATTCCGCGCGCCGTTTCGCTGCCGGGCGCGGCGGCCGCCTGCACGGGAATCTGTTTCGGCAGCGCTGCCAAAACGGTAAACGTGAATTGGCTGCCCCGGCCCACCTCGCTGCGCACCCAGATGCGGCCGCCCATCATCTCCACCAGTTTGCGCGAGATGGAAAGTCCCAGGCCGGTTCCTCCGTAACGCCGCGTGGTGGAACCATCGGCTTGGGTGAACGCTTCAAAAATGGTTCCCAGCTTATCCGCCGGGATGCCAATTCCATCGTCCGCGATGGAGAAGCGCAAGAGAGCGGCGTCGGCGCCCGTCTTTTCTTTCAGCGTGAGTTGGTCTTCCAGCGAGACGTGGATCCCGATCCTGCCGGTCGACGAGAATTTGATGGCGTTACCCACCAGATTCACCACAATCTGCCCCAGCCGAACCGGGTCCCCGACAATCGTGTCGGGCACGTCTTCGTCGATCTGTATATTCAGGTCGAGGCCTTTCTCCTGGGCGCGGATCGACAAGCTGGCGGTACGTTCGCGGATGCATTCCGCGAGGCCGAATTCCACCATATCGAGGTCGAGTTTGCCGGCTTCGATCTTCGAGAAATCCAGAATGTCGTTGACGATGGTGAGCAGCGCGTCGGCCGAACTGCGCACCATTGAAAGATGACGCTTCTGCCGGGTGTCGAGCCTGGTATCGAGCGTCAACTGAGTCATGCCGATAATAATGTTCATGGGCGTGCGGATCTCATGACTCATGTTGGCGAGAAACTCGCTTTTCAGGCGCGCACCTTCCTCGGCCTTGTCCCTGGCCACTATCAGGTCCTCGTTACTGCGCGTCAGTTCCGCCGTCCGCATCGTCACTTTGGTTTCCAGAACCTGGTCGCGCGATTCGATCTGCTCCAGCATCGAATTGAATGCATCGGTCAGGACGCCCAGTTCATCGGAGGTCTCCCGAACGGCTCGAACGGCGTAATTATTGCCGGACGACACCTCGCGCGCGACATTGGCCAGATGCTGAATGGGCTGCGAGATCAGACGCTGCAGCACCGAGGTTGCAAATAGAGCAACCAGGGCGGCCACGAACATCACCCCAGCCATAATCGAAGCATTGCGATAAAGCCGCGGCCCGAGATCCGGCATGTCGGAGCGGATATATACGGCGCCTACGTTCTCGCCGTCTACCACGATGGGGCGCGCTACGCGCAGACTGAACCATTCGAAACCCTGGTCTCCGATGCGCGCCGCCGGTGGAAAATGGGCGTCGTTGATTCCGAGCCGGACGAACGTTGCGAACAAATCTCCACCAGTTTGATAGACGGCGACTTCGGCCACGCGTGTCTCGGCCTTAATGGGAGCCAGCGTACGGGCGGCCGATCGCTGGTCTCCGAAGATGAGCGGCGCCGAACTGTTGACGGCGATCATATCGGCGACGGAGGTCAGTTCGGCTGCGACGTCGCTCCGGTACTGATACCACTGATAGCCTACAATCGACGTGCCCGCCAGCATCAAAGCGATGGAACTTGTGAGGAGGCCCGTGAAGATCAGCTTCAGCCGAATAGGCCAGTTGCGAAAACCCGATCGAATGGTGTGAATCACTGATGCCTCCCTTCGGCCGGAATGGCCACTTTCAACAGTTGTGAACTGATCTTCAGGCCAGCATGTTCGGCGGCCTGTTGATTGATCTGAAACCGAACCGACTCTTCGACGATCTGAAACACAACCATCACGCCGTCCCGCACGCAGTTACCGCCGTCGCATACCGTGAGAACAGGCTTACCGGCAAGTGACTGGACAATCTCCGCGACATGCTTCGATTCGGAATGCTCGATTACCAGAATTTCGCAATCCATGTCAGTCGCCGCGCCGATGTGGGTAACTTCAATGGACCGCCCGTTTGCCGTTTTGCCGCGGATAACTTCTTCGAGCGGTGAAGCCAATTCTCCGTGTCCCAGTATGCCGATTCTCACCGGACCGGCGCCGGAGCGCCCGGGCCACTCGATGAAGCGGGCAAAGTTGTAAATGAAGGCTGCCTTTATGCGTGTTTCGACATCGGAACTGGCCATGGTGCCTGCCCCGCCCGCGGCGGCGAGGCTCATGGCCAGAACCGCCGCCAGGGCAATCGTGGAGGCGCGCCACGCAGTTCCTCCCATCCCGCGAACGCTCGTGATGTGGTTGGATCTCAGCACTGAGTCGTCAGAATTGCCAGGTGCTTTTCAGATAGACACTGCGGTTTACGTAACTGTAAGCCGTTAATAACTCAGATGAAGCCTCGATGTGACGAGCATCGAGCAGGTTCTGTCCCGCCAGGCTGAGCTGAAAGAACCGGTTCACTTTGTAGCCAAGCCGAATATCGAACCTTGTGTATGCAGGGATGAGAACATTGGCCTGCCCATAATTGGTTACAGGGCTGCCCGCACTGGTCCAGTAGAGAAAACCATCGAGTGTCCAGGACTTCGACAGATTCACGTACGACTGCAGGCGCCATTTGTTGCGAGACGGCTCTTTTCCCCCGCCGTTCAAGGATCCTGGAGGAGCGGTTCCGGTCAGCCATGTGTCGATGAGCATAAAGGTATAACTGCCTTCCAGTTTCCAGTCCGGCAACACCTGCCAGGCGATGGAACTCTCCGCACCCTTACCAGTGGCGGCTCCGCCATTCGCCGTGGAAGCCGTCAGTTC
>Ga0182030_10026011_pt1 | contig 10624 bp, 10 predicted proteins | sample 812S3MmetaG_FD_121299 | JGI IMG/M metagenome (GOLD analysis project Ga0182030, IMG submission 121299) | Permafrost microbial communities from Stordalen Mire, Sweden - 812S3M metaG (Illumina Assembly) | ecosystem: Environmental > Terrestrial > Soil > Wetlands > Permafrost | place: Sweden... | reverse complement strand
GTGATCGTCCCTTGGACTTCGTGGATTCAGACTGGAGATACAAAGATCGTCGAACAAAACTGGGAAGCAATGCGCCAATATCTAGCGGCCATTCAAGACGCCAATCCCGACTATCTCTGGAAGAACAAATCGGGCATAGCCTTTGGAGACTGGCTTGCTCCCGAGGGGCGCACTTCACAGCCGCTGATCGCCACTGCCTACTGGGCATACGACGCAACCCTGATGAGCCAGATGGCCCACGCGCTCGGCCGCGCGGACGAGGAACGCCAATACGCCACCCTCTTTAAGAACATCAAAGCGGCCTTCAACCGCGAGTATGTGCATGCCGATGGCTTGGTTGGCCCCATCCCTTCATCGTCAGACGCGGCAACAAAGGCTCAGGTTGAAAAACCGGCAGAGACGCAAACCGGCTACGTTCTGGCCTTGCACATGAATCTGCTGCCGGAAGCCATGCGTCCGCTCGCGGCAAAGCGATTGGTGGACAGGATCGCGGCCAACGAATATCGGCTCGGGACCGGCTTTCTCGGCACGCCTTATCTTCTGGAGGTGCTGAGCGATACAGGACACTCCGATTTAGCCTACCGGCTCCTGCTCAACACCATGTACCCCTCCTGGGGATACATGGTGGCACACGGCGCAACGACGATGTGGGAGCGCTGGAATGGCGACAAGATGCTTGCCGATCCAGGCATGAACTCTTTCAATCACTATGCCTACGGCGCCGTTGCCGAATGGATTTACCGTTACGCCGCAGGCATCGATACCGTTGCGGAAGATGCCGGCTTTCATACCGTCTATCTTCACCCTAACTTCGACGCACGCCTGGGTAGTCTGGACCTCTCCTACGAGTCATCGTATGGCGCCATACGATCGGCCTGGACCGCTACCGGGGAAGAAGCCGCATGGAAGGTCACGATACCGCCCAACACCTCAGGACGCCTGTCTTTATCGGCTATCGAGGCCCAAGCTTACACCCTCGACGGCGAGGACTTAGCGCATAGCTCCCTCCAGCGTGTAGCGCCAAACCAGGCCGAGCAACGCGTCTATGAACTTCCATCCGGAACCTATTCCTTCAAGGTGAAACTCTCTCAGCCTTAGGATACTTTCCAGGCCGTGTTCACGCTCTTCTCAGCTCTTCGAGCAGGAATATCGTGTGAACACGACTTCAAGATCCGCGCTTGAGCCGCAAGGCATGCTGCTCAAAAAGACAAAGACGCCAATGCAGGAGAACTGCGTTGCAGAAGATTGCCAAAGATAAAAGGACAAGTCTATTTTGACTCAACTACTCAATCGAATTATTACGTGGACGTTCTTTGTAAGTGGCGTAGCGCAATGCATTCCAGCACAGATAACACCGGAGCCGGACGCAAAGAAACCGATCGTCATAGTCGTCACCATCGATGGCTTTCCAGCACGCGCCCTGGAAGATCCGCGTCTTCCCATGCCGGTGCTCCGTTCGCTGGCCGCAAACGGAGCGGTGGCAAAGGGAATGCTCCCGGTCAACCCAACCGTGACCTGGCCAAACCATACGGCAATGATCACTGGGGTCGATGCCAGTCGGCATTTCGTTGTAGCCAATGGGCTCGTGGTATTGCCTCCCGATGGCGCCGCGCCGGTGGTCGAACCGTGGACCGCCAAGGACAAGCTGGTCCACGCCCGTACCCTGTATGAGGCCGCCGCGGAGAAAGGCCTGACAACCGGTCAGGTTGACTGGGTAGCCATCTATGGAGCGAAGGGAGTGCGCTGGCAGTTCGGCGAAAAACCCGATCTGCGCGATCCAATCCCGCAGGAGTTGATCGCCAGCGGTGTTGTAACTCGCGAGCAGATCGAGCATTTTGGCGAGCAGAGCAGCTCCGCGTGGCGCGACGAGGTGTGGACGGACGCAGCCGTAGATATTATTGCGAAACACACGCCAAACCTTCTCCTCTTCCACCTGCTGCAGACCGATTCCATTCAGCACCAGTACGCGCCACTGACGGCAGCGGCCTACACCGCCTATGCGTATGCCGATCATTGCCTGGGGCGAGTCGTCGATGCGGCGCGCGCCGCCGGAATTCTCGATCGCACGACCTTCTTCGTTCTCTCCGATCATGGCTTCGCAACCTACACGCACACCATCAGTCCCAACGTCGCGCTTGTCCAACAAGGTTTGCTTCACAAGCATGGCGAGACCTATACAGGGAGCGTCTGGGTCAAGGCCGAGGGTGGCGCAGCCATGGTCTATATTCCTGACGCAAAGCTTCGCGTGAAACTGCTTCCAAACCTCAAAGACTACTTCGCCAGCCTGACCGGAGTCGAGCATGTTTACACGAATGAAGAAGCTCGTCCTCTGGGGATACCATCCGACAAGGACACGGACCAGGCGCCTCAGCTCTATCTCACCGCTTCCGCCGGCTATGCCTTCGAAGACGGCATTAGCGGCCCCGTTGCGCGCAACAACTTGCCACTCGGTCAGCACGGCTACCTCAACACCGCATCCGACATGCAGGCTCTCTTTGTGGCTTCAGGCGCAGCAATCAAGAAGGGAGTTGTAGCCGGCTCCGTCTCCAACCTTCAAGTGGCTCCGACGATCGCTAAAATACTCGGCGTCGATATGCCCGAAGCGCAGCAACCTGTCCTCAACGACATCCTCCGCTGAATGGGCAATACGGGTCCGGGGAGCAACGGGGTTCTTTCGTTCGCCATTGAATCGTGACCTTGCGCCCGCCACTGCGCCGGCGGCGTCGATCCGCGCATCGCGCGTGGCTGGCGATCCGCTTGCCGTCGTGCCGGAACTCGACCTTCGTCGAAGACACGCGGGCTTCAACCAGTGAGCCGGCCTTCAACGGCACCGAGTAAGAGTTCGCCCGCACCTTCGCGCAGCCCGTCTGGTCGCTGTAGCTGATGTCCCTGGTCCAGACGCCCGGCCACTGGGCTCCCGCGCTAAAGGCCCCGTCGGGGCTCTTGTCTTTCACCAGTTCACTGAGCGACAACCTGTGCAGGGCATATTTGTTTCGCTTGAAATATCGGGGTCTGTCCAAGGAGACAACCGCAGGATCGCAACAGAAGAGCACCGGCAAAGACAAACGGATGTGAGATCGAGACGAGCATGCGTGCAGCATACTGAATCGGAACGAGTCCGGGCTGCTGCATCGTGTTTCCAAGCGCCGAATGATCATGTTCGCGGTCGCAGGGATCGACGCTGACACGATCGAGCACCTCATTCTCTGGAAATCGAGAGTGCCTCTCGATTAGCCGCCAGTCCCACCCGGCATCATTCGAGCCTTCAAAGCTCGCTGCCTTGTATCCGTCTTGCCAATCTGGCTAAGCAGGTCTTTCTCGAATTCAGCATAGGTCTTCGATTCGTCGTATCCGCCCTTGACCCAACGCCAGTTGCCCTCTTTGTCGATGATCCAGGTTCGCGGCACATAGTTATGAGCCTCCTCGTAGGAGGACGCAGCCAGCACCGGGAACGTGTATCCCTGTTTCCGCATAAACGGCAGCACTTGTCCAGGATTCTCGTCGATATTGAGGCTCACCACGGCAAGGTCCTTGCGGTCCTTCACCTTGTCGTAGAACTTCTGTAGCAGCGCGTCCTGCAGATGGCAAGGCCCGCACCACGTCGCCCAGGAGACCACCACCACCACCTTGCCCGCCAAATCTCCCTGCTTCCACTTCTTGCCCGAGAAATCCGACAGCTCAAAGGCAGGCATCCTCTTCTCGACCTTCTTCCAGTCGTCCTCGGATTGAGCGGTTGTGGGAGCACGCTTCTTCGACGGGATGGCTGCCTTGTTGGCTGCGGTCGGCTCCGCACCGGCCTGCGTGGCAGCAACAGTCTCCGCAGGAACGGGAGGATTCCACGCCGCCCACGCGGTTTCCGTACCACCCTGCCGAGTCCACAATGCATGAAACTCCGCAATCAGGTCATCCTGCAAAACGCCGTGCGTCGACATCTTCGGCAACGCCAGCGTCGCCTCTGAAGTGCTAAGCGGCAAACGTGAACTCAGCCAAGGCCACAGTCGCCGCTCGTGCGAACGATTCTCGATTCCTGCCGATGTGCTTCTTCAGACCGAGCCAGACCGCATTCACTCTTCCACCAACGCCTTTAGCCGCAACAACCTTTCATCCCACTGCCGCGAAACGCGTTCGAGATAAGCGCGAATCTCCGTCAGCGGCTCCGGATCGACCGCAAACAGACTCTCGCGCCCGGATCGGACGCAGCGCACGACCCGGGCTTTTTGAAGAACCCGCAAATGCTTGGTGATCGCCTGCCGCGTCAGCCCTGAGCCCTCCGTCTGCTTCGAGATCGAGCAGGCATCGCCCTCCGAAAGCCGCGCCAACAGCCGCAGCCTCGTCCCATCTCCCAGCGCGGCAAACACCGGCGCTACCGCATCGGGTGCGGATTCCCCGTTGTTACGGATGCTGCGCGACATAATCCTCGATATTCTTCATCTGCTGCGTCCAGCCGCCATCGTTACGCAGGAAAGCCTCGGCGCGGCGCGCTTCCGGAACCTCTTCGAAGCCGGACTCGGTTACCACCAGCAGCGTTCCCGTCGCCGTCGCTTCCAGCCAAAACTCGACCAGCGTCGGCGTCTCCGGCGAGTAATCGATTTCAGGATCGACCGAATCCGGATGCCACTTGAAGCTGAACAGGCTCTCAGGCTCGATCCGCTGGGCTCCTGCTTCCCAAACCACATGCTCGTGCCCGGGCCAGGTAATGCGCCCGCGCGAAACATCGCCAGCCGTAAACGGGCCATCCAGCTTGACGCGAAACCACTCGCCAAACTCGCGACAATCCGTCAAAGCGCGCCAGACACGGGACACGGGCGCAGCAAGCTCGATCTGCTTGCGAATCGTATTCGTTTGACTTAGAACACTGTCCACATGCAACCTCGCAGTTGCATATTGCAAAAACCCCGGCACATACGCAACCAATAAGTTGCGTATGTGCCGGGGTTTTGAAAACTGGAGGGATGGAACGCGGCGCTTAGTCCTGCGCCACGGTCGGTCCGGCCACAAACACCTGTTGCGGGGCAGCCACATCCGCGCCCGGAGTCTTCAACTTCAGCTTGAAAGTCTCCACCTGAGGCTTGCCGTTGGTGGGCACCGTAAAGCTCAGCTCGTACTGGTTCTGGAAGCGCCGTGTCAGTTCCTCCAGATACGGCTGGAAGGAGACTGGGTTCCCGGTCCCGATCCAGAAGCTCTTGCCTCCGGTGGCTTCGGTAACGAGCAGCAACAGGTTCTGGCCTGTGTTGTCGGCGTACGCGGTCCGATCCGCACGGCCCTGGTCGCCCCAGTAAATCGAGTAAAGCACCAGATGCGCGCGGACCGCGTCCGCGATCGCCGCTTGCACGTAGACATCCTCGGGATCAAAGCGGCGGTTGTATTCATCCACGCCATTGGTAACCATCAGCACCTCGCGCCGGGTCGCGCGATTCTGCGAGGGCCAGCGCTTGGCCAGATCCGAAATGCAGAAATACGGGCTGGCGTTAGAGCCGGCAGAACCGCCGGGCAAATGCAGCCCCTTAAGCACTGCCGCGTGATCGGTAGTGAAGGGACCGGTGATCTCCGTGTTCCCGTTCTGCATGTAGCCGATGGTGGCGCTGATGTTGGGCGGCAGACTCTTCACAAACTGCGTGATTTCATCTAACTGGCGGCCAAGGCTGGTGCGCGCCGAGCCGTCAATGAGGATGACCAACTCAACCGGGTCTTTCGCGCCCTTCAGCGGCTCAAAGCCCGTCACTTTGGATTCTTTTCCGTTCACCTTGATGGTCATATCCTGCGCAGCGACAGTCGGCGTGGGATCGTTGGCGTTCTTGGGCAATATCGTTACGATGACCTGCCCGTCGCCCACCTTCTCTGCCTGGGGAAAGGCCGACGCCGACAACAGCAATGCCCCGGCGGCCGCAAAAATCGCAATTCCTGACGTTTTCATTCTTGTTGCTCCTTAGTCGGCGAGCGCAGGCTCCAAGAAACCAGCCCAGTGGCCGCGCCCTTACATCTGATTAGACGCGCCTCCGGCTCATTTTGATTTGAACAGTTGTCTTATTCAGACCGCAACCTCGTCGTTTTGCATGGCTTCCACGCGAATTGGAGCAGCGAACCGGACTGTCCCCGCCTCCTTTTTGAAGATTTCCGCCGAAAGATTGAACACTTTCCCGGTCGTCTGCGTCTGACACATACGCCTTCTCCCCGTCGTACTCTTGAAAACAGTCCCCTAACCTTCCGCCCAGTCTATATTTCCAATAGAGGATGATACGCATGTTGATGAAACGATCTTTGCGCTTGCCCCTTCTCCGCAGAACCGTCCCGTTTCTGGTAAGTGGAGTCCTGATGGCGGCAGCCCAAGCGGGCCATGGCCAAGCCGCTGCTCCCGCACCTCTGCCGGTCGCCAAAGCCGACGACCCGGCTCTCAAGTCTCCAGAATTCGAAGTGGCCTCCATCAAGCCCTACAAGCAGAGTGGCGACGGTGTGCGCGTGATGATCAGGCCCACCCCCGACGGCTTCGACGGGGAGGGACTCTCGCTCCATTTGCTTATTCGCACGGCCTATGGCGTCGAAGACAACCAGATTATTGGAGGCGACAAATGGCTCGATTCCGACCTGTTCGAGATTCACGCCAAGATGGATCAGGCCACCGTCGATGCACTGGGTAAACTCGGCCCCAAAGATGCGTGGGCACAGCGCCAGAAGATGATCCAGGCTCTGCTTGCCGACCGCTTCAAACTCAAGCTCCACCGCGAGACCCGCGACCTGCCCGTCTATGCGCTGATTGTCGCCAAAGGCGGCCCAAAGCTCCAAGAGGCGAAGGATGGCGATACCTATCCCAACGGCATCAAAGCACCCAATGGAAAATCCAGCAAAGGGATGATGCGCATGGGTCCCGGCGAACTGACCTGTCAGGCCATTCCAATGGAAAACATGGCCAGCATGCTCTCCAACCTCACCGGTCGCCATGTCGTCGACAAGACCGGACTCACCGGCAAGTATGACTTAACGCTCAAGTGGTCGCCCGGCCAAGGAGATATGCCTATGTTTAAGGAAGCCTCCTCCGCCCCTAACGCAGACGAGCCGGGCGGCATATCGATCTATACCGCATTACAGGAGCAGTTAGGCCTGAAACTCGAAGCGCAAAAGGCGCCCGTTGAAGTGCTGGTGATCGACCACGCCGAAAAGCCCACGGTGGACTGACGCTGGTAAGCTATGTCAAAGATTCCTGCGTTTCTGAAGCAAGAAATCTATTGAATCAAATCTATCGTTGGCGGCTATTGCCTCACCGCCCCAGTCTTAGATTCTTAATCCTGGATTTCGAATAGAGGATGATCCGCATGTTGACGAAGCGATCTGTGCCCCGGCCCTTCCTCCGTAGAGACGTCGCGTTGCTACTGAGTGGAATCATGATTGCGGCAGCGCAGCGTGGCCGCGGCCAAGTCGTCGCCCCCGCATCTCAACCAGCCGTAAAAACCGCTGAGCCTGCGCTCCAGTCTCCCGAATTCGAAGTCGCCTCCATTAAGCCGTTCAAGCAGGGCGACGATGGCGTACGCGTGTTGACCAACTTCACGCCCGACGGCTTTACAGGCGAGGGCATCACGCTCCAGCTTCTCATTCGCCAGGCATACGATCTCGAAGACAACCAGATTATCGGAGCCGATAAGTGGGTCGATTCCGATCAATTCACACTCCACGCCAAGATGGATCAGGCAACCGTCGAAGCGCTGGGCAAACTTGACCCCAAACAGAAATGGTCTCTGCGCCAGAAGATGATGGAAGCCCTGCTCGCCGACCGCTTCAAACTCAAAGCCCACCGCGAAACCCGCGACCTGCCCGTCTATGCACTGGTCGTCGCCAAAGGCGGCTCCAAACTGAAAGAGGCCAAGGACGACGATACCTATCCCAATGGCATCAAGGGGCCCAATGGAAAACCCAGCAAGAGCATGATGAGCATGGGGCCCGGTGAATTGACTGGCCAGGATTACCCTGTCGAAAACCTGGTCCCCATGCTCTCAGACCTCACCGGTCGCCACGTCGTCGATAAGACCGGACTCACCGGCAAGTATGACTTCACACTCAAGTGGGCGCCTGGTGAAGGAGATACTTCGATGTTCAAAGAAGCCTCCTCCGCCCCTAACGCAGACGAGCCGGGCGGCATATCGATCTATACCGCGTTGCAGGAGCAGCTAGGCCTGAAACTCGAAGCGCAAAAGGCGCCCGTTGAAGTACTGGTAATCGACCACGCGGAGAAACCTATTTCGGACTAACTCCCTTACATGCGATAATTTGCTCAATAACTCTAGGCACGCACCGCTAGCGGTGCGTCTGACAACCGGTTGACGAAAGCGAGGTTCCCATGCTGACGATTTCGCCTGCGCCGAGTCGTATCATAACCGTACTATGTCTCTTCGCCATCGCCTTGCCGGCTTGGAGCATTTCACAGGAAATACCTCATTCCCCTGGCCTATCCTTTGACGCCCTTTCGATTCGGCGAGTTGGCTCCAGCAATGTAGTAGCCCCGATGGGCCAACCAGCTATCGGCATCCCGAACAGGCTCGAATACGCCCCGGACCGAGTAACCATACAACTTGCGCTTGACGACCTGATCCGAGAGGCGTTTGAACTCAAGAATTTCGAACTGATCGGCCCGAAGAGCCTCGATGACGACATGTTCTTGCTCCAGGCCGCGATGCCGGTGGGAACGAGCAAGGGCGATGTGCGCCTCATGCTACAGCAGGCGCTTGTCGAGCGCTTCGGCCTTAAGTACCACCGTGAACCGCGCGAGATTGCCGTCTACGCCCTCGTCCCCGGCAAGAACGGCGTTAAGCTGCAACCGGCAGACGACGCCAACCATCGTCAACTCAAACCGGTTGAGATGCCCAGCGGCACGATCCATGCGCATGTCTCCTACGGGCCAGGCCAGTTCTTTGCGGCTGCGATGACTCTCGATGATTTTGCGCAACAACTGCAGAATGTCAGCGACCTGGAGTTGCCTGTGGTCAATAGCACCGGCCTCGATGGCGAATACAAGTTCGATATGCACTGGCCCCCGACGGAAGACAGTAAAGAACTCATGACGGGCAAAGATTCAGGATTCACAAGGGCCGTACAGGACCAGCTTGGCCTTCAGTTAGCCAAGCGCCGAACCAACTATAATGTTCTCGTTGTCGATCACATCGACCGTGCACCATCAGCCAATTGAGTAATCCTCGGAGCTACTGGATGGAGTTCAATCCGAAGGTTAGGACGCTGCTCTGCTGCGCTCTGGCGTGGTTTACTGCCGCGACACTCGCCATGGCGTCGCCCTATCGCGGACAGGTTAGCTTCAATGGCTTCCCAGTCCCCGGCGCTACGGTAACCGCAACCCATGGGACAACCAAACTGACCGCGATCACCAGCCAGCAAGGACTCTATAGCTTCCCCGATCTTGCCGATGGATCATGGACAATCGAAATTCAAATGCAGTGCTTTTCTCTACTTCATGAAGAGGTGCAGATCAAGCCCGATACGCCAGTGGCTCAGTGGGAACTGAAGCTGCTCTCCCTTGATGCCATCAAGGCCCAGGCAACGCTGCAGGCTCCAGTTGCGCCTACGCCAAGCGCGCCCGCGCAAGACTCAGGCCAGCCTGCCAAGACCTCGGAACAAAAGCCCGTTCAAGCCAAAGCTCCAGATGCGCCCAAAAGCTCGGATGAGAGCAACGGCTTCCTCATCAACGGCAGCAGCAACAACGCAGCCACTTCACCTTTTGCCCTAGGCGCGGCTTTTGGCAACATGCGCAATGGAGGAGCCGGACTCTACACCGGCGGACTTGCGCTGATCGTCGATAACTCCGCCCTCGATGCCCGTCCCTATTCGTTAAGCGGCCAGGTAACACCCAAGCCCTCTTACAGCCAGATCACCGGCGTCTTCACGCTCGGCGGACCCATTCGCATCCCACACCTGCTACGCAAAGGTCCGAACTTCTTCCTCGGCTACCAATGGTCGCGCAGCAGCAACGCTTCGGACCTGCAGGGTCTCGTGCCCACCGCGGCCGAGCGCACAGGCGACCTCTCCGGCATCCTGGATGCGCAGGGCCAGCCCATTCAGATCTTCGATCCAACAACCGGGCTGCCCTTCACAGGCAAAGTTGCCCCCATAAGCACGCAGGCGCAGGACTTGCTGAACTTATATCCTCTACCCAACGTGTCCAACAACTCCGCGTATAACTACGAGATTCCCGTCCTGAACGGCACCCACCAGGATGCGCTGCAAACACGCCTCGATAAGTCGATCGGCCGCCGGGACGACCTCTACGGCACCTTTGCCTTCCAAAGTACGCGCTCCAGCAACACAAGTCTCTTCAAGTTTCTGGATACAACGGACGCCCTCGGCCTCAACAGCCAGGTCAACTGGTCCCATCGCATCGGCAACGACCTCGTTATGCGCACGGGTTATCAGTTCAGCCGACTACGCACCCAGGTCAAGCCATTCTTCGCCAATCGCGACAATATTTCACTCGCGGACGGCATCACCGGAAACGACCAGGACTCCAGGGATTGGGGCCCTCCCAGCCTCAGCTTTTCGAGCGGCATTGCCGGGTTGACAGATGGAACCAGTTCCTTCAACAGGAACGAAACCAATGGCATAACTTACGCCATGAACTACGGCTGGGAGC